>Ga0180223_1001196_pt1 | contig 21600 bp, 19 predicted proteins | sample eDN5th30CKraftOP_FD_151337 | JGI IMG/M metagenome (GOLD analysis project Ga0180223, IMG submission 151337) | Enriched Organic Plus compost microbial communities from Emeryville, California, USA - eDNA 5th pass 30_C Kraft OP (version 2) (version 2) ... | reverse complement strand
ATGACAAACCGCCGCTTGCCGGCCGTGATTGCCGTTGTGCTGTGTGCCCTGTTTAATCTCGCAGCTCCGGCTGCCGCCGCCGAGACCTATCCGACAAAGCCTGTCAAAACCTTCGTGCCGTTCCCGGCCGGGACCGGCATGGACATTCTGGCGCGGGCGATCTCCGACCAGTTCCAGGCCGTGACCGGACAGACATTCATCGTTGAAAACCGGGTCGGCGCCGGTTCCATTGTCGCGATGCAGGCGCTGTCGCGTTCGAAGCCGGACGGCTACACCATCGCGGTGTCGCCGGGCGTCAGCGCCAGCATGTATCTGTTCAAGGATGTGCCGTTCGATCCGGTGAAGGATTTCGAGCGCGTGACCCAGCTGGTCAAGGTGCCCTACTTCCTGCTGATCAATCCTGAGAAGACGCCGGTCAATTCGGTCCAGGAGCTGACCGCATGGCTGAAGGCGAAGAAAGGACGCGTGACCTTCGGTTCGCCGAATGCGCCGTCGCGCGTCGCGGCGCTGCTCTATACCCAGAAAGCCGGCATCGATGCCCAGATGATCCTTTACAAGGGCATGATCGAGGCGATGCGCGACCTGCAGGGCGGCGACTATGACTTCATCTTCAGCGACAGCGGCTTTGCCCAGGGCCCGATGCGCTCCGGCAAGGTGAAGGCGCTGGCGGTGACACTGCCGGAGCGTGTGAAGATCGCGCCGAATGTGCCGACGATGGCGGAAGGCGGCATCCCCGGCATCGATCTCTATGGCTGGATCGGCATCTATCTGCCGGCCGGCGGCCCGCCCGATCTGCCGGACCGCCTCGCCAAGCTGATCAACGAAGCGACCGCGCGGCCGGAGATGCAGAAATTCTACTTCGACAACGGCTATGTGCCCGCGCCGTCCAACCCGAAGGACTTCACCGCATTCGAGGCGGAGAACTTCAAGATCTGGGCTGATCTCGCCAAGCTCGCCGGCATCGAGCCGCAGTAACAAAAACGACGCGGTGAACCATGGTCTATCGGCCCGCACGGCCTCGTGTCCCGGACGCGATGCAGCATGGAAAGTCGGGTGTTCCCGACTTTCCAAAATTCAAACCGCAAGTCGAAAACATTCGACTTGCATGCGCTGCCTCGCAGAGCCGGGACCCACGCTTATAGCGAAGCGCACAAGAAGAATGGGTCCCGGTTTTGCGGCGCAGGACTTCGTCCCGCACCGCGACCGGGACACGAGGCCGGAATATGCCTTCGACCCTTTACTCATCGCGCAAAGCCAAGAATGACGAATCGAGAGGCTTGTGCGGACCTAACAAATAATCTCTGACGGAGTACGGAATGCGTTTGGATGGACGGCGGGCGGTGGTGACAGGCGCCGCGCAGGGTGTTGGCCTGGCGGTGGCCCGGGCATTCGTGACAGAAGGTGCCACGGTTGCGATGCTGGATCGCAATGCGCCGGCGCTGCAGGCTTCGGTAACGTCGCTCGGCGCGACGGCGCATGCGCTCCCTTGCGATGTTTCCGTCACGCAGGAGATCGAGGCAGCGATCGACGGCGCGCAGAAGGCCATGGGCGGCATCGATGCGGTGGTGAACTGCGCCGGCATCGCCATGTTCCGCCCGTTCGACGAGGTGACCGAGGCCGAATGGTCGAACGTGCTGCGGGTGAATGTCGATGGCCCGTTCCTGCTGTGCAAGGCGGCGCTGCCGCATCTGCGCGCCGCCGGCGGCGGCACCATCGTCAATATCGGCTCCACCGTCGGGATGCGGCCGGTGCCGAACCGCACGCCCTATTGCGTCTCCAAGGCGGCGCTGATCATGCTCAGCAAGTCGCTGGCGATGGACCTCGCCAGGGACAACATCCGGGTCAATGTGGTCGCGCCGGGCCGGCTCGAACTGCCCGGCATGGAGGACGCCTTTCAGGGGGCGGAGGCGCTGGCGGCGCGGATGCGCGAGATGCGCCAGAACACCGCGATCCAGCGGCTGGGCCTGGCGGCCGAAGTGGCGCAGGCCGTGGTTTTCCTCAGCAGCGCCGAGTCCTCCTTCGTCACAGGTTCAACCGTGGTGGTGGATGGCGGCGGCGTCTACGCCTGACCCCCGGACTGATTCGAAAACGATTCACCAAGCGCTTTTTGGGGCTGCAACCTTTTTATCCACAGAGTATTATTGGGGAGGTTCCCGGCACACCCCCGTGCTGCGGACGGCGTATGCGTGAGCAAAACCATGCCCGAAGCGACCCGCACCTTCTGGAAAGGCCATCTCCGTCTCGCACTGGTCACCATCCCGGTCCGGCTGATGACGGCGACACGATCCGACGAGCAGATCAGCTTTCATCAGGTCGACCGCAAGACCAAGCAGCGCATCCGCTACCTCAAGGTCGTGCCCGGCCGGGGTGAAGTGGACAAGGATGACATCGTCTCCGGCTACGAGGTCGAGCCCGGCAGCTATGTGCTGTTCGAAGGCGACGAGATCGAGGCGCTCAAGCTGGAAAGCCGCCACACCATCGAGCTCTCGCAGTTCGTCGACGCCAGCGAGATCGAACCGACCTATTTCGACCGCCCCTATTACGTCCTGCCCGACGGCGAGATCGCCGAGGAAGGCTATCGCGTCATCCGCGATGCGCTGCGCGAGGCCGGCAAGGTCGGCATCGGCCAGCTCACCCTGCGCGGCAAGGAGCACCTCGTCGCGCTGTCGCCGGTCAGCGACGGCATGCTGCTCGAGACCATGCGCTATGCGAGCGAGATCAAGGATGCGGACGACGTGTTCGCCAAGATCGGCAAGGGCAAGCTGCGCGAAGACATGGTGAAGATGGCGAAGTCGCTGATCGAAAGCCGGTCGGAAGCGTTCGATCCCTCGCAATTCAAGAACCATTACGCCGCCGCGCTGAAGGAGTTGGTCCAGTCGAAGCTGAAGGGCGGCGAGTCTGTCGCGATCGGCGACGAGGAGGCTGAGCCGAAGGGCAAGGTGATCGACTTCATGGAAGCGCTGAAACGCTCGGTCGGCGGCCGCGCATCCGCCAAGGACGAGAGCCCCGGCAAGGCCGCGCCCCCGCGCAGCAAGACAACACGGCCAGCAGCGAAAAAGGGCGCCGCCAAGCGCAAGACCGCGGCGAAATCAGGCAGCACCGCACGCCGCAAACGCGCCTCCGCCTGATCGTCCATGGCCCGTGCCCCGGCATCACGATCGGCGCGCAAAACAGACCCGCTTGCGACCTACCGGTCCAAGCGGGATTTCACCAGGACATCCGAGCCTGAGGGAACCCGCTCAAGGGGCGGCAACGGATATCGCTTCCTGGTGCAGCGTCACTGGGCGACGCGGCAGCACTGGGATTTCCGCCTCGAAGTCGACGGCGTGCTGAAAAGCTGGGCCGTCACCCGCGGCCCGTCCGCCAATCCCGCCGACAAGCGGCTGGCGGTGCGCACGGAAGACCACCCGGTGTCCTATGCGGGTTTCGAGGGCACCATTCCGGAGAACGAATACGGCGGCGGCACGGTGATGATGTGGGACGAAGGCACCTTCGTTCCGCTCAATGGCGATCCGGGCGAAGCGATCGACAACGGTCAGATCAAGTTCGAATTGTCTGGTCACCGCATGAAGGGCCGCTGGGTGCTGGTGCGCATGCACACGCAGGAAAAGCACGAGAACTGGCTGCTCATCAAGGAGCGTGATGACGAGGTCAGCGACAGCAGCGATCTCGCGACCCGCTTCAACACCAGCGTCACCACCGGCCGCAGCAGGGAACAGATCGAATCCGGCAAAGCGGCAAAGACGACAAAGGCCGCAGAGTCACAAACAAACAAAGCTGCCAGGACTTCGAGGCGCAGGACGGCCAGTGCCGCAACACCCGCCACCCTCCCCGCCTTCGTTGCGCCGATGCTGTGCGACACGCGCGACGAGGCGCCCGACGGCGACGACTGGCTGCATGAGGTGAAGCACGACGGCTATCGCGTGATCATCGCCGCCGCCGACGGCGCATCGAAGGTCTACACCCGCGAAGGTCTCGACTGGACCGCGCGCTACCCGCTGATCGCCACAGCGGCGGCGCTGCTCAAGCATGCCGTGCTGATCGACGCCGAAGCCATCGTGCAGAACGAGCAAGGCCTGTCGGATTTCGCCGCGCTGGTCGCGGCGTTCGAGCGCAATTCCGGCAAGATCGTCGCCATGGCGTTCGATCTGCTGCATCTCGACGGCAAGGATCTGCGCAGCCAGCCGCTCGAAGCCCGCAAGGCCGCATTGTTCAAGCTGATCGGCAAGGGGCGCGGCGCGATCCACTACAGCGACCACATCGTCGGCCACGGGCCGGAGGTTTTCAAAGAACTCGCCGCGCGCGGTGGCGAAGGCATCATCAGCAAGAAGATCAACTCGACCTATCGTTCCGGCCGCTCCTCCGCCTGGCTCAAGATCAAGACCGAGCAGCGCGAGGATGTGCTGATCATCGGCTGGAAGGACTCGACCAAAGGCCGCCGCTTCTCCTCGCTGATGGCCGCGGCGGAGACGCCCGAGGGCCTGGTCTTTGCCGGCGGTGTCGGCACAGGCTTTTCGGCGCAGACCGAGGCCGATCTGATGCAGCGGTTCGAGGCGAATGCAGCATCCGCTCCACCCGACCTCATCGGCGCGGACAAGATGCCAAGGAAGGTGCATTTCATCGATCCGCCGCTGCGCGCGGAGGTGAAGCTCGCCGGCTGGACCGACGACCGCCAGATGCGGCACGCGCGCTTCCTCGGCCTGCGCGAGGACCGGGCCCCGCCCAAACGGACCACCAAGGCGCCTGCCAAGCACGCCGCCAGCGTCAACGCAGCGCCCCGGAAAGTCAGCAGCGCGGCCGCAAAGAAGGCCGAGGCCGCCAGACCCGCCCCGGTGAAGATCACCCATGGCGACCGTGTGGTGTTTCCGGATGACGGCATCACCAAGCAGCAGGTCGCCGACTATTACGCCGCGGTGGCCGAGCGGATGGTGCCGCACCTCAGGGACCGGCCGGTCAGCCTGATCCGGGCGCCGGACGGCATTGGCGGCGAGATCTTCTACCAGCGCCACCCGCTGCCGGGCATGGCGAGGGGCATCGTGCCGATCAAGGACCCCTCCGGCGGCCGCAAGACCTACTTCTCTCTTGATGGCGCGACCGGCATCCAGACCGCGGCGCAGTTCGGCGGCATCGAGATCCACGGCTGGGGCGCCCTCGCCGACGATCTCGACAGCCCGGACCGCATGGTGTTCGACCTCGATCCCGACGAGGGCCTGGATTTCGCCGCGGTGAAGATCGCGGCGCGCGACCTGAAGGATCACCTCGCCGCCATCGGCCTTGAGAGCTACGCGATGCTCACCGGCGGCAAGGGCATCCACGTGGTCGTTCCGCTCGACCGCAGCCTCGGCTGGGGCCCGGTGGAGACCTTCGCCGCCGGCTTCGCCCGCGGCCTCGCCGCCGACAAGCCGGACACCTACGTCGCCACCATGAGCAAGGCCCGGCGCAAGGGCCGCATCTTCATCGACTGGCTGCGCAACAAGCAAACCGCGACCGCCGTGCAGCCATGGTCGCTGCGCGCCCGCAAGGGCGCGCCTGTGGCCGTGCCAGTGGCGTGGACGGAGCTTGGCCGGATCCAGCGCGCCTCGGCCTTCGACATCAGGGCCGCCGCGAAACGCCGCGATCCCTGGACCGATTTCTTCAAGATCCGCCAGACCATCCCGCCGGCAGCGCTGAAGCTGGTGGCCAGCCAGGGCAAGCCCTGAGCCCCCCGCCGTCGTGTGTTTCGTCTGGGGCGTATCCGTATGGCGACCCTCTCCCCGCGAGGGGAGAGGGTCCACTGCGGCACTGTCCCGATCCCGACATTCGCATGCCTTTGCGGCAACCCCTGATTCAAACTTCGGAATCAAGGGAACACCATCGCCGCCATCAGGCCGGGCATCAGGTATTTGATCACTCGGGATAGGTCTCGCCGCTGGCCGGAGCCGCCCTTTTGAAAAGAATGAAGACCAGCGGGTTGCCGGGCTCGGACATCGCGTCGCTGCGCTGGCCGGTGATCTCTCCGGCCACGCCGCTGGTATATTCCGCAACCACTTCGCCGAAGCCGTTGCGCTGGACCGCCACCTTCTGTCCGGGCTGGACCTTCTCGTTGAGCTTGACCAGATGCTCGACGATGCCGCCCTGTGTGGCAATGATTGGGAACGAACTATTGCCGACAAAGACGGTCACGTCCTTGCCGGTGCGTCCCATCGGCCCGGCCACGATGCCGTGATGCTTGAGCACGTTCATGGTGCCTTCCACGAACAGCTTGACCATCTCGAGGTCCAGGTGGCGGGCAGCCCCGATCTCCGGGCAAAAGGACGGGATGCCCGCGGCGATAAACGCGTTATGCAGGACGCTGGGATAGGTCGGGTTGTCGAAGATCTGGCCGACCGGGTAGAGGTCCACCATCGCCTTGATCTCGGGCACGTCCATCTCGGCAATATTGAACGCGGTGACCTCGAACCCGGTGGTCCCGGTATGGAAGTCGATCGCGGCGTCGGCATTCGGCCGAAATAGCCGGTTGAACAGCAGCCCGGCATGGCGGCTGGGCGCGGTGACGCCGTTCTCGTTCCCGGGCCATTCCCGGTTCATATCGATGAGGTCACTGCCTCGGCCGAAATTGGGCCATCTGCGCTGCATGGTTTCGATGGCGGGGCTGGACACGTCCGTGACCGCCATCACTGTGCCCGACATCTGCGCCGGATCGAGCTGGTTCATCACGGTCTGGACCGTGTGGATGGAACTCATCTCGTCGCCATGCACGCCGCTGGTCAGGACGACGCGCTTGCCCGGCTTCGCCCCCTTTGCGACCGTCACGGACACGTACCAGTACTGTCCGGTGGGCATCTGCACGCCCTGAAAATAGAGATGGTGCTTCTGGCCGGGCGCCAGGTCGTTGACGTCGAGCGCGCTGACGACCTTTTTCCCCTTGATGGTATCGCCGGTATAGACGGTTGCCGATGGCGCGCCCGGCGCCGGACTGCCAGAGGAAGCTGCAGCGCCCTGGGCGTTCGCATTTCCCGCATTGGCTGCGAGAGCAGCCGATGCGCCAACCGTTGCAATTGATGCGATCATGAAGTCGCGGCGATCGAGGCGTTCTTCCGGCTTGTTTGGCATGATGGGCATCCTGACCGTGTGAAAAACGACGTTGCGGACACCACCATACACGTCGATTGCAAATCGCACCCCTGCATACGTCAGCGCCGCCGATCTCGTGGACTTGCGATTTTGCGGCGTTATGCGGCATAGCCAGCAGGACAGCGGTCTCAGACCAGGCGTCAGGCTTGATCCGCGAGGGCAGACAACACGCGGGCCATTCACCGCTTCCGCGTCGCGACCTTCTTGAGCGTCTCGTCGATCTTCGCCTGCCAACCCGGACCGGTTGATTTGAAGTAATCGATCACCTCCGGACTGAGACGGAGCGAGACGAGTTTCTTCGCCGGCCGCTTGCCGGCGCCGCGGCCGCGCCGGATCGACGCCGTCAATTCCGGGAAGACTTCAGCGAAGGGCTTGGCCTTCGCCATCTGCTCGTCGGTCAATTCGGGGCTTTCCACTGCATCAAGGTCCGCCTGGGTGAGTTTGGTCTTACCCATCGATGAGCCTCCGTTCGCTGCGGCTCGCAGGTCGCATGCTGATGACGCTGAGCGCTTCAGTGCCAAGGACAGCGAACACCACGAGGATGGCATCGCCGAGATGGTGGCCGACAGCGGCATACCGGCCTTCCCTGACCGGGACGACGACAGAGCTTTCGAAAAAAGCTTCGGTCGGGGACGCAAAATCCATCTGATGCTTGATCAGATTGGCTTCACGTTTCGGGTCGTCCCAAACGATCTTCACGGATTATTATGTAGCTACAAATTGCTCTGGACGCAACAATAACCTTGTCCCGTCGACACAATTCGCGGACCGGCTGCCAAATCTGTCGCGGTTTGCTATACGGAGCGACACATTTCAGCCTTGACCTTGAGTCCTTGGTGGCAGGATGGACCAGACCGTTGCTTTGACACCCTCGGATCGCGCGCGCGAGATCGACAGCCTGACGCACTTTGTCAGCGCCGCCGTATTGTCAGCGCCGTCGGTCGGCGAACCGTTCTTCCATCTCCTCCTCGACCGGATTTTTCCGCAGGCGGTCTACGACAAGATGCTGGCGCTGATGCCGGTGGCCGACGACTACCGGCCGATGCATGGCCGCAGCCGCAGCGCGGTGCGCGAGGACGGCACGCCGACGCGCGTGAAGATCGACCTGTTCCCGGAATACATCCGCAGTCTTCCACAGGAGAAGCGGGCACTCTGGGACATCGTCGGACAGGCGCTGTGTTCCGAAGAGGTGAAGCAGGCCTTCATGACCAAGCTCGCACCGGGATTGCAGCGCCGCTTCGGCGCCGATTTCGCGAAGGTGCGGATGTACCCACTGCCGGTGCTGACCCGCGATACGGTCGGCTATCTGCTGCCGCCCCATACCGATACGCGGTGGAAGGGCATCACCGTGCAGCTTTATCTTCCACCCGATGACACGATCGCCCATGTCGGCACCATCTTCAATACGCGCCAGCCCGACGGCGGCTTCACCGTGACGTCGCGCATGCAGTTCATGCCGAATACGGGATATGCCTTCGCCGTCGGCGACAACACCTGGCATTCGGCGGAAGCCGCCGACATCGGCGGCAAGTCACGCGACAGTATCCTTCTAACCTATTTCGTCGATGATGGATTGCAGCGGATTGTCCGCAATCGCGGCAAACGTGCCGGGAACTTCATCCTCAACGAGTTCCGCACGCTGAAGCGATGAGTGGCGTCACACCAACGCGATGTTGCGTTGTTAGAGCGCTCCTGGGCGAAGCGGAAAGCGGTTCGCTGTAGAAACCGCAGCTATGCAAGAGTCCGAAGCACGATCTGCTTCCATCGGAATGGACCATGCGTCCACGTGATACACAGTACCATCCGCGCAACAGCTTGTGCCGCGCGACAACACGACAAGGCAGATTCGTCAGAAACACACTTCTCGAAAGGGCCATGGTCCGCTAATTGCTACAGCCCTTGTCGCTACCGTCCTTGTCGCTATCGTCCTCATCGCAATTGATTGACAGGTATGGCTGCGTTGATTGCTCCGCTCATTGGCTTGAAAAGACAGCGTATGAACTCACCGAAACCATCCGACAGCATCCAGCGGCTTCAGGACACATTCCTGGAGCATCTTCAGCAGAAGCGCACGCCAGTGACGATCTTCCTTGCCAACGGCGTCAAGCTGCAGGGGCTGATCGCGGGATTTGATGCGTTCTGCATCATGCTGGAACGTGATGGGCAGCAGCAGATTGTCTACAAGCATTCCATCACGACGACATTGCCGGCCTATGCCGTCGATCTGCAGGACAGCCACGCGGACGCCGTGAATCCGCTGGCGCGGCCCGCAAGGCCGGAGGTCGTTGTCGAGCGCCGCACCCGTGCGCCGCTGCGGCCCGCCTCGCCGCGCGGCACGTTCAAGCGAGATTAATTCAAATTCTTCCAAGAGCGACCGGGTGCTGAGGGTCGTTCAACGGATGTTCCGTTGAACACGATTCAACAACGGGCTGCGGATCCATTGGCCGGTGCATTCGCCGTATCGGTCCCCGCGCAGGCGGGGACCCGGTAAACGCAGCCGCCTGTTGTTGAGGGGCGCGGTCTCCTCACGGATTCTTCAGCAGCGGCACGGCCTACTGGATGCCCGCCTCCGCGGGCATGACGCCGAGACATTTGAAAGTCTCCAAGACAAAAGACCGGGCGGCGGCGCAAGCTTCAAGCCGCGGTGCCACCCCGGTTCCAGCCGCGGCCGGCGTCGCCATAGATCTCATAACCGCCGTCGGTGACCACCACCGTATCCTCGAGCTTAATGAAGCCGCGGCGGGGATGCTGCATCGTCGTTTCGACCGAGATCACCATGCCCGACTCCAGCGGCCGGTCGGCATCATAGCCCGGATACTTCACCGGGCCGCGGCTGGTGAGGCGGGGCGCCTCATGGCTGACCAGCCCCATGCCATGGGCAAGGAATTGCGTATGGTTGTGCTGGCTTGATTTGCGCAGCGCCCCCTCGCCCGCGATGTAGATCTCGTTGCCGAGCGCGCCGCGCTTGATCGGCGCCATCGCCGCGTGCTGGATGGTGTCGATCTCGCCGAGCAGATCGACAAGCTCGCTGTCCGGCTCGCCCATGATGCCCATGCGGCAGAGATCGCCGATATAGCCGAGATAGTTGCCGCCGGAATCGAGCGAGAGCACATCGCCCTCGCCCCACACGTCGTCTGATTCCGGCGCCCGGTTGTGGCTCGCGCCCGCCGTGATCAGACAGTATTCGAACACCAGCCCGCGCTTCACCTCCTCGCGCCGCAGCGCCTCCGAGAGATCGTGCTTGGTGTGGCCAGGCCCGTGCCTGGCGAACACCGCCAGCATCGACTCGACGACGCGATCAGAGGCGATGCTCAACAGTTCAAGCTCATCCGGCATCTTGATCGCGCGCAGGCGTTCAAGTGCGAACGTCGCATCGACCACAGGGCTGTTTGGAAATGCGCCATGCAGCACCGCCGCGGCATCGAGTGGAATGAACGGGCTTTCGACACCGATATGTTTCGCGCTGATGCCGGCCTTGCGGACATGCTCGATCGCCTTCTGCATGGAATCGATCGAGCCGGCGCCGTTTGTTTGCACCATCGGCGTCCACAGCGGATCGATCTCATGCTGAAACCGTTCCATGCCGTGACCGATATAGGCCGCCTTCTGCGGCGCCCCCTTCGGATAGACCAGCACCGGCAGATAGCGGGTCAGGCCGAAGGCGTCCATGTAATCGAAGAAGAAGGCGCGATGGCCGCCGAGCAGATACTGCACGTTGTGCTTGGAGGTGACGAACATCACGTCCATGCCGGCATCTTCCATCAGCCGGTCCAGCCGGTCGGCGTCGAACGGAATCGACAGTGAGAGATCCGGTTGCCTGCCGGCTTTGGCCATGATGATGCTCCTGAATCCGCTCGACAGACGCGCGCCCCATGTCGCCGCGCAGTGATTCCCTTTGAGGGGCTGTCGCGGCGAACTTAGGCCAAAGGGGCGGCCACGCCAACCATGCCAAGCCCTATGTTGACAAGTCCCGGCATGTTATTTCTCAACCGAATATCGACATGGAACGCTCCGGGACATCGGGCCATCGAACGGCAGGCCATTTGACCAAGCTCGCGCGTGAAGACGCTCTCATGGACAAGAGCAATGGCGGTTCGATGAACGGCGCGACGCCTGATGCATCGCCCGGCTCCATCTCGCCGGCCCTCCTGCGCGCGGGGGGCTTCCTGCTGGCCTATCTCATTCTCGAGTGGCTGGGGTCGATCCACGAATACAAGGGCGTGCCGATCACGCCTTGGAATCCCGGGCTCGGCGTCATGTTCGCGCTGCTGGTCGCTCGCGGCGCGCATTACGCGCCGGTTCTGTTTGCCGGCGTGCTGCTGGCTGAAATCCTGGTCGCGCACAGCAGCCTCGACTGGATCATCGTCGCCGCGATCGCCCTGGTGGTCGCAGCGGGCTATGGCGCAGCCGCAACGGTCGCACGGCACTATGTCCGGCTTGGCGCCGAGTTCGTGCACCTGCGCGACATCACCATCCTGTTGGCCATGGGCGCGGCCGGCGCGGCCGTCGTCGCGGTTGGCATCGCATTGCTGCTGCTCGCCAGCGACCGGCTGGAAGCAGGCGACGTGCTCGTCGCATCGGTCCCCCTGCTGGTCGGCGACCTGATCGGCATCGCGGTGATGACGCCGCTGACACTTCGCTATGTGCTGCAGCCATGGCCGGATCGTTTCGCCACGCTGCTGCGCCACGTTCCGGACATGCTGGTGTTTGCGGCGCTGGTGCTGCCGGCGCTGTGGCTCATCATCGGACCGGACGTCCTCAATGGCGCACGCTGGTTCTATCTGCTGTTCCTGCCTGTCGTTGCCGCGGCGGTCCGCCATGGCTTCGGCGGGGCCTGTGCGGGGCTCGCCATCACCCAGCTTGGTCTCGTCGCATTGCTGCATATCCATGACTACGACGCGGCGGCCTTCACGCAAATTCAGATCCTGATGCTGGTGCTCACGGCCACCGGACTCACGGTCGGCGTGGTGGTCAGCGAGCGGGAACAGGCCAACCGCGTATCGCAGGAGATGGAAGCGCTGCTGCGCCAGAAGGAAGCCGAGGCGGCCCAGGCGGCGCGGCAGAATCTCGTCAGCGGGATGGCGTCCGCGGTCGCCCATGAGATCAACCAGCCGATGACGGCGGCGCGCGCGCTTGGACGTTCGGCGCAGCAATTGCTGCGCATGCCGCAGCCCGATCTCGCGCGAGCTGATAAAAACCTCACGACCATGATCGAGCAGATCGATCACGTCGGCGCGGTGATCCGGCGCATGCGCGAATTCCTGCGGCGCGGCACGCCGCATCTCAGCACGCTGGCGGTGGAAGACCTCGTCGGCGACATGCTGACGCTGGTGCAGGCCGAAGCGGCCGCGGCGGATATCCGCATCGACGTCGCGCTGCGGGACGACCTGCCAGCGCTCCATGTCGACCGCGTCCAGGTCCTGCAGGTGCTGCTCAACCTTGTGCGCAACGCCATCGACGCCTTGTCCACAGCCGCCCAACCCGGCAGGATCATCCGCATCTCGGCGCATACCATCGGCGCCCCGCCGCGCGTTGAATTCTCGGTTGTGGACAATGGCCCTGGTATCAGCGACGACCTTGCCGGACGGCTGTTCCAGCCGCTGACAACGTCGAAGCACGAAGGATTGGGATTGGGATTGTCCATATCGGCATCGATCATCGAGACCCATGGCGGGCGGCTGTGGCTGCAGGCGGCCACGCCGGGCGCCACGGAATTCCGCTTCACGCTGCCGCTCGACCGCGAGTTTGAAGAGCGATGAGCGGGCCTGTCGTCATCCTGATCGACGATCAGGCGTCGGTGCGGCACGCGCTGGGCGAGATGCTGAACGTGTTCGGCTTCACGGTCGAAATCCACGACTCCGCCGATGCCTTCCTGCAAACGCTGACCGGCGACCGGCCCGGCTGCATCGTCGCCGACGTGCGCATGCCGGGCACCGACGGCATCGAACTGGTCCGCGAGCTGGCGCGCCGCAAGATCAGCCTGCCGGTCATCCTGATCTCCGGCCAGGCCGACGTGCCGATGGCGGTCGCCGGACTGAAGGCCGGCGCGGAAGATTTCATCGAGAAGCCTGTGGATGACACTGCCCTGATCGCGGCGATCAACCGCGCCATGGCGCGGGCGAGCCAATCGCCGCCGGTCACAGGCGCCGACGGGCTCACCGAGCGGTTCGCCCGGCTGACGCCGCGCCAGATCGAGATCTTCGATCTGGTCGCCCAGGGCTACACCAGCCAGGCCATTGCGGGCCGGCTGGAGATCAGCGCCCGCACCGTCGAGAGCTACCGGGCCCAGGTGATGGAGAAGATGCAGGCCGAGAGCGTCGCCGTGCTGGTGCGGCAGGCGATCCGCCTCGGACGCATCTCACCGTAGAAATACCGCGGCAACGTCGCGGATACACCTGCGGCGCATCCGCCCATAGCTTGCCCCCGTGGAGCGCATGGCCGCCATGCGGATATGCGCCCGGGTGAGAGCGTCATGGATCGCCGTAAGTCAGGCCGGGTGTGGAACGCCGGGGGTGGGTTGCCCTCCCCGGTGCTTTTTGCCGTCCTGGCCCTCGGCACCGCGAGTTCCGCCGCCATCGTCATGTCCCACCTGCCGGCACACCTCGTGCTGCCGGCCGTCAGCCTTGTTGCCATTGGCTGCGCTGCCGTGACCGCGTCCTGCGCGTGGCTGGCTGGCGCCAGCCGCGGCGGAGAGGCCGTCACCGTGTGGGACGTGTCGGGCGCCCTCGCCCTCATTGGCATCGCTGCCGGCATGCTGAGCGAACCTGACCAGGCGCTGCAGTTGTTCGGCCACGATCCGATGACCAGATAACGGACGTAACGCCAGGCCGGGCCCCTCTGGCAGTCCTCCCCGGACTGCGATGTCGGACTGGGATCACATGGAGTGGCCCGCGTGCGGATGTCATCTGACATCTCGCTTTGCTTGTTCGAATCCTCCCGCGACGCGTTGTGTCGTGGGGTGATGACGGCATGCGTTGCAGCATGCGGTGCGCTTCCTGCATTTCGGTGAAAGGACCGCCCTGTCTATGGATGCCATCATTGCTGAGATTTTCTCTCCCGAGGGCCTAGCAGCCCTGGCCCAGGTCATCATGATCGACCTGGTGCTGGCCGGCGACAACGCCATCGTCATCGGCCTTGCCGCCGCCGGCCTGCCCAAAGACCAGCGAACGAAAGCCATCCTGATCGGCATCATCGCTGCAACAGTGCTGCGTATCGCCTTTGCCGGCGTCACCACCCAGTTGCTGCAGATCGTCGGCCTCCTGTTCGCGGGCGGCGTGCTGCTGCTGTGGGTGTGTTGGAAGATGTGGCGCGAACTGCGCACGACCCATGAGGAAGAAACCGACGCCCATGAAGCGTTGAGCGACGCCGACATCAATGCCGACGGAACCGTCGCCGGCAAGGCGCCGCGCAAGACCTTTGCCCAGGCGGCGTGGCAGATCGTGATCGCTGACGTGTCGATGTCGCTCGACAACGTGCTCGCGGTGGCTGGCGCCGCGCGTGAGCATCCGACCGTGCTAGTCATCGGCCTCGTGCTCTCCATCGCGCTGATGGGCATCGCCGCGAGCTTCATCGCCCGCCTGCTGCACAAGCACCGCTGGATCGCCTATGTCGGCCTCGCGATCATTCTCTACGTCGCAGCGGAGATGATCTATCGCGGCGCGGTGGAACTGGCCCCTGTCGTCCAGTCGGTCAGCGCCTCGATGGGGATGTGACCGTAACAGGCGCAGCAGCGCCACCATGACGGCCTGCTCCCTCTCCCCGCATGCGGGGAGAGGGTGACCAAGACTGCCGGCGGAGCCAAGCTATCCAGCAAGCCCGCCAATACCCATGAACGGGCCATCTGATACTCAACAAAAAGCCGTGGCCCACAGCCACGGCTTTCCATTGCTCAGCCGATCGCGTCGTCCAAACAGTCCGCCGAGCTACGCTGTCTTCCAAACCGTCTTCAGCGCCTGGCCGATGTCGGCGACAACCTCGTCCGCCGCCTTGATGAAACCGCTCATGCCGATGAAGCCGTGCATCTGTCCCGGCCGATGGCGGTAGGTCACCGGGATGCCGTTCTTCTCCAGCACCTTGGCATAGGCGGCGCCCTCGTCGCACAGCGGGTCGCATCCCGCCGTCACCACATAGGCCGGCGGCAGGCCGGCGAAGCTCGGCGCCTGCAGCGGCGACGCCCTCCAGTCTTTCACGTCCTCCGCATTGCGCAGGTAATGGTCGCGGAACCAGACCATGCTGGCCGCGGTCAGCAGATAGCCCTCGCCCACAGTGCGGTAGGACTCTTCCATCATCGCCAGATCGGTGACCGGATAGATCAGCACCTGATAGGTGAGCTGCGGTCCGTCGCGGCGTACGGCATCCATCGCAACGGTGGTCGCGAGGCTGCCGCCGGCGCTGTCGCCACCGACCGCCAGGCGCGCCGGATCGACGGCCAGCTCTTCCGCATTCGCAGCCACCCACTGCGTCGCCGCGACGCTGTCATCGAACGCCGCCGGAAACTTGTGCTCGGGCGCCAGCCGGTAGCCCACCGAGATCACCGTGCAGCCGGCCGCATTGGCCAGGTTCCGGCAGGTGATGTCATGGGTATCAAGATCGCCGAACACCCAGCCGCCGCCATGGAAGAACATCAGACACGGCTGCGACGGAAGTTCCTCCACCATCCGGGCGCGGTAGAGCCGCAACGGGATCGGTCCGCCCGGCCCCTGCGCCGTCAGGTTGCGCACCTCGGCCACGAACGGAATCGGCTGGTTCAGCGCCGCACGCCGCGCCTTCACCATGGCGCGGGCCTCCGCCGGCGTCAGCATCTCGACTGGCGGCGCGCCTGCCTTGATCGCCGCGTCAAGAACGGCCTGGGCGTCGGGTTCGAGTGTCGGCATGTCGGCTGGTCCTCCCCACAGGTGTGACAGCATCATTGCGGAGGGAGTCCGGCCCCGTCAAACCGGTGCGATATCCCAATCCACAGTTGCAGGTTGATCCGCCCGCCCGCCGCATGTGACAATGAACCAACAGCGCAGGAGAGGAAACGGCACGCATGAACATCCAGGTGATGAACACGCGCGAGCACGCCGCGAGCCAGCAGCAGCGTTATCCGGCCGTGATCGTCGGATGCGGCTTCGGCGGCATCGCCACCGCGATCGCACTGAAGAAGGATGGCCTCGACAATTTCATCATCCTCGAACGCGCAGCCGATGTCGGCGGCGTCTGGCGCGACAACAGCTATCCCGGCGCGGCCTGCGATGTCGTTTCGCGGCTCTACTCGTTTTCCTTCGACCAGGGTTACGACTGGTCGACCAACTTCGCGCCGCAGCCGGAGATCCTCAAATACATCCACCGCTGCGTCGACACTTACGACGTGCGGCGGCATGTGCGCTTCAACACCGAAGTCGTTGAAGCCACTTTCGACGAGACGGCCGGCGAATGGACCCTGCGGACACGCACCGGCGATACGTTCATCACGCCGATCTTCATTTCCGCCGCGGGCCTGTTCAACCAGCCGAACATTCCCGGCATTCCCGGCCGCGAGGAGTTCAAGGGACCGCAATTCCATTCCGCGCGCTGGGACCACAGCGTTGACCTCACCGGCAAGACCGTCGCGGTGATCGGCAACGGCGCGAGCGGCGTGCAGTTCATCCCGAAGGTCGCCGAGAAGGTGAAGCAGCTCCATCTGTTCATGCGCACGCCGCAATATGTGATGCCGAAGGCGATCTTCCCCGGCAACACGTCGTGGGACATGTGGCTGCAGAAACACAAATCGCTGCGCGGCCTGGCGCGGATGAAGATCTATCTCACCTTCGAGCGGTTCATCTTCCGCCGGGCCTGGTTCCCGCTGGCGCGGCTGCAGGGCGAAGCCGCGTTCAAGACGATCGTGGACACGAAGGTGAAGGACCCGGAGCTACGCCGCAAGCTGACGCCGACCTATCCGCTCGGCTGCAAGCGGCTGCTGGTGTCCGACGTCTGGTTCGATACGATGACGCGGCCGAATGTCGAGGTGATCGACACCGGCATCGAACGCATCACGCCGGACGGCATCCGCAGCAAGGACGGCACCGAGCGCAAGGTCGATGCGATCATCTATGGCACCGGCTTCAAGGTGCACGACTATCTGGCGCCGATGCGTGTGACGGGGCTTGACGGCCGCGACCTCAACGAAGCCTGGCGCAAGGGCGCGGAAGCCTATCTCGGCATCACCGTGCACGGCTTCCCGAATTTCTTCATGCTGTACGGGCCGAACACCAACGCCCTCAGCAGCATCATCGTCATGCTGGAAGCGCAGGCGAACTATATCGTGCGCTGCATCCGCAAGCTGGAGAACACGCGCTCCCGCTACATGAATGTGCGGGCGGAGCCGCAGCAGAAGTTCAACAAAGAGGCGCAGGAGCGGCTCTCACATACCGTGCCGGCGATGGCCGCCTGCACCACCTACTTCAAGAACGAATACGGCAAGCTCGACACCAACTGGCCGGGCTATGCCAGCGAATATCGCTGGCGCACCCGCGACGTGCGCACCCGCGACTATGACTTCGCGCCGAGAGAGGTGTGACTCCATTGGAGTCGAAGCATTCGCCCCAAACTGGGTGCACCTTCTCCCCGCATGCGGGGAGAAGGTAGCGAGCAGCAAGCTTCGAGCCGGATGAGGGGCACTTCAAATAAAGCTCAGATTCGCGGCGAAGCCCCCTCACCCGCCACGCTTCGCGTGTCGACCTCTCCCCGCATGCGGGGAGAGGTGACGGAGGCTGTGGCTCAGCCACCTCTCGGAAGCGCCGTCAGCGCACGCAGTCGTTCCGGGGGGCCGGACCACTGAAGCGGTCCGCCATCCAGGAGACGGCCGTCGCCGCGCTCTTTTCGCCCGCGAAGGTGTGGGTGACGCCCGGCAGCGACATGAAGGTCACGTGGATGCCGGCCTTGCACAGCATGGCCATGTAGGCGCGGGTCACCTCCGGCCGCACCACCGGATCGGCCGTGCCCTGGGCAATGAACACCGGCAGGCCATGCGGCGTCGGTCCCGGCGTGTTGCGCGCGGTCAGCGACCGCCAGGGCTCGACCTTGGGCAAGTCATTGACGGTGAGAAACCCGCCCTGGATGCCGCGCTCCGCCAGTTCAAGTTCGATCGCGCCCAGCACCGTGCCGCCGCACATCTCGCCGACGCGGCGGACTTCCGCCTGCATCTGTGGCTGAACCACCTTGTCGACCGGGGCACCATACACATGACCCCAGGAATACAGCGTCATGGCGGTGAGGATCTTGCCGGTGGCGGAGTTGATGTCGTCTTCCATCAGCGTGGCAAGTTCCGTGGCCGGCGCTGCGGCGGCGATGCCGGTGATCTGCAGGTCCGGCGCGTAGGACGACGCGAGGATGCCGGTATAGAGCGCGGCATGGCCGCCCTGCGAATGGCCCCAGACGGCGAAGTAGCGCGATGCGCCGATGCCCTCCATCTGCTCCGCCGCCCGCACCGAGTCGAGCACTGCGCGGGCTTCGCTCTCACCAACCAGGTAAGGATGGACGGTCCCCGCGCCGAGGCCCGGATAGTCAGTGGCGACAATCACGAAGCCGCGGCCGATCATCTCCAGGTGGCCCTGGATGCCGGTCCACGGCTCCGGCCGCAGCGACGGCGCACAGGCGGGCACCACGCCGGTGGTCGGATGGGCCCAGGCGATCACCGGGCGTCCCGCCGCCGGCGGTGGACCGACCGGCGCCATCACGATGCCGGAGACTGCGATCGGCTCGCCGCTGAGGCCGGTCGACCGGTAGAGCACCCGGTAAGCCACAGCGCCAACCGGCGGGTCCTGGATCCGCTCAGCGCGGATCAGCGTGCCCGGCTTGCCGCCAAGGTCCGCCTTCGACACCTGATAAAAACCCGACTGTGCGGACGCCGGCAGCACGCCGCTCCCGCACACCCCCGCCAGCATGGCCGCCGCGGCCAGCCAGACCTTCACATTGCGCATTCTCCGACCCCTTCGATCGAATTTGAATCAAAATCGCCCCCGACTTTCCGCAACCGGACCGAGCGGCTGTTCACGAAAAGCACCCGACTCAAGCGCGGAAAGCCTTGAAAAGAGCCTAACGCCCTGTCATATGAGCCGCATCGGTGGATTCGGCCTCAAGCCGGAACCTTGGGCGGCGTTGCACGATATCCGGCGTTTTTGTCATTCGGATTTCGACCCTCCCCACCGGTTTCACCCTTTGCTGACAGCCCTGGCCACGCGGGATGTCTTGAACCCCGCGATCCCGCAGCCGGCGAATATGCCGGCCGCGCGATTGGTCATAGGACCATTTGTTTGACCTCTTTCTCCGATTTCGGCCTTGCTGAGCCGATCACCCGTGCGCTCGCTGAAGAGCGTTATGTCACTCCCACCCCGATCCAGGCCCAGACCATCCCGCTCGCGCTCGAGCGCCGCGACATCATCGGCATCGCCCAGACCGGCACCGGCAAGACCGCGGCCTTCGCCCTGCCGATCCTGAACGGCCTCGCCAGGTCCCCGCGGCAGCCAGAACGCAAGACCTGCCGCGTGCTGGTGCTGAGCCCGACCCGCGAGCTCTCCAACCAGATTCTCGACAGCTTCCGTGCCTATGGCCGGCATCTGCGGCTGCAATCGACCATCGCCATCGGCGGCGTGCCGATGGGCCGGCAGGTGCGCAGCCTGATGAACGGCGTCGACGTGCTGGTCGCAACGCCGGGACGTCTGCTCGACCTGCTGCGCGGCAACGCGGTGCGGCTCAACGCCGTCGAGACCCTGGTGCTCGACGAAGCGGACCGCATGCTCGACATGGGCTTCATCCGCGATATCCGCGCGATCGTCGCCAAGCTGCCGAAGGACCGGCAGACGCTGTTCTTCTCGGCCACCATGCCGCAGGCGATTGCTGAACTCGCCGACGACATGCTGCGCGATCCGGCCAAGGTCGCCGTCACGCCGGTGGCGACCACCGCCGACAAGGTGGCGCAGCGCGTCATCCGCGTCGACCGCGCCGCCAAGGCATCACTGCTGACCAAGACCATCCGCAGCGAGCCGATCGACCGCGTCATCGTCTTCACCCGCACCAAGCACGGGGCCGACAAGGTCGCGCGCGGGCTGGTGAAGGACGGCATTCCCGCCGATGCGATCCACGGCAACAAGTCGCAGAACTATCGCGAGCGCGTGCTCGCCGCGTTCCGCGACGGCAGCCTGCGGACGCTGGTGGCGACCGACATCGCCGCCCGCGGCATCGATGTGGAAGGCGTCAGCCACGTCATCAACTTCGACATGCCGTTCGAGCCGGAAAGCTACGTGCACCGCATCGGCCGCACCGCCCGTGCCGGCGCCGAGGGCAGCGCCATCTCCTTCGTCGCGGCTGACGAAGCGCCGCTGCTGCGGGCGATCGAGCGGCTGATCCGGATGCAGATCCCCGCCTCCGGCCAGACCACCGCCAACGAGGCGGCCCCGGCCCCGCGCCCGCAGAACCGCCCGCATCACCGGCCCGGCGAGGGGCAGTCCCGGCCCGGCCACAAACATCCCCCGCGCGGACAAAAGCAGTCGTCGCGGGGCCGTCAAAATGCTAATTCAGGGGCCAGTCGCCCGGCACCTTCCCATGACGCGCCGTCCGGTGAGCCCACAGCTCTCGCCGCCGTCGGCTTCATGCGGAAAAAGCCGGAGCACCAGAACAATCGCGGCGCGCGTCAGGCGCGGCCCGCACGCTAGAAGGACGACACATGGCGAAAGAAGAACTCCTCGAGTTCGAAGGCACGGTCACCGAGGTGCTCCCGGATGGAAACTTCCGGGTGCATCTCGACAATGATCACGACATCCTCGCCTACACCGCCGGCAAGATGCGCAAATTCCGCATCCGCACCGGCGTCGGTGATCGTGTGATCGTGGAAATGTCGCCCTACGACCTGCAGCGCGGACGCATCAACTTCCGCCACAAGTCCGACCGCCCGATGGCCTCCGCCCCGCCCCGCCGGCCAACCTTCCGGCGGTGAGAGGGCCTCTCGCACCGAGAGAGTTTCAGATTTGTAGGATGGGTTGAGCACAGCGAAACCCATCATGCAGCCTTCGAAACAAATAGAATTCTACAAACACATCCTGAAAGCGATGGGATTTGCTACGCTTAACCCATCCTGCGATAGACTTCGATTGCGATAAACACATTCTGTCCGTTGGACATTCGCTGCTCACATTGCACGAGCGAGCCGGGCGGAAACTCCCACGTCTCATTTTCAGGATCGTGGTTCGGTGCAGCGAGCACCTTGAACACGCCCTCCCCTAGATCTTCCGCCAGAGTCGGCCGGAAGACCTCTGTTCCTTCGCTCAGCAGACGATGTATATCTTGGCCATTCCAATCGCGGAGCATCTGAGATCTCCGCGATAGTTTAGTTCAGGTTGAATTCGCTTGCCCGAGGAAATTCCATGTCCACCATGCGTGCTGTTCGCATCCACGAATTCGGCGGGCCGGATGTTCTGCGCATCGAGCAACTGCCGGTGCCGGAGCCGAAGGATGACGAGATCCTGCTCGCCA
>Ga0180223_1001195_pt1 | contig 21624 bp, 14 predicted proteins | sample eDN5th30CKraftOP_FD_151337 | JGI IMG/M metagenome (GOLD analysis project Ga0180223, IMG submission 151337) | Enriched Organic Plus compost microbial communities from Emeryville, California, USA - eDNA 5th pass 30_C Kraft OP (version 2) (version 2) ... | reverse complement strand
GAGGTAGCGGGCGATGAGTGCGATGCCGGCGAGCAGCCCGCCCGCGAAGCCGCCGCCCGGCTGGTTGTGCCCGACGAACAGCAGGTACACCGAGACGACGATCGCGGGGTGGAACAGCAGCCGCACGAGCACCTCGATGAGGATGGAGCGGCGACGCGGTGAGAGCGTGGGGCCGGCGAGCAGCCAGGTCTGGCGGGTGTCCGAGTCCTCGCCGGACGCATGCGATTCGCCCGCGGTGTCCGCCACGCTGGGGCGGGCGCCGCCGATGCTCGAGGCGGGCTCGGGCACGGGGCGAAGCCGGTCACGGCGCGCGACGGCGTCGTCGAGGCGCGGGGCCCCGCCGGTGCGCCCTGAGACGAAGAGCAGGCTCGCGACGCCCGTCGCGACCGCGACGAGCACCGAGATCTCGCCGAGCGTGTCCCAGGCGCGGATGTCGACGAGCATGACATTGACGATGTTCTTGCCGTGCGCCTCGATCGCGAGGGCGGGCAGTCCTTCGGCGATGGAGGGTTGGATCCGCGCGCCGAGCGCGATGAAGCCGATCACGGCCATGACGACGCCGGCGAGTGCGCCGACGATGCCGCGGAGGACCGGGTGCACGGGTGGGTTGCGTTGGGCGATGCGCTTGGGGAGCCGGCGGAGCACGAGCACGAAGACGACGACGGTCACGGTCTCGACGAGCGCTTGGGTGAGTGCGAGGTCGGGGGCGCCCGACATGCCGAAGAGCAGGACGAGCCCGTACCCCGTGACGCTCACGAGCAGGACCGCCGACATGCGCTGCTGGACGACGGTCGCCGCGACCGCGGCGATCGCCATGACGAGGGCGAGGAACGGTTGCGCCGGGTAGTCCCAGAGCCGGACGCTCCCCGGCCAGACCGTGTTCCAGAGCGCGGAGGCGCCGAGGCCGCCGATGAACACGAGCACGATGACCGCGACGTAGCCCGGCAGACCGCGCTTCTGGATGGCGGTCGTGAGTGCTGCGGCGAACCGGTCGACGGCGGAGACGACACGCAGGTAGCCGCGGCCGGAGTCGACGAGCTGCGGCACGGCGGCCTGCATGCGCGCCACGCGTGCGCGTCCCCAGACGAGCAGGCCGCCCAGGAGGTAGACGGCGACCGAGATCGCGAGCGCGGTCTCGAAGCCATGCCAGAGGGCGAGGTGGTAGTCGAGCGGACCGGGGAGCTCGTCGGCGTAGCCCGCGAGCAGCGGCTCGATGACGGCGACGCCGAACGCCGCTGCGAGACTCGCGATCGCGAGCACGGCGGGGGCCACCGTGATGAGCGGGCTCTCGCGGTGCAGCGGTGTCGGTTCGACGCCGGGCTTCGACCAGAACGCGCCCCACACGAAGCGCACGCTGTAGGCGACGGTGAGCACCGAGCCGAGGAACGCGCCGACGAGGGCGAGCCAGGCCCAGCCCGCGAGACCGGTCGTGCCCGCGGTCGTCGCATCGAGGTAGGCGCTGAAGACCGTCTCTTTCGCCACGAAGCCGATGAGCGGCGGAAGCCCCGCCATGGACGCCGCGGCGAGGATCGCGGCGGTCGCGACGACGGGCATGCGCCGGCCGAGGCCTGAGAGCTTCCGCCAGTCGCGGGTTCCGGCCGCGTGGTCGACGATGCCGACCACGAGGAAGAGCGCGGCTTTGAACAGCGCGTGCGCGAGCAGGAGGGCGAGGCCCGCGAGGGCGGCGTCGCGGGTGCCGAAGCCCGTGACGAGCACGAGGAAGCCGAGCTGGCTGACCGTGCCGTAGGCGAGCAGCAGCTTCAGGTCGTACTGGCGGAGGGCGCGCCAGCCGCCGACGAGCATGGTCGTCGCGCCCAGGATCACCACGATCGGATGCCACACCTCGAGGTCGGCGTATCCGGGCGCGAGTCGCGCGACGAGGTAGACGCCCGCCTTGACCATGGCCGCGGCGTGCAGGTAGGCGGAGACGGGCGTGGGCGCCGCCATGGCGGCCGGCAGCCAGAAGTGGAAGGGCACGAGCGCGCTCTTGGAGATCGCGCCGACGAGCACGAGCGCGATGCCCCATTCGCCCGCGGGGCCGACGACCGGGTCGGCGATGAGCTCGCTGAGCGAGGTGGTGCCGCCTTCGACGGCCAGGAGGACGAGCCCCACGAGCATCGCGAGGCCGCCGAACGTCGTGACGGTGAGCGCCTGCAGCGCCGCACCGCGGCTCTCCTTCCGCCCCGTGTAATGGCCGATCAGGAGGTAGGAGAGCACGCTCGTGGCTTCCCAGAACGTGAAGAGGATGTACACGTCGTCGGCCGTGACGAGACCGAGCATCACTCCCGCGAAGGCGAGCAGCAACGCGGCGAATCGGCCGAGCGCCGGCTCATCGTCGGAGAAGTACCAGGTGCAGTAGACGAGCACGAGTGCGCCGATGCCCGTCACGATGAGGGCGAGCAGCAAGGCGAGCGCGTCGATGCGGAAGCTGAGCGCGATGTCGAGCGCCGGGATCCAGTCGACCGATTCCACGATCGTCGTGCCGTCGATGACGGTGGGCAGCATGGTGAGCAGCACGACGAAGACCGCGGCGGGCAGCACGGCGAGCAGCAGGAAGACGCGGCGCCCCATCAACCTCGTGAGCACCGGCGCGATGAGCGAGACGGCGCCGAACAGGACGAGGCTGAGGATCATCCATACCCCTCACACGCATCGTGGAACACCGAGAGGCCAGTCTACCGGAGGTCGTCGGTGGTTTAGGGCGATTTATTGTAACTTCATAAATCGACGCATCCGGAGTAGACTCGGCAGGTGGACCGTGCGAGCAACCCGTACACACCGCAGCCGGGCGCCGACCCGGAGGTGCTTGCCGGTCGAGCCGAGTTGCTCGAGGGCTTCCGGGTCCTGCTCGGTCGGCTGCAGCGCGGTCGCGCCGAACCTTCGATGCTGCTGACTGGCCTCCGCGGCGTCGGGAAGACCGTGCTCCTCGCGCGGTTCGCCGAGATCGCCCGCGCCGAGGGGTGGGAGTCCATCGAGCTCGCCGCGGGCAAGTGCGACGACACCCGCTTCCGGCAGGCGGTGTTCACGCATCTGAAGGCCGGGCTGCTGCGGCTCGCGCCGCGCGCGCGCTGGACGCAGCATGACCAGCGCGCCGCCGAGGTGCTCACGGCCTTCGCCGCCCAGGCCGACGCGGCGTGCGCGTTCGGCGTGGCGTGGGACGTGCCGGCCTCCGAAACGGCCGGGGGCACGGGCGAGCTCGACCTGGACCTCACCGACGTGTTCGTGACGATCGGCGAGGCCGCCGGCGCACGCGACCGCGGCATCGTCCTGCTCATCGACGACGCGCAGTGGCTCGCGCGCTCGCAGCTGGAAGCGCTCGTGCAGGCGCTGCACAGCGCGGCGCAGCGCCACCTGCCGATCACGTGGGTCGCTGCCGGACTGCCGCAGCTGCCCGAGCTCAGTGCCGAGGCGAGAGTGTACGCGGATCGGCTCTTCACGACGACCGCGGTCGGTCCGCTCTCGGATGACGACGCCCGCGTGGCGCTCACGGGGCCGGCGCTCGCGGAGGGCGTCACGTACGACGAACCGGCGGTGCAGCGCGCGATCGAGATCACCGGCGGGTACCCGTGTTTCATCCAGGAGCTCGGTGCGCAGGTGTGGGCGGTCGCCGAGGGCGGCCGGGTGACCGTGGCGGACGTCGAGCTCGCGCACGACGCCTATGACGCCAGGCTCGACAGCTGGTTCTTCCGGCTCAGACTCGACCGCGTGACCCCGTTGCAGACCGCCTACCTTCGCGCGATGGCCGAACTCGGCCCGGCCCCGCAGAAGGCCGCCGACGTCGCCCGACTCATGGGACGCGAGTCGACCCAGGTGGGCCCGATCCGGGCGGAGCTCATCGACCTCGGCCTGCTGTACGCGCCCGAGCACGGCTACGCGGCCTTCACGACGCCCGACTTCGACCGGTTCATGCTGCGCCTCGTGCCCGAGCTGCGCGTGCCCGAGATTCAGCGGCGCGGGCCGCGCGTCAGCTCGAGCTGAACCATTGCGCCTGAGGAGGATGGTGGACATGTCTCTGCTCATCGCCGCCGACGAACTCGCCGACCGACTGTCGCGCGCTGAGCTCCGTCGCCCCGTCATCCTCGACGTGCGCTGGTCGCTCGCTGAACCAGACGGCTCGGCCGCATACCGTGCCGGGCATATCCCGGGAGCGGTGTACGTGGACCTCGACCGCGAGCTCGCCGATCACACGGACGAAGGCCGCGGCCGCCACCCGCTGCCGAGTGAGGCCGCATTCACGCGCGCGATGCGCCGGTGGGGGCTGCGCGACGGCGATGAGGTCGTGGTCATGGACGCTCTCGGCAACCAGTCGGCGGCTCGCGCGTGGTGGCTCCTGCGGTTCGCGGGGTTCGAACGGGTGCGGATGCTCGACGGTGGGCTTGCGGCCTGGGTCGGGGCTGGTGGGTCGCTCGAGACGGGCGACGTCGTCCCCGAGCCTGGCGATGCCACGGCGCACTACGGCGGGTTGCCCGTGCTCGGCATCGAGGACGCGGCCGCACTGCCTGCGGAGGGCGTCCTGCTCGACGCGCGCGCCGCCGAACGGTACCGCGGCGAGGTCGAGCCGGTCGACCCGAAGGCCGGGCATATTCCCGGTGCGGTATCCGCACCGACGGCGGGGAACCTCGACGCCGACGGGCGCTTCCGTTCGCCGGCCGAACTGCGCGAGCGGTTCGCGGCGGTCGGCGTGGTGCCGGGCGTCCGAGTCGGCGCCTACTGCGGCTCGGGGGTCACGGCGGCGCATGAGGTGGCGGCGCTCGCGCTCGCGGGCGTCGAGGGCGCGCTGTTCCCGGGCTCATGGAGCGAGTGGTCGACCACCGACCGTCCGGTCGCCACGGGTGGCGACCCGGGCTGAGTGCTCGATCAGGCGGGGCGCCGGCCGACCGCGACGAGCGTCGAGGCGTCGACGCGGGTGAGCGCGCGCTCGGCGACCTCGTCGAGCAGGCGCGCCCGCACCCGGGCGATGCCGGCCTCGTCGAGGGCCTCGAGCCGTTCGGCCGGGAGCAGCCCGGTGGCGACCGCGAGCCGCCACGCGAGGTCGCCCGCGAGGTCGAGATGCCGGTCGACGCGTTCGGCGCGCACCTCGGCGAGCCCGAGCTCGTGCAGCATGGCCGCGAGCGTGCCGGGCGTCCCCGGCAAGGACGAGGTCTCGGACGTCGGGTCCGACTCGGTCGTGCCCTCCGGCTCGGGAGTCTCGTCGGGCTCGGCAGTCGCGTCCGGCTCGGACGCCTCGTCCGACTCGGCGGCCGCGTCCGGCTCGGACGCCTGGTCCGACTGGGCCGTGTCCGCCGGCTCGGATGCCTCGTCGGGCTCCGTCTCCTCGGCCGAGAGCGCAGCCAGCACGCAGTCCCGCAGCGGGGCGAGTGCGCCGTCCGCCCAGAGCGAGATGACGACCCGGCCTCCGGGTTTGGCGAGCGAGACGAGGTGGCGTGCGGTGTCGTCGGGGGCGCCGCATGAGGCGAGGCCGAGCACGCACTGCACGAGGTCGTAGTCGCCGGTCGTCCACTCGGCCGGATCCGCGATGTGCACGGTGAGCTGCGGCAGGTCGGCGCCGCGTTCACGCGCGCTCGCGGCGAGCGACGCGTCGGGGTCGATGGCGTCCACGTGGCCGCCCGGGCCGACCAGCTCGGCGGTCGGTACCGCGACCGAACCGTCGCGGCACCACGCGTCGAGCACGGTCTCGTCGAACTGCGGATGCGAGCGCAGCAGCGCGGCCGCGGCGACGGCGCCCCAGAATGCCTCGTCGAACGCGAGCGTGCCGTCGTCAGTGGGATCCGGCTCCATCGTCTCTTCCCCCATATGCACATCATGCCGTGCCGCGGGGCACCATGACGACTCAGGCAATCCGTAGCCGGACCGGGCAGACTGGGTCGGTCCTGTCATCGACGAAGAGAGTTGCCCATGAATCGCGCCCTGCGCCTGAGCGCGCCCGCTGCGCTCGCCGCCGCATCCGCCCTCCTGCTCGCGGGCTGTGCGGGTGGCGACGGCGGGTCGACCGCCGAGCCGTCGGCCACGACCGCCGCCACCGAATGCATGGAGCTCTCGTCCGGGTCGGTGTCCGACGCCATCACCGCCGACGGCGCCTTCGGCGAGACGCCGAACGCGACGTTCACGACCCCGGTGGAGGTCGACGAGCTGCAGCGCAGCATCCTCATCGAGGGCGAAGGGGACGCGACCGAGCCGGGTGACGAGGTCGACGCCGTGATCACGCTGTACAGCGCGACCAACGGCTCCCAGCTCGCGTCATCGCCCGCGAGCTTCAAGATCGGCGACGCGAACCTGTACCGCGGCTTCACGGCCGCGGTCGACTGCGTGCCGATCGGCACGCGCACGGTCACGGTCGCGCCGGCCGAAGACGTGTACGGCGACCAGGGGAATTCCTCCATCGGCGTGCAGCCGGGTGAGGCCGTCATCATCGTCGCCGACATCACCGGCGAGACCGAGCGGGCCACCCCGAGCGAGTGGACCGAGAACGTCCCCGAAGTGACGTTCAACGGCACCGACTCGCCCACGGTGGTCATCCCCGACACGCCGCCGTCGCCCGAGCTCCTGCTGAAGGTGCTGGAGGAAGGCGACGGGGAGACGGTCGAGTCCGGCGATCAGGTCTCCGTCCGCTACCAGGGGCTGAACTGGGAGACGAAGGAGATCTTCGACCAGTCCTACCCGGGAGACCCGGTCACGTTCGGCACCGACCAGGTGATCGCGGGCTTCGGCGCCGCGCTCGTCGGGCAGCCGGTCGGTACCAAACTCATCGTCACGATTCCGCCGGAGTTCGGCTACGGCACCGACCCGAGCGTCAACCTCGGCGGGCAGACGCTGGTCTTCGTCGTCGAGATCACGGACACGACGCGCCAGTAACCGGTCGCGACACGTTCGCCGGATGCCCCGTGGCGGCTCATGCCGCCCGGGGCTCCGTCATCCGGCCAGGAGGACCGCGACCAGTCCGGCCCAGCACAGCACCACGAAGACGGCGTCTGCCACGCGCCAGCGGCTGATGATGCGCTCGGTCCTCGTGGGATGCGCGCCGAACGCGCGCGCGTCCATGGCGAGCGCGACGCGTTCGGCGTGCCGGATCGCGCTCGCGAGGAGCGGGATGGCCAGTCCGAGTGTGCGGCGGACCCAGGCGATCGGACCGCGGCCGTGTTCGACGCCGCGTACCCGGTGGGCCGCGCGGATGACCTCGAGCTCGTGCCCGAACCGTGGCACGAAGCGGAGTGCCGCGAGCGCGGTGTAGCCGATCCGATAGGGCACGCGGAGGTTCTGCACGAGCGCGCGCACGAGCTCGGGGCCGGTCGTCGACAGTCCCGCGATGAGCGAGAGCATGACGACGGCCACGATTCGGAGCGCCGCGGCGAGCCCGATGAGGAACGCCGCGCCGGTGAAGCGCCAGTCGCCCACCTCGGCGAGCACGACCGTCGCGCCCGGCGCGTCGGGGTCGATGCGTGCCGGGTCGGTCCAGACGCCGAAGCTGAGTGCGAGCAGCGCGATGACGACGGGCGTGCCGACGATCAGGGCGAGCACCACCCACGCTCGCAACCGCGCGCCGACGAGGATGAGCACGAGCGACGCCAGGAGGAGCGCGGACGGCACGAACAGGTCGCGCGTGAAGATGACCGCGGCCATGGCCGGCAGCGGACCGGCGATCTTCGCGAGCGGGTTGAGGCGTGCGAGGAACCCTGGGCGCGGGGCGCCGGCGCTCATGCGTCCGCCCTTCCACGCGGAAGTTGCGCGAGTCGGGTGACGCCGTGCCAGGCGGGATGCCGCGCGAGACCCCGGGTCGCGCGCGCGAGCGGGGGATGTCGAAGCCCGGCCTGGTCGATGAGCGGGCCCGCGAGGACCTCCGCCGTGGGCCCGACCCCGAGCAGTCGCCCGTCGGCCATGACGGCCGTCCGGGTGGCGTGGTCGGCGACCAGCTGGAGGTCGTGGGTGACCACGATGACGGTCGTGCCCTCGTCGTTGACGCTCCGCAGCATGTCGAGCAATTCGGCCGCGCGTTCCCGGTCCTGTCCGAAGGTGGGCTCGTCCAGGGCGAGCACGGGCGCGCCCGCGACGAGTGCGGTGCCTACGGAGAGGCGGCGCTTCTGGCCGCCTGAGAGCAGGAACGGATGCTGCGCGCGGAGCGCGTCGAGTCCGAAGCGTCGGAGCATCCGTTCGACGACCTCGTGACGCTCCGCGGCCGTGAGGCTGTGGCCGCGCAGCCCGACGTCGAGCTCCTCGGCGACGCTGGCTGCGAGGAACTGGTGCTCGGGGTTCTGGAACACGAAGCCGATGCGCCGGCTGCGCTCGCGCGCGTCGGCGCGCGCCGGATCGAGGCCGAGGACGTCGACCGTGCCCGTCGGCGCGGGGAGCACACCCGCGATCGCCTGGAGCAGGCTGGTCTTACCCGCGCCGTTCGCGCCCACGATCGCGAGGAAATCACCGGGCGGGACATCGAGGTCCACGTCGTGCACGACCACCGGGCCGCGGCGCCCGCCCCGTCGCACGGAGAGCCCGCGGACGCGCACCGCCGGCGTCGTCGCGGACGCGGGCGCAGGCGCGGGCGCGCGATCGTGTTCCTCGGCGGGGGGCGGGAGCTCTGCGCGGGCGTCCAACGCGGCGGCGAGCTCCGCCGGGGTCAGCGGGAGCGGGTCGAGCACGACGCCGGCGTCGCGCAGGCGCATCGCGGCGAGCGTCGACACGGGCAGCCACACGCCGAGCTCGGCGAGCTCATCGGCGCGCGAGCGGAGGAGTTCATCGGCCGGGCCGTCGGCCACGAGCCTGCCGGCGCGGTCGAGCACCACCACGCGGTCGACGAGGTCGACGGCGGCGTCGAGGTTGTGCTCGACGAGCACGATGGCGTGGTCGCGCTCGGCCGCGAGCTCGCGGAGCACGGCGTAGACCTCGTCGATGCCGGCTGGGTCGAGGTTCGCGGTCGGTTCGTCGAGCACGAGGACCGGGGACGCCATGGCGAGCGCGCACGCGATCGCGAGTCGCTGCCGGCCACCGCCGGAGAGCCGGTCGGGGTCGTCGTCGCGGCGCTCCCAGAGGCCGACCAGCTTGAGGGCGCGCTCCGCGCGCGCGAGCACCTCACCGGCCGGCACGAGCTGGTTCTCGGGGCCGAACGCGACCTCGTCGAGCACCCGTCCCGTGACGACCTGCGCGTCGGGATCCTGGAACACCATCGCCACGTGCGAGCTCAGGACGCCGACCGGGCGCTCGGACGTGTCGAGGCCGGCGACGCGAACCGTCCCCTCGATCCGGGCGGGCACGTCGTGCGGGACGAGGCCGTTCAGGGCGAGGGTGAGGGTCGATTTGCCGCAGCCGGACGGCCCGAGGACGAGCACGACCTCCCCGGGGTGGACGTCGAGCGTGATCCCGTCAGGCGTGGGCGCGCCGGCGCCCTCGTACGTGATCCGCACGTCGTCGAGGGCGACGAGCGGCGGCACGCTGGGTTCGGCTGACGTCATCGGGGTCCAAGGGGTCGAGGGCCGGCGTCGTCGCGGGCTTCGTCGTGGTCTGGCGGCTCGCACCGAACCGCTGCCGTCAGCCTAGGCGGCCGACCGGCCGGGCTGGGGCGTGGTGTCGCTCGCCATAGAACACCCAGGGGCAGGCACGCAAGGGAATTCCCAGATCAGGTCCGGTGTTGTAACCATGCTGGGACGCGAAAGTTGCGTCCGGGAAGGGAGGACTACGTGGGCATCCACTACGTCGAGTTCGAGGACGAGAACGGGGTTCTGCGGCGATACCGCAAGCACCCGAACGGTCGCGGCCTCGTCGCCACCACCGCGAAGGTCGACCCGTCCGCGTTCGTGGACCCGACGGCCTACGTCGACCCCGGTGCCGAGGTGCAGCGGGGCGCCACCATCGGCCCAGGCGGCTGGGTCGATCGGGACGCGATCGTCGCGGAGCGCGCGACCGTCGGCGTCAACGCGCACATCGGTCGGCACGCCGTCGTCGGACGGTATGCCGTCGTCGGGCCCTACGCCACGATCGGCGACGGCGCCCGGGTGCAGAACGGCGCGCGCGTGCCGCGCGACATCGTCATCCCGGAGGGCGACGAATACCGCGCGTCGAACGACGACCTTCGTCGCCTCGCGGCCTGATCTCACCGCGGCCCGGCCGCCCGTGCCGCGGCCCGGCCGCCCGTACCGCGGCCCGGCCGCCTCGCGGGCTGACCACGCCGCGACCCGGCCGGCCGAACCCGTCTCTCCACGACGCGCCGGATCTCAACCGAGGGCGCCGGCGAGCAGCTCGAGGGTCTGCACCCGGCCAGGCGTCGCATCCGCGGGTTCGGTCTCATAGCTGCCCGCGATGGGCACGATCATGACCTCGTCGACCCCGGTGCGTTCGGCCAAACGCCGAATCTCGGCGGCCGCGGCATCCGCATCGCCGATCACCCACCGCCGCCGCATGGCGGCGATGAGCTCCGCGCCGATCGAGTCGTGGGGCGCAGCATGCGCCTCCTCGACGGTCTCCAGGGGCCGCATCGGCAGGTTGCTTCGCAGCCTCGCCATCGAGCGCAGCTGCGGCAGCGCGCGGTCGGATGCCTCGTCGGCGGTCGGTGCCACCGAGGCGTTGACCGTCAGGAACGTCTCCGGAGCGGGATGCGCCTCGCTCGGCCGGTACCCGGTCCGGTAGAGCTCGAGCGCGCGCTCGAGCCCCTCGCCCGAGAAATGGTTGGCGAACACGTACGGCAGGCCGAGCTCCGCGGCGAGCTTGGCCGAGTAGTCGCTCGACCCCAGCAGCCACATCATCGGCACACCCGTCGCCGCGGGGGTGGCGGAGATCCCGTACTCGCGACCGCTCGTGAGCCGCAGTGTCGCGCCGTCCGGTGACAGCAGGCTCATGATGTCGGTGAGGTGGTCGGGGAACCGGTCGACGTCGGCCGTCGGCCCGCTGATCCGAAGCAGCTGCGTGATGACGGGGTCGCTCCCGGGCGCGCGGCCGATGCCGAGGTCGATCCGGCCCGGCGCGATCGCCTCGAGCGCCGCGAACTGCTCGGCCACGACCAGCGGCGCATGGTTCGGCAGCATGACACCCCCCGAGCCCACACGGATCCGCTCGGTGTTCGCGACTGCCGCCGCGATGAGGACGGGCGGCGTCGTCGACGCCACCGCCGGCATGTTGTGGTGCTCGGCGAACCAGTACCGCGTGTAGCCGAGCCGGTCGGCGGCTTGCGCCAGGGACATCGAGGCAGCGACCGCGCCGCCCGAGGACTGGCCCGAGCGGACGGGGACGAGATCGAGCACGGAGAGGCGCGGTGTGGTGGTCATCATCTGGGGGCAACGGATGCCCCGCACGAGGTATTCCGAGGGCTAGCCCTGACCCCTGTTGCTCGGCATCCCTGACGCGGCGGCGCCCGGTCGCCGGTCGACTGGTTTCTGCGTCGTGCGAGCACCCGTCTCGCTCGGCCGCTGCCGAGGCATCCGAGCCCCGCCAGCGGTGAACCCGGCGCGATGAACCCGAAAGGACCGACCGTGAACACCCATGTCACCGACGCGACGTTCGCGCCCACCGCACGCGCCACCCGGACCGCCGCCCCCGCGGGACTCCGGGAGGCGCTGGGACGGCTCGACGCCCGACTCGACGGTCGCGTCATCACGCCGGGCGACGACGGATGGGACCTCGCGCGGAGCGCATGGAACCTCGCCGTCGACCAGCATCCCGCGGCGGTGGTGGTCGCGGCCTCCGCCGCCGACGTCAGTCGCACGGTCGAGCTGGCGCAGACCCTGGGCCTCGCCGTCGCACCCCAGGCGACCGGGCACAATGCCGGCCCGCTCGCCGTTCCGGGCGGACTCGACGACGTGATCCTGCTGCGCACCCACGAGCTGCGCGGCGTCGAGGTCGATGTCGAGGCTCGGGTCGCCAGGGTCGAGGCCGGGGCCCAATGGGGCGACGTCGTGGCCGCCGTCGCCGCCCACGGACTCACGGCGCTCGCCGGGTCGTCGCACGACGTCGGCGTCGTGGGCTACACGCTCGGCGGCGGCCTGTCGTGGCTCGCGCGCTCCCATGGGCTCGCCGCCAATCAGGTCATCGCCGCCGAGGTGGTCACCGCCGACGGACGCGCGCGGCGCGTCGACGCCGAACACGAGGAGGAGCTGTTCTGGGCCATCCGCGGCGGTGGCGGCGACTTCGCGGTCGTCACGGCGCTGGAGTTCCGGCTGCTGCCCTTCGACACGATCGTCGCGGGCACCCTGTTCTTCCCCATCGACCGCACCGAGGAGGTGCTGCAGGCCTGGCGCGAGTGGACGGCGACGGTTCCCGACTCGGTGACCAGCGTCGGACGCGTCCTGCGGCTGCCGCCGATGCCGGAGCTGCCGCCCTTCCTGTCCGGGAAGTCGTTCGTCGTGATCGAGGTCGCCGTGCAGGAGTCGCCGGACCGCACGGCGGAGCTGCTCGCCCCGCTGCGTGAGCTCGGGCCCGACCTGGACTCGGTGCATCCGCAGCCGACCGCCGAGCTGCTGCAGTTGCACATGGACCCGCCGGGGCCCGTGCCCGGATTCGGCGACGGCCTCGCGATCGCCGACCTCACCGCGGAGACCGTCACCGCGTTCACCGAGGCGGTCGGTCCCGACTCCGGCTGCCCGTTGCTCTCGGTCGAGATCCGTCATCTTGGCGGGATGGTGCGCCCCGACGCGGCGATTCGGCACGCTGCCGCCCGCGGTCTGCCCTTCCCCGGGGCGACCGCCGGCCTTGACGCCGCCTTCGTGGTCTACGCGGTCGGCATCGCCGCGCCGGAGCTCGGGAGCGCGCTCGCCGCATCCGTCGCCGAGCTGGCGACCACCCTCGCGCCCTGGCGCGCGGAACTCGGGTACCTGAACTTCGCCGAGCATCCCGTCGCCGCCGAGCAGCTCTTCGGCGCGGACCGGGTGCGCCGACTCCGCGCGATCAAGGACGCGGTGGACCCGGCCCGCATACTCAGGTCGAACCACCCCATCGGGTAAGCAGGTCTGTGGGCTCCGCGTCAAGTGTTCCGGAAAAGGTGTCGCTCTCGGCTCCGGCTTCCTAGGCTGGGCCGAAAGCGACACCGCGGTCGCGGGTCGCGAGACCAACCCGGGGGAGGAACGTATGGCCGTTCACTACGAGTTGCCCACCACCGCGGATTTCGCCGCACTGGCCGGCGAGCACTATCCGGCGATCACCATCTACGCATCGACGTCGCCCGTCGTGGCCGAACGCGAGCGGGCGGAGGTCGCGGTCAAGAGCGCATTCGACGAGGCGATCGAGCGCGTGCGCGCCGACGGCGCCTCGGGACCCGAGGTGGACGCGTTGCGCCGCAGCAGGGATTCCATCCTGCGCGCCGAGCACATCTGGGGGAATCTGTCGCGCTCGATCGCGATCTTCGTCGCGCCCGACTTCGAGGAGGTGTTCGTTCTGCCGAACCGGCTCGACGATGCCGTCCATGTCGGATCGCATTTCACGCTCGGTCAGCTGCTCCGCGCACCGAGCCAGGACCAGGAGGCGTACGCGATCACCATCTCGGCGCACGAGTGGTGTGTCTGGCACGCGACACCCACCGACCGCGCCACGCGGCTGGACATTCCGGCCGAAGGGCTCGCCAACCTCGACGCGGCGACCAACCGCGAGCCGGGAGAGCGTGCACCGCGCGGTGCCGGGAGCGGCGTCGGCGCGCAGAACGGGGCGAGCCGGCTCGAGGGCGACGAGGGGCGGAAGACACTGCTCGACCTCTACGCGAAACGTGTCGCCGACGTCGTGCGGCGCGACCTCTACGAGCGCGATTCCGAAGAGCGGATCCCGCTGTTCGTCTTCGCGACCGAGCCGCTGCTCAGCCTCTTCATCGAACGGTGCCGCAACGGGCGCCGCATCGTGCCCGTGCCGGGCGGCTCGGATCGCCTGAACGCCGCCGAGATCGACGAGGCCGTCCGACTGCAGCTGGCCAAGCTCAACATCCACGAGGCCGTCTCGCAGCTGCAGACCCTCGCCGACGGTAGCGCCGGACGCGTCGAACGCGACCTGTCGGCGATCGCCCACGAGGCGGTCGAGGGTGCGGTCGAGACCTTCTGGTTCGACTTCACGACCTCGGTCAACGGCACGCTCGATCGTGAGTCCGGGGCCATCGAGTTCGCCAGCGACCACGGCACCGGTGAGGCGCTGGGCGATGGCCGCCGTGCCGGCGACCTGCTGCCGCAGCTGGCGCTCCTCGTGATGTCGAGGGGCGGGCGCGTCGTGACCGTTCGCGGAGCGGACCTCGAAGGAACGGCGTGGTCGGGGCCGGCGATGGCCGAGCTGCGCTTCGCGCTCACCTGAGACGTCGGCAGACCGGCGGGCCGCGCGTCGTGCGTGGGCCGCCGGGGCCGTCCGGGCCGTGGGGCCGGTGCGGCCGGTGGGGCCTGCACGCCGTCAAGGGGCCGGGAGGCGCTTTCCTCCGCCCTAATGTGGATGCATGCGCTTCGGAATGTTCATCCCTCAAGGCTGGCGATACGACCTCGTCGGCATCGATCCGGCCGAGCAGTGGTCGACCATGCACGGGGTCGCCGCGCGTGCGGATGCCGCGGACTCCCCGTGGGAATCGGTCTGGGTGTACGACCACTTCCACACGACGCCGGTCCCGAGTGAGACCGAGGCGACGCACGAGGCATGGTCGCTGATGTCGGCGCTCGCCGCGTCGACCTCCCGGGTGCGTCTGGGCCAGATGTGCACGTGCATGGGGTACCGCAACCCCGCGTACCTCGCGAAGGTGGCCGCCACGGCCGACCTGATCTCGGGCGGACGTATCGAGATGGGCATCGGCGGCGGCTGGTACGAGCATGAGTGGCTCGCGTACGGGTACGGGTTCCCGCCCGTGCCGGAACGGCTCGCCATGCTGCGTGAGGGTGTCGAGATCATGCACCAGGCGTGGACGACGGGTCGCGCGACGCTCGACGGCGAGCACTACCGGGTGGATGGCGCGATCGTGCAGCCGCGCCCGCTGCAGTCCGGCGGCATCCCGATCTGGGTCGCGGGCGGAGGAGAGAAGGTCACGCTCAAGATCGCCGCGAAGTACGCCTCGTACACGAACTTCTTCGGCAGCCTCGAGGAGTTCGCGCACAAGAGCGAGGTGCTGCGCGGGCACACGGAGAGGCTGGGCCGGGATTTCGCGACGATCACCCGGTCGGCGAACTTCAACACGGTCGTCGGCACCGATTCGGCGGACGTCGAGCGTCGGCTCGCCGCGATCGAGGCGCGTGTCGCCCCCCACCTCGGGCCCGAGGGGACGGAGCGGTACCTGGCGGCGTTCCACAGCGGGGCCGCGCTGGTCGGGACCCCCGCGCAGATCATCGAGAAGCTCGAACGCGCGCGGCACCTCGGGCTCGGCTACGCGATCCACTACTTTCCGGAGGCGGCGTACGACCGCAGCGGCCTTGAACTCTTCGAGCGCGAGGTCGTCCCGGCGCTCGCCTAATCCGGGGCTGCCGGACCCTGCCTGGGTCGAATGGGTGCACCGGGTCGAGTGGATGCACCGGGTCCAGTGGGTGTACCGGGTCCAGTGGGTGTACCGGGTCCAGTGGGTGTACCGGGTCCAGCGCCCTGCTCAGGAATCTCGGTGCCGTCCGCGGTGTGTCGCGTGCCGACGCGCCGCAGGACCGGCCGCGGTTCCTGAGTTGGGATGCTGACGGGATGGATGCCTCACGCGACCGAATGCCACGCGCGAGCGGGGGCCTCGCGCGAGCGAGTGCCCCGCCGAACACGGTTCCTTGCTCAGGAAAATCGGTGCCGTCCGCGGTGTGTCGCGTGCCGACGCGCCGCGGGACCGGCCGCGGTTCCTGAGTTGGGATGCTGAAGGGATGGATGCCTCACGCGACCGAATGCCACACGCGAGCGAGTGCGTCACGCGAGCGAGTGCGTCACGCGAGCGGATGCCTCGCGCGAGCGAGTGCCCTCCCGAACACGGTTCCTTGCTCAGGAATCTCGGTGCCGCCCGCGGTGTGTCGCGTGCCGACACGCCGCAGGACCGGCCGCGGTTCCTGAGTTGGGCTGCTGACGGGATGGATGCCGCACGCGAGCGAGTGCGTCACGCGAGCGAGTGCGTCACGCGAGCGAGTGCGTCACGCGAGCGGATGCCTCGCGCGAGTGAGTGCCCCGCCGAACACGGTTCCTTGCTCAGGAATCTCGGTGCCGTCCGCGGTGTGTCGCGTGCCGACACGCCGCAGGACCGGCCGCGGTTCCTGAATTGCGTGGGAGAAGGGCGAGGTGACGGGCGGGTGCGTCGTGCCTCGTGGCTCGTGCCTCGCGGCTCGTGGCTCGTGGCTCGGGAGGTCAGGCGGCGGCTTCGGAGTCGAGCTTGGCGGCGAGTTCGGCGTCGGTCGGCTCGGTGAAGTGGGTGCCGTCTGGGAACACGATGACCGGGATCTGCGTGCGGCCCGAGATGGCCTTCGCCCGGTCTGCGCCGTCGGCGACGATCTCCAGGTCGACGTAGTCGTACTCGACACCGTGGCGGTCGAGCAGTGCCTTCGAGCGGCGGCAGTCACGGCACCAGTCGGCGCCGTACACGGTGATGCGGGCGGGTCGCAGGTCGGAAGCAGACGAAGAATTCACATTCATAAACTACGTACTCAGCCTGTGTGGTATTCCCAGGGTCGCCGGTGGCCGCCACCGGCGACGGTTGCCCCGGGACGCTCAGGCCGGCACGGGTGCCGGGGCGTCGGCGCCGACGAGTCGCATGAAGGCGCTCAGCTGGGCGACGCCGTCGGGGCGCGAGGGCAGCGCGTCGAGCAGACCGGGGCTGTAGAGCACGTACGCCGCCCACTTGGCGCGTGACACCGCGACGTTGAGTCGATTCTTCAGCAGTAGGAACTCGATGCCGCGCGGTGCGGCTGCAGCTGAGGACGCGGCCAGCGACACGATCGCGACGGCGGCCTCCTGCCCCTGGAACTTGTCCACGGTGCCCACCGGCACGTCGGGGTATCCAGCCTTGTCGAGGGCCTCACGCACAGTGGTGAGCTGTGCGTTGTACGGGGTCACGACGATCAGGTCGCCCTGTTCGAGGGGACGCGGCGGGCAGCTCACGATGCCGGCGCTCGGCTCGGCCGCGCTCGGCTCGGCGGGGCTCGGCTCGGCCGCGCTCGGTTCGGCGGGGTTCGGCTCGGCCGCGCTCGGCTCGGCGGCGCTCGGCTCGGCCGCGCTCGGCTCGGCCGGGCTCGGCCGGGCCGGAAACGCCGGCCGAGGATTCCCTCTTCAGCTCCGACGCCGTCTCCGCCTCGGACCACGCCCGGCCGATGAGCGACCGCACCAGGTCGACGACCACGGCCGCCTCCTCGGGTGATGCGGTCGCGTTGCCCTCGTGTTCCACAGGAATCGCGTGGAGGCCGGGCGCGACGCCGTCGAGGTGTCGGGCGGCCGCGATCGCGTGCGACCGCAGCTCCCCTTCGTAGGCGAGCTGCGACACGGGTGCGGCGACGGCTTCGTGCATGCGGCGGCTTTCTGCCAGGAAGACCCCGTACTCGGGTGGAAGCACCTCGTGGCCGTCGGCGACCCAGCCGAGTGCCGACGTGTCGACGGGTTCAGGGTGCAGCGCCTGGCTGACCTGCGGGAGCTGCTGAGGGTCTCCGAGGAGGAGCAGATTTCGCGCGGACACGGACACCGCAATGGTCGACGCGAGCGAGAACTGCCCGGCCTCGTCGATGACGAGCAGGTCGAGCGACCCCCGGGGGACGCGCTTGATGTTGCAGAAGTCCCACGCGGTGCCGCCGACGACGTACCCGCCCGCACGCTCGGCGGTGAACCGTTGCAGGTCGTCTTTTTTCGCGAGCGCGGTGAAGGGGCGTGTGCCGACCTCGGCCGGATCTTTCACCGCCTTGCCGACGAGGGCGCCGTCGAGACCCGCGCGCACGACGGCGTCGAGCACGTGCTCGACCACGGCGTGGGACTGCGCCACGACGCCGATGCGCCACCCGTGCTCCGCGACCAGTCGTGCGATGACGTGCGACGCCACGTAGGTCTTCCCCGTGCCGGGGGGCCCCTGTACCGCGAGATAGGAGTGCTCGAGCTGCTGCACGGCGCCCAGCACGCGCGCGACGTAGTCATTGGCGCCGGGTGTGCTCCCGGCCTGGGCTACGGCGACGCGCGGCGGGCGGCGTCGCAGCACATCCATGGCGGGGTTGGCCGGCAGCGCCGGGAACGTTGTGGGGATCGGTGCGGCCCACTCGGCGATCGCGACTCGCAACGCGTCGGTCGACGGCGGGCGACCTGGCCCGACGGCCATCGGCAGCGCGGACCACGTCTCGCCGGCGGCGCCGCGCTCCTCGACGACGAGGCCGGCATCGGTCACCTCGACGATGGTGGCGTCGATCGCACGGCGCTGGCCCGGCCGCATGGTGAAGGCCGGGACGGGGGTATCGGGTTCGTAGAACACGAACACGCCCGACCCGACGCTGAACCGCGAACCTGGGGCGATGCGCCCCGTGAGGAGCAGCTCGCGGCGCGGGCTCCCCCAGCGGGGCTCCTCGTGCCACGAGGTGACGACGCCGGACGCTCCAGGGTCGACGATCAGCACATCGCGGTGGTCCTCCCACAAGTCCGCCGGCTGATCGGTGCGCAGGAAGTGACTCCACCAGAAGCTCTTGGCTTCGCGGTCGTGGTAGTCGATCGCAGCGGCCGCCAGCGCAAGTGCGGTCTCGTCGGGCCCGCGCCCGTCGCCGGGCGCCGCGGGCCCGGCCAGTTCGCGGAGGTGGACGGCGAGGGGACTCGGCTCGTAGACCTTGGTCGCGGCGCGCTCGCGGAGGAATGCGGGCGGCACGGGCTGCACGCCGGCACGGCGCGCGATGGCGAGCAGCCAGTCGCGCAGGCGACGCGTCGACACACAGTCGTATCGGTTGTAGTCGGCGAGGTCGTCGAGGATGCGCCGGGCCTCGTCACGCTCAGCCGGGCTGCCCGACTCGGCCAGCTGCCTGGCCCGGACGTACTCCGTGATCGAGTCGGCGCCGGACTTCACCTCGGCCTCGCGCAGTTCATCGCCCATGTAGAGCGGCTCGAGCTTCTTGATGGAGTAGGAGCGGCTGCCCACGCGCACGCCCCGCTTCACGATGGGATAGAGGTCGACGAGGACGCCGTCGGCAAGCAGCTGATCGACGTCGGCCTCGCCCACCCCGTGGCGCGCGGCGATGGCCGTGAGGTGCGTGCGTTCGTAGCTCGCGTAGTGGTAGATGTGCAGGTCGGGGTGCGCCTGCCGGCGCAGCTTCACGAGGTCGAGGAACCGGAGCAGCGCCGCTCGCTCCTCGGCGAAGGAGTGCGCCCAGAGTGCGGTGTACTGGTCGTCGGTGTCGACCATGCCCCACAGGTAGTCGAGGTTCCAGCTCGTCGCGTCGCCCTCGGTGTAGAGCGGGTCGCCCTCGAAATCGAAGAAGAGATCGCCCGGGCTCGGTGCGGGAATTGCGGCGAGCGACTCGGCGTCGCGCACCTCGACGGGCGGCGGAAGCGGTGGGCTGCCCTCTGGGCGGGTGCCGGCGGCGACGGCCTCGAGCTCGCGGGCCTCGGCCACGAGCTGGAGGCGTGCTTGCGCCCGCAGGTTCTCGAGCGTCGAGTCGATGAGGTGCGGAACCGGGCCCTCGGAGGCCGCGAGTGCGTCGATCGTGGTGATGCCGGCGTCGGCGAGGGCCTCGCGCTGGCTGACGCGCAGGCTGCCGACGAGGAGGACGTCGCGCCCGGCCTGCACCTCGAGTTCGCAGGTCGGGCAGCGCCCGTCGTGGGCGTACCGCGGGTCTCCCCAGGCGACCGGGCCGGTGTCGGCGAGCCGCTCGTCGACGATCTGCCGCAGCCTGGCGACGCGCCGACGGTACACGGGCATGATGTCGTCGAGCCGGTGCTCGCTCGACGTACCGTCGCCGAGGAGCAGCTCGACGGTGTCGTCGACCGGGATGCCGAGCCGCGTGAGCTGTTCGGCGTACGCGGCGAGCTGCAGCAGGGCCGTGACGCGCGCGTGCCTGGCCAGTTTGGAGTCTTGGACGCGATACCGGCGGTCGGGTCGCCGCACGATGAAGTCGGCGAAGCCGATGAACCCGTCGGTGGCGAACGTGGCCTGGTACACGACCGGGCTGCCGGCGAGCAGCGCATCACGGGTGCGGTCGACGGCGGCGGCCACGGCCTCGGCGTCGCGCACGCTGGGTTGCTCGATCTCGACGACGCCGTCACCGAACCGCTCGCGGTAGCGCGCGAGCACGCGGAGCTCGTGCTCGGTGCCCAGGGCGCCTGCCCGCTCGAGCATGGCATCGCCGACCGGCTCGAACAGCGTGTCACGCCCCAGCTTGACGTCGAGTTCGCGGAGGAACGCGAACTCGCAGTCCGACGCCTTCTTCAGATCGCTCGCGCTGGTCACGACGCTACCGTCGAGCAGGAACATCGACGCCCCTTTCCTGATCGAAGCCGGTCGGCTCGATCGACCCCATCACGTTAACCGCCGCCGCCGACATCGGCGCGGACCGCCTCCACAGCTGAGACCACTGTTCGCTGTGACGGCTCGCGGTCTCTGCTCGCTGCGACGGCCCGCGGCATCCGTTCGCTGCCACAGCCTGGGGCATCCGCGCGCCGTGACAGCCCGCGACATCCGCTCGCCCTCAGCGGGTGAGCACGACCTTGCCGATGCTGCGCCCCGACCCGACGATCTCGTGCGCCTCGCGCAGCGAGGCCGCATCGATGCCCGAGATCTCGCGCGTGAGCGTGCTGCGCAGCGCACCCGACTCGAAGAGCCCCGCCGCCTCGTCGAGCAGCTCGTGCTGGCGCACCATGTCGGGCGTCTCGAAGATGCCGCGGGTGAACATCGACTCCCACTTCCAGGCGATGCTCTTGGCCTTGAGCGCGCGCACGTCCAGGTCCGGATCGTCGTCGATCGCGACGATCTCACCGAACGGCCGGAGGACCTCGGCGAACAGTGGCACGCGTCCCGGCGTACTCGGCGTGAAGACCCGATCGATGCCGCCCGGTGCGATGTCGCGAAGGTCGGCGGCGAGGTCGCCGTGGTGGTCGAGCACGTGATGCGCACCCATGCGCGTGACCCACGCGTGAGACTCGGGGCGCGAGGCCGTACCGATCACGGTCACGCCGGTTCGCAGGCGGGCGAGCTGTGTGAGAATCGACCCGACACCGCCGGCAGCCGCGACCGCGAGCAGCGTTCCCGTGCTCGACGCGTCGAGCGCGAACCGTTCGAACAGTGATTCCCACGCCGTGATGGTCGTGAGCGGCATGGCCGCCGCCTCGGCCATGGTGAGGTTCGCCGGCTTGCGTCCGACGAGCCGTTCGTCGACCGCGTGGTACTCGGCGTTCGTGCCCTGGCGGGTGTTGACGCCCGCGTAGTACACCTCGTCGCCCGGCGTGAAGCGTGTCACGGCCGACCCGACCCGGCGCACCGTGCCCGCGGCGTCGTAGCCGAGTACGACGGGCGCGTCGTCGACGCCGCGCCGTGCGCGCACCTTCAGATCGACGGGGTTCACCGATACCGCTGCGACCTCGACCAGCAGGTCGTGCGGACGCGGCTCGGGGAGTGGGAGTGTGGCGTCGACGAGCGCGCGGTCGTCGTCGAGTGGGACGGAACCGGTCGCGAGGACCGCGGACATGGTGGTGGGCAGCATGCTCCTATCATCGCCAACCGGCGGCGTCCACGGCGTTGTCGGCGGATGCGGCGGGGCGTACCGTGACCGCATGGCATCGAACACGGCGGCG
>Ga0180223_1001194_pt1 | contig 21631 bp, 9 predicted proteins | sample eDN5th30CKraftOP_FD_151337 | JGI IMG/M metagenome (GOLD analysis project Ga0180223, IMG submission 151337) | Enriched Organic Plus compost microbial communities from Emeryville, California, USA - eDNA 5th pass 30_C Kraft OP (version 2) (version 2) ... | reverse complement strand
GGTGTTCGTGCGCGGCGGCCGGGCGCGGCATCCCGACGGCACCGAGGTGCACCCCGACGCCTGGTGGCGCGCGTTGCAGGAGGCGGTCGCCGACGCCAGTGGGCTCGACGACGTCGCGGCGGTCTCGATCGCGGGTCAGCAGCACGGCATGGTCGCGCTCGACATCGCGGGCCGGGTGATCCGTCCGGCACTGCTCTGGAACGACACACGCTCGGCCGCCGCCGCCCGAGCACTCAGCGACGAGGTCGGCGCCGCCGAGTACGCGCGCCGAACGGGCCTCGTCCCCGTCGCGTCGTTCACGGCGGCGAAGCTCCGCTGGCTCCGCGACGCGGAGCCGGAACACGCGGCGCGCACGGCCGCCGTCGCGCTCCCCCACGACTGGCTGTCATGGCGGCTCCGCGGCTACGGCCCGGCGGGCGAGACGGATGCTCCGCTCGGCCCGGTGCTCGACGCGCTCACCACCGACCGGTCGGATGCCTCGGGCACGGCGTATTGGGGCCACCGAGGCTACGACCGGGAGCTGCTGGAGCGTGCGCTCGGGCACGACGCGATCCTGCCGCGCGTGCTCGGCCCGGCAGACACGGCCGGGCGAACGCCGACCGGCGCGCTCGTCGCGGCGGGAGCTGGCGACAATGCGGGCGCCGCACTGGGGCTCGATGCCAGACCGGGCGACGTCGCGGTCTCGATCGGCACGAGCGGCACGGTGTTCGCGGTGACCGAATCGCCCGTCACCGACCCGAGCGGCACGGTCGCCGGCTTCGCCGACGCGACCGGCGCGTGGCTCCCACTCGTCGCGACGTTGAACGCGGCGCGGGTGCTCGACGCGACCGGGGCGCTCCTCGGGGTCGACGCCGACGGGCTCGGCCGACTGGCGCTCGAAGCTCCGCCCGGAGCATCCGGTCTCGTGCTCGTCCCGTACTTCGAAGGCGAACGCACCCCGAACCTCCCGGATGCGACCGCGTCACTCACGGGCATGACGCTCGCGAACACGACCCGCCAGAACCTCGCACGCGCGGCGATCGAGGCCGTGCTCTGCGGTCTCGCCGACGGACTCGACGCCGTGCGCGCCCACGACGTGGACGCGCGCCGACTGCTGCTGATCGGCGGCGCAGCCCGCAACCCGGCGGTGCGCCGCATCGCCGCGCAGGTGTTCGACGTCCCCGTGGTCGTACCCGCCGCCGGCGAGTACGTCGCCGATGGCGCCGCCCGCCAGGCGGCGTGGGCGGTCACCAGTGTGCGGCCGCGCTGGGCCGTCGAACTCGACGCCGAGTTGGCGCCTGAGCCGGTGCCGGCGATCCGTGCGGCCTACCGTGCCGCGGCCACGCGACCCGTGTAGTCCGGCCCGTGTAGTCCGGCCCGTGTAGTCCGGCGCATCGACCCTCGCCGCGCCACTTCGTTCGCCTCTGCGCCAGACAGGGTGGCGCGGCCTCGACCGAACTGGCGCGGAGCAGCGAGCATGCCCCACCCCCGCCGGAGTGGGCTACCGGAGGGCGGTTCGCGCGAGCGCGCGCCCGGCGCCTTCGAGCCAGCGCGCCGGATCGGCCATCGCGGCCGCGCCGCCGCCGGCGAGGTCGGTGAGCGAGACGGATGCCGCGAACGACCCGGGGTCGGCCGTGATCGCGCCGGCGACGAGCGCGACGGGCACCCCCGCCTCGGCCGCGATGCGGGCGACCTCCGTCGGTGCCTTGCCCGCCTCGGACTGGCCGTCGAACCTGCCCTCGCCGGTGACCACGAGATCGGTGCCGGCGACCACGTCGGCGAGCCCGACCGCGTCGGCCACGAGCTTCGACCCCGCGCCCATCTCCGCGCCCCACACGAGCAGGCCGAACCCAGTGCCCCCGGCCGCGCCGGCGCCGGCGGTGCCGGCGAGCGGACCACCCTCCGGCACGAGCCGCGCAAGCCGGGCGAGATTCGCCTCGATCACGTCGATGAGTGCGGCGTCGGCGCCCTTCTGTGGGCCGAACACCGCGGCCGCGCCGAACTCGCCGAGCAGCGGGTTGGTCACGTCGCCGACGATGAGCACGCCGCGCGGAGGACGTGTGCTGAGCTCGTCGAGCTGCACGTCGACGAGCTCGGCGAGCCCGCGATTGCCGAGCGGGATGGGGGCGCCCGAGGCGTCCAGGAATCGTCCGCCGAGCACGGTGAGCGCGCCGACGCCGCCGTCGCTCGACGCACTGCCGCCGAGCCCGAGCAGCAACCGCGTGACGCCCGCGTCGAGCGCAGCGGCGATCGCCTCGCCGAACCCGAGCGTGTGCGCGTCGAGCGGTCGCAGCGGATCGACGAGCGCAAGCCCGCTCGTCGCGGCGAGCTCGACGACGCCGGTGCCGTCGGGCAGCCTCAGCCACGAGGTCTCGACGTCGGGGGCGCCCTCGTACGGTCCGGGCACGGTGATCGGGATACGCTCGGCTCCCGGCACTGATGCCGCGAACGCGTCGAGCGTGCCCTCGCCGCCGTCGGCCATGGGCCGCAGCACGATCTCGTCGCCGGAACGCTCCGACGTCCACCCGCGCCCGATGGCTGCGGCCGCGTCGGCGGCGTCGATGGTGCCTTTGAACGAGTCGGGTGCGATCACGATGCGGCTCATGCGTGGGTCCTGACGGCTGTGGTGGTCGTGTCGCGACCGGATGCCCCGGACGCCGGTGTGCTTCGCATGCTACCGCGCCCCCGCGGCCCCGCCCGGCCCGGCGCTCCGCGCCCCCTCGCGCGCGGACACGCCAGCCACACTGGCGCGGAGCCGACCGATGTGGCGCACAGCCGGGTGGGTCCCGGCGGACCACGCCGACACCGCACGCGTGCTGAGCCCTCAGGACTCGCGAACGATCGCCCAGCCGAACGGCGCCAGCATCACGCCGTCAATCGGCTCGCCCGAGACGAGGTCCGTGCCGCGGAGCGGCGCCTCGAACGGCTCGCTGCCGTGGTTGATGAGGGTCAGCACGTCACCGCGACGAGCGATCTCGATGTCCTCCGGCAGCCCGTCGAGCACGGGTGCAACGCCGGCCGCCGCGAGCACGTGGTCGATGACGGCCTGCGTGCCCGCCTCGCCGGGAATCGTCGCCAGGTAGCGTGCGCTGCCCGAGCCCGCCGCGCGCACGGTCAACGCCGGCTCCCCCGCCCGGCGGCCCGCCGTGAACGACGCCTCGACCGAGGCATCCGTCACCCGCAGCTCCTCCGCGAGGAGCGTGCCCGCGCCCGCAGCGACGCCCGCGAAGGGCGCGACCCGCTCGCCGGGCTCGGCGCTGGGCGCATCGGGCGCGACGAGCGCGCCGAAGTCCTCGACGTGCACGCCGAGCACGTCGCCGAGCTGCGTCTGGAAGCCGCCGAGCCGGAACCGGTCGATCTCGTCCACCACATCACTGAACGGGCCGGTGACGAGGTGGCCTCCGCCCTCGACGAACGCCGTCAGCGCCGCGGCGCCCTCGTCGCGGAGCAGGTAGAGCAGCGGCGCGATGACGAGGTCGTAGCCCTCCGTGACACGCTCGGGCGCGACGATGTCGACTTGCACGTGCCTGCGGTGCAGCGCGCGGTACCAGCGCTGGACGACGGCGAGGTAGTCCAGCTGGTTCTGCGGGTGGTCGGATGCCTCGACGGCCCACCAGTTCTCCCAGTCGAACACCACCGCGACGCGCGCGTCGCGGGCGCCCGCCGGAAGCTCGGGCAGCGCGGCGAGGTCGGCGCCCAGCGCGACGACCTCGCGCCAGGTCCGGGTGTCGGTGCCGGCGTGCGGGAGCATCGCGGAGTGGAACTTCTCGGCGCCCGCGCGGGACTGCCGCCACTGGAAGAACAGGATGCCGTCGGCGCCACGACCGATCGCCTGTGCGGACAGTGCCGCCATCTGCCCCGGCGCCTTGGGCGCGTTCGTCGGACGCCAGTTGAGGGCGTTCGTGGCCTGCTCCATCAGCAACCACGGCACCTCGGGCTTCAGCGAGCGCAGCAGGTCCCGCTGGAACGCGGCGGCACGGAACGCCTCAGGCTCGTTCGGGTCGGGGTAGCAGTCGTCGCTCAGCACGTCGAGGTGCGGCACCCACGTGGTGTAGTCGGCGGGCTTGAACGCACCCATGAAGTTCGTCGTGATCGGCTGCGTGGCACCGGCGTTGCGGATGATCTCGCGTTCCATGAGGTAGCACTCGAGCAGCATGTCGCTCGTGAACCGGTGGTAGTCGAGCATCTGTCCGGGGTTGCGGCTGTACGGCGCCTTGCGCGGCGGGAAGATCTCGTCGAACGACTGATAGCGCTGCGACCAGAAGTTCGTGCCCCACGCGGCGTTGAGCGCGTCGATGTCGGCGTACCGGTCGCGCAGCCAGCGACGGAACGCGTCGCGGGCCGCGTCGGAGTAGTCGACGTTGAGGTGGCAGCCGTATTCGTTGTTCACGTGCCAGAGCACCACCGCGGGGTGGCCGGCGTATCGTTCCGCGAGCGCCGTGACGAGCTCGCCCGCGAGGCGGCGGTAGACCGGCGACGAGGGCGCGAACTGCTGGCGGCTGCCCGGCCAGAACACGCTGCCGTCCTCGTCGCGCGGCAGGATCTCGGGGTACGCGGCACTCGCCCACGGCGGCGGCGACGCGGTTGCCGTCGCCAGGTCGACGGCGATGCCGCCCTCGTGCAGCAGCTCGATGACGCGGTCGAGCCAGGCGAAGTCGAACTCACCCTCGCGCGGCTGGATGCGCGCCCAGGCGAAGATGCCGAGGCTCACCATCGTCACCCCGGCCTCGCGCATCCGCGCGACGTCCTCGGGCCAGACCTCCTCGGGCCACTGCTCGGGGTTGTAGTCGGCGCCGTAGTGCACGGGATCCTCCATCGTCGAGGTGGCCTGCGGAAAGGAAAACGTATTCCAGCCTATCCCGTGAATCTGGGTGGTTCCCCACAGCGTCACGCAGAGCGGTTCCTAGGATGGATGCGTTGAGACGATTCAACCCGACTGGCGCGTCTCCCGGACGCACCAGGCCATCGATCGTCGAAATGTCCATGCCGGTTCGTGAATCGGCTATGGGTCAGTCCGCAGTCGGGGCGTAGCGTCGCATCCCGCACCCGCATCCCCATCCTTGCAAAGGAGCATCCCCATGTCGCCTCGTGTCCACCGGCACGCGCGCACCGGCGCCGCCATCGCCGGCGCGGTCGTCGCCACCCTCGCCCTCGCCTCGTGCGCGAGCGGCGACGCGTCATCCGGCTCGTCCGACGAACCCGTCGAGCTGACCTTCCAGTCCTGGGTCCCGAACATCGACCGGGCCGTCGACGCGTTCAACGCCGCGCACGACGACATCCAGGTCACCCTCGAGACCATCACCGCCGGCCCCGACGGCGGCTACGCGAAGATGTTCTCCGCCGTGCAGGCCGGCAGCCCCGCCGACGTCGCGCAGGTCGGATACGACGCCATCCCCGAGTTCCTCGTGAACGACGCCGTCGAGGACATCACGGAGTACGTCGGCGACTCGGCCGACCTCTTCACGGAGTGGCAGTGGCAGACCGGCGTCTTCAACGACTCGGTGTACGCCGTGCCGCAGGCCTCCGGCCCGCTCGGCCAGTTCTACCGCAAGGACATCTTCGACTCCCTCGGCCTCGCCGCACCCACGACGTGGGACGAGTACTACGAGGCCGCGAAGGCCATCCGGGCCTCCGACCCGAACCGCTACATCGCCGCGTTCGCCTTCAACCAGGCGCCGTGGATGATCGGCCTCGCCCAGCAGGGCGGCGGCGAGTGGTTCACGCCCGAAGACGATGCCTGGAAGGTCGCGATCGACGACGAGGACACCCTCAAGGTCGCCGCGTTCTGGCAGAAGCTCATCGACGAGGACCTCGTGAAGCTCGAGGCCGACATGTCGAGCGAGTGGAACGCCGACATCCAGAACGGCAACATCGCCAGCTGGATCTCGGGCTCGTGGGCCGACGCCATCGTACGCGGCACCGCGCCCGACACCGCCGGCCTCTGGGCCGCAGCGCCGATGCCGCAGTGGACCGCGGGCGAGAACGTGTCCGCCACGTGGGCCGGTGGCTCGGCGAGCATCGTGCTGAAGGGTTCGAAGCACCCGGCCGAGGCCGCGGAGTTCGCGCTCTGGCTGAACAGCGACCCCGAGTCGGTCTCGATCCTCACGAGCGTCGGCGCCGGCTGGCCCGCGATCAAGGACCTCGATGCCATCGAGACGCTGCAGGACGACCCCGAGGTGTTCGCCTTCTACGGTGGCCAGAACATCTGGGACGTCTTCGCCGAGTCGGACGCAGCCGTCTCGACGAACTGGACCTGGCCGCCGCTGTCCCAGACCCTCTTCGCCGACCTCACCGACAATGTGAAGGCCGCGGTCGAGGCCGGCACGCCGATCACCGACGCCTACACCCAGACGCAGGCCGACTTCGTCGCCGCGCTGAAGGACAAGGGCATCTCGGTCGCCGAGTAATGCCATCGGGGGCGGGCCGGCACCACCGGCCCGCCCCCCTCGGCGTCACCGTGCGCCGCCACGGATGCCACGGGCATCCGGTTCTCGCACCATCCGGATGCCACGAGGCATCCGCCCGCTTCACCCGGATGCCACGAGGCATCCGCCCGCTTCACCCGAGGAGTCACCGTGTCGGCCACCACCGCCGTCCCGCTCGCCCGACGTGGACGCCGCCGCACCCCCGCCGCCCTGTGGGTCCTGCTGGTGCCGTTCCTCGTCATGTTCGCGGCGTTCTTCGTCGCGCCGATCGTGTTCGCGATCGTCGACAGCCTGTTCTCGCAGAAGTCGAGCGGACTCGGGCTGGGCGCGCCGACGCGTGAGTTCGTCCTCTTCGACAACTACGCGGGCGCACTGTCGAACCCGTCGTTCCTCGCGAGCCTCGGCCGACTCGTCGCCTTCTCGGCCATCGAGGTGCCGCTCATGGTGGTCGGCGCCGTCGGCCTCGCACTGCTGCTCGGAGCCGGCGCGGCCCGCTTCCCGAGGCTGTTCCGCGTCACCTACTTCATGCCCTACGGCGTCCCCGGCGTGATCGCGTCGCTGCTGTGGGGCTTCCTCTACATCCCGGCCACGAGCCCCGTGCTGCAGCTGCTCAGCAGCTTCGGCATCCAGGTCAATCCGCTGTCGAGCGATGCGGTGCTGTTCGCGATCGCGAACATCGCCCTCTGGGGCTTCGCGGGCTACAACATGCTCATCCTGATCGCCGCGCTCGACGCGATCCCCTCCGAGCTGTACGAGGCCGCCCGGCTCGACGGCGCCGGTGAATGGCGCATGATCTGGCACATCAAGCTGCCGCTGATCCGCCCGTCGATCATCCTGATCACGCTGTTCACGATCATCGGCACGCTGCAGCTCTTCGTCGAACCGCTCGTGCTCCGGCCGCTCACGACCGCGATCAAGTCGGACTTCACGCCGAACCTCGCCGCCTACAACCAGGCGTTCGCGCAGGGCAATCCCAACCTCGCGGCGGCCATGGCCGTCATCGTGGCGGTGCTCGCGTTCGCGTTCTCCGCCCTGTTCCTTCGCATCGTCAATCGGAAGGGCAACCGCGCATGGTGACCACGGACTCCCCCACCCGCGCCGCCGTCACGCTCGACGCCGACACCGCGCGGTCGCGCCGCGGACGCCGTGCGGGCCGCGCGCCCGCCCCCGTCGCCCGTCCCGTGGGCCGCCCCGGCGGTATCGCGGGCATGATCCTCGTGAACGCCGCGCTCGTCGTGGCCGCGATCTACTTCCTGCTGCCCATCGTGTGGGTCATCATCGCCGCGACGAAGTCCCCGGGCGACCTGTACGGCACGTTCGGGCTGTGGTTCTCGGACGCGCCGCAGGCGTGGGAGAACCTCGTCGCGCTGTTCACGCAGGACGGCGGCGCGTTCTCGGTGTGGATCGTGAACTCCGTCATCTACTCGGGCGGCGGCGCACTTGTCGCGACCGTCATCTCCACCGCGGCGGGCTACGCCTTCGCGAAGTACGCGTTCCCCGCGAAGGAGACGCTGTTCTGGACGATCCTCGGCGGCGTGCTGGTGCCCGCCACGGTGATCGCGCTGCCGCTGTACTTCCTGCTCAACGCGGTCGGCCTCACGGGTTCGTACTGGAGCGTGCTGCTGCCGTCGATGGTGAGCCCGTTCGGCGTGTACCTTGCCCGCATCCACGCGAACGCGTCGGTGCCCGACGAGGTGATCGAGGCGGCACGCCTCGACGGCGCCGGCGATCTGCGCATCTTCGGTTCGATCGCCAGCCGGATGATGACGCCCGCGATCGTCACGATCTTCCTGTTCCAGTTCGTCACCATCTGGAACAACTACCTGCTGCCGCTCGTCATGCTGAACGACACGAGACGGTTCCCGATCACGCTCGGGCTCACACTGTGGAACTCGCAGATCCAGCGCGATCCCGCGTTCGTGACGCTTGTGGTCACGGGGTCCGCGGTCTCGGTGATCCTGCTGGTCGTGCTCATGATCTCGCTGCAACGGTTCTGGAAGGCCGACCTCACCGCGGGCTCGACCAAGGGCTGACGGCGCGGATGCCTCGGGGCCGACCCCGAGGCATCCGCGCCGCTCGGGCTCAGTACTCCGCGTCGCTCGTGTCGACCTCGGTCGACTTCGACTTCACATGGATCTCGTCGAGCCCGACCGCACGTCGAGCGGTGTTGTGCGCACTGGACATCTTCTTGACCGACGCCACCCACTGCCCCTCCGGCATCTCCGGCGTCATCGATGCCCGGTTGATCTGCTCGACTCGTGCGCGGGCGAGGGCGAGCTCGTCCTCTAGACGCGCGGCCCACTTGGTGGATTCGGCATCCAGCGCCCTGGTGAGATCCAGCACCTCCTCCTTGTTCCCGGTCTTGGCCAGCTCGAGCAGTTCGGCGTAATCGGTCTGATTGCGCTGGAGCCGGTTGAGCTGGGTGATCGCGCCGTCCACCGACTCCGTGACCTGCACATCATCGAGCATTCGCTTGGCCGTCCGGAGGTCGCGGGCCTCGATCTCGGAGACGGTGTCGAGGCGCCACTTGATGTCGTCGTTGAGGTACCGCAGTTCGGTCTCGGGGTCGAGGCGGGTGACGGTCTTCGCCCCGTGCCGCGTGGCGTACTTCGCGAGGCCACCGGCGAGGCCGAGCGCGACGCTCACGGCGGCGAAGGTCCACGACGCCGCGGCGATGGCCTCCTTGTCGGCCCACTGCACCTTGCCGAGCTCGGCGGCGACCTCGAAGCCGGCGACCGTGGCGTCGCCGCCGGCGACGAGGCCTGAGACGAGCCCGAGGACACCGAGTCCGCCGATGCCGCCGGTGCTGATGGCGCTCATCACGAACAGGGCGGCGCCGGCCACGGCGAAGAGGAAGCCGCCGGCGAGCGAACCGATGCGTGCCCAGTCGAGGACGGAGTTGCGTCCGGTGGGGTCGATGTTGGTGATGGGGTTGAGGTTGCCGTACGCGTACAGGTTCTTCAGGGGTTCGATGTCTTCAGTGAAGAACCTGGCCTGGACCGGGTCGTACGTGCGAACCCCGAGCGCCTGCGTCCCGTCAGCATAGGTGTACTCACCGGCGTACTGGAACGGGTTGTACCGCACCTGACCGACCACACCCGCAACGGACGCCTGCTCACCAGCGACCTGCACCGACCCGTAATCGCTGTACCGGTACCACGACTGGACCGCACCATCCTGATCGAACAACTCCGTCACGTTCCCGTGCCGGTCCGTACCGTAATACGCCGTGCTCGACGCACCACCATCAACCCGCACCGTGCGCGCCTGCCGGTCCGCACCGATCAGATACCCCGCGACCGCGTCCTCCTCACCACGCTCATGGACCTCGTTGACCAGCTGTGCACCATCCCAGTAGAACCTGGTCGAACCCGCACCATCGGACTGCACCCGACGCGACCCATCAGCCCAATACCCGGTCTCAACCCGAACCCCGCCGACCGTCTTCGCGACCGGCCGGGCCGCCGCGTCATACTCAAACCGGACTCCAGCGGCCGACTCGACCAGGCTGCCATCAGCATCGAAGCGCTGCGCACCCCGAACCTCACCAGCCACGATCCCGACCAACTCACCCACCGGCGAGTACTCGAACCGGCGCGTGACCCGCACCTCGTCCGCCGTGCCCGGATCACTGATCACCGTCTCAGACGCCAGATCCCCACCCACGGTCGGCACATACTCCGTCCGCGTCACGACCCGAGCATCAGCCCCGTCACCAGCACGCACACTCGACACCAGCAACTGCCCATGCACGTCGTACTCATACTCCGTGCGCGACACCTCGAACTCACCCGAAGCGCCCAGCACCCGATCCACCCGACTGGTCAAGGTCCCGTTCGGCGCGTACTCATACTCACGCTCGGACACCACCCCACCAGCACCAGTCGTGACCTCGGACGCCACCTGCGACGCACTCGTGAACGTGTACTCCGTACGCACCCCGTTGTCCCGCGCGACCGACTCCACCCGCGACAACTCGTCATACCCATACGACACCCCACCAAGCGGCGCCCCATCACGATCGACCTGCACCACACCCAGCAACGAACCATCGACCTCGTCATACGAGAACGACGACCGGTTCCCATCCACATCAACCGTGGCCAGCTTCCGCCCATTCGCATCGAACTCATGCCGGACCTCACGACCATCCGGGTACACCGTCCGCGTCCGGTTCCCGAACGCATCCCACTCATACGACAACGTCGTGCCCGCCTCATCAGCCGGATCGAACACCGCGACCAACTGACCATCCTCATACCGGTACGCCGTCTCAACCGTCGCGCCACCCGGCGAACTCACCCGCGAACCAATCAACTCACGCGTGACCTCGTCATACACATTCGACCGCACCCGACCCGACTCGGACACCACCTCAGCAACCAACCCATCAGGCGTATACGAATACCGCTCCGTCAGCCCACCCTGATCAGTCTCGGACACCACCCGACCCAACTCATCAAGCACCCGCTGCTTCCCAGCCGACACCTCATCACCAGCACGCACCGTCTTCTCAAGACTCACCCCGAACCCATCGAACCGACGCTCAGCCGTCACCTCAGCACCCACCACCGAACCGGCACCCACAACCGCCTCAGCCCCCTCAGCGGCCACCAACCCCGTCGACACCGGATCACCCGACACGTCATACTCCGTCGACGTCACCCGCGTCCCATCACTCGACGAGACCACCCGACCCAACCCGTCATACGCCGTCGACGCCTCAGGCACCACCACCCCATCAGCACGAACCCCCGACGTCGTCACCCGCCGCGCCTCAGGATCACGCGTCGTCGTCGAGGTCACCTCCGCATCCGCAAGCTCACCCGACACACTCACCCCCGACGTCGCAGAACCAGCCACATCGTCATACTTCGCCACCTGCACCACACCAGTCGGCAACTCCACCCGCCGCTCACGCCCATACACATCACGCTCCGACGTCGTCACCGCCCCCCACGCATCCCGCACCCGCTCAACACCCGGACCCGGATACTCCACCGACTCGAACACCCGCTCGAACCCCACCTCAACCCGACCAGACGGCGCCACATTGTCCGCCCGACGCACCACCCGACCCAACACATCCCGCGTCTCGGTCACCACCACACCAGACCCAGCAGCCACCGACACCTCATTCACCCCATCAACCTGCACCGACCGATACGAATACCCCACCGACCGACCAGCACCATCCACCACCGACACCCGCCGACCCGCACCATCAAACGACGCCGACGACACCCGACCCACCTCATCCGTCGCCGACAACACCCCACCATGCACCAACGACGACACCGACACCTCCACCGGCGACCCCACCGCCCGCGACTCCACCACCGACCGCACACCACGCGACACATCCACCACCTCAGACCACCGCGTCACCACCGGAACAGCCCCCACATCCCCACCAGGAAACACCCGCCGCTCCGACACAAACCCACCAACCACATCCGACTCCACCCGCGCCGTCCGCACCAACTCCCCACCCACACGACCCGACCACACCTCAGACGCCACCACCGCCGACCGATCCCCACTCAACTCAGACCGAACCTGCGACACCAACCCATCCCCACCAACCGTGGTCTCCTCAACCACCAACCCCACCGGCAACACCCCACCAACACCCACCACCCCGTCAAACACCCGACGCACCACCGACCCATCACCAGCACGCCGCTCCACCATCCGACCAAACCCATCAAACACAAACGACTCACCCACCGACCGCGACCCACCCTGCAGGTCGTGGTGCGTGAGCGTCATCGAGGTCGGCTTCGTGCTCACCGCCGGCTCGCCGGTCAGCTCGTCCTGCTTCGGGTACTCGTACTCGTGCTCCTGGAGCAGGTGCTGGCCCGAGCCCGTGGTGACCGCGATCGAGCGCGACGTCAGCCGCTGGTGTCCGTCGACCGTGGACTGCACCCGCGACTTCCCGTCGGACAACCACGCCTGGTAGCCGGGAGTCTCGCCCCCTCCGGGTGCGCCTGCCACCCCGAACGAGGACACCGCGTCGCCGACGAGCGGCCAGCCGCTCGGCGCGACCTCACCCTGCACACCCCACTCGCGCTCACTCAGCACGGCACCCGAGGCGTCGTCGACCAGCCGCACGCGCGCGACGCGTGCAACGCCGTCGGTCGAGGGCTGCCAGGTCACCGCGGTCGACGACCCCGACGGCGTGCTGACCCGTTCGACGAGCCCCGCACGGTCATAGCCGACGCGCGTGACACCGCCACCCGGGAACGCGACCTCGGACAGCCGGCCGCCCTCGAGCGACACCTCCCACTGGCCGCCGGCGCCCGAGCCTTCGACGGGGTCGGTCACGTTGCTGCCTGGCGTGATGACCAGCCGCGACGGGTCAGACCAGTCCAGCGACGTCACCGACCCTTCGGCAGTCACGACCGCGAGCAGCCGACCACTGCCGGCCTCCCACGTCCAATCGAGCCGGTCACCACCCTCGACGAGCTTCGCCACCGGATACCCCGCGGCATCGAAGTACGTCGCCGACCCACCCAGCTCATGCAGCACATACGCGTACGGCGTCTCACCGACCGTGCCATCCGCACGCGCCGGCACCACCGCACCCGGCTCCGCCTTCGCGAACACCACATCGCCACCCTCATACCCCGCGAGACCCGACGGCACCGACGCGCTCATCGGGAACGACCCACCCGAAACCGGGTGCACCCACACCCCACCGGCCACCTCGACCCGGGCCAGCCCAAAGGACCAGCCCTTCCCGAGACGGAACCGATCGGACGCCCCGGCCCGCGAATCCCAACCGAGCTGCAGGCCGCCCGCCGCGATCGTGAAACCGAAGGAGCCGTCGAGCTCGCCGACCGTCGCTTCGAGCGAGTCGCCGAGCGAGAACGACCCCAGCTGCACCTCGCCCGGGTCGGCCGCCGGCCCCGCGGCCCATGCGGGCGACACCATGCCACCAGCGAGGCCCACGCAGATCGCCGCCCCGACGGCGATCGACCACCTTCCATACCTTCGTTCACGTTCGACTTCACATTGCTCGGCACGCAGCAGCATTCGCTCACTCCAAAGAAGAGACATCCCTGACTGGGACATGGTGAGCGCTAATATACTGATAAATGGCTCGAACGCCAGCGCCGAAGGCCGTCTGTGGAATATCGGGCCGGCGGTATCGGCCCGGCGACGCCGGCCCGGCCGACGCCGGCCCGGCGGCGCCGGCCCGGTCACCCCTTACGCTGGATCCGGTACTCGCTCGGGCTGATGCCGTGCACGCGGCTGAACTGCCGCGAGAAGTAGAACGCGTCGGCGTAGCCGACCTCTCGGGCGATCTCCGAGACGTGCAGCGAGGTCGTGTCGAGCAGCCTCCTCGCGCGCGCCATCTTGAGCCCGGTGTGGTAGGCGAGCACGCCACCCCCGGTCGCCTCGCGGAACAGCGCCCCGAGGTGCGACGTCGACACACCGACGAGCCGCGCGAGGTCGGAGACGCGGATCACCCCGTCGACGCGCTCCTCGAGGTAGCGCATGGCGCGCTCGAGCGGCTCACCCTGCTCGGGCAGCTTGCGGTCGACCGCGAGCTGCGTCATGAGCCGCCACGCGATGCCGGCGGTCGCGAGCAGACGGGCCGGAGACTGGTCGCGTTCGAGCGCGGAGACGATCTCGTCCAGCAGCACCGTGATGCGATCGAGCGCTCGGAGGGAGACGAGCGGGCGGGCGGCGTCGACGCCGACCGCCGCCCATAGGTCGGCGAGGTCGCTGCCGCGCAGGTGGCACCACCAGATCGTCCATGGATGCTCCGAGTCCGCGCCGTACGAGTGCGGCACTCCCGGCGGGACGAGCACCGCGGTCGACGGACTCACCCGCACGCGCGTGCCCGCGAGGTCGAGCCAGCCCGCGCCGTCCACGCAGACGATCACGATCGCCTCGGTCGCGCCCTGCGTGCGCACGCGCAGATGCCCCTCGGCACGCGGGAACAGCCCGGCGTCGGTGACCACGAGGCGCCGGGTCACGGGGCGACTCAGCGCCTCGGCGACCGAGGGCCGCGGCACCACGCACAAGCGCTGGTTCTCGAACCCCTCGCTGCGTTCCATGCGCCCATCCTGTCACGTCGTCGAATCGTCCATGCGCACCCGACGATCGGCCATGTCCCCCTCGGGGTGCGCACGCCTACCGTGGACGCGTGACTTCCCCGAACCACCCCATCGTGCTTCCCGACGCCCCCGCCTCCGAGCGGAGCATCCTGGAGGCCGGCGGCGTCGCCTGCTGGGAGGCGCCGCTCACGATCGACACGTACGAGCCCGCCGAGCCCGACCGCTACCCGCTGTTCCTCGACCGACGCGTCTACCAGGGTTCGAGCGGCAAGGTGTACCCGATCCCCTTCACCGACCGCATCGAGCCCGAGAAGGCGCCCCGCGAATGGCGTGCGATCCATGTCGAGAACCGGTGGGTGCGGCTCGTGCTGCTGCCCGAGCTCGGCGGGCGCATCCACATCGGGTACGACAAGACCGCCGACTACGACTTCTTCTACCGGAACAACGTGATCAAGCCCGCGCTGGTGGCGCTCGCGGGGCCCTGGATCTCTGGCGGCGTCGAGTTCAACTGGCCGCAGCACCACCGGCCCGCGACGTATCTGCCCGTCGAGACGAGCATCGAACGCCACGACGACGGATCGGTGACGGTCTGGCACAGCGACCTCGACCAGCTGCAGCGCATGCGCGGCAGCCACGGCATCCGCCTGCACGCCGACTCCGCGCTCATCGAGCTCGAGGCCCGGCTCACCAACCGGACCGACGTGCCGCAGACGTTCCTATGGTGGGCCAATGTCGCGGCACGCGCGCACTCGCGCTACCAGTCGTTCTTCCCGACCGACGTGCGGTTCGTCGCCGACCATGCTCGACGCGCGATCACCGCGTTCCCGCACGCGGACCGGCCGTACTACGGCGTCGACTACCCGGCGCTCGCGGCCGAGCGCGCGGATGCCGACCGCCTCGACCTCGCGTGGAACATCCCCGTCCCGTCGTCCTACATGATCACCGACACCGCCGACGACTTCTTCGGCGGCTACGACCACGACGCGCGCGCCGGGTTCGTGCACTGGGCCGACCGCCACGTCGCGCCGGGCAAGAAGCAGTGGACGTGGGGCAACGGCGACGTCGGCCACGCCTGGGACCGTCACCTCACCGACGCGGACGGCCCGTACATCGAGCTCATGGCGGGGGTCTTCACCGACAACCAGCCCGACTTCACGTGGCTACGGCCAGGTGAGACGCGGCGGTTCAGCCAGTTCTGGTACCCGATCCAGGAGATCGGCCCCGCGGTCCAGGCCACCCTCGACGCGGCGCTGTCGGTCGAGATCGTGACGGATGCCTCGGTCGGCACGTCGTCGGGCACGGATGCCTCGGTCGGCACGGACGCCCCTGGCCGCACCGTCGTCCGGGTCGGGGTCGCGACCACGGCCGCGCACGACGCCGTCCTGATCGAGGCGTGGCTGGGGCGGGAACGTCTGGCCTCGTGGGAGCAGCCCGTCGCGCCGGGGCATCCGTTCACCGCGACGCTCGACGTGACCGGCGAGGCGACGCGCGACGACCTCGTGGTGATCGTCAGCGCCTCGGGGCGTCAGCTCGTCGCGTGGCACGCGCACGAGGCGCCCGCCGGCGAGCCATGGGTCGCCACAGAGCCGCCCACCGCGGCCGAGATCGACAGCGCGGACGAGCTCTATCTGACCGGCCTGCACCTCGTGCAGTACCGCCACCCGACGCGCGCGGCGGAGCCGTACTTCGTCGAGGCGGTCCGACGTGATCCGGGCGACTCGCGCGCCCGCGTCGCACTGGCCCGGCTCGCGTACGACCGCGGCGAGCCGCTCGTCGCCCTCGCGCACCTCGATCGCGCGGTCGAGCGTCTCACCCGCCGCAATCTCAACCCCGAGCACGGCGATGCGCACCTGTTGCGCGGACTCGTGCTCGAACGCCTCGGTCGGCTCGACGAGGCCGCCGACGCGTTCGGGAAGGCCGTCTGGGACGGCGCGCTGGCACTACCCGCCGCGCTCGGCCGCGCACGTCTCGCGCTCCGCGCCGGCGACGCCCGTCGCGCACTGCGGTTCGCCGACGAGGCGCTGACCGCGGCGCCCGGCAGCGCGCAGGCGACGGCCGCCCGCATCGTGGCGCTCCGAGCGATCGCGGCGGACGCGGCGCCGTCGACCCCCGACGAGGCCGCCGCCGCCGGCTCCGCCGAGGCCGCCTCCACCGGGCCCATCGAGGCCGCCTCCCCCGAGGCATCCGCCGCCGAGCGCGAGCTGGCCACGGCCCGCGCGGCCGACCCGCTCGACCCGCTGCTCGCGGCGCTCGCCGACGCGCTCGACCCGATCGACCCGCGTACGCTCGTGACGATGGCACACGAGCTGCACCGTATGGGCGACCCCGCCCGCGGACTCGCGCTCGCCCGGCGCGCAACGGCAGCCCGCCCCGGCGCGTTCGGCAACCCGGCGCCGCTCGCGCACTACGCCGTCGCCGCCTTCCTCGACGCCGACGGCGATCGCGAGGGAGCCGCCGCCGCGCGCGCCGCGGCCCGTGTGGCCGACCCGCTGCTGGCGTTCCCCGCCGGACTCGACGACCTCGCGGTGCTCGAGGCGGCCCTCGCCGCCGACGCCGACGACGCGCGCGCCCGCGGGTATCTCGGTTGCTGGCTCATGGACGCGGGCCGCACCGCGGACGCGCTGGTGGAGCTCGAGGCCGCGATCAGCGGCGGTGAGCGGGCGTGCACCGATCCCGTCGTCTGGCGCAACGCGGCGGTCGCGCTCGTGAACACGGGTGGCGACCTCGCCGAGGCCGACCGCCGGTACGGTGTCGCGCTCGCGCTCAGCCCAGGAGACGCACGACTCGTGTACGAGCGCGATCAGCTCGCCGCCGTGCGCGAGACGCCCGCCGCCGACCGCCTCGCGGCGATCGAAGCCGCCGGGCCCGAGGTGCTCGTGCGCGACGATCTCGCGATCAGCCACGCGAACCTCCTCGTCGACGTGGGCCGGGCCCGCGACGCGCTCACGTTCCTCGAGGGGCGGAGCTTCCAGCCGTTCGAGGGCGGTGAGGGCCAGGTCATCGCGGTCTTCGACCGCGCGAGCACTGCCGTGGCGCGCGACCTGCTGGCCGCGGGCGACGCGGCCGCCGCGATCGCGCTGCTCGAGGGCGGCATCCGGGTGCCGGAGCACCTCGGCGAGGGCCGCCACCCGGCCGACGTCATCGCAGAGCGGTTCGTCCTGCTCGGTCAGGCGTACACCGCAGCGGGCGACCACGAGTCCGCGCGTGCCGCATGGCGGCGCGCACGCGACGGCGGCGGCCCTCTCGCCGCCGGCGAGCACACGGTGAGCGCGCGCGACGCGTGGATCGGCACGGCCCACACCCTGCTCGGCGAGACGGACGCCGCGGATCGCATCTGGGCGGCGCTCGACGCGCGCGCCGACGCTCTCGAGGCGGCCGCCGACACCGTCGACTTCTTCGCCACGTCGCTGCCCGAGCTGCTGCTCTTCTCGGTCGACACGGCCGAGCGCCGCGCGGCCGAGGCCGCCGAACTCAGGACCCTCGCGGCCGAGGGCCGTCGCAACGCCGAGGAGGCCGCATGACCGAGCGCTACCTGGGCACGCCCGCTGCACCCGCCGTGTCCGAACCGGGTCTGACGGGCGCGGTCCCCGAACACCTGCCCGGTCGGCTCGCGATCTGCCTGTGGGACTTCTCCTGGTACACGAGGGCCGGCGCGGGTGAGCCCTACGAGGACCTCGACCTGGCCATGCGCGAGACCGTCGACCGCGGCTACAACGCGGTCCGGATCTGTGCGGCGCCGCTCCTCGTCGCGGGCGGCCTCGGCCTCGACGACCTCGCGGTTGCGCTGCCGATCGAAGGCCTCGGCACAGCGCCCACCGGTGGCTACTACGGCGAGCGCACCCGCTGGTACGACACCCCCGGCGGATACTCCATCGACGTCCGTGCACGACTGTTCGAGCTGGTCGCGGCGGCGAAGCGGCACGGCGTCGTCGTGATCCTCGCGAGCTGGGAGTACCAGCAGTCGCCGTCGTTCGCGGGTGACGAGCGCTGGTTCCGCGCGATCGACCGGGTGCCGCTCGGCGACCGGTACCGCGTGCTGGCCGAGGCGTTCGACCGGATCCTGACCGAGCTCGAGGCCGCCGGGCTCGCCGAGACGATCGCGTTCACCGAGCTGCACAACGAGGTCGACTTCTCGATCCTGCCGGCCGTGCAGGACGGCGGCGAGGCCGCCATCGAATGGCTGCGGGCGAGGCATCCGGGCCACCTCGTGACCGCGAGTTACGGCAAGCCGCCGCACCTCGCCATGCACCGGCTGTCGCCCGCGCTCGGCGTCGCCCAGTTCCACGTCTACAGTTACGGGGTGCTCGACGCGCTGCAGCGGCGCATCGACATCCGGTCGGAGGGCACCGAGGGATTCCCGAACGCGAACCTGCGCGCGCTGCTGCGGCCCGGCACCCCGACGTTCGCCGAGTACGGGCGGCCCGCGCCCTGGAAGCTCGAGGCGACGGTCATCACCGACCAGATGATCTACGGCTACGACCAGCTCGACGCCGACGCGTGGGACGCGTGGCTGTACGACCACTACGGCGAGTACCGCGAGGTCATGCTGCGCGAGATCGAGTCGCGCGTCATCGCGATCGCCGAGTGGGCGCGTTGGCGCGGCGTGCCCGCCGTCGTGGGCGAGGGCTGGGTCGGCTACACGCCGCTGCACGGCACCTTCGAGGAGGGGCCGGTCGGCCGTGCGCTCGCCGAGCACGGCGTGCGCACGGCGCTGGAGCACGGTGTCTGGGGCGTCGTCGCATGCAGCAACGCGGCGCCGCATCATCCGCTGTGGGCGGATGCCTCGTGGCAGCGCCGGCTCACTGCGACGGTGACCGGCGGGCAGGCCGACTGAGGGTGGCCGGCCGGCCGCCGAACGGCCGGTGCGCCAGTTCGTGCGGCGGTGCGCCGGACGGAAGGGCGCAGCGGCGCACCGACTGGCGCAGACCACGAGGATGAGGGAGACCGAGGGAGACCGACGGATGAGCACACGCCAGACAGACGGCACCTCACTCCGGGCGGCGCACGTGGCGTGGCCGACCCCGCTCAGCCGGCCCGCCATGTCGAACGAGCTCGACCGCCACCACCGGGTTGCGCTCACGACCCGCTTCCTCGAGGTCGCCGGCCGCCCCGCGATCCCGGTCTCGGGTGAGCTGCACTTCTCGCGCGTGCCGCGGTCGGCGTGGGGTGAGCGGCTCGCGCTGCTGCGGGCGATGGGCGTGACCGTGGTCTCCACCTACGTCATCTGGATCCATCACGAGCCCGTGCGCGGCGCGGCGCGGTTCGACGGGAACCTCGACGTCGCGGCGTTCGTCCGCGAGGCCGCCGCCGCCGGACTCGACGTGGTCATCCGCATCGGGCCGTGGGCGCACGGCGAGGTGCGCAACGGCGGCTTCCCGGATTGGGTGCAGTCGGCGCCCGTGCGGCACCGCACCGACGATCCCGGCTACCTCGCGCTCGCGCGACACTGGTACGGGCTCGTCGGCGCGGAACTCGCGCCGCTCTGCGGCCCCGACTCCCCCATCATCGGGATTCAGCTCGAGAACGAGCTCGTCGACCAGCCGGCCCACCTCGGCACGCTCAAGCGGATCGCCCGCGAGGCGGGCCTGTCGGCGCCGCTCTGGACGGCGACCGCCTGGGACGGCGCCGAACTGCCCGCCGACGAGGTGCTGCCGCTCTACGGCGGGTACAGCGACGGCTTCTGGGTCGATGCGGATGCCCCGTGGGAGCCGGGGTTCCGCGCCCAGTTCCGGTTCTCGCACGAGTGGGACGACCCGGGCATCGGCGCCGATCTGAGGCCCGGGATCGGGCGCCGCCCGCCGCGCCCGCCGGCGGACGGCTGGCCCATTGCGACCTGCGAGCTGGCGTGCGGCATGGCGACGGCGTACCACCGCCGAGCGGTGCCGACCGCCGCCGATCTCGCGTCGCTCGCGAACGTGAAGCTCGGCGGCGGCTCCAACTGGCAGGGCTACTACATGGCCGTGGGAGGGATGAACCCGAGCGACGGTCTTCAGGAGTCGCTCGCGACCGGGTACCCGAACGACCTGCCCCGGTTCGACTACGACTTCCACGCGCCGATCGGCGCCGCCGGCCTCCTCGCGCCGAGTCACGCGGCGCTCCGCGTGCAGCACGCGTTCCTCGCCGCGTTCGGGGAGCGTCTCGCCGGCATGCCCTCGTCACTCCCCCTCGAGCGGCCGACGGGCGACGATGACCGGTCGACGTTGCGCTGGGCGATGCGCAGCGACGGCGACGCGGGGTTCGTGTTCATCAGCCAGCACCAGCCGCACGACCCGCTCGACGCCGTGCCGGACGCACGATTCGCCCTCGGACTCGAGGACGGCGAGCTCGTGTGGCCGGCGGAGCCGGTCGAGGTGCCGGCGGGGACCGTCGCGCGCTGGCCGTTCAACCTGCGGATCGGTGGCGGGATGCTCCGCTGGGCGACCGCATCGGCCGTGACGATCCTGCCGGGCTCTGCGCCGGGTTCGGCGCCGACGCTCGTACTGCTCGCCGAGCCGGGTGTGCGGGTGGAGGTGCAGTTCGATGCGGGCACGGTGACCGAGCACAGCGCCGGGTCTCGCGACGCGATCTCCGTCGCCGGGCACACCTCGACCAGCGTCCTCAGCTGGTGTGGCGCCGGCGGGGCGTTCGACGTGCTCATCGTGCCCGCGGCCGATGCCGCCCGGATCTGGGTGCTCGAGTCGCACGGCGAGCGACGGCTGCTGCGCTCGGACGATCCGGTGTGGCTCGACGGCGACGCGCTCCTCGCGCGGAGCGCGGGCGCTCCTGTGGTCGACCGGTACGATCCGGCGCACCGCTCGTTCGTCGGCGTCGCCTTCGATGCGGCACCCGGCTCCGCAGACGAGCCGCGACCCATTCCGGCCGTGACCGCCGTCGACGCGCACCAGCTCCGGTCTCCGGGCGAACCGCTCACCCGGTACGGCGGCACGTTTGCGCGGACCGCGGCCCCCGACGCGGCGATCATCGCGGCCCGGGCGTCCGTGCACCGTCTCCGCGGACTCGGTTCGGCCGAGGCGGGCGTGCAGCGCGTGCTCGAGGTCGAGTGGGCGGGGGACGTCGCCGTGCTGGAGGTCGACGGCGTGACCGTGGCCGACCGGTTCTGGGACGGCACCCCGTGGCTGGTTGATCTCGACGCCATCGGCGCGGACGATGCTCGGGACG
>Ga0180223_1001193_pt1 | contig 21633 bp, 17 predicted proteins | sample eDN5th30CKraftOP_FD_151337 | JGI IMG/M metagenome (GOLD analysis project Ga0180223, IMG submission 151337) | Enriched Organic Plus compost microbial communities from Emeryville, California, USA - eDNA 5th pass 30_C Kraft OP (version 2) (version 2) ... | reverse complement strand
GGTTGCCGCCGCAGTACGCGCAGCCGGCGAAGGTCACCGCGACGCACCTGAACCCGGACGGGGCGGCTCGCGAGGCCTCCGAGTCGTTCGAGTTCGACGAGCTCGGCCGGCTGACGGCGCAGGTCGATCAGGACGGCACGCGCACCGAGACGCGGTACGACGATGTCGTACCCGAACCCGGTCGGCCCCCGATCGGGCTGCCGGTGAGCCAACGCGTCACCGCGCCCGACGGGCTGGTGCGTGAGACGCGGTACGAACTGAACCCCTCGCGCACCGCGCAGGTCACGACGGAGACCTACGCCGGGACGGTCGGCGACGCTGAACTGACGCGGACGGGCCGGCGCGAGGTCGAGGTCGACCCCGACGGCTTCGTCCGGGCCGAGCGGATGTACCCGCAGGGCGGCGATGGCGAGCCGGTGGTCACCACCTTCACGAAAGACACCGACCTCGCCGCGGGCACGGTGACGACGGCGACGACCGTCGCGGCCGGGACCGACGCCGCAACGACGACCACACGGGTCGCCGACCTGGTGCACGGCGGTGCGCTGCGTGAGATCGGCCCGACGGGTGCGAGCGCCTCGGCCGTCTACGATCCGCTGGGTCGCCCGGTCGAGCAGGTCGACCGGGCCGGCAACGTCACGCGAATCGACTACCGCACCCTCCAGCGTCACGGCGAGAACGCGGTCGTCACCACCAGGGCCGACGGCGTGGTCGGCACGACCACGAGCGACGTGCTCGGACGCGTGGTCCGTGCGGTCGACGGCACCAGCTACGCCTACAACGCGCGGAACCAGCCGGTCGCCGAGACCAGCCCGGAGGGCGCCGTCACCCGGATCGGCTATTGGGCGACCGGGCAGCGCGCGACCCGTACGCACGCCGACTCGTCGGCTGCCACGGTGTTCCACTGGGACGGCGCCACGCTCCTCAACGACACGCATACCGAAGCTGACGCGACGGTCACTGCGGGCTACCTCGTCGGCGTCGGCCGGCACGCCCGAACCGTCGCGGCCTCGACGAGCTACTACGAGGCGGATTTCCACGGCAACATCACCGAGCTCACCGACGAGTCGGCCGCGGTGACGACCAGCTACGACTACTCGGACTACGGCCTCACCACGACGCGCGACCACAGCGGCGCCGCCGAGCGCCAGGACGGGGGCACCGCGCCGGGCGAGGCGCAGCGCAACCCGTTCCAGTACGCCGGCGAGTACACCGACCCGACCGGCACCCAGTATCTGCACGCCCGCACGTACGACCCAGAGAGCATGCGGCTGACGAGCATCGACCCCGAACCGCAGCACAACCGGTACCACTACGCCGCGTTGAACCCGATCAGCCTGGCCGACCCCACGGGCCGCCTGCCCGAGCTGCCCGGTTGGGCCACCGCGCTGCTGGCGGGCGTCGGGCTGGCCATGGCGGGCATCGGTTTGGGCTTCGCGGTCAGCGCGTACACCACCGCGGTCGCGATCGCCGGCACGACGCTCGGCACCAAGGCGGTGATCGCGGGAACGGTCGTCGCCAGCCTCTACGATCTCACGACGTTCGCCCTCACGACCGCCCACGAGTTCGACCGCACGTTCCTCGACCAGGATGTCGCCTTCATCCTGAGTCTCTCGGGGGCCGCCGTGGGCGGCGCGACGATGTTCACGGGCGTCGGGTCGCGCGCCGTCGCCCGCACCGACATCAACGCCCTCATCGCGCGCGGTGCCGATGAGACCCAAGCCGTCGGCATCGTCTCCAACGAGAACCGGATCGTCAAGAAGACGGACGAGCTGTACCAGCGATTCGGTTCGGGAGGGGATGCGGCGCGGTTGAAGAAGGGGCTGCACGAGTCGCTCACCAAGGAGGCGACCGAGGACGGCGCCTGGTCCGCGAAACTGCACCTGTCCCGCTCCAAGAAAGCAGCGAAGGAACTCGACTTCGACGGGAACTACGCCCGGGAGCAGGCGGGGAAACTGGAAAGCAACGATGAGATGCCGCGGCGCTCCGTCGCCGTCCCCGACGAGCTGTTCGACGACCTGGAGTCGCTGGCGGAGGCGCGGGTGTACAAGGCGCACTGGAAACTGGAGTATGGGGTGGACCTGAGCGATTGGTACGACGCCGCTCGCACCGAGATGACGAAGCGACTCCTGGCTCAGGGAGGCAAAGAAGGTCGTTCGATGTTCGCTGGCGCGAATCCGAGAGTCATTGAGTTCAGGACCATCCAAGACACCGAGCGTCGTCGGCTGTATCTCCCGTCGCACAGCTTCCGCGGCGACATCGGTTGGCTCAACGAGCTCTGACCATGCGCACTCGGTTCGCGACTCGCAGCGAGGTCAGGCCGTGCGGCCGCCGGGCGGGCCGATCACGAGCAGGGCGGCGAACACCACGGCGACGCCGACGGCCGCGACCGCGGTCAACAGCACCGGGCGGGCGAGGAACCAGCGGAGCATCCGGTTCACCAGCGAGCCGTCGGCGACGTGCTCGGTGGGCTCCCGGCGCCAGTCGCCCTCGAGTCGGCCGCGACGTGCCAGCATGATCTCGAACGGGATCGTCGCGTACGGCACGATCGCGGTCGCGACACCCAGGGCCATGAGGCCGACGTGCCAGCGCTGATTCACGCCGACGAGCAGGACCGTGAACGCGTACGACAAGAACACGAACCCGTGGATCGCGCCGGTGACGGTGAGCGCCGCATCGAGTCCGGCGCCGTACTTGAGGATCATCCCGGTGATGAGCAGGGTCCAGGTGATCGCCTCGGCGATGGCGAGTGTGCGGAACAGGCGTTTGGGTGACACGGATGCTCCAGTCGGAGGGGGCGGGGGTGGCATCCATGATGCCGCAGCCACCTGCGACGATGCTCAACGGCCCGGTGCAGATCAGCTCGGCTGCACGGGGGATAGCCTTGGTCGGTGAACGAGTCCGACGCACGAGCGCTCATCGAACCCCGTCTCGCGACGATCCCCGATTTCCCTGAGCCGGGTGTGCTGTTCCGTGACCTCACCCCCGTGTTCGCCGATGGTCCGGCGTTCCATGCGCTCGCCGAAGCGCTGACCGCGCCTTTCGCCGGCACCTTCGACGTCCTCGCCGGGGTGGAGGCGCGGGGGTTCCTGCTGGCCGGTGCCGCGTCGGCGCTCTGCGGTGCGGGCGTGCTGACGGTGCGGAAGGCCGGCAAACTGCCCCGCGCGGTGCTCAGCGAGTCGTACTCGCTCGAGTACGGGGAGGCGGCGCTCGAAGTGCATGTGGGGGAGCTGCCGCCAGGCACTCGCGTGCTCGTGGTCGATGATGTGCTCGCGACCGGCGGCACCGTCGGCGCGGCCGCCCGGCTCATCACGCGGGCCGGGTGGCGGGTTGCCGGCATCTCGGTCGCCATCGAGCTCGAGGCCCTCGGCGGCCGGGCCACGCTCGGCGACGAGTTGGAGACGTACAGCCTCTTCCAGTTCTGACGGAGCCCGCTCTGACGGAGCTCGTCGCGCTGTGATGGAGCTCGTCGCCGCGCCTCACTCGGGGTGACGGGACTGCCGGCGCGACGCCGCCGCCGCCGCGACGCACAGGGCCCCGAGCGCAGCGACGGCCGCGCCGATGAGACCCGGCGCTGCCGGGGCGATGCCCGTGCGGGCGAGCTGAGTGGGGCCCGCCGCGGGCTGCGGCCGTACCGGAGGCTCGTCGGCGTCGGAGGTGACGGGTGTGACCGCGGTCGCGCAGCGCGCTGAGGCGGCCACGACGTCGGCGCGCGGCGCGAGGTCGGCGCCGTCCGAGGGCGCGCTCGCCGTCGCGTCGGAGTCCGCCGTGGAGTCGGGGGCTCCGCTGCCCGGGCCAGCGGACTCGCGACCCGCTGCGTACGTGACGCACGCCCGGTTCACGAGGTCCGGGATCGGGCCGGCGGGCTCGGGCTGATCGAGCACGCCGACTGTGACCGTGAAGGCGACCGCGGCGCGCTCGCCGGGCTGGAACGGGCCGGGATGCCGCACACTCACCCGGCCGGCCATCGACGTGTCGACCGTCCACTGTGCGGCCGCGAGCGGATCGGGTGTCGTCGTCACGGTGACGGAGTCGGGCACAACGCTGACCTCGCGCGGCAGCTCGTCGATCACCTCGACGAGGGCCGCGGGATCGGTCCCGGCGTTCTCGACGGTGACCTCGTACCGGATGGTGTCGGCCGGGCTCGCGCCCGACCGCACCGTCCCGCCGTGGCCCACGCCGGGATCGGCGGACTTCCCGATGCGGACATCCATGTCGGGGGTGCGGTGCGCCGCGGAACATGGTGGGTCATCCTCACGCACCGTCGTCGAGGGAATCGGCGTCCCGACGAGGTCGGGCCCACCCGGCGCCCAGCAGTAGCCGCCGTCACCGGCCTCGGCGCGCGTCACGAGCTCGGTGCTCCACGCGTCCGGGTCGACGAGCACGCTGAACGAGGCCGTCGTGTAGCCCGACGCGGGCGGGAGCTCCGGAAGATGCCAGATCAGCCGGTCGCCGTCGCGCTCGAGTCCCTCGGGCAGCGGCTCCACCAGGGTGGCGTGGCCGAGCACCGCGGAGAGATCGTCGATCGCCGTCGCCCCGACGACGGTGGATCGTGAGAACCGGTTCCAGGCGTGCAGACGATAGCGGATGGTCGCTCCGGGCTGCACGGTGGAGTCGCTCTCGGGGTCGACGGTGGTCCAGAGCACGTAGGCGGGAACCGGATGCGTTGTCGTGCAGGGGTCGCCGTCGGGGGTCGGCGAGCAATTCGTGCGGACGGTCTGCGACAGGACGGTTCCGGGCGGCACATCGGCCCTGATGAGGACGCGGTAGGTGTAGCTGACGGTCTGGCCGGGTGCCAATTCGTCGAGGTGCACGACGAGCCGCCCGTCGTCGTCGTCATTCCAGGTGAAGTGCGTCGGCCACGCGCCGACGAAGCCGTCGAAGGTGACGAACGGAGCGAGCCTCGAGATGTCGTCGATGAGCTCGAGGCCGGTCGCCGGGTGACCGCCGTCATGGCGGAGGTGCAGGGTGGTCAGGATCTCGTCGCTCGGTGCGATCGGCGTCCCGCTCTCGGGGAACGACTGCGTGCTCGCGGACCAGGCCGGCTGCGCCGTCGTGACCGCGGGTGCGGGGTCGTCGACGTGCGCCACTCCGAGCGCCGGCGACGCACCGGCGCCCAGCACACCCGCCGTGAGGGACACCGCGGTCAGGAACACGCCAGTCAGCGCGCTCAGCACGCGGCGACCCTCGTGGTGATCGATTCGCCACGACCTGCTCTGTCTGATCTGTCGCATGCGCAATCCCTGATGTGTTCGTGCCGCGGAGGCGTTGACATGGAGGCGTCGCGGTGCCGGTCATGCACGCGGAGCCGGCACCACGATAGAACTCGGAATAGTAAGATGCAAAGATCCACCAAACATCACCGGCTATTGGTATATTGCACAGCATGCGTGGGCAGTGTCGCCGATCTCAGTTCGTTTCTCGCCCTTCGGGGCTCCGCGCGATGCTCGCCGTCGTCGGTGCTCTGACGTGCGGCGCGGTGGCCACGGGTGGGGTGGTGGCACCATCCTGGGCGGGCACGAGCGAGCGAGCCGGGGCGCCAGGGGAGACCGAGCCGGCGCTGCTCGGCGGGTTCGCGCTCGGCGACGACGTCGAGGGCCTGGTCGACCCTGGCACCGGCGCGTTCTCGTTCGCGCTGCCGGCGGCCGGTGTCTCGATCGGGTGGGACTCGCGAGCGGCCGCGGTCGACGGGTCCGGGCTCGGTGCCGGGTGGTCGATCGCCGGTCTGGCTCAGGTGAACACCCAGGGCGGCGTGCGCGTCTCGCCGGCCTCCGGCGGGACGTTCCGGGCGAACGAGTCGGTGCCGAGCGGGCTCGACGGCTATCTGCTCGGCGATGTGGTCTTCCTGCAGGGGCAGCGCACGGTCCCGGCGAGCAGCGACGGGCGTCATCCCGCGCTGCAGGCCGCGTTCGAGCTGATCGAGTTGGGCGGTGTGCATACCTGGTTCAGTGCCGACGGCGATCCGTTGGTGCGGATCGATGCGAACGGCACTCGATTGCACTGGGAGTGGGCGCCTGGGCATCGACTCGTCCGCGCGGTCGACGGCGCCGGCGTCGTGACCGCCCTCGACTGGTCCGACCCGGCTCGGGTGCGGGTCACGACGAGCATCGGGCCGTCGCGCAGCGTGACCGAGACGGTCGAGCTCGACGGCGGCCGGGTGGCCGCGGTGGTGGATGCCTCGGGCGGGCGCGTGCAGGTCGGGTATACGCCGACCGGCCTGGTCGAGCGCGTCACCGCGGTGTCGGGCGCGGCGACCGACGTGACGTGGCAGCGCCTCGCCGACGGGCGGACCGCCGTCGACCACGTCCGGGTGGTCGACGCCGTGACCGGGTCCACCCTCTCGACCCGTCGCTGGTCTGCCGACGCGGGGCTGGCGTCCGGCTGGCCGGCGCAGCCGGCCCCCGCCCTCGTCTCCGCAGCGAACGACCATCGCTATGCCACCGCGCTCACGGATGGCGTGACCACGATCGTCTCCGAGTTCGACGCGAACCAGCTCCTGCTCGAGCGCGAGGTCGAGGTGGCGAGTCAGGCCGGCTCGAGCGTGGTGCAGCGGCAGACCTACGCCTACCCCGAGGTCGATGGCGATGCGCAGCTGCCGCCGCAGTACGGGCAGCCCACGGCGGTGACGGTCTCGCATCTCGACGGGTCCGGCGGCCACCGCGACACGTCGGAGGCGTTCGAGTACGACGCCCTCGGCCGGTTGATCGGCTCGTCCGTCCATGACGGCGACACGAGCGATGCGCCGGTCCGCACGAGGACCACGTACGACTTGACGGTAGCCGGCGACATCCGCTCGGAGCAGGTGACCGACCGCCCGGGCGCCGACACCGAGGCGACCACCACGCGCGACTTCGAGTACGGGCCCACCGGCACGCTCGGGCGCGTGACGACGACCCACCCCGACGGAACCGTCGCAACCGCGACCCAGACCTACGACCAGGCCGGAAACCTCACGCGCGCCCTCGACGGCACCGCGTACGCGTACAACGCGATCAACCAGCCCGTGAGCGTGACCACCCCGACCGGGAATTCGGTGAAGACCGAGTACTGGGCGACCCGGCAGCGGGCCGCCCAGACGCAGTCCGATGGCACCGCGCAGACCGTCTTCCACTGGGACGGCAGCACGCTGTTGAATGACACGCACACCCCAGAGGGCGCGAACTCCGCGGGTGCCGACGCCGCCGCGTCGGTGACCGCCGCGTACCTGATCGGCACCGGCCGCCACGCTCGAACCCTCGACCGTGCAGCGTCGACCGCGTACTACGAGGCCGACCACCACGGCAACGTCACCGAGCTGACCGATGCCGACGCGGCGCTCACGACGAGCTACGACTACTCCGACTACGGGCTCGCGACGACCATCCACCATGCCACGTCGTCAGCGGGTGCTGGTTCGTTGGCCGGTGATGCGCAGCGCAACCCGTTCCAGTACGCCGGCGAGTACTCGGACCCGACCGGCACGCAGCACCTGCAAGCACGCACCTACGACCCGGTCAGCATGCGGCTCACCAGCGTCGACCCTGAGCCGCGGTACAACAAGTACCACTACGCCGACCTCAACCCGATCACGCTCGCCGACCCCACCGGCCGTCAGCCGGGGCTCCCGACCTGGGCGAGCGCCGTGCTCGCGGGGGCGGGCGTCTTCATGGCCGGTCTCGGGCTCGTCGGGGCGATCGGTGCCTACCTGACGGCCGCCGCGCTCACGGCGACCGCCACGGCGACCACCGGGAGCATGGTTGCGCTCGGGGCGATCGTCTCCGTCGCGGTGTACGACGCCGTCGCGGTCGGGCTGACCACCGCGCGCGAGTTCAAGCCCGACTTCCTCGACGAAGAAACCGCGTTCGTGCTGGGTGTGTCGAGTGCCGTGTTCGGTGGCGTCAGCATGTTCGGCAGCAATATCACTCGCTGGGTCGGCCGTGTCGAGGTCAACGAGGTCATGGCGCTCGGCAAGACGAGTGAGCGATCTGCCGAGGCGGTCGTCCGCGTCGGGCGGCGGCTCGTGGATCGCCTCACCGGTGTCTTCGACGATCTCGGCGTCCACCTCGACGCGTCGACGTTGCGGAAACGGCTGCAGCGGTGGGCGAGGGAGCAAGCCGAGGCCGGCGGAAAGACGTGGACGGCCCCAAGTCATTACGGCGCGCTCAAGGACTTCGAGGAGAAGCAGCTCCCGCTGGCCTACAAGACGCAGAACGCCGGGACGAATACGTATGACGACACGATCCCGAGGGTGTGGGTTCACCCGTCGCTCGGGAAGAAGTTGGCCGAGGTCAAGATGGCGAACGCCTTCGACGGGCAGTGGCCCGACACCGATCTGTCGGCCGCGGTGACGCAGGCGAAGGCGAATGTCGGCAAGGAACTGGAATCCGTGCTCGACATCACGACCGGGAAACCAATCTTCCCGAACGGCTACGACGATGTGCTCATCCAATGGGAGGAGCCCCATACGTTGTTCCAGTTCTCCTACTTCCGCACCGGCGACGAGTTCGGTGCCAATGGTGTGTGGAATCATGCCGTCCACTGACGAACCCGCTGCGAGCGAATCCCGGTCTGCGATGAATCGTCAGTTGTTTTGAATGGCTCAAGACAACTGGTACGGTCGACGGTATGACCACGAACGCCACCGCCTCCGTCGCGGCGCCGGCCACCGCCGAGCGCCTGCGCGCGGCGGGCCTGAAGGTCACCGCGCCGCGGGTCGCCGTGTTCGAGGCGCTCTCGAGCCCCGGGGTGCACCTCGACGCCGAGTCGGTGTTCGAGCGCGTTCGCGCCGACCTCCCGACCACGTCCCTGCAGGCGGTCTACGGCGTCCTCGGCGCGCTCGCGAACGCCGGCCTGTTGCGCAAGATCGAACCCGCGGGCTCGCCGGCCCTCTACGAGAGCCGCATCGGCGACAACCACCATCACCTCGCCTGCACGAGCTGCCACACCGTCGCCGACGTCGAATGCGTCGTCGGCCACGCGCCGTGCCTCACGCCGTCGAACACCGACGGCTTCACGATCTCCACCGCAGAGGTGACCTTCTGGGGCCTCTGCGGGAACTGTCAGCGGACGGCCGCGAGCGAGCCGGAAGGCTAGCCCGGGGCATCCGCTCACTCGGCGCCCGACCAGGGCGCTGTTCGTCGCGCCCGGAACCCGGCGCGCGTCACCCCTCCAAGAAAGCAGGACGACATGTCGAACCCCACGACCCCGCCCACCACGACCCAGACGGGAACCCCGGTCGCGAGCGACGCGCACTCGCTCACCTCGGGCGCCGACGGCGCAACGGCGCTGCACGACCGGTACCTCGTCGAGAAGCTCGCGCAGTTCAACCGCGAGCGGATCCCCGAGCGCATCGTGCACGCCAAGGGCGGCGGGGCGTTCGGCACGTTCGAGACCACGCACGACGTCTCCGCGTACACGCGTGCCGCCGTCTTCCAGCAGGGCGCCGAGTCGGAGACGCTGCTGCGCTTCTCATCGGTCGCCGGGGAGCAGGGCTCGCCCGACACGTGGCGCGACGTCCGCGGGTTCTCGCTGAAGTTCTACACGACCGAGGGCAACTACGACATCGTGGGCAACAACACCCCGGTGTTCTTCATCCGCGACGGCATCAAGTTCCCCGACTTCATCCACTCGCAGAAGCGACTGCCGGGCAGCGGGCTCCGTGACGCCGACATGCAGTGGGACTTCTGGACGCTCTCGCCCGAGTCGGCGCACCAGGTGACCTACCTCATGGGTGACCGTGGCCTGCCCAAGTCGTGGCGCGAGATGCAGGGTTACGGCTCGCACACGTACCAGTGGATCAACGCCGCGGGTGAGCGGTTCTGGGTGAAGTACCACTTCAAGAGCCGGCAGGGCGACCTGCACCTCGACGCCGAGACCGCCGAGGCGATCGCCGGGGCCGACGCGGACTACTACCGTCGCGACCTGTACGAGGCGATCGAGCGGGGCGACTTCCCGAAGTGGGACCTGTTCGTGCAGGTCATGCCGTACGAGGACGCCAAGACCTACCGCTTCAACCCGTTCGACCTCACCAAGGTGTGGCCGCACGGCGACTACCCGCTCGTGCCCGTCGGCACGCTCACGCTCAACCGCAACCCCCAGAACTTCTTCGCGGAGATCGAGCAGGCCGCGTTCTCGCCGGCCAACACCGTGCCCGGCATCGGCATCAGCCCCGACAAGATGCTCATGGCGCGGGTGTTCAGCTACCCCGACGCGCAGCGCTACCGGGTCGGCACGAACTATAACCAGCTGCCCGTCAACGCACCGCACGCCGCCCCCGTGCACAACTACTCGCAGGACGGCGCCCAGCGCCACCAGTTCAACGCGCCGACCACGCCGGTCTACGCGCCGAACTCGTTCGGTGGCCCCGTCGCCGACCCGGTGGCCGCGGGTGAGGGCTCGTGGGAGTCCGACGGTGACCTCGTGCGCGCCGCCGCGACGCTGCACGCCGAAGACTCAGACTTCGGTCAGGCCGGCATGCTCTACCGCGAGGTGTTCTCCGCCGAGGCGAAGCGGCGTCTGCAGCAGACCCTCGCGGGCCAGGCATCCGCGATCAGCGTGGGTGCGATCCGCGAGCGCTTCTTCCAGTACTGGACGAACGTGGACGCATCGCTCGGTGACGCGCTCCGTCAGGCCTACGCGGCCGGCGTGAATGCGGATGCCCCCCAGCAGCCCGAGACCGGCGTGGCCGCGGCGGACGGCGCCGCCTGACCGCATTGCCGAGTGCGCCGAGCGATGGTAATATACTGAAGTTCAGAAACTCATCTTCTCAGGAGGCGTACATGTCGAATGATGCGTGCAGTGGACTCTTGCTCGGCGGATTCTTCGGGTGGCTCATCGCGGTGGCGGCAGGCTGCAAGCTCTAGAGCATTCGAGCGATCCTCGTCGAGGGCCCGCGGTGAATCCGCGGGCCCTCGACGTGTCAAGCTCGCGAGCCGAGGTTGCGTTGCGACTGAGCGCCTGACGAGGCTGGAGGCATGACTCCTGTCTGGCAGTCCTGGCTCACGCTCGGCATCTCGCTCGTCGCGGTGGTGGTCGCCGTCATCGCGATCTCCGCGCTCGCGACCCTCATTGTCCGGGTCTCGGCGCGCGGACGCGGGTGGGGCGACATCCTGGTGCGACGGATGCGCTGGCCGTTCCGTATCGCGATCGGCGTCGCGGGTCTCTGGATCGGGGTCGCGGTTGCGTTCCCCGCCGCCGACTGGCGACCCGAAGTCGATCACGGGTTCCTGATCGCGGTCATCGCGGCCGGCGCCTGGCTGGTCTGCCAGTTCGTCCTCTTCCTCACCGACCTCGGGGTGCGGCGCTACCGCGTCGACGTCGCCGACAACCGGCGCGCCCGACGCGCCCGCACCCAGCTCGCCGTCGTGCGGCGGCTGGTCGTCGTGGTGGTCGTCGTCCTCGCGATCGGTGTCATCCTGTTCACGTTCGAGAGCGTGCGCGCGCTCGGCGCCTCGGTGCTCGCCTCCGCCGGGATCGTCTCGATCGTCGCGGGCCTCGCCGCGCAATCGGTGCTCGCGAACCTGTTCGCCGGGATCCAGCTCGCCTTCAGCGACGCCATCCGGGTTGACGACGTGGTCGTCGTCGAGGGCGAATGGGGCAAGATCGAGGAGATCACGCTCAACTACGTCGTCGTCGGCCTCTGGGACGATCGGCGGCTCGTCCTGCCGTGCACCTACTTCACGTCGACGCCGTTCCAGAACTGGACGCGCACGACGAGCCAGTTGCTCGGATCCGTCGAACTCGACCTCGACTGGCGGGTCTCGCCGGGTGCGATGCGCGAGCAGCTCGACCGCATCCTCGAACGCACCGAGCTGTGGGACGGCCGGGCGAAAGTGCTGCAGGTCACCGATGCGGTCGGCGGTCTCGTGCGCGTCCGGGTGCTGGTCACGGCGATCGACGCGCCCACCCTGTTCGATCTGCGCTGCTACGTGCGCGAGGAACTCGTGCACTGGGTTCAGCAGACGCATCCCGAAGCCGAGCCGGCGCAGCGGGTCCTGGTGCGCGACCCGGGCCACCCAGCGGATGCCTCGGACGACGGCCGACCCGTCGGGGAACGTGAAGGCAGGCGGCGGGACGCACCGCGTGCGCACGAGAGCGACGCGGACTCGGGTGCCATCCCACCCGCACCCGCACCCGCACCCGCACCCGCGACCGCCACCGCGGGCGACGGCGGTCGCTCCGGGCTGTTCACGGGAACGCCAGAGGCGGAGGCCCGCGCACTGCAGTTCACCCAGGCGATCCCGATCGTGCGCCGGGTCGACGACGACGACCTGTCGGACTCCGAGGACGGCCTCGATGAGCCGACACTCAGCAGCGAGGCATCCGTGCTGGGCACTGACCCGGCCGCCGACCCACGCTGACCGGCCGTCGACCCCGGCCGGCCGGCCGGCGGCCGTCTGCCGCGCTCCGCGCCAGTTCCCGCTGCTCTGCGCCAGACGGGCGGGCGCCGAGCGCACCGAACTGGCGCGGAGCGCGGCAGAACATCGGCCCGTGGGCCGACCGACCGGTTAGGCGGCGACGAGCGTGCGCTTGATGACGCTCGTGAAGAAGCCGAGACCGTCGACGCCCGAACGCATGGCGGCGGCCGTGTCGGGGCCGAAGCCCGGCTCGACGGCGTGCTCGGGGTGCGGCATCAGACCCACGACGTTGCCGCGCGCGTTCGAGATGCCCGCGATGTTGCGGAGCGACCCGTTCGGGTTCACGTCGACATACCGGAACACGACGCGCCCCTCACCCTCGATGCGGTCGAGGGTGTCCTCGTCGGCGATGAACCCGCCCTCGCCGTTCTTCAGCGGGATGGTGATCTGCTGACCTGCCTCGAACTCGCTCGTCCAGTCGGTCTCGGCGTTCTCGACGGTCAAGACCTGGTCGCGGCAGACGAAGCCGCCGTGGTCATTGCGGATCAGCCCGCCCTCGAGCAGGTGCGCCTCGACGAGCATCTGGAACCCGTTGCAGATGCCGAGGACCGGGACGCCCGAGTTCGCGGCGTCGATGACCTCGGACATGATCGGGCTGAGCGACGCGATCGCCCCGCAGCGCAGGTAGTCGCCGTAGCTGAACCCGCCGGGCAGGATCAGGGCGTCGACGCCCTCCAGGTCGTGCGAGCCGTGCCAGAGCGCGACGGGCTCAGCGCCCGCGAGCCGCACCGCGCGCTGCGCGTCGCGGTCGTCGAGCGAACCGGGGAAGGTGATGACACCGACGCGCATGGTCATCAGTGCGTCTCCCCGGCGGGCGCGCCGAACCCGGCATCGGTGACGGATGCCGCGTCGGAAGCCTCCTCGGCGAGCTGCACGTTGGACACCTCATAGTGGATCGCGACGACGTCCTCGATGACGGAGTTCGAGAGGATCTCCTCGGCGATCTTGCGGACGTCGGCCTTCACCGCGTCGTCGACCGGTCCATCGACCGTGAGTTCGAAACGCTTGCCGACCCGCACGCCGACGAAGCCGGCGTGTCCGGTTCGGGCGAGGGCGCCGGCGACGGCCTTCCCCTGAGGGTCGAGCAGTTCGGCCTTGGGCATCACGTCGACGACGATGGTGGGCACCGCGGTTCTCCGTCCGGTGAAGGGGGGTGGGATACGTCGATTCTACCGGGCGCGGCCGTGGTGATCCGCCGCCGGCTCCCCGAGGCCGGCGCGCTCTGCGAGCACCTCGCGAAGCACGGCCCGGACCGTCTGCATGCCGCGGTGCACCTCTTCGAAGCTGGTCGAGAGCGGCGAGAGCCCGATACGCAACCCGCCGGGATCGCGGTAGTCGGGGATCACGTCACGTTGCCAGAGCCGTGCGGTGACCTCGCGCATGGCGTCGTGGTGCAGGGTCACATGGCCGCCGCGGGCCTCAGGGTCCATCGGCGAGGCGAGGGTCACGCCGAGCGGCGCGAGCCAGGCTTCGCTGAGCTCGACCGCGAACGACGTCAGCGTGACGGACTTCGCCCGGATCGCGGCGATGCCGGCCTCCTCGATCATGGCGAGGGTCGCGTCCATCGGCAGCATCGCGAGGATCGGTGAGGTGCCGGAGAGGAAGCCGCGGATGCCGGCGGCCGGCTCGTACCGCGGCCCCATCCGGAACTGGTCGGCCGCGCCGAACCAACCCTGGATCGGCTGGGTGAGCACGGCGTGCAGGTCCTCCCGCACATACGCGAACGCCGGCGAGCCGGGGCCGCCGTTGAGGTACTTGTAGGTGCAGCCGACGGCGAGGTCGAAGCCCCACTCGTCGGCCTTCACCGGGACCGACCCCGCCGAGTGGCAGAGGTCCCACAGGATGAGCGCGCCCGCGCCGTGCGCGATGCGCGTGAGCTCGCGGGCGTCGGCGAGATACGACGACCGGTAGGCCACGTGCGAGAGTACGACGAGCGCCGTGTCGGGCCCGACGGCGCCTGCGAGCTGCCCCGGTGTCACGCCGCCGGCTGGATCCACGTCGATCCACCGCAGTCGCAGGCCGCGTTCCCGGGCGATGCCGTCGAGCACGTACCGGTCCGTCGGGAAATTGTCGCGGTCGACGACGATCTCACGCCGCGTCGGGTCGCGGTCCAGCTGCGCATCGACCGCGGCACGGGCGAGCTTGTAGAGCAGCACCGTCGTCGAATCGCCGATCACCGTCTGCCCGGCCTTGGCCGAGATCACCGCGCGGCCGATCCGATCGCCGAGCTCGAACGGCAACGACAGCCACGACTCATCCCAGCCGCGGATCAGCCGGCCGCCCCACTCCTCGGCCATGAAGTGCCGCATCCGCTCGATGGCCGCGACCGGCGGGCGCCCGAGGGAGTTCCCGTCGAAGTAGACGAGGTCGCTGTCGCCGCCCTGGAATCGTGAGCGGTAGTGCGCGAGCCCGTCGGCCCGGTCCATGCGTCGGGCGTAGGCGAGCAGCGGGTCGAGGGTCATGGGTCGATCGTCTCCAGGTCTTCGACGGGAAGCACGCGCGCGGTGGCGAGCCAGTCGGGGAGGGCGTCCGCGCTCGTCGGGGTGCCGGCGACGAAGGTGGCGAGGCCGTCCGTCGTCCAGGACGAGCGCTCCGCGCACGGCCAGGGATCGGTGAGCGCGGCCAGCACCGCGTCCGCCGAGAGTCCCGCCCGCAGGAGCGCACCCAGCTCGCGGGCGTTCACGCCGACCGGCAGTGCGCCGTTGCCGAGATCGGTGCCGTAGAGCACACGTCCCCCGGCCTCGTGGAACCGGGTGAGATTCGTCAGGGCGCGGCCGGCGTCCGTGGTCGGTCCGCCGTGCCGGTGGATGTCGAGTGTCGAGATCCACGCCTGACCGGCGCGCGCGGCGCGCCGCACGACGGCGGGCGGCAGTTCCTCGGTCCATGGCGTGTGTACGAGGACGTCGACGTCGGCGTCGATCGCGAGCTCGGCGCTGCCCCGGCCCTCGGCGTGGACGGCGACGGGCCGGCCGTGGCGGCGTGCGGCCCGCCGGATGGCGTCGAGGGTGGCGTGATCGAAGACGGGGCCTGCGGTGTGCAGGACGACCTTGATGACGGATGCCCCGAATCGCACCTGCTCGTCGACCGCCCGCGTGACCTCCTCGGGGCCGCTGCCGCGGCCGGGAGGGCCGCCTATGCCCGCGAGGTGCACCTCACGCAGCGCCCCATCCGGGAGCCAGGACCGGCCCGCAGGGTACCCGCCGGGAGCGGTGAGGAATTGTCCCGCGAAACGCACATGAGGGAGTGCGCCACGCGCGGCGAACCGCGCGACGACCGACGGATTCGCGCCGAGATCGACGACGGCTGCGATGCCGCCGGTAGCGAGATGATCCGGCTCGAACAGCTCCAGGTGCACGTGGTGGTCGATGAACGGCGGCAGCACGATGCCGGTCTCGCCCGGATGCTCACCTCCGAGCGAACGACGAGCGCGCTGCGCGAGCGGGCCGAGGTCGACGCCGGCCGCGCCCGGTGCCTGCTCAACACGATGGCCCATGTCGCCCCTCGTTCGCCGACCAGCTCTGGTCGTTGGGCTCATCGTATGCCCGGGCGCAACGGGCGGGGCGTGGGCGGCGCCTCCCCAGGGTGGTCATCAGCAGCCGCGCAGAGCCAAAACGAGTGTGACAGTATATTGGCATTTGTTCGTGTGTTTCGACGTAGGAGGTCGCATCGTGAGCGTCCGTACCACCATCTTCAGCGGCCGGTCGGCCGTGGCCTCGACCGTCGCCCTTGCGGCCGCGCTCACCACCGTGCCCCTGTCGGCGCAGGCCGTCGACTCGACGGCGGAGGCGACGAGCGTGCAGCCGTCGACGGAGTCGGCCGGTTCCGTGACGACCATCCGGAGCGAGTTCGAAATCCCCCCGCTGGTGACGGAGAGCCAAGCGCTGCTCTGCCCGTCATCGCACCCCTGGCTCAAGCGATTCAAGGCTGGCGGAGATGGCCTGCTGGTCGCGAATGACCTTGCACCGGACCGGCGGGGAAACCCGGGCGGCGTGCGCGTCACCGCCGAGCCGGTGATCGAGTTCGTTTCGATCGGCGGGTACAACGAGAAGCGCGTCGACCTGTGGGGTGCGAGCTGGCGGGTGTACCGCGGCGTTGTGGCCCGAGCGTGGAGCTGGAACCTCGGCGGGCCCGAGCGGTACGCGCTCGAGCTCGAATGCGTGGCCGACCCGGTCGACGGGGCGATCGACGACCCGCAGCGGCTCTGACCTGCGGCCCGCGTGCTGCGCGGTGGCGGCGCGTGATTCCGGCAGCAGGGCGGTCGACGCGGCAACGTGTGGTCAGCCCGGTCGCCGCTCCGCGAGGTCGGTCGGCGGCATGGCGAAGCCGTGGGTGAGCACCCGGGTCCAGTGTTCGGTCGGCGCGGTCACGTTGAGTGTCGCGATGAGCTGGCAGAGCTGCATGAACGCGAGGAAGCGCTGGACACTCGCGTCGGTCGCGCCGCTCCGGGAGAACACGAACTCGGTCACGCTCGCGTAGCCGTGCCTGAGGGCGCCGCCGACCTCGGGGACGTCGGCGGCCGATTGTGCGTGCATCTGCAGGCGGAGCAGATCTGGTTGGTCGAGCAGGTTGGCGTACGCGCGTCGCATGGCCGCGATGATCGCGTCCGGCGAGTGGTCGGCGGCGCGGCGGGCGCCCTCACCGAGCATCTCGAGGATGCGACCGAAGCACGTGTCGACGGCTGCGGCGAAGAGCGTCTCCTTGCGGGGGAAGAGCTTGAGGACATACGCGGGCGAGATGCCGGCCAGCTCGGCGATATCGGAGACCGTGGCGCGGATTCCGGTGCGCGCGAAGGCGACGATCGCGGCCTGCACGACGGCGGGCCTTCGCGCATCGGAAGTGGAGAGCGGTCTCACCATGTGAGTGACTGTACACTCACTGATCACGCCAAGGAAGGGGTTTCGCGAGCCCCGGCGCCGGATGGACACCCATTGCGCGTGAAGACACCGCATTTCGCGGAAAACCGCGCCTTCTTCTGCCCGTCAGCATCCGAGCCGACCTCAGCTTCTCAGGGATGGTCGACTAAGCGGACATTGGTTTCCGCATATACGGAGCCAAACAGGGGTAGTCTCATGGGGTGAGTTCTGCAACATCCTCCCGCCGGGACGCGCGCCGCAATCACGAGCGACTGCTGTCCGAGGCGAAGGCGCTGTTCGCCGAGCGGGGCATCGATGCCCCGCTCGACGAACTCGCGAGCCGCGCGGGCGTCGGCGCTGGCACGGTCTACCGGCATTTCCCCACTCGCGAAGCCCTCTTCCGCGAGCTCTACGACCAGTCCGTCAGCATGTTCCACGAGCTGGCTCCCGAGATCGTCGCGGCGGAGACCGGCTGGCGATCGGTCGAGCTCTTCCTCGAGCGGCTCAGCGAGTGGGTCGCCACGACGCCCTACCTGCCCGAGCTGATGCGTCGGGTTGCTGCCGAGGACCCCGACTATCGTCCCGGTCTCGAGTTCGAGGCTGCGCTCGACGGCGTGGTCGAGCGCGCGAAAGCCGAGGGGGCGCTCCGCGACGACGTCACCGGGGTCGATCTGAACGTGCTCGTCAACATGCTCGGTTCGCTCGGGCAATTCGGCGGTGCCTACCTGCCGTACTGGCGACGGCAGCTCGCGATCGTGCTGGACGGCCTGCGTGCACGGCCCGGCGTTGAGCCGCTTCCCGTCGCGTCGCAGGGCTTCGCCGAGTTCCACGACATGGCCCACGGGCGGTAGCCGGTCTCGAGACGTTCTCCTACGCCGGGCGCGCCGCGACCGGCGGGGTGACGCGTCCTCCTACGCCGGGCGCGCCGCGACCGGCGGGCACGGCGATTACTCGGGTGCGCCCGCCGCGCGGACCTCGACGAGGTTCGCCCACGGGTCGTCGAACGCCAGGCTGCGGCCGTCGTCGCGCGTCGGGACGCGGTAGTGGGACATCCGCTCGCCCAACTCGCCGAGGTCGTCGGCCGTCGGCACGATGATCTCGACCTTGCCGAGCCCGAGTGCCTGCTGACGCCGTCCGGCACCCGAACTGTTCCAGGTGTTCATCGCCATGTGGTGGTGGTAGCCGCCCGCCGAGACGAACAAGGCCGACGGGCCGTACTCGAGCGTGGTCTCGAAACCGAGCCGGTGCACGTAGAACTCGCGCGCGCTCGCGATGTCGCCGACCGAGAGGTGCACGTGCCCGACGACGGCGTCGCCGAGGCCGCCGCCCCGCGCGACGGCCGCCTGCCCCGCTGGGGTGAGGTGCTCGCGCACGTAGGTGTTGGGGTCCAGGAACATCGTCGCCATCTCGACCTGGCCGTGCGTCCAGCTCCACGTCGAACGGTCGCGGTCGAAGTACAGCTCGACGCCGTTGCCTTCAGGGTCGGTGAAGTAGAACGCCTCGCTCACGAGGTGGTCGGCGCTGCCCGTGAACGTGCCGGGGTACCGGGAGGCCACGGAGAAGATCGCGGTCGCGAGCGCCTCGCGGGAGTCATAGACGACCGCGGTGTGGAACAACCCGGCATCGCTGGGCGAAGCGTGGCGCAGCTCGGGCGCGTGCTGGAGGATGACGACCGGGGTCTGGCCGCGCCCCAGTACCGCGCCCGGGCCGTCATGGCTCATGAGCTCGAGGGTCACGCCATCGCGGTAGAAGGCGATCATGGCGTCCAGATCGGCGACGCGCAGCGTGACGGCGCCCATGCCGGTGTCGGCGGCGAGGGTGCCGGGAGTCGCTCGGTTATTGGTTGTCATCACAACTAATTCGAACGCATATCTCGGTTCGGGTATTCCCGCCGCCTGCCGGCCACACGCTCACGCGCCCGCCGTGAGCCGATCAACGAGCACCCGGTACCGTTCGGCGGTCTGTTCGACGATCTCGTGCGGCAGCGTCGGCGGCTGGTCCCCGGAGGCCTGATCCCAGTTGGCCGCGAGCCAGTCACGCACGATCTGCTTGTCGAAGCTCGCCATCCGCAGTTCGGGCGTCGCAGCGGTGTGATACGCCTCGGCATCCCAGTACCGGCTGGAATCGCTCGTCAGTACCTCGTCGGCGAGTGTCACGATGCCCGTGTCGCGGTCGGCGCCGAACTCGAACTTCGTGTCCGCGAGGATCAGCCCCCGCGACTCCGCGACGGTCGACGCATGCGCGAACACCTCGAGCGAGAGGGCCCGCAGCTGCTCGGCCACGGTCTCACCGACGAGCTCGACGGTGCGCTCGTAGCTGATGTTCTCGTCGTGTTCACCCATCGGGGCCTTCCACGCGGGCGTGTAGATCGGCTCGGGCAGCCGGTCGCCGTTCTGCAGACCTTCCGGGATCGGGACGCCGCACACGGTGCCGCTCGCCCGGTACTCGGCGAAGCCGCTGCCGGTCAGATACCCCCGCACCACGCACTCCACCGGGAACATGTCCAGGGTGCGGGCGAGTGTCGCGCGGTCGGCGACCTCCGCCGGGATGCCCGGCACCGTGAACCGGTCGTCTTCGGCGTACGCGAGGTGATTGGGCACGTCGGCCAGCCGGTCGAACCACCAGTGCGTGAGTTCGGTGAGCATCGAGCCCTTGCCCGGGATCGCGGGTCTCAGCACGTGGTCGAAGGCGCTCACCCGGTCGCTCGCGACCACGAGGACGACCGGCGAGATCGACAGCGGGTCACCGGTCCAGGTGTCGTCGTCGTCCAGCATCGCCGACGGGACGTAGAGGTCGCGCACCTTCCCCGAATAGACGTGGGTCCAGCCGGGAAGCTCGGATACGTTGGCCATGTCGGCGTTCCTTCCCTTGCGGCGGATGCCTCGACGAGGCATCCGTCTCGTCAATCGGCGACGCGCGCCGCGATGTCGGTGCGGTACTGCCCGCCGTCGAGCCTGATGCGCGCGAGCGCGTCGTACGCGCGACGGCGTGCGTCGGACAGATCATCGCCGACGGCGACGACGTTCAGCACGCGGCCGCCGGTCGCGATCAGCTCGGTACCCTCGCTGCCCGCCGCGAGGGCGGTGGCAGCGTGCGCGACGTGCACGCCCGGGACGGATGCGGCCTCGGTGACCCCGGCAATCGGTCGGCCGGTGACGGGCGACTCAGGGTAGCCCTCGCTCGCCAGCACGACCGTGACCGCGGCGTCGGCGCGGAACTCCGGCCGCGGCAGTTCGCCGAGCCGACCGGTGGCCGCGGCGAACAGCAGCTGCGACAGCGGGGTGGCGAGGCGCGGGAGCACGACCTGGGTCTCGGGGTCGCCGAAGCGCGCGTTGAACTCGATGACCCGGATTCCGCGGCCCGTGAGGATGAGCCCCGCGTAGAGCAGCCCGATGAAGGGCGTCTGCTCGACCGCGAGCTGGCGGACGGTGGGCAGCGCGATCGTCTCGACGACCTCGTCGACGAAGCGCTGCTCGTCGCCGAAGGTGCCGCCGCGACCGTCCGATGCGTCCGCGAGCCACGGCAGCGGCGAGTAGGCGCCCATGCCGCCCGTGTTCGGCCCGGCATCGCCGTCGCGGAGGCGCTTGAAGTCCTGTGCGGGCGACAGCGGCAGCACGTTGGTGCCGTCCGAGAGCAGGAAGAGCGAGACCTCCTGGCCGTCGAGGAACTCCTCGATGAGCACCGGACCCTGCTGCAGGTAATGCTCCGCGTGCGCGAGCGCCGCGTCGCGATCGTCGGTGACGAGCACGCCCTTGCCGGCCGCGAGGCCGTCGGCCTTGACGACGTACGGCGCGCCGAACTCGTCGAGGGTCGCCGCGACCTCGTCGAGGGTCTCGGCGAGCGTCGCGCGGCCCGTGGGCACGCCCGCCTGCTCCATGATCCGCTTGGCGAACGTCTTGGAGCCCTCGAGGCGTGCGGCCTGCTTACCCGGGCCGAAGACGGCGACGCCGCGCGTGCGCAGCGCATCGGCCACGCCCGCGACGAGCGGAGCCTCGGGGCCCACGACGACGAGCTCGATGTCGTTCTCGATCGCGTAGTCAGCGACCACGACGGGGTCGGTCGCGTCGAGCGCGATGGTGGTCACGCTGCCACGCGAGGACGAGGTCGGGCTGGCCGCGATCCCGGCGTTGCCGGGGGCCGCCACGATCTCGTGACCGGCCTCCTCGGCGAGAAGGGCGAGGATGATCGCGTGCTCACGTGCACCGGAACCGAGGACGAGGATTCGCACGGTTTCAGGCTACCGGAGGCGAAGGGTCCCCTTCGCCGGCCGGCCCGCACCTGGCATCGCAACTCAGGAACCTCGGATGCGCGCGCGGCGCGCCGTCGGCGGCACCGCGGCGCGTCCCTCCGGAACTCCTGAATAAGGAACGGAGGGGCGGACGGGG
>Ga0180223_1001190_pt1 | contig 21653 bp, 15 predicted proteins | sample eDN5th30CKraftOP_FD_151337 | JGI IMG/M metagenome (GOLD analysis project Ga0180223, IMG submission 151337) | Enriched Organic Plus compost microbial communities from Emeryville, California, USA - eDNA 5th pass 30_C Kraft OP (version 2) (version 2) ... | reverse complement strand
CCGGGCGCCAGCCTTCCGGCGGCGATCCCTTGCTTCAACTGGCCCTCGGCCATCATGGATGTTCCCCATTATTTGTTATGGGGAAATCGTAGCACGAATTGTTTTTTTATCAATCGGTCAAAAAAGAGCGTAAGTGCCTGTTGTAACTGAACATTAACTTGACGAATTTTCTCAATTTATTACCCAAGATCCGTACGCGCGAAATCTTCTCCCTTGTAAATCATCGGCAATGGGAACTTCTTGGCCATCGCGTAGGAGATGCAGTCTCCAAAATTCAACCTGGCGCTATGCCCGCTACCCTTGCCATACCTGCGAAATGCTCGGACGGAGGGGCTGAAGTAGTCCATGGTAAGGGGCAAAATCCGAATTCCGCACTCATCGCAAAAATTCCGAACCAAAACCTCAGCACGTTCGTAATCGCGAATATGCCGACCAACGGAAAGCGCAGCCTCGATGAGATTGGTGACCAGAGTAACCGGTTCACTCGCCGTCACAATCGCTGTGAAAAGCTCCTCACCATCATCCTCGTCAAGAAGGATCGCTACGAGCGCCGAGGTCTCGACAGGCGTCATTCGTCCTCCCCCCATCCGCTGTCCATGAAGGACTTCTCATCGTTGTCGACAGGTTGCCGCTTAGCCCGAATTTCGTCGAGGATTGGCTTCACGCGCATTGCCACGGAACGAACCGTTTCGCGTTCGATATCGCTGGCTTCAAGAATTGCGAGCTTGATTGCTGCAGTAAGACCCACGCCACGTCTCCTAGCAAACTCCCTAACCAACCAATCAGTTTCTTCATCCTGTACGTGTATTGCCATCGCTGTATACCACCTTATAGTTGTCTTGTACAGAGATCAACTAGATAGCGCTGTATGTACATTTTCAAATTGTATCATGTAGAAAAAAAGAACGCAACATGAACAAATTTACCTCACCCGCCGATGCCTCACAGGTTAACATTTGTCGAAAGTTTTAATTTACGCCGCCCGGCTACGCTGCCGGCATGTCTGCGTCTCGAGTTCTGCGTTTTCTTCCCCTGGTCGTCCTGCTGGGCGTTTCCGCCTGCGCGACCAAGCCTAGCCAAATCAACAACGTCTGCGCCGTGTTTGCCCAGAACAATGGCTGGATGAACAACTGGCGCCGCGATGTCGCCAAAGCCTCGCAGAAATACGGGATCCCGCCGCATATCATGATGGCGACGATCCGTATGGAATCGGGCTTCGACAGCCGTGCGCGGCCGCGCCGCAAGAGTATGTTCTTCGGCCTGATCCCCGGTCCGCGGATCTCCTCGGCCTATGGCTATTCGCAGGCGCTGGACGGCACCTGGCTGCAGTATCAGAAGGAAACCGGCAACTACTCCGCCCGCCGGACCAATTTTGGCGACGCGGCGGATTTCGTCGGCTGGTACCACAACAAGTCGGTCCGCACGCTCGGCATCGCGCCGGATGACGCCTACAGTCTCTACCTCGCCTACTATCACGGACATGCCGGCTATGCCCGCGGCTCCTGGCGCAACAACGCTTCGATCCAAGGCTATGCCCGGAAGACTGCCGAAATGGCTGCCAAGTATCAGGCGCAGATGCGGACCTGCTGGTAGGTCGAGAGTTTCCGCCGACTAGCTATCAAGAGCTTTCTCCGGAAGTGCGCAGCTCAAGATACTGCACCCCAGCAGTGTCTGGAGCCTTTTGCATAATTGCTGATTGAATAATTGCGCCGCACTGGTAGTTGATAAGGAATTCTCTTCCTATCAACGTAATCCAGCGCAACTTCATGAACAAAACCACCTACCTCCGCTTCGTGGACGGTCTGCGCGCAATCGCAGTTCTAAGTGTAGTTGCCTTCCACATGGAGCTAAATTCCCCATCTGGCGGCTACACGGGCGTAGACATATTTTTTTGTCATTTCCGGATTTCTGATAATCCGTCAAATCGTATCCGGAGTGGAGACCGGTTCATTTTCGTTTTCTGATTTTTGGTCACGAAGAGCGCTACGAATTCTTCCGCCATACTTTCTGGTTATTTTCGCCAGCGTCCTGCTGAGCACGTATGTGCTCATCATCCCCGCGGAGATTCGGCAGTTCGGCCAGGAAGTTCTCTATTCCGCCGGCATGGTCGCCAATCACCTGTTCCTGAGCCAGCAAGGCTATTTCGACCGGGACTCCTCCCAAAAGATCCTGCTCCATCTTTGGTCGCTGGCGGTTGAGGAACAATTCTACCTGGTCACACCGCTTCTGCTTGTTGGCCTCTTCAAGCTTCGTCTTGCCGGCAAGACGATCGCCATGATCGTCGCCGCACTCGCGGTGGCGTCGTTCGTGGGTTGCATCTATTGGACCGGCACCGGCCTCGACAAGAACTACGCGTTCTATCTGATGCCCTTACGCGCCTGGGAATTTGCGGCTGGCGGCGCAATCCCTTTTGCCGTCCCCTACCTGAAGCGCCTGTCGCGACCTGCCGTCGAAGCCGTCGCCGCCTTAGGCGTTCTGCTCTTGGCCTATGCAATCTTCCGTTTTGATGAGACAACGCCCTTCCCGTCCTTCTGGGCCGCTATTCCTGTCTGCGGCACGGCGATGATCATCGGCGCCGGTCTGGCGCGGCCGGACATCCTTACCGCCCGCGCACTGGCTACCACGCCCATGGTCTGGATCGGCCTGATTTCCTACGCCTGGTACCTGTGGCACTGGCCGCTGATGGCGATGGCGCGGATCATCAACTACGGCACACTGAGCCCCAAATGGGCTGCTCTCGCTGCCGTGGTTTCCTTCTGCCTGGCCGTCGCCACCCATCTTTGGGTAGAGAAGCCTATTCTTGCCTGGCGCCGCAAACGCGGTTCTCTTCCGCTCGGATGGCGACCTGCAATCGCAGGCGTCGGAGCTTGCATCCTGCCAGCGCTATTGGGAGGAGCCTACGCTTACGTGATGCCGCAGAGAGCGACCGACGCAAACTCGTTCCTTGCTTCGGCGGAGGAAAAAGCGCGCGCCCCCATCCACTGTGTAATCGGTCGCCCCGAACACTTTGCCGGCTGCGCAAGCATCGATCCGGAGAGGAGCCGCGTTCTCGTCATGGGCGACTCTCACGCTGGGCAGGCATTGGACGTCCTCGGACACCATCTGGAAGATTCGGCAATCGTCGCCCTTGCCGTTGCCAACTGCCCGGCCATCTTTGACGTTCGGGTCATCGGCTTTTCCCCGGAAAGCGAGGCCGAATGTGTCGCCGCGAAACAGCGCGGCCTGGAAGCAATGATGTCCGAAGTTCGACCGGATGCTGCGCTGCTGATTTCGATTTGGACCATCTATGGTAAATGGGCCGGAGAACCACAGCCCGGCGAGTTCGGTCGCTTCCTCGCTGAAGTCGATGCAAACCGGCCAGAACCGCAGCAAGGCAGGTTCTACTCTCGCAAACTCAGCGAGACGATCTCAAAGCTGCATTCGCTTGGAGTAGACCGCGTGGCCATCGTGGCGCCGGTGCCCGAAATGCCGAAGCCATCGCCGGAATGCGTCGCCCGTGCGGTGCAGGCCCATGTCGATGTCGATGCAAGATGTTCCGTCACCCGCGAGAATGCGGAGAAACGTCGCGAAGCTTCGATGCAGGTACTGCACGAGGTGCTAGCCGAACATCCGAACGTTCGCCTGATCGATCCCTTCCCAAGCCTCTGTGACGATACCTGGTGCAGGCCATACCGAGGTTCGCAGATGCTCTATCTGGACCAGAACCACCTGCTGCACCCTGCAGTGAGTTCAATCATCGAGGATAACCGCGACATCTTCAACTGGATCGAAGGCAAGTCACCGACGGTTCTTAGCCAGAAGCAGGACTAGTAGGATCCGATCTGGTCACCCCACCAGCCAGACCCCAGCCAGGTCCATGACAAAGCTTGGATGAACCGCATGGTTGCGGACGGTGGGACGCGCGTGGCTGTAGACCTTACGCCAGAAGGGCTGGATGACGATCCCGGCATCCAGCACAATCCTTTCAATCTCAGCCATCATCTCGCGGCGGGCTTCTGAATCGACGACCGCCAGCGCGTTGGCGATGGCCTCCTCAAGTTCTTCGCTCGAGAAGCCTGTCTCGTTCCACGCCGCGCCCTTGCGGAAGGCGAGCGCGATGTTTTGAATGCCGAGCGGGCGGTGGCCCCAGGTGGTCAGCGAAAACGGGAACTCCTTCCAGCCTGCCCAGAACTCGTCAGGCCGCCGCACCTTGCGGTTGACTTTGAAGCCTGCCTCGCGCAGCTGCGCGGCAATTGCGTCGCCCGTGTTGCGCTGCCAGTGATCGTCGGTCGAGACCAGTTCGTGCTCGTAGTCGAGTTGGCCGGCCTCCTCCATAAGCGAACGAGCCCGTTCGACATCGCGACGCACCGGCTCCTGCTCGGAATAGTCAGGATGGATCGGGCTGACGCAAAAATTCTCGCCCTTCTCGCCCGCGTTTCGGTGGCCGAGTTCGAGAACGACGGCATTGTCTACGCCTAGCTGCACCGCGCGCCGCCCCCGCACATCATCGTACGGCGCGTGGCTGACGTTCATGCGTGCGCAGATGGTGTTGGCTGTCTGCAGCTCCGAGCGGATCATGCCAAGGCCGTCGAGCGCGTCGATGTAGTCGACGTTGGTCTCGAAGTTGATGTCGACTTCGCCCTTCTCGAACGCCTGCACCATCGCTTCCGGCGCGCTGCCGTAGTCGATGAAGACGAGGCCATCGAGATGCGCCTCGCCCGCCCACCAGCCGCCGCCTCCGGTGCGGCGCCGGAACTCTGCCCTCTTGCCGGCCTCGTGCGAGACGAGCTCGAACGCACCGGTGCCGATCGGGTTGGCGAGCCAGCCATCCTCATCCTGCGAATAGCCTGGGTGGACGATCAGGGCCGGATAGTCCGACATGCTCGGGATGAGCGTCACATCCGGCGTCTTAAGGCGCAGGACGACCGTGAAATCGTCGGCCTTTGCGATGCCGCCCGGACGGATGCTGCCGTTCTCGATCAGCGCCGCCATCCGCTCGGCCATCGAGTTGCCCGGCACATTTGCCTCGCACCAGCGCGTGATGTTGAAGATGACGTCGTCGGCCGTGAACGGGTCGCCGTTATTCCAGGTTACACCCTCGCGCACGAACAGCGTGTAGGTGAGGCCATCATCGCTGATCTCCCAGCCGGAGAGCAGGCAACCTTCGAAGGTGAAGTCGCGGGTGTATTTAATCAGCGGTTCAAGAACTTGCCGCTGGATGTTGCCAATCTCGGCACGGTCGGAAAGGCGCGGATCCTTGTCCGGGCGCACGGCCATCGCCACGCGCAGGATGCCGCCGCGCCGCGGCGCGGGTTCTGCAGCGCGCGCCGGCGCGGGCAGGCCGAGCAGGCCATAAGCGGCAGCGGTTGAAGCGCCAAAGACGGTGGCAAGCGCCAGGAATTCGCGGCGATCAAGTCGACCATGCGAGGCCTCGCGAGCAAGCTGCCCGACGCGTCCCGGCAACCCCTGCCACAAACGTCTCGTCATCCAATCTCCCGCGTCAGCGAGACGGCACCGCGGCGGCACCGCCCTCACAATCATCCAAACGAGCCGCATCGTCTAGGGACGCTTTGGCACGAAATTGTGCCCGCCGGAGAATTCGCTGCAAATTTGCGCCAGCCGCCGTATCTGCGGTTGGCGTACCGGCGGCAGTTCAGTTGACAAGGCAGAGCCGAGGCTGCTCAACATTCCCGCAAGGGCACATGTTGAGCGTTTGGAGGACGTCATGTTGTTGCGCACCGTCAGGCTGATCCCGTTCCTCGCAGGTATCGTATTGGCCGTCGCAGCACCGGCGCTGGCGCAGCAAACGGAGCGCGCGGTCGTCACCACGCCGGACGCTGACTATTTCGGCTTCGACCTCAGGACCGAGAAGAACGTCACGCTCGACACCTGCGAGGCGGTCTGTCTGGCCGACGATGCCTGCCGTGCTTTCACCTATAACACCAGGGCGCAGTGGTGTTTTCTCAAGTCCGACTACAGCACGATGAAGCCGTTCGCCGGCGCGGTGGCGGGGAGAGTGGTCGAACAGAGCATTGGCGAAGATCTCGGTGCGCCCCCTGCCCTGAGCTACGTGCCCGATTATATCCGCGAGGAAGCCCAGCGCTTCGGCCGCGACATTGCCGGCCAGCCGGAGCCGGAGGACGTGGGCCTCGCGCAACTGCTGGATCTTGCCTCCAGCGACATGGCTTACGGCAATTCGCTGGCAGCGGCAGAACGCTACAAGGCGGCTCTGGCGATCGATTCCGAAAACGTTGACGTCTGGCTTGACCTTGCCCGCGCCTATATCGACTACGTCCCGAATGCCGGGAACGACGCCAGCAACATCCAGTCCAGCGCGCTCAACGCGGCCCTGAATGCGTATGCACGCTCGCGCACCGCGCAGCAGCGCGCGGAAGCGCTGGCGCTCACCGCGATCGGCCTCGACATGCGGAACCTGTCGCGCCCCGCGCTCACTGCCTACCAGGAGAGCCTCGACCTCGTCGATGACGACACGATCCGGGCGGCCTATCTGGACCTGCGCGAGCGCAAGGGCTTTCGCATCCTCAACCACACGGTGGACTCGGACCTTGCAAGCCCGCGGGTCTGCATCCAGTTCTCGGAAAATCTCGTGAAGGCGGGCGTCGACTATGCCACCTTCTTCACGGTCGACGGGGGAGCGCCAAAAGCCGTCGAAGCCCGCGAGCAGCAGGCCTGCGTCGAAGGCCTTGAGCACGGCAGGCAGTACCAGATCGGCGTGCGGCAGGGCCTGCCGTCGTCGGTCGGCGAGAAGATCGAGAAGCCGGTAAACCTGTCGATCTATGTCCGCGACCGCGCACCGTCCGTCCGCTTCTCGACCGAAAATTTCGTTCTGCCGGCCGCCGGCCGCCATGGCATTCCGATGGTCAGCGTCAACGCGTCCTCGGCAAAGCTGAAGCTGCATCGGGTGGGCGACCGAGCCCTTGCCTCGCTGCTCAACAACAACCTCTTCCTGCGCCAGGTGGATGGCTATTCACTTGGCACCGTCACCGACGATCTCGGCGAGCTCGTCTGGGAAGGTACGATCGAGCTTGAGACCGACCTCAACAAGGACGTGCTGACGAGCTTTCCGGTCAGCGAAGCGCTCGCCGAACGCAAGCCGGGCGTCTACGTGCTGACGGCAAAGGCAGAGGGCGACACCAGCGAATCCTGGATAGCACAGGCGACGCAGTGGTTCGTCGTCTCCGACATTGGCCTCACCACCTATTCCGGCGAGCATGGCCTTATGGTCTTTGCCCGCTCGCTCGAGACGGCAAAGTCGCTCGAAGGCGTCGAAATCGAGCTGCTTGCCCGCAACAACGAGGTGCTTGGCACAGCCACCACCGACGCCGAGGGTCGCGCGCTGCTGTCGCCCGGCCTGATGCGCGGCACCGCCGGCATGGCCCCGTCCGCGATTACCGCCAAGCGGGGGGAACATGATTTCGTCTTCCTCGATCTGACCCGCCCCGGCTTCGACCTCTCGGATCGCGGTGTCACCGGCCGCAAGGCGCCTGGAGCTGTCGACGTGTTTGCCTGGACCGAGCGCGGCGTCTATCGAGCAGGAGAAACCGTTCATGCCGCTGCCCTCGCGCGCGATGCCAGCGCCGATGCGATCGAGAACCTGCCGCTGACCTTCGTGTTCGAGCGACCAGACGGCGTTGTCGAGGCAAGCATCGTCAGCGACGGCAAGGCGCTGGGTGGTCACCATGTGCCGTACGCGCTGCAACCGACATCGATGCGTGGCGCGTGGACCGTTCGCATTCACAGCGATCCGAAGGCTGGGGCAATCGCCGAGGCAAAGTTCCTTGTCGAGGACTTTGTACCCGACCGGATCGAGTTCGATTTGACGGCGGAGACGCCCGCAATCGCGCTCGACGAGCCGGCGATCCTCAATGTTGCGGGCCGTTATCTCTACGGCGCGCCCGCATCGGGCCTTGAGCTTGAGGGCGAAGTCTCGGTCACGACCACGCGCGAATGGGAGCGCTTTCCAGGTTATCAGTTCGGCCTCGCCGACGAGGAAAGCGACCTGAACCTGTCGAGTGAACTGGAGCTTCCGTCCACCGACGAGGACGGCAAGGCCCGGTTCGAAGCCTATGTCGAGGAAGCTCCCTCCACCACCCGCCTCATCGAGGCGAAGGTGACCGTGCGCATGCGCGAGGGTGGCGGCCGCGCCGTGGAGCGCAGCACCACGGTGCGCGTGCGCCCGGAAGCCGACGTGATCGGCATTCGCCCGGACTTCTCCGGCAACGAAGTGGCCGAAAACTCCACAGCCGGGTTCCGCGTTATCGCCGTCTCACCTGAAGGCGAGCGCATCGATCTTAAGGGCGCGAAGTGGACGCTCACCAACATCGAGCGCCGCTACCAGTGGTACCGCAGCGACAATTCGTGGAACTACGAGCCGATCACCGTCGAGCGGCGCGTTGCTGGCGGCGAGATCGACCTGACGACGGGCGAGCCGGCGGCGCTCAACCTGCCGGTCGAGTGGGGCCGCTACCGGCTCGATGTCGCCGCGCCTTCGCCTGACGGGCCGATGGCGAGCGTCGAATTCAATGCCGGCTGGTTCGTTTCGGAAATCTCTACCGAAACGCCGGATGGCCTCGAAATCGCCCTCGACCGCGACAGCTACGCTGCCGGCGATACGGCGCGGCTGAAGGTATCGCCGCGCTTCGCTGGTGAATTGCTGGTGGCGATCGGCTCGGAGAATCTGTTCACGACGATGACGGCGTCGATCCCGGCCGAAGGCGGCGAGGTCGAAATCCCGGTCTCGGAAGAATGGGGGGCCGGCGCCTATGTCACCGCCACCCTGTTCCGTCGAGCCGACGGAGAGACGCGCATGCCCGCGCGCGCCATCGGCATCAAGTGGCTGTCGATCGATCCGGCCGAGCGCAGGCTCGAGGTGAACCTCGGAACGGCCGAGCGCAGCAACCCGCGCGAACCGCTGTCGATCCCTGTCTCGCTCTCGGGGCTGACGCCGAACGAGGAAGCCTATGTGATGGTGGCTGCCGTCGATGTCGGCATCCTAAATCTCACCCGCTACACGCCTCCTGCCCCCGTCGAATTCTACTTCGGCCAGCGGAGGCTCGGCGTCGAAGTCCGCGACCTCTACGGTCGACTGATCGATGGCTCGGCTGGCGCCTTCGGCCGCACCCGTACCGGCGGCGACGGCGGCGGACTGGTCACCCAGGGCAATCCGCCCACCGAAAAGCTGGTCGCCTTCTTCTCCGGCCCCGTCGAGGTCGATGGTGAAGGCAAGGCAGAGATTTCGTTCGACATTCCGGAGTTCAACGGCACCGCTCGCGTCATGGCCGTCGCATGGTCGAAACACGCGGTCGGGCAGGCGTCGAGCGACGTCATCATCCGCGATCCCCTGGTGGTGACCGCCAGCCAGCCGCGGTTCCTTGCGAAGGGCGACCGCGCAACCATCCGCCTCGACATCCACAATACGGATGGGCCTACGGGCGACTATGCGATCTCGATGGAAGCGAGCGGCAAGGTGACCTTCGACTTCGGCAGTTTGCCGCCGTCTATCGCGCTGCGCCAGGACGCGCGCGAGACGCTGTTCCTGCCAGTCGTCGCTGAGACGACGGGGGATGCTACGATCACTGTCGCGCTCACCCATCAGGACGGCACGCGCGTCGAGCGGACGCTCTATCTGCCGGTGCGCGAACCGGCCTTCCCGCTCGCCAGCCAGCAGGTCGTAAGCCTCGTTCCTAATGGCGGGTCGATCCGGATCGACAGCCAGCTGCTCGCCGAACACCTGCTCGACGGCGCATCGGTCTCGGTCGGCGTCTCCCGCTCGTCGGCATTCGACCTGCCGTCGCTGCTGATGACGCTCGACCGCTACCCGTATGGCTGCGCCGAGCAGACCGTGAGCCGCGCATTGCCGCTGCTCTATGTCAGCGAACTATCGTCCTCGGCAGGGCTGGAGGTTGATCCCGACCTGCGTAAGCGAGTTCAGGATGCGATCCTGCGGGTAATGACGTTCGAAACCTCCGGCGGCACTTTTGGCCTGTGGGGGCCTGACTGGAACGATCCGTGGCTCGACGCTTACATCACCGAGTTCCTGACCCGCGCCCGCGAGGCGGGTTACGAGGTTCCGACCGAGGGCTTTGCCGCGGCGCTCGACAATCTACAGAACCGGCTCGCCTACACGACCGACGTCTCCGAGCGCGGAACGGAGATCGCCTATTCGCTCTACGTGCTGGCGCGCAACCGCCGCGCTTCGATCGGCGACCTGCGATACTACGCCGACACGCGGCTCGAGGAGTTCACGAGCCCGATGGCACGGGCGCACCTTGCCGCTGCGCTCGCCCTCTACGGCGACAACGTACGGGCGGAAGCGGCCTTCGCCTCCGCGCTTCACCAGGCGCAGTCGGATGCCGGCCGTAACAGTCTCGACCGCTCCGACTACGGCTCGCCGCTCCGCGATGGCGCCGCAATCCTGGCGCTCGCTGCCGAGACCAAGGCTGCGTCCCGCGTGATCCCGGACCTCGTCAGCTTCGTTTCGGCTGAGCGCAATCAGAAGGCTGCCACCAGCACGCAGGAAGAGTCCTGGCTGGTGCTCGCAGCTCGCGCCGTTGCCGAGGCCGGACGCAGCCTGGAGCTCGACGTCAATGGCACGGCGCACAAGGGCAACTTCGCCCGTCGCATGATCGGCGAGGAGGTGATGAGCCAGCCGCTCGTCATCACCAATCGCGGTAGTGAGCCGGTCGAGGCGGTGATCACCACCGTCGCGGCTCCGGTCGACCCGCTGCCAGCCGGCGGCAATGGCTTCAGCATCGAGCGCAGCTACTACACTCTGGACGGCGAGCCGGCGAACATCTCCGAGGCAGCGCAGAACGACCGCTTCGTGGTGGTGCTGCGCGTCAACGAGGAGAACGACTGGCCCTCGCGCATCATCGTCACCGACCTTCTGCCAGCGGGCTTCGAGATCGACAATCCGAACCTCGTCAGCAGCGCCGCGCTCTCCAACTTCGACTGGCTCGGCGAGCCGGCCGCGGTCCACAGCGAGTTCCGCGACGACCGCTTCGTCGCCGCGTTCGAACGCGATGGCAGCGGCGAGTTCCTGGTCGCCTATGTGGTGCGAGCAGTGACGCCAGGCGTCTACACGCATCCGGCTGCGGTGGTGCAGGACATGTACCGGCCACAGTTCAACGCCCGCACGGCAGCCGGCATGATGGAGGTGACGGCAGTCCGATGAAACGCCAGATGCAGCGCGTCCTCACTGCCCTGTCGGCCACGGCGGTTGCGGGCACGCTGGTCATGTTCGCGCTCGACCGGCTCGACAAGGCGTTTCCGCCGCCGCTCGATCCCGCCGAAACCTCGGTGGAGGTTATCGACCGCGAAGGCGCGCTGCTGAGGGCGCTCGCCACGAAGGAAGGGGCCTGGCGATTCCGCGTCAGCCTCGACGACGTTGACGCGCAGTTCGTGTCGATGCTGATCGCCTACGAGGATAAGCGCTTTCGCGAGCACCGCGGCATCGACCTGATGGCGATCGGCCGCGCGGCCTGGCAGCTCGTCACCCACGGTCGGATTGTCTCCGGCGGCTCGACCCTGACGATGCAGCTCGCGCGCCTGCTCGAGCCACGGCAGGGGCGGTCGTACACGGCCAAGCTCCGGCAGATGCTGCGCGCGGCGCAGATCGAGCGGCGGCTTTCCAAGGACGAGATCCTGGAGCGCTACCTGACGCTCGCCCCTTATGGCGGCAATCTCGAGGGCGTCCGCGCCGCAACGCTCGCCTGGTTTGGCAAGGAGCCAAAGCGGCTGACGCTGGGCGAGGCGGCGCTGCTGGTTGCCCTGCCGCAGCTTCCCGAACGACGTCGGCCTGACCGCAATCCCGAACGCGCCGAGGCCGCGCGCGATCGCGTGCTCGACCGGATGGCAAGCGCCGGCACGATCGATCCGGGCGAGATCGAACGCGGACGGCACGATCGTGCGCCGCGAGTGCGCCAGCCGCTCCCGTTCCTCGCCGCCCACGCCGCCGAGCGCATCCTGCGCGAAAATCCGGGAGTTACCCGTCACCAGCTGACACTGAGCCGCCGGCCGCAGGAAGGGCTGGAGCGCGTCGCGCGCGAGGCCGCCGAACGGCTCGGCCCGCGCATCTCGGTCGCAATCCTGATGGCCGATGCGCAGACAGGCGACATCCTTGCCGAGGTTGGCTCCGCCAACTTCTTTGATGACAGCCGTCGTGGCTGGATCGACATGACGCGTGCGGTGCGCTCGCCGGGCTCGACGCTAAAGCCATTCATCTATGGCCTCGCCTTCGAGGAAGGCCTGATCGCGCAGGAGACGATCATCGAGGATCGCCCGACGAGCTTCGGCGCCTATCGCCCGCGCAACTTCGACATGGAGTATCAGGGCGACGTGTCGATCCGCACGGCGCTGCAGATGTCGCTCAACGTGCCGGCCGTGCGCCTGCTCGACGCGGTTGGGCCGACGCGGCTCGTCTCGCGCTTCCGCCAGGCAGGCGTCGTACCCGCCCTGCCCCGCGATGAACCTCCCGGCCTTGCCATCGCCCTTGGCGGCGCGGGCTTAAGTCTGCGTGATCTGGTAAAGCTTTACACCGGGATCGCCAATCGCGGGCTCGTGACGAGCATCGACAACGTTCCGGGCAAACGCGCGACCGCGACGCTGCTCGACCACCGCGCAAACTGGCAGATCGCCGACATTCTTTCCGGCATTCTGCCGCCCGAGGGCGCCTCGCGCCTCGGCATCGCCTACAAGACGGGCACCAGCTACGGCTATCGCGATGCTTGGTCGGTCGGCTTCGATGGCAGGCACGTCATTGGCGTCTGGGTTGGGCGGCCGGACGGCGCGCCGGTACCGGGCCTTTCGGGCTACCAGTCGGCAGCGCCAATCCTGTTCGAGGCCTTCGCGCGCTCCGGTATCCCGATCACACCCCTGCCACGTCCGCCATCAAGCGAGACGCGAACCGCCCGCGCCGAGCTCCCGGTCACGCTGAAGCGTTTCTCTTCCGGCAAGGAAAGTATCGGCAAGCAAGGCGTCGCCGAGCCCGCGCCGGAGATTGTATTCCCGCCGCAGGGTGCGCGGGTCGATCTGGTTTCGGCGGGCGACGAGACATTGCCGCTGGTGCTCAAGATGCAGGGCGGACGGGCGCCGTTCCGCTGGCTCGCCAATGGCCGGCCGGTCGATGCGCCCTCACGCCGGCGCACCAGCCGCTGGCTGCCGGACAGCACCGGCTTTTCGCGCCTGACGGTGATCGACGCTGCCGGCCGCAGCGCCAGCGTAGAGGTCTATGTCGAATAGCCCAGCTTAGGCCGCCGGGCGCGGGATCATGCTCTTAAGATCGGCCGCGGGGTCCGCCGCCTGCTCTTTGGTCACGTTAATACCGGCTGCCAGCAGGCGCCGGGCCACCATGTGGTCGGCCGGAGCGTTCAGGCTCTCGACAGCAATCAGCTGGTCGCCGCGATAGACGAAAACCGAGAACTTGCCGTCGGCAGGATCCCCGCGCATGACGGCGTCGTTCATCCCCACATTGAGGCCCGCGATCTGCAGCTTCTGCTTGCCCTGATGCGACCAGAACCACGGCAGGTCGCGGTATGGATAGGACTTGCCTGCAAGGCGGGCCGCGACGCACTTGCCCTGGTCGACCGCGTTCTGGACGGATTCCAGCCGGATACGGCCAGTGGCCCACACGTTCGGGTGGTTGGCGACATCGCCGATGGCGGAAATCGACGGATCGGACGTCAGCAGCATCTCGTCGACAGCGATGCCATTGTCGATCTCAAGACCGGCTTCGGCTGCGAGTTCGACATTCGGCACCACGCCCGCCGCCATCACGATGGTATCGGTTTCCAGCGTGTCGTCATCCGACAGCGTGACGGCGAACCTGTCGCCCTTCTCCGCGACGGACTTCGCCACCGTCTGGAGGCGGATGCGGGTGCCCATCTCTTCGTGCAGCCGCAGGAATTGCGCGCTCATCATCGGCGAGAGGACGCGCCCCATCAGGCGATCGGCAAATTCGAGCACGTCAACCGCGATATCGCGCTGGCGCAGCAAAGCCGCAACTTCGAGGCCGATGAAGCCACCGCCAATGATTGTCACGTGCTTGAGGCCGTCAAGCCTGCCCGTCAGCGTGCGCGCATGCGCCAGCGTGCGCAGTTCCAGCACCTTCGACGTGTCCAGCCCCTCGATCGGCGGGAAGCGGTTGCGCGCACCGGTGGCAATCACGAGATGGTCGTAGGGAACCCGCTCGCCATTTGATAGCTCGACCTCATTTGCGGCGCGGTCGATGCTCACGACGGACTCGCCCAACCGGCGCTCGATCTCGCTTTGCGTGTAGACCGCCTCGCCCTTCAGCGGCAGCGACGAATCCTCGACGCTCTTAAGGAATTCCTTGGAGAGCGGCGGGCGCTGGTACGGCAGGTCCGGCTCGTCGCCGATCATCACGATGGAGCCAGAAAAGCCATCGTGCCTGAGCGCGACAGCGCACTCGACGCCAGCCTGGCCACTGCCGATGATGACAACCCTGGAAATGCTCACGACCGCTCCTCCGTATACAATCGCCCGGGTTTCCTATCACAGCGGGCGGAACCGGAAAACGCGCCATATCGCGAAAGCACCTGCACTGAACCGCGTTCCTTATCCAAACAGATGGCGCCGTAGGTATACAATTCAAATCCCTGCGGCGCTGAGCGGTATCGTCTAGGCCAAATCCGGTTGCCAAGCATCTTAAATTCGGCTTTCTGACGCGCAACAGGAGGAAAACGCTATGTTCGACACTCTCAAGCCGGCCGCGCCCGACGCCATTCTCATGCTGATGGGATTGTACCGGGACGATCCGCGCAGCGACAAGGTTGATCTCGGCGTAGGCGTCTACAAGGACGCGGAGGGCCACACCCCCGTCATGCGCGCGGTGCGCGAGGCCGAGCGGCGCCTCCATGAAGAGCAGAACACCAAGGCCTATGTTGGCCTTGCGGGCGACGTCGGCTTCAACGCGAAGATGACCGAGTTGGTCTTCGGTGCAGGCGCCGACACGTCACGGCTGCGCGCCGTTCAGGCGCCGGGCGGTTCCGGCGCGATCCGCATGCTGGCCGAGCTCATCAAGATCACCGGCACCGGCGCGACGGTCTGGGTGCCGGATCCCACCTGGCCGAACCACATGCCGCTGATGCGCAGCGCGACGCTGAAGACGGCCACTTATCCCTATTTTGATCCGGCTACCTCGGAAATCCGCTTCGACGCGATGATCGAGGCACTGAAGGCGCTTCCGGCCGGCGATATCGTCCTCCTGCACGGCTGCTGCCACAACCCAACTGGCGCCGACCTTTCGCCCGACCAGTGGAAGGTGGTGGCCGAGGTGCTGACGGATCGCGGGCTCATTCCCTTCGTCGACATTGCCTACCAGGGCTTTGGCAACGGCCTCGACGAGGACGCGACGGGCCTGCGCATCCTTGCCGAGCGCGTCCCTGAACTGATGGCTGCGGCGAGCTGCTCGAAGAATTTTTCTGTCTATCGCGACCGTGCCGGCGTTGCCTTCGTGCTTGGCCGCAACACGGGGGAAGCAGATATCGCCCATGGCCAGCTGCAGGGCGCAGGCCGCACGCTGTGGTCGATGCCGCCAGATCATGGCGCTGCATGCGTTCGCATCGTCCTTGAAGATGAGGCGCTGGCAGCGGACTGGCGCGCCGAGCTCGAGGCAACGCGCCTGCGTATGCTTGAACTGCGGCAGGGGCTGGCAGACGCGCTGCGCCGCAAGTCGAATTCCGAACGCTTCGATTTCATCGGCCGCCAGCGTGGCATGTTCTCGCGCTTCGGCCTGAACGCCGAGCAGGTGAAGCGTCTGCGCGAGGAGCACGCCGTCTACATCGTTGGCGACAGCCGCTTCAACGTTGCTGGCCTGCCCGGCGACCGGCTCGACGAGCTGGCCGCCAAGATCGTCGCGGTACTCTGACCCCGTTCCGGTCGCCTACAGGAACTGGTAGGTCACCGGCACAAACCTGTAGCCGAGATCGAGCTTCTCGACATAGCCCATTGCCGGAAATGGCATATGGTAGCCGATGAACGGCACGCGGTCGGCCGCGATCATGTCGAACACGCGCCTGCGCGCTTCAGCGCCCTTCTCTTTGTCCATGTCGAAGCGGACATGCCAGTCGGGTCGCTGTAGTGAGGCCACGTGATGGTTGCAGGTGTCGCCGGTAAGAACGAGCCGCTCGCCCTCAGAATCCACGTTGAAAATCATGTGGCCGGGCGTGTGACCCACGGCCAGCATGCCGGTAATGCCGGGAACCACCTCGCCGCCCTCATCGATGAAGGTGGTCTTCTCGGCCAGCGGCACGACCAGGTTCTGAACCGCCCGCGCGCCATTTTCGGTGGGGCCGGACTTTGCCGCGTCAGACGTCCAGAAATCGTACTCCTGCCGTCCGGCCACGTAACGCGCATTGGGGAAAGCCGGCTGGCCGTCCTCCATCAGCCCGCTGATATGGTCTCCGTGGAAGTGGGTGAGCGCAACGACGGTTATGTCCTCGGGCTTGTAGCCCACGGTCTGCAGCCGCTCACGCAGAAGCCCGCCAGTGCCCGCGCGGGCGCCTTCGCCCAGGCCGGTGTCAAACAACACCAGGTCCTGGCCGGTATTCACGACGACGGGCGTGAAGGACGTTACCGTTCGGTCGGCGGGCAGAAAATTGTCTTCGAGCAGCTTGGTGACGTCTTCCGGCTTCTGGCCGATACCGAAGGTGTCATACGGTGCGCTGCCCGGGACCAGCCCGTCATTGATGGCAACTACCTGGAAACTCCCAAGATTGAAGACGTTGTAGCCCGCGTTCTTCACATCCGTTTTGGGAACCTCCGCGTGTGCCGCGCGGGTCATGATCTGCGGTGCGGCAAGGGCTGCGAGCCCCGCGACACCAATCTTGAAGGCAGTCCTGCGGTCTGTGGCCAGCGTCATTGTCCGGTCCTCCTCATCGAAACGAGAGCGTGCCTTGAACGACTTGAACGATGCAACTCACCCTCGCGCGTCTCACGCCAAAGTGACGCCGCGTGAACCTGCGGCAACCTGCGGCTGTCCTCGGCCTCGGTCAGCTAACGCATTGAGCAGGCAGCGGGGCCGTGCTAACGCAGCGTGATCCATCATCCCGCGGCGCCGTCCGGCGCAGCAGAATTCCAGGCGCCTGCATTGAACCGAGCGATTCCCCTTGTCCTTGCCGTGGCTCTGTTCATGGAGACGATGGATTCCACAATCATCTCCACGGCGCTGCCCTCTATCGCCGCCGACATCGGCACAAACCCGATCGCGCTGAAGCTGGCGCTGACCAGCTACTTCGTCTCGCTCGCGATCTTCATTCCGGTTTCCGGCTGGATGGCCGACCGCTATGGCGCGAGGCGGGTATTCCGCGCCGCCATCCTGGTGTTCGTCGTTGGCTCGGTGGCATGCGCGATGGCAGGCTCGCTGCTGGAATTTGTCGGCGCCCGCTTCCTGCAGGGCATGGGTGGCGCGATGATGACGCCAGTCGGACGCCTGATCCTCGTGCGATCGACGCCGCGCGCGCAGCTCGTCTCGGCAATGGCCTGGCTGACGATGCCGGCGCTGATAGGCCCGCTGCTCGGCTCGCCGGTCGGCGGCTTCATCACCACCTTCTTTTCCTGGCACTGGATCTTCATCATCAACGTGCCGATCGGACTGATCGGCGTCGTGCTGTCGGGCTGGGTGCTGCCGGAAATGCCCGGCGGCAATGCGGGCCGCATCGACTGGCCTGGGTTTTTCTTGGCTGGGGTCGCCGCCTCGGGCGTTGTCTTTGGCCTGTCCGTGATCAGCATGCCGGCGCTGCCGCCGGTCGTCGGCGCGGCTACCCTCGTCCTCGGCATTATTGCAGCCGCCGCCTATGTCCGTCACGTGCGCCGGACCCCTGCCCCGATCCTCGACATCCGTCTGTTCGCGAACCCGGTCCTGCGCATCTCTATCCTCGCCGGCATCATCTTCCGCATCGGCATCGGCGCCGCACCCTTCCTGCTGCCGCTGATGTTCCAGCTCGGCTTTGGCATGAACCCGCTCGAATCCGGCCTGCTGACTTTTGCGACCGCCGTCGGCGCAATGTCGGTGAAGGTCATCGTCGGCTGGATGCTGAAACGGATGGGCTTCCGTATTGTGCTGATCATCGCAATCGCAACCGGATCCCTGCTGATCGCCGCCCCCGGCTTGTTCACACCACAGACGCCTTACTGGCTCATCATCGCCACACTAATCCTGATGGGCTTTGCCCGCGCGATGTTCTTCACCTCAAGCAATGCGCTGCTCTTTGCCGACATCGACGAGCGGCAGATGGCGCAGGCTTCGGCGCTGGCGTCGGTGTCGCAGCAGGTGTCGATCGCAATGGGCGTGGCGGTGGCCGGCATGCTTCTGGAAGCGCACCACGTCATCACCGGCCAGGAGCTCGACATGGCGGCGTTCTCGATGACCTTCTTTGTGGTTGGCGCGCTGTCCGCGCTGGCGCTCATCCCGCTGTTCCAACTCGCATCCGATGCCGGTAACAACATTTCCGGCCACACACCAAAGACGGCCGCGAGCAGCAAGGGATAAAAAGCGAGGCGCAAGCGCCCCGCTTCGATCGGCAACAATGTCCCGGCGAACCTATTTCGCCTCGGCCTCGACAGGCTCGGCTGTCTTTTCCGGCCGGCCCTTAAAATCCTTAGCGAGCAGGTAGAGCTCGACCGATTCTTCGCGCGAGGCCGGCGGCTTCACGTGCATGACGGTGCGGAAATTCTGCTTGAGCATGTCTAGCAACGCGTTCTCCGTGCCGCCCTGGAAGGTCTTGGCGAGAAAATGCCCGCCGGGCTTCAGCACCGATACGGCGAAATCCGCCGCGACCTCACACAGGTGCATGGTCCGGATGTGATCGGTGCGACGATGGCCGGTAGTGGGTGCCGCCATGTCGGACATAACGACATCGGGCAAGCCCCCCAGCGCCTCCATCAGCTTCTCTGGCGCATCGTCGTCCAGAAAATCTTTCTGCAGGAAGGTAGCGCCCGGAATCGGATCGATTTCCAGATAGTCGACGCCAACCACCGTCGGTGCGTCATCGGGCGACTTGATGCGCTGCGCCGCGACCTGCAGCCAGCCGCCCGGAGCAGCACCAAGGTCCACCACCCGCATGCCGGGCTTCAAGAGCTTGTGCTTGTCGTCGATCTCGATCAGCTTGAAGGCTGCGCGCGAGCGCCAGCCCTCAGCCTTCGACCGGTGCACGTAAGGGTCGTTCAGGTGCCGCTCCAGCCAGCGCCGCGAGGAAACCTTCAGCCCGCTCTTCTTCTTGACGCGCGTCTTCAGCGCGCGCGCTCCGCTGCCTGACAGCGCAGCCCCTTTGCCGGGTTTCTTCATTTTCCAGACGCTCCCTTGCGCCAGCGGCGCCACGCTCCGTCATCTGCCATCAGTTCGGACAGCATGCCTTCGCGCAGGCCGCGATCGGCCACCCGCAGCCGCTCCGCCGGCCAGTGGCGGCGAATGGCTTCCAGGATGGCGCAGCCGGCCAGCACCAGATCTGCCCGGTCGGCGCCTATACACGCATTTGCGACGCGCTGCTCGAAATTCCACCCGAGCAGCTTGTTGATCATCGCGTCGACCTGGCGGTTGTCCATCCACAGGCCATCGACGCGGCGGCGGTCGTAGCGGTCGAGACCGAGATGCACGCCCGCTAGCGTCGTCACCGTGCCGGAGGTTCCGAGCAGGTGGAACCGCTTGCGGTCGGCGGTTACATGGGCAAGCCTCAGCTTGCCCTCGAAGCGGTCGAGCATGCCCGACACTTCCTCGACCATCGACTGGAACAGCTCGGGCGTGACGTCCCTGCCGCCGAATCGCTCGGCAAGCGAGACCACGCCGACCGGCAGCGACGTCCACGACACGATGTGGTTCGCGAGCCGCGGCGTGCGGGCAGTCGAAAGATCAATCAGCGCGATCTCCGACGAGCCTCCGCCGATGTCGAACAGCACGACGCCGTCGGTGCTGCGGTCGACCAGCGAACCGCAGCCTGATACGGCAAGCCGCGCCTCGGTCTTGCGGTCGATGATTTCGAGCGAAATCCCCGCCTCGCGCTTCACGCGCTCCAGAAACTCGATACCGTTTTCGGCCGAGCGACAGGCTTCGGTCGCGATCAGCCGCGCGCGGCGCACGTGGCGCGATCGCAGCTTGTCCCCGCACACTTTTAGCGCCTCAATGGCGCGATCCATGGCGGGCTTTCCCAGCCGTCCGGACGTCGACAGCCCCTCGCCGAGCCGCACGATTCGCGAAAACGCGTCGATCACCCGGAACTGGCCGGGCCGTGTCGGCACGGCGACGAGCAGGCGGCAGTTGTTGGTGCCGAGGTCAAGCGCGGCATAGACCGGCAGCTCGTTCGAGCGCGCTGGCTGGATGCCGGGCGTCCGCGTCCCGCCAATCTGGCGCGCCGGAGCTGGCTTTGGTCCTGCAGGGGGTGCTGGCGGAACTTTCGGAAGCGGCGCCCTTGCGGAGACACTTCCGCGCCCCTTCTGGGCGGGTCCCGCGGGACTGGAATGCTTGACATCCGCCTGGGGGGCTGCGCCATCTGCACCTTCGCGGGCAAAAACCTTCCGTCCCCGCCGCCGCTTTCGCCGCTTTCGATTCGGTCCCTTGCCTTGCGGGGCGTTGCGGCCACTTCGCGTACCTGCGGAGTCGCCGCCGGCCTGGGCGGACTGCCGGCCGGGAGGCGGAGCTGCGGGCACAATACGCCCGCCGACACCGCCAAACGCCCCGTTCTGTGGCGCCTTTGCGCCTCGATCGGGGTCTTCCACTCGATTTTCCTTTGACGCCGCGCGAGCCCGAAGGACGCTGCTGGCGCATTCATCTTTAACGTTGGGGCCAGAATACCAGCGACCACCCCAAACACCAAGACCCGCATTGCGCCTCTCCTCAACGGCAGGCGTGAGTGCGAGGTTTCAGGCGAAATAAAACGCGCAGGAGCGCGGGCTGCGAGCAGGGGACCGTTAGTGATTGGAATGGCCGTCGGCACTTTGCCCAGCCGTTAAACGCCACTGCGATAGCGGCTTCGGACGAAAGGAGCGTTAAGGAACCTTATACCCGATTGTTGCGCTGAAAGCCCTTGTCTCGTTCAGCAGCAACGTGGCGAGTTCGGCTTCCTTCGCAGGATCGAAGCGGATCTCAGGGATAGTGATGCAGAAGCTGCCGATGACCCTGCCCTCTCCGTTGCGGATCGGTGCGCCTATGCCGATTGCGCCACTGACCTTCTGGCTCCTGGTCAGTACGTAGCCCTTGCTCCGGATCGCGTCGAGTTCAGGCTTCAGCTCTTCCCAGGCGGGTGGCAGGGCACCGGTGGTGGGTGACGGAACCCGCGTTTCCACGATTTTTTTCTGCTCTTCCTCGGGAAGGAAAGCCAGTATCGAGCGCCCTGTCGCTCCCCAAAGCACGGTGTGAGGAACATAGAGCTCCATCTCGTAGCGCAACGGATGCAGCGAGTTAATCGCCGTCATCAGGCTGACCTGCTGGGTTGCTGGCAGATAGGCGACGAACATGCAGGCTTCGCCGCATTGCTGCGCGATCTTCTGCAAGAACGGGAGCGTGAGGTCCTTGAAACCCTTCTTGTAGCTCAAGAGCGTGCCTAGCCGCTCGAGATCAAGACCCGCGCGGTAGCGCGATGTCTTCGGATCCTTGGCGACCATGCCTTCCTGCATCAGCAGGCGCAGTAGCCGATGCGTGGTGC
>Ga0180223_1001188_pt1 | contig 21680 bp, 17 predicted proteins | sample eDN5th30CKraftOP_FD_151337 | JGI IMG/M metagenome (GOLD analysis project Ga0180223, IMG submission 151337) | Enriched Organic Plus compost microbial communities from Emeryville, California, USA - eDNA 5th pass 30_C Kraft OP (version 2) (version 2) ... | reverse complement strand
ACACCCGAGACCGTGCCGCCGCGCGCGGCCGACTGGTACACCGTCTGAGGCGACTCGACGCCCTGCAGCGCCGTGTCGGGAATGATCGCGGCGGGCGCCTCGGCCGACCGATCCGCCGGGGGCTCGTAGCCCTCGAGGTAGGCGTGACCCCAGCGGTACGGCTCGGACTGCTGGCTGCCGAAGGCCGACCACGCGGTCCTCGTCTGCCCGATGAAGTCCTGCGTGTCCGAGTCGTACGGCGTGACGTTCAGGCCGAGGTACTGCGGGTCGACCTCGTTCTGGTCGAGGGCGCCCTGCGGGGTCGCGCCCGTCGGGCCGACCGCCGCGGGAAGGTCCGCGAGCGGGATCTTCACCTCGATCTCGTACGCGCCGCCCACGAAGGCGCCGGTCTCGTCACGCTGAACCTGCGCAGCGACCTCGACACCCGGTGCGTTGGGTGCGTTCTCGACCGTGTCGGCGAGGGGTCCGGTGGAGAATCCCTGGTGGTTGTCCGCGTCACGCGACCAGCACGGGCCGTTCACGCCGTTGCCGTTCGTGCCGTCGGCGTCGTCCGTGAAGGGGAACATGCCGAGCTTAAACGTCGACGACGTGTCGATGGAGTCACCGCGCGGGTCGAGCAGGAGCTCGACCGAGTCGACCAGCCAGTGACCGAAGCAGCGGTCGGGCGTCGCGGCCGCGCTCGCCACGTCGTCGACCACGCGGATGTGCGCGTAGAGCGCGTCATCGAACCAGCCGAGGGTCGCGGTACTGCCGGTACCGCAGTCGACGCCGTCGGGCGCGCACTCGGCGCCTTCCCATCGAGCCCCGAGGCCCACCGCCGCGCCCGCGAGATCCGCACCCGAGCCGTCGACGGCTGGGGCCGCGGCGAGCTCCGGGATGACGACGCTCGGCACGAGGTACATGGTCATCGATTCCTCGGCGGTCCCCGCCGAGGAGGTGGTCGTGGCCGTCACCGGAACGGTCCGGCTGCCGGGGTCCGCGGGGTCGGTGTGTGTGACGACGAACTCGACGGTCGTGCGGTCACCGCTCGCGAGCCCCGCGTACGGCTTCGTCGCCTCATCGGCGACCAGCCCGGCGGGCAGTCCCAGCGTGACGGTTCCGGACTGGGTCCCGGCGGAGCGGTTGGTGACCTCGACGGGTACGGTCACGGACTCGCCCGCCCCGATCTGGCCGACGGCGTTCGAGCGGCCGCCGACGAACACCTGGTTCGCCTCCGTCCACTCGTCGTACTCGGCCGCGGTCCCCCAGCGGGCGAACCGCCCCTCGACCGGTGCGACGACCTCGACGCGCGTGTCGTTGTACGCGGTCACCGAACCGCCGGTGAAGGTCGCCGCGAGCTTGTACCGCGTCGCCGCCGCGTCCTCGGCGGGCGTGACGGTGAACGTCGCCTCGGTGGCCTCGGTGTCGCCGATGCCGGCGACACTCACCGCGTCGGAGACGGTCCAGCCTGCGGGCACGACGAGGGCGACGTCGCCGCCACCCAGCGCACCGGCGCCGGATCGCAGCGCCACCGTGACCTCGAACGGCTCACCGGCGGCCACGAAGTAGTCCGCCGGCTGGATCGCGAAGGTCGACCCGAGCGGCATGCCGCCCGGATCGGCGACGACGGCGCCGTAGAGGACCGCGTCGTCGTTCGCGGCGGCGTCCGCGCCGTTCGGCTGCATGGGCACGATCGACTGCGAGACGCCGTAGCGCTGGCAGGTCGGGTCCCACAGCGTCTTCTGCATCACCCGGGCCTGCGTCGGGTGCGCGCGGCCGCCCTCGCGGCCCACCTGGGCCCAGGTCTTCGCCGCGCCGGCCGGCTGACCGGCGAGGTTACCCTCGGGCCACGTGTACGGCGAGTCGTAGCCGGTCCACGTGCCGACGACCGTGAACGGGTTCGCCGGGTCGGGCACGAAGCCCGTGTTGCAGTTCGGCGCGGCGATGCCACCGGTGCCGGTGGTGAGCCCGCCGGCGAGGATCTTCTTGACCTGCCACGGTTCGACGGCGCCCACACCGGTGAGCTGTTCGGGGAAGCGTGCCGGGTCGGCGGCCGCCGCCGCCGCCTGCCAGATCATGCGGCCCTGCGCGTACTGGTGGTTGCCGTGGCCGGCCGCGAGCGACGGGTTGCCGCCCACGAGGATCTCGGGCTGGGTCTCGCGGATGATGCGGACGGTCCGACGCAGCGTCTCCTCCTCGTCCCAGACCTGTGCGGTCAGGGGAGCGGAGGTGTTGTAGTAAAAGTCGACGCGGTCGAGGTTGAAGATGTCGATCGTGCCCGAGCGCACGTGCGACGTGCGGTCCTCGTTCTCACGCCGGAGCCCGAGATCGGGCCCGGCTTCCGAGCCGACCGAGTTCGAGCCACCTTCGCCGCGGGTGGCCATGATGATGCCGCAGCGCACCCCGTACAGGTCGTGCCACACGCCGCACGGCGTCGTGAACCCGGCGTCGTCGTCCGGGTGGGCCCAGATGCCCATGACATCGATCTTCTCGCGCTCGGTCTGGGTGGCGACCGAGGCCGGCCCCGCATCCCATGCCGGTTCCGCTTCCGCGGCGATGGCCGCACCGGGCGCAATCAGCCCGGTGACGACGAGTAATGCAGCGAGCACCCCACCGTGTCGCAATTTCATTCCGCCTCCTTGAGGTCGCCGGCCCCCCGAAGTGGGGTACAGCCGTACGTTTCGACCCAAGCTAGTGCGCGGTTCAGTCATGAGCAAGCATTTCTGCGCATCGTGCCCGCTTAAATTCGCGCACTTTCACGCAACGGATGTCTCGGGCGGGCGCACCGGCGCCGCATCCGCCGCCCGGACCCCCGCTCACCTCGTACCCTGCGCGCCCCGCGCGCCCCGCGCACCCCGCGCGCCCCGCGCACCCCGCGCACCTCGCGCGCCCCGCGCACCCCGCACGCCCCGCGCACCCATATCCCCTTGCTCAGGAATCTCGGCCCGATCAGCCAGCCAACGGGCCCCAACACGCCGCAAACACCGCCCGGCTTCCTGAACAGGATTCGCGCACCCGATGCATCCGCCAACCGCGACCCGCCACCCCCACACCCCGCCCACCTCCTTCGTCAGGAAACGCGCGGCGAGATGCCGCGCAGCGGGCCCGACACGCCGCAGGGGCGGGCGAGGTTCCTGAACAAGGGATCAGGAAGCGGGAAGAACCTCGGGAACCGAAACGGGAACCGGAAACGGGCAGAACCCCGGAACCGAAACGGGAACCGGAAACGGGCAGAACCCCGGAACCGAAACGGGAACCGGAAACGGGCAGAACCCCGGAACCGAAACGGGAACAGGAAGCGGGAAGAACCCCGAAACGGGAACCGGAAACGGAAAGCGGCGAAACGCGGACCGCGTGCGGAACGAGTCAGCGGCCCGCGGGCACCCGCGTCGGACGGACAAGACGCACATCCGGCAGCACCGCCGACGCGTCGAGCCCGGATGCGGCGGCCTCGTCGACCAGTACGAGCACGGAATCGTGCCGGTGCAACGCGGTCACCGGCACGGCCGAGGTCGCGTCCCGGCTCGCGAGGGCGGCGACCGCCTCGGCCTTGGCCTCGCCGGTCGCGACCAGGAGCGCGCGCCGCGACCGCAGGATCGTGCCGATCCCCTGCGTCATGGCCGTCCGCGGCACCGCCTGGACATCGCCGTCGAAGAACCGGGCGTTGTCCTGTCGGGTCCGGGCGGTCAACTGCGCCAGATGGGTGCCGCCGTCGAGCGGCGCGCCCGGCTCGTTGAATGCGATGTGCCCGTTCGCGCCGACGCCGAGCAGCTGCAGATCGACGCCGCCCGCTGCCGCGATGTCCGCGTCGTACCGTGCACCGGCGACCACGAGGTCGTCGGCGTCGACATCGGGAGCGTGCACGCGCTCCGACGGGATCCCGACCCGGTCGGTGATCGCGCGCCTGATCACGGTGGCGTAGCGCTCGGGATGCCCCGCCGGGAGGCCGACGTACTCGTCGAGGATGAACACCCGACTCGACGCCCACGGGCGCGGCTGCGCGAGGTGCCGGCGCGCGAGCTCGTCGTAGACGCGATCCGGTGACGAGCCGGTCGCGAGCCCGAGCACGCACGGCCCGCCTCGCACGACCTCATCGATGGCGTCGGCGGCCGCCAGGCCGACCGACTCAGGGTCCGGCAGTACGTGCAGCTCGATCACTCGCGCACCGCCCCCTCGATCATGCCCTTGATGAAGTGCCGCTGCAGGAACACGTAGAGCACCACGACGGGCAGTGCGACGAGCACCGCACCCGCGGCGAGCAGCGCCGTGCCCTGCGTGTACTGCCCCTGGAAGAAGGCGAGACCGAGAGGTGCCGTCCGAACGTCCCCGTTCGGGGACATGACGAGCGGCACGAGGAACTCGTTCCACGTCCACATGAAGGTCAGCAGCACGAGCGTGAGGATCGCGGGCCTGCCGATCGGGACGAGGATCTGCCAGAGGATCCGGAACGAGCCCGCACCGTCGAGGCGTGCGGCCTCGATCATGGCGCGGTTCGTCGTTCTGAAGTAGGTGCGCATCCAGTACGTGCCGAACGCGATCGACATGGCGATCTGCGGGAACGCCACCCCCCAGACCGTGTTCGTGAGTCCGACCGTCCTCAGGTCGAAGTACAGCGGGACGATGATCGCCTCGGTGGGCACCATGATGCCCAGCAGGAAGATGTAGAACAACGGGGTCGCGAACCTGAACTTCATGGTGCCGAGCGCGTAGCCCGCGAGGATGGATGCGGACACTGCGACCACCACGACGATCGCCGCGACCGTGACCGACGTGGTCATGTACTGCCCGAAGCGGCCGATCTCCCACGCGTCCGGGAAGTTCTCCCAGTGGAAGATCCGCCCCTCGCGCCCCACGGACGCGCTCTGCGGGCCGAAGGCGAGCGAGAGGATGACCCCGATCGGGCCGAGCACGATGAACGCGAACAGGATCAGGACGACGTAGTTCGCGCCCTTCTCGAGACCTGAGACCTTCACTTCTTGTCCCCGATCTGATTGACGACGAAATTGATGGCGAACACGATGAGCGTGAGCGCGATGCCGACGGCGGTGGCCGCCCCCACCTCGCCCAGTTGGAACGCGCGCCGGTACACCTCGTAGCTCGGGACCGTCGTCGAGGTGCCCGGACCACCGCTCGTGGTCACGTAGATGAGGTCGAACGTCTTCAGCGCCGCGACGATGGTGAGCGTCAGGGCGACCGTGATCTCCCCGCGTACCGAGGGCAGGGTGATCGCGAAGAACTCACGGAACGCACCTGCGCCGTCGATCCGCGCCGCCTCGTAGAGCTCACGCGGGACGCGGCTCATACCCGCCATGAGCAGCACGGTCACGAGACCGAGCGACACCCAGCTGCCGATGAGCCCGACCGCGGGCAGGGTGAACGTGTAGTCGCCGAGCCAGGGACGCGTCCACGACTCGAGCCCGACCATCCTGAGGAAGCCGTTGAGCGGGCCGTCCGGCGCGTAGATCTGCCGCCAGGTGACCGCGACGACGACCATCGCGATGACCTGCGGCAGGAAGATCACGGTGCGGAAGAAGCCCAGCCCGCGCACCTGCGCGCGGGTCAGGATCGCCGCGAGCACCAGGCCGACGCAGAGCGGCAGCACGGCGTAGAAGAAGATCAGGACGAGCGCGTGGCCGAACGCCTCCCGCAGCTGCTCGTCCTGCACGAGCGCGACGTAGTTGTCGAAGCCGACGAACTCCGACGCGCCGAGGCCGTCCCATTCGAAGAACGAGTACTGGGCGGCCCGGCCCAGCGGGAACAGCATGAAGAGCCCGTAGAGCACGATCGCGGGTGCCAGGTACGCCCACGGCAACCACGGTTTCGCCAGCCGGCCGGAGCGCCGCGAGGCGCTCCGGCCGGTGCTGCTGGTGACTGGATCAGCCATTCTTCGAGACGAACTCCGAGTAGTCGGCTTCCAGCTGCTCGGTGAACGCGGTGGGGCTCAGCTGGCCGTCGAGCAGGCCCTGGAGCGCCTGGCCGAGCGTCTCGCCGAAGGTCGGCGTCGCGTAGTCGAGGTAGGGCAGCACGCTGCCGTTCTCGGTCACATTGCCGAACTGGGTGAAGACGTCGGCGAGCACGCCCGAGGCGGGCGCGAGCTCGGCCGTGCGGTTCACGGGCAGGTTGCCGGTCTCCGCGAGGATCTCCATCGCCTCATCGCTCGTGATGAAGTCGATGTAGGCCGCGGCCACGTCGGTGTTCTCGGCGGCCGAGGTGATCGTGAAGGGCAGGCCGGTGCCACCGGTCGTCGCGGGCGAGCCGGCGTCGGTGTTCGGCACGAAGAAGCCGACGTCCTCGCCCATGGCGTCCTCGAGATCGGCGGCGAGCCAGGAGCCGCCGATGAGGAAGACGCCGTTGCCGTCGGCGAGGGCCTGCCATGCCGCGTCGTAGTCGGTGCCGTTGACACCCGCGTTGAAGAAGCCGTCGTTCACCCAGCCCTGCAGCGCTTCGGCGGCGGCGACGTTCTCGGGCGTCGTCCAGCTCGCACCTGGGTTGCCCAGGCCGAGGTCGGTGATGACGCCCGCCTCGACGTAGTTGCCCTGCAGCGGTCCGAAGACGTGCCCGGCCGGCCACTGCTCGATGTTGCCGAGCTGCATGGGCGTCTCACCCGCGGCCTTGGCGGCCGCGAGCGCGGCGTCGAAGGCGGCCCAGTCGGCCGGGACCTCGAGGCCGAGGGCGGCGAGCTTGGCCTTCGAGTAGAAGATGCCGACGACCTCGCCGACCTGCGGGAGGCCGTAGAGGTTGCCCTCACCGAAGACGGTCGCGTCGTCGCTGTACGTCGAGTACTGCAGGATCGACGGCGAGTACCGGTCGAACCAGCCGTACAGCTCGGCGTAGTCGTCGAGCGGCCGGAGCTGACCGGCCTCCACGAAGGCGCCCATGGTGTTGCGGCCGTTGTTCGCCTGCACGACGTCGGGCGCGTCCTTGTCGGTGAGCGCGAGCCGCAGCGTGGTGTTCAGGTCGTCGAACGCCTGCGAGTTGCGGTCGATGGTGACGTTCGGGTACTTCTCCTCGAAGGCCGCGTTGAGCTGTTCCATCTGCTCGTTCTGACCGCCGCGGACCTCCTGGTCCCAGACGGTCAGCGTGACGTCGCCGACGCCCGAGATGTCCTTGCTGATCTCGCCGCTGGCCTCAGGCCGGTCGTCCTGGCCGGTGCCAGGGGCGCAGGATGCGAGGCCCAGCAGCAGCGCTGCGCTGCCGGCGATGGCAGCGAGCCGTGTGTGTCGGTGCATGGTGTCCCTTTCGGTTGTGCGTTGCAGGCTTCGGGTGCAATCGAAGAGCGCAGCGTGGGTGGGGCGTGGTCAGGGGCTGGGAAGCGGATGGGGGAACCGGAACGTCGGTTCGGCTCGGCGGGCGGGCTGCGCCGGCTCGGCGGGCAGGATGTCGCTGAGGAAGCCGTATCGAGCCCGGAGGTCGCGATCGCCTGCCGCCTCGGTGCGTCGCCACCACTCGGCGATCTCCGCCCAGCCCGGCGCACCGAGTGAGCCGCCGAGCTGCTGGACCGCGAGTCCGGAGCAGAGTGCGGAGAACGCGAGGCGCTGCTCGAGCGGCCACTCGCGGAGGGTGCCGAGCACGAAGGAGGCGGCGAAGACGTCGCCGGCGCCGGTGGCGTCGAGGAGTTCGACGGGGACCGCGGGGACCTGCGCCTCCTCGCCGGTCGCCGAATCGATCGCGACGGCGCCGTCGGGGCCGCAGGTGACGACCACGAGCGGCACGCGTTCGGCGAGTCGCCGGGCCGCTGCAAGGGGCGAGTCGGTCCGGGTGTAGGCGGTCGCCTCGCGCAGATTCGGCGTGAACGCGTAGCAGGATGCGAGCGGATCGAGGTCGCGCGGATCCCAGCGCCCGGTGGAGTCCCAGCCGATGTCGGCGAAGATGCGCGTGCCCTCGTCGGCGGCACGCTTCCACCACGCGGTGTCGACGTCGCCGCGCATCCCGTTGAGGTCGGCGATGCCCGCTCGGGCGCTCACGCCGTCGCGCAGCAGCTCGTCGGCGGGGATGGACCGCTCGCTGTCGTAGGTGACCATGCTGCGGTCGTCGTGCTCGGTGATCGACACGGTGAGGGCGGTGTTGACGCCCTCGAGCCGGCGGGAAGGGCCGAGATCGACGCCTTCCTCGGTGAGCACGTCCCAGCACCACTGTCCGTAGGCGTCGTCGCCGAGCACGGCCGCGAGCGTGGGTCGCAGCCCGAGCCGCCCGGCTGCGACCGCGAGGTTCGCGATGCCGCCGGGGCTCGCGCCGAGTCCGCTCGTACGGACCTCGGTTCCGGGCTGGGGGCTCGAGTCGAGCCCGGTGAACACGAGGTCGAAGAACACCTGCCCGGACAGCACGACGTCGAACTCGGCGTCGGCGGGTTCGGCGTGCACGGGGGTCCTCTCAGGGGCTCTCGTCGGCGATGACTGCATTTGACAGAACATACTGCTAAATGATCGTTCGCGCGTCAAGCGTGCTCGAAGATGACTGATATGCTCGTGGACATGCTCACAGCGACGCGGCAAGCCAGAATCCTGGATTCGCTCCGGGTCGACGGGGAAGTGACCGTCGAAGATCTCGCCGAGCAGTTCGGCGTGTCCCTGTCCACCATCCGACGCGACCTCAACGCCCTCAGTGCCGAGGGCCTGCTCCGACGTGTCCGTGGCGGCGGCAGCATCGAACCCGACAAGGTGCCGTTCAGCGACGTCCAGCGCCAGCAGCGTCCCGAGAAGACCCGGATCGCGGCCCGTGCAGCCGAGCTCGTCAGCGACGGCGACGTCGTCCTCATCGACATCGGCACCACGACCGCCTTGCTCGCGCGTGAGCTCCGGGGCCGACGCATCACCGTGATCACCTCGAGCCTCGCCGTCATCGACGAGCTGCGCGACGACGACGGGGTGGAACTGATCGTGCTCGGCGGCGTCGTGCGCGGCAACTACCACTCGATGGTCGGTGCGCTCACCGAGCAGGCGCTCGCGCAGATCCGCGCGACGATCTGCTTCCTCGGCACGAGCGGCATCCGTCCTGACGGCACGATCTCCGACACGACCGGCATGGAGGTGCCGGTCAAGCGCGCGATGATCGCCTCGTCGCAGCGGGCGGTCGTGCTCGCCGACGCGTCGAAGTTCCCGGGCGTCGGCCTGCTGAGCGTGTGCGGCCCGGAAGAGCTCTGGGGCGTGGTGACCAATGAGGATGCAGACCCGGCGACGCTCGCCGTGCTGCGCAGCAACGACATCGAGGTGATGACGGCGTGAAACTGACCATCGTCGGAGGCGGCGGCTTCCGTGTCCCCCAGGTGTTCGAGGCGGTGTCCTCAGACGACGCCCCCGTGCGCATCGACGAGCTGAGCCTCTTCGACGTGTCGGCCTCGCGCCTCGCGACCATCCGCAAGGTCATCGACCGGATGTCCGAGCAGACGCGCCACGTGCCGCGGATCACGGTCACGGAAGACCTCGCCGAGGCCCTGACCGGTGCCGACTTCGTCTTCAGTGCCGTGCGCATCGGCGGCACAGCCGGCCGCGTCACGGACGAGCGCACCGCGCTCGAGCTCGGCGTGCTCGGTCAGGAGACCGTCGGGCCCGGTGGCATCGCGTACGCGCTTCGCACCATCCCGTTCATGGTCGGACTCGCCGAGGTGATCCGCGATGTCGCGCCCGATGCCTGGGTGATCAACTTCACCAACCCCGCCGGCATGGTGACCGAGGCGATGCGGGCCGTGCTCGGCGACCGGGTCGTCGGCATCTGCGACACCCCGATCGGCCTCATGCGACGCGCGGTCGCTGCCGCGACGGGCGACCGCACCGCCGCCGACGCCGCCTCGCTGCACTTCGACTACGTCGGCCTGAACCACCTCGGGTGGCTCCGCAGCGTCGAGGTCGAGGGCGTCGATCAGCTCCCGAAGCTGCTGGCGTCGGATACCGCGCTCACGACCATCGAAGAGGCCCGGTTGATGAGCTTCGACTGGGTGCGCGCACTCGGCGCGCTGCCCAACGAGTACCTCTATTACTACTACTTCACGCGCGAGGCGACCGAGCGCATCCGCTCGGCGGCGAGCACGCGAGGCGAGTTCCTCGACCGCCAGCAGGCCGACTTCTTCGCCGCCCCCGGCGACGACCCGCTCGAGACCTGGCTCCGGACCCGGCACGAGCGCGAGTCGAGCTACATGGCCGAGAGCCGCAAGGCCGACGAGTCGCGGCACGCGACCGACGTCGACGGCGGCGGTTACCAGACGGTCGCGCTCGACCTGATGGCCGCGCTCGCCACCGGGCGCCCGTCGACGATGATCCTCAACGTCCGGAACGGCGATCTGGTCCCCGCGCTGCCGGCGGACTCGGTCGTCGAGGTCGGGTGCGTGGTCGACGGTGACGGCGTGCACCCCTGGCGGATCGCACCCGTCGAGGGTGAGATGCTCGGGCTCATGGCGCAGGTGAAGTCCGCTGAGCGGCTCACGATCGAGGCCGCGAGGGTCGGGTCGAAGGATCTTGCGTGGCGCGCCTTCGCGGCGCACCCGCTGGTCGACTCGGTCAACGTCGCGCGGTCGCTCGTGGAGCACTACAGCCAGCGCTTCCCGTCGATCGGTCAGCTCCTGGGCTGACCACTCGCCCCGCGTGTAACATTGTCAGTACAAACTGGCGATGGGAGCCGCGGATGGGTCAAGCCGAGCAGCGACTTCCCGACCAGCTGTTCCTCACGATCGACCGGTCGGGTCCGATCCCGCTGTACTTCCAGATCGCGAAGTGCCTGGAGCAGGCGATCACCGACGGCACCCTCCCGCCCGGCGCAAGGCTCGAGAACGAGCTCTCGCTCGCCGAGCGGCTCGGGTTCTCGCGACCGACCATCCGTCGCGCCATCCAGGAGCTCGTCGACCGCGGGCTGCTCGTGCGTCGGCGCGGGGTCGGCACGCAGGTCGTGCACAGCCACGTGAACCGCAACGTCGAGCTGTCGAGCCTGTACGAGGACCTCGACGTGAACGGGCGCCGGCCCACGACGCGGGTGCTGTCGTCCGAGATCGTGCCCGCCGGCGAGCTCGCGGTCGAGCAGCTCGGCGTCGAACCCGGCCGGCCGACGCTGCACATCACGAGACTGAGGTACGCCGACGGGGTGCCGCTCGCGATCCTCGACAACATCCTCCCCGAGCCGTTCACCTCGTTCGACGAGCGCGCACTCACCGACTTCGGGCTCTATCAGCTGCTGCGTTCACGGGGCGTGACGCTTCGCGTGGCGAAGCAGCGGATCGGTGCACGTCAGGCGACGGCCGAGGAGAGCCTCCTCCTCGAGGTCGCCGAGCGTGCGGCCGTGCTCACGGTGAGCCGCACCGCGTTCGACAACTCCGGACGAGCCGTCGAGTACGCCAGGCACAGCTACCGCTCCGACCTGTACTCGTTCGAGGTCACCCTCGTCGATCGCTGAGCCTCACGGCCACGGCCTCTTGGCCGCGACCTCACGGTCGCGGCCGCGCAGGCCTCAGCGACCGCTGCCGAGCGGACGCAGGAACGCGAGCGACGTCCGCACGTCCTCCACGGGCCCAGCGCCGTCGGCCGGTTGAGCCGTGAGGATGGTGTCCTGCTCGAGCACGTACCATCCGTCGTACCCGACCCCGTCCAACGCGGCGACGATCGCCGCGATGTCCACATCGCCGGAGCCGAGCGGCACGTAGATGCCCTGGCGCACGGCCTCGGTGTAGGTCAGCTCACCCGATCGCACGCGCTCGGCGATCGCCGCGGAGACGTCCTTCGCGTGCACGTGCGCGATGCGATCGGGATAGGTCTGGGCGAGCCAGGCGGGGTCGGTGCCGCCGATGAGCAGATGCCCCGTGTCGAGGCAGATCGGCATGCTGGATCCGTCGAGCACGCGGAGGACCTCGTCGCGCCGCTCGATGAGCGTCCCGACGTGCGGGTGCAGGGTCGGGCGGATGCCCCGTGCGCGCGCCAGCTCGGCGAGTCGGTCGAGGTTCGCCAGCAGCGTGCGCCACTGCGCTTCGCTGAGCTCAGGGCGCTCGTCGTAGCCGTCTGCGCCGGTGGCCGCGGCGAGCACGAGCGTGTCGCCGCCCGCCGCCTCGAAGGCGTCGAGCTCGGCGGCCACCCCGGGGACCGGGTCGTGGTCGGGCTCATGCAGCACGACGGGCACGAAGGCGCCGACGGCCTGAAGGCCGGCGTCGCGAAGTGCCGCACTCCGTCGATCTGGCGCCTCGGGGAGCCAGCCCTGCGGGCCGAACTCGGTCGCGGCGATGCCGAGCTCGCGCATCTCGGCGAGCACCCGCTCGGGCGTGAGCTGCACGCCCCAGTCGGGCACCTCGCATACGCCCCAGCTGATCGGGGCACCGGCGATCCTCATCGTGTCTCCTCGGCATTCGAGCCGGTCATGGCCGGCGACGGGAGCCGCACGGGCTCACCGGTCGCGGCGCTCAGCGTCGCGGCGTCGGCCAGGACGAGGGCTTCCCGCCCGTCGGAGAGCCCCGGCAGCGGTGCGGTCCCCGCCTGGATCGACGAGATGAAATGCGACAGTTCGTCGCGATACGCCTGGGCGTACCGGTCCAGGAAGAAGGGCTGGTACACGCCCGCGGCCGAGCCGGCCGCCGTGTTGGCGACGACCGACGTGTCGCGGTGGTTCAGCGTCTCCAACGAGCCGAGCGGGCCGAACAGTTCGACCCGCTGGTCGTATCCCGCGGCGCTCGAGCGCGAGTTGATGATCGTGGCGACCGCGCCATCGGCGGTCGTGAGGGTCGTGATCGCCCCGTCGAAGTCGTCGAACTCGGCGAGCGCGGGGTCGCTGCGCTGCCCGATCGCACGCACCTCGACGATCTCGCCGGCGAGCGCGCGCACGAGGTCCAGATCGTGGATGGCCATGTCGCGGAAGATCCCGCCCGACTGCGCCACGTACGACAGGGGCGGCGGAGCCGGATCGCGGCTGATGATGGTCAGCTGGCGTACCGGCCCGATCTCGCCCGCGGCGGCACGGACCCGGATCTCGGCGATGCCGGCATCGAACCGGCGGTTGAAGCCCACCATCACCCGGTGCGCCGAGTCGGCGACCGCGGCGATGCACTCGTCCACGCGGGCGAGGTCGAGATCGACGGGCTTCTCCACGAGCACGGCCTTGCCCGCCGAGACCGCGGCGAGGATGTGGTCGACGTGGTAGGGCGTGGGCGAGCCGACGATGACGGCGTCGATGTCGTCGCCGAACGCCTCGGCGACCTCGGTCGTGGCGCGCGCCGCGTACCGGCCGGCCAACCGCTCGGCGGCGCCGTCGACGGGGTCGGCGACGAGCGCGAGCCGAGCGTCCGGGTGTGCGGCGATGCTCGCGGCATGCACGGTGCCGATGCGGCCGGCTCCGATCAGGGCGAAGGAGAGCACGGGTCAGCCTTTCTCAGTGGACGTCGGCGCCTCGCCGAGGAGCGGTCGCTGCAGCACGCGCTGCTGCTCGTACTCGGCCCGAGCGTGCCGGGTGCTGTCGAGGTCCGACACCTCAGCGACCGGGACATCCCACCAGCCGAGGCCGTCGGGCCCGTAGACAAGCGGGTCGCTCTGGACATGGATGAGCGTGGTCCGGTCGGAGGCCTTGGCTGTGGCCATGGCCTCGGCCAGCCGGCGCGTCACGTCGGGTCCGGGCTCGACGTCGATGACGTCGACGCCGTAGCTTCGGGCGTTCGCCGCCAGATCGATGGGCAGCACCTCGCCGTTCTCGAAGCTCTGCGTGGCGTCGTCGTAGGAGCGGTACTTCGTGCCGAAACGTTCCGACCCGACGGTCTCGGAGAGGTGCCCGATCGAGGCGTAGCCGTGGTTCTGGATGAGCACCACGATGAGCTTGATCCCCTCGGCGACCGCGGTGACCAGCTCGGAGTGCATCATGAGGTACGAGCCGTCGCCGACCATCACGATCACGTCGCGGTCGGGTGCGGCACGGCGGGCGCCGAGGCCGCCGGGGATCTCGTAGCCCATGCACGAGTAGGCGTACTCGACGTGGTACCCGAGCGGGTCGCGCACCCGCCAGAGCTTGTGCAGGTCACCGGGAAGCGAGCCCGCGGCCTGGACGACCACGTCGCGCGGGTCGCTCGCCCGCTGGACGGCGCCGATGATCTCGGGCTGACCGGGCAGTTCCCGACCGGTGGGTGCCAGTGCGGCATCCACCACGTCGTCCCACTCGCGCTTCCAGCGACGCAGCCGGTCCGCGTACTCCGCGGAGACCCGGTGACGGTCGAGCTCGGAGGCGAGCGCGACGAGCGCTTCACGCGCGTCGGCCACGACCGCGATCTGGGTGCCGTGCTTATACGCGTCGAACGCCGCGACGTTGATGTTCACGAACCGCACGTTCGGGTGCTGGAACGCGGTCCGGCTCGCGGTCGTGAAGTCGCTGTACCTGGTGCCGATGCCGATGATGACGTCGGCCTCCGCGGCGGCACGGTTGGCCGCCGAGGTGCCCGTGGCACCGACGGCGCCGAGGTACTGCGGGTGGTCCCAGTCGAGCGCGCCGCCGCCCGCCTGCGTCGTGCCGACGGGAATGCCCGTCGCCTCGACGAACGCGCGCAGCTCCGCCTCGGCGGCCGAGTAGAGCACGCCCCCACCTGCGACGATGAGCGGATGCTCCGCGCCCGCGATGGCCGAAACGGCGCGTTCGAGCGCGCCGCGCTCGGGGACGGGGCGACGCAGATGCCACTCGCGGTCCTGCAGGAACTCGACCGGGACGTCGAGCGCTTCGGCCTGCACGTCTTCAGGGAGGGCGATCGTCACCGCGCCCGTCTCCGCGGGGTCGGTGAGCACGCGCATCGCGGCCAGCGCGATCGAGTACAGCTGCTCGGGGCGCTGCACGCGGTCGAAGAACCGCGACAGCGGGCGGAACGCGTCGTTCACCGTCAGGCCGATGTCGTGCGGCAGCTCGAGCTGCTGCAGGACCGGGTCGGCGATGCGGGTCGCGAAGGTGTCGCTCGGCAGCAGCAGCGCGGGCAGCCGATTGGTCGTCGCGAGTGCCGCGCCGGTGAGCATGTTCGTCGCACCGGGACCGACGGATGCGGCGCTGGCCATCGTGCCGAGCCGGCGGCGCATCCGGGCGTAGCCGACCGACTGGTGCACCATGGCCTGCTCGTTGCGCGCCTGGTGGTAGGGCATGAGTCCGGGCTGCGACGCGTTCAGCTGCTTCAGCGCCTGGCCGACGCCCGCGACGTTGCCGTGCCCGAAGATACCGAACGTGCCGGCGATCGTACGCTCCCGGTGGTCGCCGTCGACCGTCCACTGCCTGGCCAGGAACTCCATGAGCGCCTGGCTGACCGTCAGCCTCCGCGTGGTCATGCCTGTCCCTTCCGTGGTGCCGCTCCGTATGGGAGCCGAGGGTCGATGTCCTGGTCGTCCCAGGTGCCGCGCACCCAGGCGTGCGCCGGGTGGTCGGAGATGTTCCAGACCCGCTCGGGGTCGGGGCCGGCCATGACGTTCAGGTAGTACAGGTCGTAGCCGGGGCTCGCCGCGCAGGGGCCGTGCCACCCGTAGGGCACGAGGGCGACGTCGCCGGGGCGCACCTCGACGAGGGTGTCGATGTCACCCGCCTCCGACGAGGAGGTGCGCATGAACCCGTAGGGGTCGGCCTCGGTCGGCGCCTCCCGCCCGCGCTCGACCGCCGTCTCGAAGTAGTAGATCTCCTCGAGCCGCGACTCCGAGCCGGGAACGTTCGTGTCGTGCTTGTGCGGCGGGTACGACGACCAGTTGTCGGCGGGCGTGAGCACCTCGCACACGATGAACCGGTCCGCGTCGAGGGTCTCTGGTGTGCCGAAGTTGTGCACCTGGCGGCTGGAGCGCCCCGCGCCCCGCAGCTCGACCGGGACCTCGTCGCGGGCGATGTGCCGCGCAGGCTTCCGCACCGTCGCCGGGGCCTCGGCGACCGCGACCCGGCCACGACCGGCGAGGCCGGCGTACGCGCCGACCGGCAGGTACAGCACGTCGGTCGGTCCGTCGAACACGGACTCCCGCCCGGCGAGCTCGACCGTCTCGCGCGCGCCGTCGACCTCGAACTCGACCGTGAACGACCCGCTGAGCGGCACGATCAGCCGCTCGACGTCACCGACGGGCAGCGGAAGCGTGGTGCCCGCTTCGAGCTCGGCGACCCTGAGGCCCGTGTGCGACCAGCCGGGCGTCGAGGCATCCACCACCAACTCCCACCCCTCGCGCGCGAGCGCGCCCTTCGGGAAGACCCATTCGTTGGCTGCGGCGCGCGTCACGATCGTGCTCCCGTCGTCGATGCATCCGTGTCGGCCGGCCCGTGGACCAGCGCGGCCGCCTGGTCGACGGCCGTGGCGACGTCGCCGTCGCCGGGGTAGAGCAGGGTGCGCCCGACGACCAGCCCTCGGACGCCGGGCAGCGTGAGCGCGTGTTCCCATCCGCGATAGACGGCCTCGGCGTCGCCCGCGGGTTCGCCACCGAGCAGCAGCGTCGGCAGCGTCGTCGCCGACATGACGCGTTCCATCTCGGGGACCACGGGCAGCTTGAGCCAGGTGTACGCGGAGGAACGGCCGAGCCCCGCAGCGATCGCCACCGACCGGATCACGGCGTCAGCGGTCAGCTCGTTCCCGATCCGGCCGTCGCGCCGACGGCTGATGAAGGGCTCGAGCATGATCGGCAGCTCGGCGCGGGCAGCCTCGTCGACCGCGCGCGCCGTCGCCTCGAGCGTGCGGAGGGTGCCCGCGTCGTCGAGGTCGAGGCGCAGGAGCGTCTTCGCGAAGTCGAGCCCGTCCCGGGTCATCGCCTCGACGTCGTAGGCGGTGAACCGGTCGTCGAGTTCGAACGACGCACCGCGGAGACCCCCGCGGTTCATCGATCCGACGACGATCTTGCCGTCGAGCGCGCCGAGCAGCGCGAGGTCGTCGATGAGGTCGGGCGTCGCGAGCACGCCGTCGACGCCCGGGCGGGACAGCGCGAGCGCGAGACGGTCGAGCAGGTCGTACCGGTCGGCCATCGCCATGGCATCGTCGCCGACGCCGAGCGCACCGCGGGCCGGATGGTCGGCGGCGACGATGAACAGGCGCCCGTCACCTTCGAGCAGGGGGCGACGGATGCGGCGGCCCAGCGCCGCACGGATCTCCCCGGGCCGGGTCGCCCTGACGTCGCGGAGCCGCGCGAACTGGTCGTCCGTGAGGACGCGCTGCCGCTCAGCCGTGCGCACGGGCGGCTCCTTCGAGCATCGCGTCGACCTCGCTCGTGGTCGGCATCGCGGTGGAGCATTCGCGGCGCGAGGCGACGATCGCGCCCGCGACGTTCGCGAAGCGAAGCATCCGCTCAAGGTCCCAGCCCTCGAGCAGGCCGTGGCAGAGCGCGCCGCCGAAGCCGTCGCCCGCGCCGAGCCCGTTCACGACGTCGACGGGGAACGTGGGCACCACGACGGATGCATCGCGGGTCTTCGCGAGGACACCCTCAGGGCCCTGCTTGACGATCGCGAGCTCGACGCCGCGTTCGAGCAGCGCGTCGGCGGCACGGTCGGGATCGCGCTCACCGACCGCGACCTCGCACTCCTCGCGGTTGCCGATGGCGACGGTCACGAACTCGAGCGCATGGCCGATCTGCTCGGTCGCCTCGGCGGGCGAGTTCCAGAACTTCTGCCGGTAGTCGAGGTCGAGGACGGTGAGCGGCCGGCGGCCACGGGCGGCCCACGCGGCGTGGTGCGCGCCACGGCTGGGCTCCTCGGAGAGGCCGGAGACGGTCGCCCAGAAGATGCGCGCCGAACGGATCGCGTCGAGGTCGAGCGCCTCGGCGGTGACCGTCATGTCGGGCGCCTTGGGCTTGCGGTAGAAGTAGAGCGGGAAGTCGTCGGGCGGGAAGATCTCGCAGAACGTGACCGGGGTGGCGTACTCGTTCGAGACGCCGACGTACGCGTCGTCAACGCCCAGCCGGCCGAGCTCCCGCCGCAGGAAGCGGCCGAAGGGGTCGTCGCCGACGGCCGAGATGAGCGCCGCCGAATGCCCGTGCCGTGCGGCGGCCACCGTGACGTTGGCGGCGCTGCCGCCGAGGTACTTGCCGAAGGTCTCGACGTCCTCCAGCCCGACGCCGTCCTGCAGGGGGTACAGATCTACCCCGAGCCGGCCGATCGCGATCAGATCCTTCGTCGCGGCCGCGTCGCTCATCGCTCTCCAGTGTGCTCGCCCGATGTCATCACGCTGCCACCCTAGCAAATGTTAGGACATTTGCACCTGGTCTCGCGCCCGCGCCCGCACCCGTCGCGCGCCCGCCCGCGCGCTCCGGCCCCGCACCCGCACCCGCACCCGCACCCGCCCGCGCACCCGCACCCCCACCCGCGCCGTGAGTGTTACCGATCGCGCCCGAATGAGGCGCTGGATCGGAAACAGTGGGCGCGATTCGGTATCACTCGCCGAGCGAGGGGGAAGGAGTGGGACGGGCGGGACGGGGTGGGACGGGCGGGACGGGCGCGGACGGGGCGGGCGGGTGCGGGGGCGGGCGGGTGCGGGGGCGGGGGCGGGGGCGGGTCAGTGTCGGCGCGGGTCGTTCGCGCGGGCGACGCGGCGCCAGACGAGGCCGCCGACGAGGATGACGACGATCGCGACGACGAACTGGGCGAGGCCGCCGAGCTGTGCACTGTCGGTGAGGTCCTCGACGAGCGGCGATGCGCCGTCCCAGAGCCCGTGCAGCACCGCGACGCCGAGGTACGTGCCGACGACACCGAGCGTCAGCCGGAACTGTCCGCTCTTCGCGGCGGCCGCGAAGAGCGCGGCGCCGAGCAGCGAGGTCCAGAGCACGTGCCCGAACGGCTCGAGGATGCCCCGGGCGAGCGCGACCCCGCCCGCCGCGAACACGGGGTGCTCGCCGGTGTAGTTCGCGGCGATGTATCCGATCGTCTCGAGGACCGAGAACCCGAGGCCCACCGCGCCGCCGACGAAGAGGCCGTTGCGCGCGGTCTTCGCGACCCGCCAACCGAGCACGACCACCAGAACCGCCTTCGCGAACTCCTCGACGAAGCCGGCCGAGAGCAGCGACACCACGCCGTTCGGGCTGTCGAACGGATGGGCCTGCGGGATGAGCGCCACGAGGCTGTCGAGCGTGCCGCCGAGCGCCGCGGAGAGGAACCCGCCGAACACCGCGATGACCACCAGCTGCGCGGGCCGCACGGTGTCCGCCGGCAGCAGGCGGTGCGCCATCGCCCACAGCACGGCGCCGGGCACGGTGGCCGCGCCGAGCACGATCCATACGTAGATCAGCACGGTGTTGTGGAGCAGGTGCAGCGGCACCAGCCCGAGGTACACCCACAGCACCGTCGCACCGATCAGGAGCGGGACCGTGCGACTCCCCCGGTGCGAGATCTTCCCAGTCTCGGCGTGCGGCTTCGCGTGCCGCTCGTGCCGGTCATGCCGGTGCGGGGGCGGAGCCGCCTCGGCCGACGAGGCATCCGTCGTCGTCTCAGATGACGCATTGACCATGCTGTTCTCTCCCCCAGGTAGGTGATTGACCGGAGGCGAGCATGACAGTTGGGCCACGCCGTGTCTCGCATGGCAGGGGGAACCACTCAGGCCGGAGGGGCGCTGCTGCGAGCGAGGGCAGATGTTCCGGGGCGGGCGGAGGTGACGGTCAGGCGGGCGGAGGTGACGGTCGGGCGGCCGTCGCTCAACTGAATCGCGCTCGGACCTCGCCGAGCGCCCCGAAATCCGCGTGCACGTCATCGCCGCCCGAGACCGGCACCATCGGCCCCAGCGCGCCCGCCAGGACGAGATCCCCGGCCGCGAGCGGTTGCCCCGATTCCGCCGACACGCGCGCCAACCAGGTGAGCGCGCGCAGCGGGTCGCCCATGCACGATGCGCCCGAACCGGTCGCGGCGAGCTCGCCGTTGAGCAGGACCGTGACCGTCACCTCGGCGGGAGCCACCTCATGGAGCGTCAGTGGCACGTCGCCCAGCACGAAGCATCCGCTCGACGCGTTGTCGGCCACCGTGTCGAGAAGCGTGATGTCCCAGTCGGCGACCCGGCTGTCAACGATCTCCAGCGCCGCGACCACGTACGCGACCGACCCGCGGACCTCGTCGAGCTCCACGCGAGGATCGGCGAGGCTCCGCTCCAGGACGAACGCCACTTCGGCCTCGACGCGCGGCCGAATCAGCGACGAGGTCACGACGGGATCGCCCGAGCGGATCGCCATGTCGTCGAAGAGCATGCCGAAATCGGGCTGCTCCGTGTCGAACTTCGCTTGCGCGTCGCGGGACGTGAGCCCGATCTTCCTGCCGACCACTCGCGCGCCGGCGCGGACGCGTCGTTCCGCCCATTCCCGCTGCACCGAGTAGGCGTCAGCGAGCCCGGACAGGCGAGCGCGGACGGGAGGGATGGCGCGCGATCGTGTGCGCGCCGATTCGAGCTCTTCGGCGATCGACATGTCAGGCGGAGACCTCCGCGGCCTGTCCGGCCGTTTCGCCGCCGTCGAAGACGAACGTCGCTCCCGTCGCGAACGACGACTCGTCACTCGCGAGGAAGACGATGAGCGACGAGAGTTCATGGGCTTCGGCCGTTCGGTGCAGCGCCGACCACCTGGTCACGTCCTCACCGAGCCCGCTGGTCATGGCGGTGCGCACATGCCCGGGATGCACCGAGTTGACCCGGATCCCGTGCACCCCGAGATCGAGCGCGGCGGACTTCGTGAGCCCGACGAGCGCGTGCTTCGAGGTGCTGTACGCCGACATGTTCGGGTATCCGCGGAGGCCGGTCACCGACGAGACATTGATGACGGATGCGGCGCTGGCGCGCGTGAGCGCGGGCAGACACGCCTGCATGCCGTTCCACGCCCCCGTGACGTTCGTCTCGAGCACCTCAGCCCAGCGCTGCGGGGTGTGCTCCTCGAACGCCCCCCGGTGGAAGATGCCGGCGTTGTTGACGAGCACGTCGATCCCGCCGAACTCGTGCTCGGCGAGCGCGGCGGCGCGCTGCCAGTCCTCGCGGTTTCGGACATCGAGTCGGGTGAACCTGGCCGAAACACCCACCTCGTCGGCGAGGAGCCGGCCGGCGGACTCGTCGACGTCGGCGATGACGACCGACGCGCCCTCGGCGGCCAAGGCGCGGACGTGGAATGCCCCCATGCCTCCGGCCGCGCCGGTGACGACGGCCACCTTTCCCGCGAGTCGCATGTGCGCTCCTTCTCCTGGACGAGCCCCGATGTATAAACTCACATTAGCGTTGCACATTCGTGATGAATTCGAAACGGCCGGAGGTGGCGGATGACGGACCGCAGAAGAGCGCTGATCGTACGCGGGGGCTGGTCCGGGCATTCGCCGGTGGAGACCTCCGAACTGTTCGTGCCGTTTCTCGAGGCCACCGGCTTTCAGATCGAGATTCGTGACGACGCCGAGGCGTACGCCGACGCCCAACTCATGGCCGGCGTCGACCTCGTCGTGCAGGCGAACAGCATGGCCGAGGCGAGCACCGAGGCGGTCGACGGACTCAGGAGCACCGTCGCGGCCGGCACCGGCCTCGCCGGTTGGCACGGCGGGATCGTGGACTCGTACCGCAACCACCCGGAATACCTGCAGCTCGTGGGCGGGCAGTTCACGCACCACCCCGCGCGACCCGCCCACGAACACACCGGGGGCGCGGCCGATTTCTTCATGCCCTTCGAGGTCACCATCGTCGATGGCCTGCAGACGCACCCGATCGTCGGCGGCATCGACCGGTTCACACTCGACAGCGAGCAGTACTGGGTCCTCAGCGACGACTACAACGACGTGCTCGCGACGACGACCATCCCGGCACGACCGCACGACCCGTGGTC
>Ga0180223_1001187_pt1 | contig 21705 bp, 21 predicted proteins | sample eDN5th30CKraftOP_FD_151337 | JGI IMG/M metagenome (GOLD analysis project Ga0180223, IMG submission 151337) | Enriched Organic Plus compost microbial communities from Emeryville, California, USA - eDNA 5th pass 30_C Kraft OP (version 2) (version 2) ... | reverse complement strand
CAAATTTGCCTCCGCGCCGTTTCCCTACAACGGCACCGTGCCGACGACGGGCGAGCCTTTCCTCAATGTCACCGAGAACGGCCGCAAGGGCCACCGCACCGCGCGCGGCGGCGTGCTGTGGGAAAGCACCACCTTCGGCGACAATCGCGTGCTTCTCCACATCCCGCGCGGCTTCGACGTTACGCGGCCGGCAGTGATGGTGGTGTTCTTCCACGGCCACGGCGCCGAACTGACACGCGACGTGCTCAACCGCCAGAACGTGCCGGAACAGATCACCGCGTCCGGCATGAATGCCGTGCTGGTCGCGCCGCAATTCGCGGTCGACGCCGCCGACTCCAGCGCCGGCCGCTTCTGGGAGCCCGGCGGCTTCTCGCGCTTCATCAAGGAAGCAGGCGCCAAACTCGCCGCCCTCGACAACAACCCGGCCGCCGCCCTGCGTTACGGCAGCCTGCCGGTGATCATCGTCGCCTATAGCGGCGGCTATTCGCCGGCCGCCTACGCCATCCGCCAGGGCGGGCTAGGCAAGAAACTCAAGGGCCTCGTTCTGATGGACGGCCTCTATGGCGAGATGGACGACTTCGTTCATTTCATCAGGAACGCGAAGTCGTCGTTCTTCATCTCGTCCTATACGTCGTCGACACGCCGGCAGAACATGGCGCTGGCCGAGCGGCTCAAAGCACAGCACATCGCTTACGACACCTCGATCCGCAAGAACCTGTGGCGGCGCGGCGGCGTCGCCCTCGTCGAAACCGACACCGCGGTGCGCCATCGCGACTTCGTCACCGAAGCCTGGACCGGCAACCCGATCGCCGACATTCTCGACAAGCTGGATTGAGCGGCCGCTTTACCGCGTCTTCTCGAAAATCTCCCGGCCTATCAGCATCCGGCGTATTTCAGACGTGCCGGCGCCGATCTCGTAGAGCTTGGCGTCGCGCAGCAGGCGACCAGTCGAGAAGTCGTTGATGTAGCCATTGCCGCCGAGACACTGAATCGCTTCCAGCGCCATCCAGGTCGCCTTCTCCGCCGCATAGAGGATCGCGCCAGCGGCGTCCTCGCGCGTGGTGCGACCGTCGTCGCAGGCTTTCGCCACCGCGTAGACATAGGCCTTCGCCGAATTCATCGTCACATACATGTCGGCGAGCTTGGCCTGGATCAGCTGGAAGCGGCCAATGGCCTGGCCGAACTGATGACGGTCGTGAACGTAAGGGATCACTACGTCCATGCAGGCCTGCATGATGCCAAGCGGCCCTGCGGCGAGCACGACGCGTTCATAGTCGAGACCTGACATCAGCACGTTGACGCCGTTGCCCTCGACGCCGAGTACGTTCTCCTCGGGCACCTCGCAATCGGTGAATACAAGCTCCGAGGTGTCGGAGCCGCGCATGCCGAGTTTGTCGAGCTTCTGCGCCGGCGCAAACCCCTTGAAGCCCTTCTCGACGATGAAGGCCGTGATGCCGCGCGAGCCCGCGGTACGATCGGTCTTCGCATAGATCACCAGCGTGTCGGCCACCGGCCCGTTGGTGATCCACATCTTCGAGCCATTGAGCACGTAGCGATCGCCGACCTTGTCGGCGCGGGTCTTCATCGAGACGACGTCGGAGCCCGCCCCCGGCTCGGACATGGCCAGCGCGCCGACATGTTCGCCGGACACCAGCTTGGGCAGATATTTCCTCTTCTGCGCGTCGGTGCCATTGCGGCTGATCTGGTTGACGCAGAGATTGGAATGCGCCCCATAGGACAGACCGACCGCGGCAGACGCGCGCGACACTTCCTCCATGGCGACGCAGTGCGCCAGATAGCCGAGGTTGGAGCCGCCATACTCCTCGGCGACCGTGATGCCGTGCAGGCCGAGCGCGCCCATCTCCGGCCACAGCTCGCGCGGAAATGTGTTGGTGCGGTCGATCTCGTCGGCACGCGGTGCGATGCGGTCGCGGGCGAAATCGCCGACCGACTTGCGCAGCATGTCGACGTCGTCGCCGAGCCCGAAATCAAAGCCCGACCAGGCATTGGGGATCATGTCAGTGTCTCCGGCACGTTGGAGCGGCAACTCTAGCCACAATCGCCGTGTCCGCGAAACGGCAATGCGCCGAAAGTTTTATCGTGTCGCATGTCCCAGCCGCAAACCGGTATCCGCTTCGTCCGGACGCGCACGAACGGAAGAAAGTTAGGCCGTCAGCGCCTCATCCGGGCCCGGCAGCGCCTTGCCGCCAGCCTGCTTCTGCTGTTTCAGCAGGCGGTCGATCGCGGCTGCCGGCGCCGGTCTGGCAAACAGGAAGCCCTGCATCTCATCGCAACCGGCGAGCCGCAGCAAGACGCGCTGCTGTTCGGTTTCAACGCCTTCGACCAGAATCGACAGCCCGAGCGCGCGCCCGAGTGCGACGATGGCCTGGATGATGACGCCGCCATTGGCGGACGAGCCGAGCGCGGTGACAAAGCTGCGGTCGATCTTAAGCTTGTCGAGCGGGAAGCGTTGCAGGTAGCTCAGGTTCGAATAGCCGGAGCCGAAATCGTCGAGCGCCACGCGCACGCCGAGCGCATGCAGATCCTCGATGCGGCGGACCATCTCTTCCGGGTTGTCGATCAGCACGCCTTCGGTGATTTCCAGCATCAGTCGCGACGGCGGCACCCCGCTCTCAGCCAGCGCCGAGCGCACGGTGTCGACGATCGAACCATCACGCACCTGGAGCGGCGACAGATTGACAGCAACGTACAGGTCCGGCCAGCGCTTGGCCTCCTGCAACGCGCGACGCAGCACGAAGGCGCCGATCGTATCCATCAGGCCCATCTGTTCGGCGATCGGGATGAACACCGCCGGCCCGATCGGCCCGCGCTGTGGATGCGTCCAGCGCAACAAGGCTTCGACACCGACAATGCGCCCGCCATGCGCGGCGATGATCGGCTGGTAATGCAGTTCGAGTTCATGGGCGCTGACGGCGCGCGGCAGTTCACGCTGGATGAATTTCTGGTCCGCCGAAACCGTGTCGAGTGGCGTCTCGAAAGCGACCCAAGCGCCCGGCCCCTTCTGCGCGGCGGCGCGAAGCGCCAGCTCGGCGCGGCGGGTCAGTTCGCCGCGGGTCGCGGCATGGTGCGGCGCCTGGGCAAAGCCGGCATGGGCGCTGACGCGCACCACGGTGTCGAACCAGTGCGGCGGCGCGATATTCTCGATCACCGAAGCGACCATCTTGCCGACATCGATGTCGTCAGGCGCGGTGAGCAGCATGCCGAATTCATCGCTGCCGATGCGCGCGCACACCGCGCCTTCGGGCGCCGCTTCGCGAATGCGGTCAGCCAATGCGATGATCAGTTCGTCACTGCCAAGCACGCCGAAATTCGCGGCGACGTCCGCCATGCCGTCAATCTCGAACACGGCGAAGACCGTGGTCTCGCCGTTCATGCGCTCCGCCAAGGCAAGGTCGAGCAGTTCGAGCAGCTTGGCATGGTTGGGCAGACCGGTGATCTTGTCCATGTCGGCGGCGCGGCGCGCCAGCGCCTCGCTTTCGATCAGATCCCGGCTTGCCCGCCGCAGATGCCATACCGAGAAGCCTGCGAATCCGATGAGCGCAATCGCCAGGATGGCGACGAGAGGCATGATGGCCTTGGCCGTCTCGGCCATCGGCGCACTTCTCTGCCAAGTGAAAAAGCCGGCGATGCGGCCATCGGCGTCGACCACCGGCTGGATTTCGCGGCCATCTTCAGTCGGTGCAACATCGAACTTCAGATCCTTGAGACGGGCGCTCTGCTCGACCATACGGACAAAGCGCGGATCGATTTCGCTGGCCTGCCCGAACAGGGCCCGGAATTCGGCCACCGCATTGCGGAGCGCGGCGCGCTGCTCCGTGAGCCGAGTTTCGTCGTGGTGCCGTGCCACCTGATAGCCGACGCCGGTGCTCACGATGGTGGCGACAAGCGCCACGATGGCCAGCATCACGATCATGCGGCGCGAAGACGGATTGCCGGACGGTGCGCGCGCGGTCGCGCCGGCGGCGGAGCCCGGACGCAAATCGCCGCTGTCCGCGCCTGGGCCCGGCAGGTCTGTCTTACTCCAACGCAACCGCATTACTCCCCCGCGCAAACACCGCGGCATCCCGTATGGGTTTACCCGGACAGCCTTAATGGCGGGTCAGCAAACGAGGTGAATGAAGAGTAACCATGCGGATACTTGCGCCGAAAAACACAGGAAATTCCTGCGTTTAAGGTCTAGCGCAGACCAAACCACAGGGTCGCGATGGCCAGGAACGAGAAAAAGCCGACCACGTCCGTCACAGTGGTCACGAAGGGGCTCGAGGCCACCGCCGGATCGATCCTCAAGCGATGCAGTCCGAGCGGGATGAGAATGCCGCCGGCCGCCGCCGCCAGCATGTTGCAGATCATGGCAAGCCCGATGACGAAGGCCAGCCCCGGCACATCGAACCAGACATAGGCGGCGAGGCCCGTGATGACGGCAAAGGCGACGCCGTTGAGCAGGCCGACCATCAATTCGCGAGCGATCACCCAGCGCGCATTGCCGTCGTTCAGTTGCTGGGTCGCCAGCGCCCGCACCGCGACCGTCATGGTCTGTGTCGTGGCATTGCCGCCCTGGCTCGCCACGATCGGCGCCAGCACCGCCAGCGCCACCATCTTCTGAAGTTGTCCTTCAAACAGCCCAAGCACGGACGAGGCCAGAAAAGCCGTCGCGAGATTGACCAGAAGCCAGTTGAAGCGGTAGCGCGCGATGGTCCAGACAGTGTCCGACAGTTCTTCCTCGGACTTGACGCCACCGAGCGCCTTCATGTCCTCGTCCGCTTCTTCCTGGATGACGTCGGCGACATCGTCGAAGGTAACGACGCCGACCAGCTTCTCGCCCTCGTCCACGACCGGCACCGAGACCATGTCGTAGCGCTGGAACAGGTGCGCGACGTTCTCCTGGGTCTCGGTCGGCCGCACGCGCCGGCGCTCTTCGTCCATCAGTTCGGAGACCGGCACGGGACGCTTGGCCCGAAGCAGCCGGTTCAGCGGCACAGCGCCAAGAAAGCGGCCGGTCGCATCGACGACATAGAGTTCGTAGAAACGCTCCGGCAGATCCTCGGTCTCGCGCAGGTGGTCGATGACACGGCCGACATTCCAGTCCGGTGTTACGGCGATGAAATCCGGCTGCATCCGCCGGCCGGCCGAGAACTCGGGATAATCGAGGCTGCGAGTGAGCGCGATGCGTTCGTCCGGCGGCACGTGACCGAGAATTTCGTTGCGCTCTTCGGTCGGGATGTCGGCAAGGATGGTGACGGCGTCGTCGGTGTCGATGTCACGGACACCCTCGGCAACCGTTTCCGGATCGAGCTCTTCGAGTATCTCCTCGCGCACCGTCGCGTCGAGTTCCGTAAGCGCGGTGAAGTCGAAGTCGAGACCTAGCAGTTCGACCAGGCGCGGCCGGTCGTCCGGCTCCAGCGCGGCCACCACTGCGGCAAGATCGGATTCGTGGATTTCGCCAACGAGATCACGCAGCCGGTCGGTGTCGCCGATCTCGACGGCACGGGTAACGCTCGCAACGAAGTCCGGACGCAGGGCGCCGTTCGCGTCGCGCAGCTCGACCTCGGCCTGCGGTTCGTCGGTGCTGGTCGGTGCCGAGGTCATGGCTGCTCCCGCTTGGCCACACACCCGGCCACCCGGGGATGGGACTGCCACCGTGGCTCATTCTGGCGAAGGCCGTATGTCGCTTCGCCCCAATAAGCGCCGCGACAACCGCAAAGCGGGCTTGTACGCTCGACCCGCAGGATTGCGCAATCTCAAAGCGTAGTCATTGCCGCCTCGCCCAATCGGTTCTCCACTCGCAAGTCCGCCGCCGATGCACCGCCTTATCGCTTCGTTGATATCCGTCCTGACGATCGTCGCCTTGCCCTCCCCCGGAGCCGCCGATAGCTGTGCCGGCCGGCCGGCCGCGCTCGGCACGTCCCGAACCCTCGCCATCAGCGCCACCACGATACCCCGCGTCGGTCGCAAGCATTTCCCGGAGACGCTGCCGCTCGCCGACAAGGAATTGGTGCTCACCTTTGACGACGGCCCCTGGCCGACAACGACCCCGCGCGTGCTCGATGCGCTCAAGGCCGAATGCGTCCGCGCCACGTTCTTCCTGCTCGGCCGCAACACCGACGCCCATCCGGCTTTGGCGCGGCGGGCCTTGGCGGAAGGCCACACGATCGGACACCACACCTATTCGCATCCGCTCCTGAGCAATCTCCCGCTCGCCAAGGCCGAAGCCGAGATCAACCGCGGCATCGCGCGCGATGAATTCGCCCTGACCGGCGTCGCCCGCAGCACGCCGTCGACGCCGTTCTTCCGCTTTCCGGGGTTTGCCTCGAGCCAGCCTTTGCTGGACCGCCTGCAGGACCGTGGCATCGTCGTGTTCGGCGCCGATGTCTGGGCCAGCGACTGGGAGCCGATGTCGCCGGAGGTCCAATTGCAGAAGCTTCTGCAGCGGATCGAGCATGTCCGCCGCGGCATCGTGCTGCTGCACGATACCAAGGCGCAAACCGCGGCCATGTTGCCGCGTCTGCTGCGCGAACTGAAATCACGCGGCTATCGTGTCGTCCATGTCGTGCCGGCGGCCGGCCATGTCACGAACTGAGACAAGATTGTCCCGCGAACTGTTCCCTTTTTGCCGCACCTTCAAAAATACCTTTGAAAACAAGGCCCGGCAGCGCTGCCGTGGTTGATTTTTGATGAAGGCCCGGCGCCGTTAACGTTAAGGTCCCTGCCGCCCGGGATGAGACGCGCATCGAGCAAAGCGCGCGCGGGCGCGGTGTTGTTGGGGGCGTGCGTTCGATGTCTCGTTTGTGTGCAGCGGCGCTGCTGGTCTGCGGCGTGGCCTTTGCGGTTGGCGGTTTGTCGACAACAGCCAGAGCCGAAACCTGTAGCAATCCGAAGGCGCTCGGCACCAGCCGCACGATAGCGGTCGAAAGCAACGACTTCCCGCGCATCGGCACGATGCAATACCGACGCACCCTGCCGCTCGACGACCACGAAGTGGTCATTACCTTCGACGACGGCCCGCTGCCGCCCTACACCAACCGCGTGCTCGACGCGCTGGCCGCCGAATGCGTCAAGGTGACCTACTTCCTGGTCGGCACCATGGCGCGCGCCAATCCCGACCTGGTGCGCCGCATCTACAATGCCGGCCACGTCATCGGCACGCACAGCCACCGCCACCCTTTCAACATGGATCAGATGGAGCGGGCGCGCGTCGTCAGCGAAATCGACGGCGGCATCGCCGCGGTCAAAACGGCACTTGGCGACGAACGCGCGCTGGCACCGTTCTTCCGCGTGCCCGGCCTGGCGCGCTCGCGACAGATCGAGACCTATGCGGCCTCGCAGTCGCTGTCGGTGTGGAGCGCCGACGAAGTTGCCGACGACTGGCATCGCGGCATCACATCGGAACAGATCGTGCAGCGCGCCATGGCCCGCATCGAGGCCAGAGGCCACCGGGGTGTTTTGTTGCTGCACGACATCCACCCCGCCACCGCCCGCGCGGTACCGATGCTGCTCAAGCGCCTCAAGGCCGGCGGCTACAAGATCGTGCAGGCGGTGCCCGCGGGCGATCGCCCGGCTTCGGTACCGGAGCGCAGTCCGGTGCTGGTCGCCGCGGCGGAGAAGCCGGGCTGGCCGCGCGTCGTTCAGCCGGCGCAGCAACCCGGTCGCAAGATCAAGGTGGCATCCGCGAAGAGGACCGCCGCGCTGCGCGCCAAACTCGCCAGCCGAAAGTCGCCGACGGTGGTTGCCACCTCCGGCTTTGGCGCGCTGTTCAACCGCTGACGACTGTGCCGTCAAGCGGATTGTCAGGCGACGCTGCGCGGTGCAGCATCGCGGGCGAAATCAGGGCTCGTGGCCCTTCGACCGTATCAGGAGCAATTCATGGACAAGCTTCGTATCACCGCCGGCTCATTCGTATTCGACGCCAAGTTCGAAACCGAACTGGCGCCCAAGACCGTCGCGGTGTTCAAGAAGCTCCTGCCCTATGAGGAGAAGGTCATCCATGTGCGCTGGAGCGGCGAAGGGGTGTGGGTGCCGCTGGGGGATCTGGATCTAGGCCTCACTTACGAGAACCACACCAGCTACCCGCATCCCGGCCAGATGATCGTCTATCCCGGTGGCATCAGCGAGACCGAGATTCTCCTGTCCTACGGCGCCGTGCATTTCGCCTCGAAGCTCGGCCAGCTCGCCGGCAACCACTTCATCACGCTGACGTCGGGCCTCGACCGGCTCTACGAATTCGGTCGCGCCGTGCTGTACGAAGGCGCCAAGCCGATCCGCATCGAGGCAGTGTGAGGCTCAAATCGGCCGCCCGGCTAACGGTTTGACGGGACGACGAAAAATCCACCGGCGCGGGCCCGGGAAAGCCCCCTCGGCCCTTGTGTGGCGGGACCCTATTTGATACAGGGTCCGCCGCTGAGGGTGATTTCGGTCCCCTTTGACATGCGGCCGTGGCGGAATTGGTAGACGCACTGCCTTGAGGTGGCAGCGGGTAAAACCGTGGAAGTTCGAGTCTTCTCGGCCGCACCAAAATCAGAACTGATTTTGCAAAAGAAAAGCCCCGCTCGCGGGGCTTTTTTCGTCGGTGAATGCGCCCTGGAGGTGGGTTACCGCATATCCGGCGAGCGCGGCAGCAGTTCGCCGACCTCGACCGCGATGCGGTTGCCGTTGACCACGACGGTGCCCTGCGCCACTGGCAGGTTGTTGGCGAGCACCTTGACGGCGTCGTCCTCGGTGGCGTCGAGCTCGATGATGGCGCCGCGGCCGAGCCGGAGCACCTGATGGACCGGCATGGTGGTCGTGCCCAGCACGACCGTGATGTCGACCGAAACCTTGTCGAAAGTGGCCAAGTTCCCAAATTCCTGTATGTCGTTTTGTGCCCGTCCCTGTGACCGGGCCTGGTTCAAAGTCACCCCACTATGGTTAACCGGTGATTAACGCGCGCGATCTCCTCAATGTCGGCATGCCGGCGGCGCCAGGCGCAGCGCCGGTCGAATGGCGGATTTCCGAGGGTTTGACGCCCTATCCGGAGGCCGTGGCCTTCATGGAGGCCCGTTCCGAGGCGATCAGCCGGGGCGAGGCCCCGGAACTCGTATGGCTGGTCGAACACCCTCCGCTCTACACCGCCGGCACCTCGGCCAACCGCGCCGACGTCCTGGACGCCCGATTCCCGGTGTTCGATTCGGGTCGCGGCGGTCAGATGACCTATCACGGCCCCGGCCAGCGGGTCGGCTACGTCATGATCGACCTCAAGCGCCGCGGGCCTGACGTGCGCCGCTTCGTCGCCACGCTCGAGGAATGGATCATCCGCAGCCTCGCCGCCTTCAACATCCGCGGCGAGCGGCGCGAGGACCGCATCGGCGTCTGGGTGAAGCGTCCCGACAAGGGCGGTCAGGGTTTGGGAGAAGGCTTCGAGGACAAGATCGCCGCGCTCGGCATCCGCGTGCGCAAGTGGGTGACGCTGCACGGCGTCGCCATCAATATCGATCCCGACCTTTCCCACTTCGGCGGCATCGTGCCCTGCGGCGTCTCGGTGCAGCGCTACGGGGTCACCAGCCTCGCCGATCTCGGCCACACGACGACGATGCCGGAGTTCGACATGGCGTTCAGGCAGGCGTTCGAGGAGCTGTTCGGGGCGACCGCGTCGTCTAACGACCCGGCGCTCACCGCCGAAGTATCCCGATAGTGACTTAATGACATCGCTGTCATGTCTTGCGGCAGATCAAGCCGCAGGAAACGGCCATGCGTAACGTTATTTTTGGAGACAAATCCCTCCTCGAGGCTCCCATGCTCAGGTTCTGGCTGCTGCGCTTTCATCGGTGGATCGCGCTCACGCTCTCAATTCCACTCGCCGTCGTCATCGTGACCGGGTTGATCCTGTCCTTCGAGCCGATGGTCATGGGCACGGGCAATCCCGCGGTAACGCCCGCCTCGATCGGCGCGGCGCTGGCCAAATACGACCCCGAGGGCAAGGCGCGCTCGATTTCCATTCGCAGCTATGACGGCACCTTGTCGATCGGCGGCCGAAGCCAGGCGACGGTCGTCGATCTGGCCACCAACGAGCGAGCCGCCGCGCCGGGTGCGCTGGCGACCGTGTTCGGCTCCTCGCGTCGGCTGCACGAGAACTTCATCTACGACCTGCGCTGGGTCGTCACCGCCTCGACCATCGGTATGCTGGCGATGATTCTGCTTGGCGTGCTGATGGGCTGGCCGCGCATCCGCAACACGGTGTCGGGCTGGCATCAGGGCGCCGCATGGTTCGTGCTGCCGCTTGTGATCCTCAGCCCGCTGACCGGACTGGCACTCGCCTTCGGCATTACCTTCACCGCGCCGGTCGCACGCCCGGCGGGCGCGCCCGTCTCCCTGAACGAGGCCCTGAAGATCGTCGGCGCACAATACGACCTGTCGCGCATCACCTGGATACGCCCGCTCGGCGGCGCGCTGGCGGCGCGCGTCAATGACGGCGGCGAGTTGCGGGTGTTTGCGGTGACGCGCGACGGCCTCGTGCCGTTCGCGCGCAACTGGCCGCGGCTCATCCACGAGGGCAACTGGAGCGCCGTGACCGCGCCGATGCTGAACGTCATCACCTCGATGGCGCTGGTGATCCTGATGGTGACGGGCCTGTGGATCTGGAGCCGCCGGCAATTCCGCCGCCGTCAGCCGCGGGCGGCGCGCCCTGCCCGCGCTCAGATCGTCGGCAGCACCGAGAACGCCTGACCCGGCACGCGCTCCTTCAGCGACGAGGCGCTGCCGGCGGTGCGCTGGATAGCATCGACGCGCGCGCTGAACGGGCCGCGCCGACAGGCCGCGATCATGTCCTCGATCACCGCTGCGTCGCCGGCGAGCACGGCCTCGACGGTGCCGTCGCGGCAGTTGCGCACCCAGCCTGCGAGGTCACGCGACCGCGCTTCGCGCTCGACGAAGGCGCGATAGCCGACGCCCTGCACGCGGCCATGCACGACAAGATGGACGACCACCTCCTCCATCGTCACGCCTCCCTCAAACCTCGCCCTGCGCGATCACGCGGCTGCCGGTCCAGCGCGATATCGACCAGCGCGCGATGACGCGGACATGACGGTCCGGCAAACCCCAGCTGCGCGCGGCGGCGGCGCACATCTCAGCGTAACCGGGCTTGGGCCGGCCGGCGACAGCGCGGCGCAACAGATAGACCATCGCCAGCGCCGTACGCGAGCCGACCCGGATCGGCAGATAGCGCACGAGGTAGATCTCCTTGTGCAGCAGTTCATAGGCATGGAGCGCCGCCAGGTCGCGTGGCGTCAGCCGCCACAGCACGCCATGCACGACCTTGCCTGGTGCACGGCGCACCGAACCCCAGCCGTCGACGCCGATGAAGAACTCATGGCCGTCGAGCCGCGCCGGACCGATGGCCCGCGCGGCAGGACAGCGCGCCATCATGGCGGCGCGGTGCATGTTGGAGCCATAGGCGAAATAGAGAGTCACGCCTGAAAGATAGCAGACGAGCGCCGCTCAGTGGACGGTCTCGTCGTCGGTTTCCTCATCCTCATCCAGTTCGGCGCCGTCGATGCTGTCGATCTCGCGCTCGAAGTCCTCCGGCATCATGTCGTCTTCATCCTCGTCATGAACGGGATGCTGCGCGTTGCCGCCATCCGCGGTCGGCGTGAAGCCGCCGCCAGCGGGCACTTCCTCGCCGCGCTCGGCGCGCTCGCCGAGAGTCTCGGGGCGCGTGTCCGGCAGATCGCGGCGGCGATCCTCGTCGATGAGGTCCGGCGCGGTGTTGCTTTCGAGATCGGTGTTGCGCGGCTTGCGGGTCGGAGGCATCGGCGATCTCCTTGAGGGCTGTCGTCGAGCCCTCAACGCGCGCCGGCGAACCACGGTTCCTGCGCGAGAACCGCTCAGGCGAATTCCAGAATCACCGCGTCCACCGCCAGGCTGTCGCCGGGCTTGGCGTTGATCTTCTTGACCGTGCCGTCGATCTCGGCGCGCAGCACGTTTTCCATCTTCATGGCCTCGACCACCGCCACGGTTTCGCCGGCCTTCACTTCCTGGCCTTCAGCGACGGCGATGGAGACGACGAGACCCGGCATCGGGCACAGCACCAGCTTGGCCGTATTGGCCGCCTGCTTCACCGGCATCAGCCGGGCATAGGCGGCCTCGCGCTCGGTGAAGACATGAACCTTGGCTTCGACGCCCTGATAGGCCAGCGCGAAGCCGTTCGGAATCGTGCGTACCTGTACCGCGACCGGCTTGGAATCGAGGGTGCCGGCCCACAAGGGCTCGCCCGGCTTCCAGCTCGATTCGAGATGACGCACGGCAGTCTTTCCATCGAAGCGGACGCCGATGGTGCCGTTCTCACGCTTCACTTCGAGACGATACTCGGTATCGCCAAGCCAGACCGCGCGGTTGGCTTCGCGCGTCACCTCGCGACCGCTCATCTGACCGGAGATCTGCCGCTTGCGCTCGCCGAGCACGTGATCGATGGCAGCTGCCACGGCGGCAATGACTTCGGCGGGCTCGCCGTCCGGCGCCTGCGGGTGGAAGCCTTCGGGGAATTCCTCGGCGATGAAGCCGGTCGACAGCTTGCCGGACTTCCAGCGCGGATGCGCCATCAGCGCCGACAGGAATGGAATGTTGTGGCGGATGCCGTCGATGACGAAGGCATCGAGCGCATCGCCCTGCGCATCGACCGCTTCGGCGCGAGTCGGCGCATGCGTGACGAGCTTGGCGATCATCGGATCGTAGAACAGCGAAATCTCGCCGCCCTCATAGACGCCGGTGTCGTTGCGCACCGTGACGCCGTCGATCACCTGCTCGACCGGCGGCCGGTAGCGCGTCAGGCGGCCGGTTGACGGCAGGAAGTTGCGATACGGATCCTCGGCATAGACGCGGCTCTCGACCGCCCAGCCCTTCAGTTTCACGTCTTCCTGCTTGATCGACAGCTTCTCGCCGGCGGCAACGCGGATCATCTGCTCCACGAGATCGATGCCGGTGATGAGTTCGGTCACCGGATGCTCGACCTGCAGGCGCGTGTTCATTTCGAGAAAGAAGAAGCTGCGGTCCTGCCCGGCGACGAACTCGACGGTGCCGGCGGAGTCGTAACCGACGGCTTTGGCCAGCGCGACCGACTGCTCGCCCATCTTCCTGCGCGTCGCCTCATCGAGCAGCGGTGACGGCGCTTCCTCGATGACCTTCTGGTTGCGGCGCTGGATCGAGCATTCGCGCTCGCCCAGATAAATGACATTGCCGTGCTTGTCGCCGAGCAACTGGATTTCGATGTGGCGCGGATCGGTGATGAATTTCTCGATGAACATGCGGTCGTCGCCGAACGACGACTTGGCTTCCGAGCGCGAACGGGCAAAGCCTTCGGCGACTTCCTTCTCCGACCAGGCGATGCGCATGCCCTTGCCGCCGCCGCCGGCCGAGGCCTTGATCATGACCGGATAGCCGATCTCGTTGGCGATCTGCACCGCCTCCTTCTCGTCGGCGATGACGCCGAGATAACCAGGCACGGTCGAGACCTTCGCGGCGGCCGCCGCTTTCTTGGACTCGATCTTGTCGCCCATGGCGGCGATGGCCTTGGGGTTGGGGCCGATAAAGACGATACCGGCGGCCTCCAGCGCCTTGGGGAAAGCCTCGCGCTCGGACAGGAAGCCGTAGCCGGGGTGGACGGCCTCGGCGCCGGTCTCCTTACAGGCGGCGATGATCTTCTCGATGATCAGATAGCTCTGCGCCGCTGGCGGCGGGCCGATAAGCACGGCGGTATCGGCCATCTCGACATGGAGCGCGTCCTTGTCGGCCTCGGAATAGACCGCAACGGTCTCGATCCCCATCTTGCGGGCGGTCTTGATGATCCGGCAGGCGATTTCGCCGCGATTGGCAATCAGAATGCGCTTGAACATGAAGGTCGAGGGTCCCCGCCGCTAAACCGGCGCACTCTGCGGCACTGCAATAAAATGTCAATGCGGGACGGCAAACCGGCCCGAAGTCACCAGCCACAACCCGGCGCCGCCGGCGAGCCAGCACAGGACCGTCATCACGGCCACCTCGACCGCGAAGCGCCCTCGCCCCATGACGGCGGCGAGAACGAGCTTGCTGGCGGTGTTGGCGACGACGGCGATCAAAATCGTCATGCTGGCGTCGAGCCAGCCGAGCGGCTCCGGCACCAGCTGGCTGGTCGCCGCCGTCACGGCATCGAGATCGGCGAGGCCGAGGACGACGGCGCCGACAAAGGTGCCACCGGTGCCGAACGTCTCGGCGAGAACCCGGCCGACGACCATCGTGGCGCCGAGCAGCACGGCAAAGCCGACCACCGGCCAGAAGCTGAACGGGTTACTGAACGCTTCAGGCCGGATCCGGCCGCCATGATCGCCACTGCGCCAGTATACCGTGACGATGGCGTAACTGGCCGCGACCAGCGCGGCGGGACCGAGTGCGGGTGTGATCAGCGCCAACAAACCCGGCTGCAGCGCCGCGACGATGGCGGCGACGCGCAGAAACGACAGCGCCGTGGCGATCGCCACGCCCGAGGCGAGCAGGCCCGCCGAACCCTCGCCCGCGACGGCGCGGCGCGCATTGGCGACAGTTACGGCCGTCGAAGACACCAGCCCGCCGGCCAGCGCGCTGACCAGCACGCCGCGCTCGGCGCCGAACACCTTGACCGCGACATAGCCAAGAAACGACACCCCGGCGAGCGCGATGGCGATGAGCCAGACTTCACGCGGGTTGACGCCCGGCGCGGCGCCGATCGCCGCATCGGGCACCACCGGCAGGATGATGAAGGTCATTGCCAGCAGCACCAGCGCCGAGCGCAATTCCGGCCAGGTGATGCGCTCGATCCAGCCGTGGACTTCGGTGCGAACGGCCAGCACGCCGGTCATCGCCACAGCGGCAGCGGCCGCCACCCGGCTGTCGCCGGCCACCGCGAGCGCGCCGAGCGCAAAGGTCAGGAGGCCGGCGAGGATGGTCGTGGCGGAAAAGCTGCCGGCGGCGCGATCGGCGTCACGCTGCAGCACCGTGAAGACGGCGGCATAGACGGCAAAGCCCAGCCCGATGACAAGGCCGGCGCCGTAGCCCGGGCCCGCCAATTGCGCCAGCGCGGCGATGACGCCGCCGAGCAGGCCGCACAGCGTGAAGGTGCGAATACCGGCCGCGCGCGACCCAGGCGTCATGGTGCGCGTCTTCCATCCGCGCTCGACGCCGACCAGCAAGCCGATACCGAGAGCGATCGTCAGACGCAGCAGAAGATCGTCGATTGTCATTGCAAAGCCCGGCCTGTGGTTCGCCCGCGCGGCAGATGAATATGCTGCCATCGAGGCATCATGTAAAAGCGGTATCCCCTCCCGATCGGGTGCGAGGGTGAAATTTCCCTTTTCGCGCCGCGCCTGTTTCGCCCCGAAAGCGCCCCTTATATAAAGCACACCGAATTCTAACCCGATCAGCGTTTGGAGACCCGAAATGACCCTGGCAATCGGCGATATCGCCCCGGATTTCGAAGCGGACACCACCGAAGGCAAGATCCGCTTTCATGAATGGCTCGGCGATTCATGGGCCGTGCTGTTCTCGCACCCCAAGGACTTCACGCCGGTCTGCACCACCGAGCTCGGCACCATGGCGCGGCTCAAGCCGGAATTCGACAAGCGCAACACCAAGATCATCGGCCTGTCGGTCGATCCGGTCGACAATCACGCCAAGTGGTCGGTGGACATCAAGGAGATCGTCGGCTTCGCACCGAACTATCCGATGATCGGCGATACCGATCTGAAAGTGGCCAAGCTCTACGGCATGCTGCCGGCCTCGACCGGCGGCACCTCTGAAGGCCGCACCCCGGCCGACAACCAGACGGTCCGCAACGTCTTCGTCGTCGGCCCCGACAAGAAGATCAAGCTGATCCTCGTTTATCCGATGACCACCGGCCGCAACTTCGACGAGATTCTGCGCGTCATCGACTCGCTGCAGCTCACCGCCAAGCATCGCGTGGCGACGCCAGCGAACTGGAAACAGGGTGACGACATCATCATCACCGGCGCGGTCAGCGACGAGGAAGCCAAGAAGATCTGGCCGGGCGGCTACAAGCAGCCCCGCCCCTACATCCGTATCGCGCCGCAGCCGAAGTAAGTGGCGAAATAGGCCGCGACAGCGCGACGCCGGTTTGGCTATAGATCGAGGGCGCGGGCCTTGTACCGCGCCCTTTTCTCTTTTGCCCGTCCGCTCCGGAGCTCCCTCGCATGTCGAACGTCAATGAAGTCGCCTTCAAGCAGCCGCCCTTTGCCGACCATCTCGGCCTGAAGATCACCCACATGTCGGCCGAGAAGGTCACCGCGGAACTGCCGATGCGCGAGGAGCTCAACAACCGCTTCAACATCATGCATGGCGGGGCCATCATGGCGCTGGCGGACAATATCGGCGGCACCGCGACGTCGGCCAATCTCAAGCCCGGCCAGACCACCACGACGATCGAGAGCAAGACCAACTTCTTCGCCGCCATCCCGGTCGGCGACACCGCCTATGCCGAATGCACGCCGCTGCATCGCGGCCGCACCACCATGGTCTGGCAGACCCGCATCACCCGCAATGACGGCCGCCTGTGCGCGCTGGTGACGCAGACGCAGTTGGTGATGGAGAAGAAGTAACCGCTATTTATCCGCGGTCGCCGCGGCCGGCTTGGCCGGCCCCGCGCGATTGACGATGAGCACGCCGGCGGCGCACACCACCATGCCGAAAATCGACAGCGCGTCGAGCTTCTCGCCGAACAGGAAATAGGCCATCAGCGCCGTGGTCGCCGGAACCAGATAGAACAGGCTGGCGAAGCGGGTCGCCGCCGAACGGCGGATCAGCCAGTACATCAGGCCAATGGTGGCGATCGACAGGACAACGACCAGCCAAGCCAGCGCTGCGACCAGTTCGACGCTCCAGTGAATGACTCGCGTCTCGAATGCGAAAGCGATGATCCAGAACACGACGGCGACGCCGAGATACTGGATGGTGTTGCCGCTGCGCCAGTCGATGCCGCCGCTGAAGCGTTTCTGATAAAGCGAGCCGAGGGTGATGCCGATGAGCGACACGACGCTCGCGGTCCAGCCGAGCACGCTCGCTTCGGCCAGCATCTGACGATCATGCAGCACCAGCGCGACGCCGCCGAGGCCGAGCACGAGCCCAACCCACTGCTGCACCGTCACCTTCTCGCCCATGAACCGGTTGGCAATGGTCGAGGTCAGGATCGGCTGCAGCCCGGGAATGAGCGCCGAGATGCCAGCCGGCACGCCCTGGCTGATCGCCAGGAACACACCACCGAGATACACCCCGTGCACCAGAAGGCCGGAAACGAAACTGTGGCCGATGCCAGCCCTGTCCGGCAGCCGCGCACCGGCGATCAGCGAGATGATCGCCATCAGGACGACGACCGCCGTCATCCGCACGGCGAGAAATGTCATCGGCTCGATGTAAGGCAGGCCATAGCGGGTGCCGATGAAACCCGTGCTCCACAACAGCACGAAGAGCAGCGGCGCCGAGGCAACCGCCAAATTCGATAGCCGCAAATTCGGCATGGCAGACATATTGTGAGAAAAACCCGGCAACCAGCAGCCCGGCATGGGCAGGAAACGGCGCTATAGCACTTCGCGTGCGCTGAACACACTCTTTGTTCCCTCGTAGAGCGGTGCTCCCCGTTCCGCCACCGCAACCTTTGCGACGCCCGAACGTTCTCCACGGCAAGCCACTGCGCAGAGCATGGAACCAGGAGGAACTGCCATGAGCGACCCCCGTCTCAACGATCCGCGTTTCGACACGCGCCCGACAGACCCGACTGTGCGCGATGCGGAATTGCGCCGCGCCGGTTCGAGTTCGACATGGGCTTGGGTCGGCGGCATTGCTGCCGTGATCCTGATTGCGATTCTGGTGATGGGTAACTGGCATACGGGCAGCGACACCGGCACGCCCGTGACCGCCAACAATCCGGCCGTAACCGCGCCCGCAGGCTCGCCGCCAGCCCGCAACGTGACGCCGCCGACCACCACTGGTTCAGGCGCCACTGCGCCGACCTCACCGGCTCCTGCGGCCCCGCCGGCCCAAAACAACCAGTAAACCGGTCCGCAACACCTGATCGAAGCCGTGCCCTACCGGGCACGGCTTTTTCTATGGGCTGAAGATCAGCACCAGGAAGGTCGCGAAAATGACGAGGTGCACGCCGCCGAGCAGAATGTTGGTCGGCGCGCCGGAAAATGTCATCTGCGCGATCAACAGCGTGAGCCCGAGCAGGACGGCGTCGGCCGGCGCGAGGCCGAGTTGCAGCGGCGTGCCGGTGAACAGACTGATCACCAGCATGGCCGGGATGGTCAGGCCGATGGTCGACAAGGCCGAGCCCAGCGACAGATTGACCGAGCGCTGAAGGTGGTTCTGCGACGCCGCCTTGAACGACGACAACCCTTCCGGCGACAACACGAGAACGGCGATGATGATGCCGCCGACCGTGGCCGGCGCATGCAACTTGTCGAGCGCGAAATCCACGATGAGCGCCAGCGACTCGGCCAGCAGCACCACCGGCAGCAGTGTCAGCAGCAACAGTACGGCGTGCGCCCAGGCCGGATAAACCGGCCTGCCTTCGGCGTGTTCGGCACCGTCGGCGTCGGCTTCGATAAAGAATGTGCGATGCCGCATGGTCTGGATCATCAGGAAGCCGCCATACAGCGCCGCGGTCAGCACGGCGAAGACGAGCGCCTGCACCGGCGTCACCGAATGGTCGGACGTCGATCGGGTGACGGTCGGGACGACGAGCGAGATCACGGCGAGACAGGTGATCACGGCGAGGAAGGCGACCGCACCCTGCAGGCTGTATTGCTGCTGTTTGTGGCGCAGCGCCCCGGCGACGATCGAGATGCCGACCATGGCGTTCAGCACGATCATCATCACCGCATAGACCGTGTCGCGCGGCAAGGTCGGGTTCGGATCGCCGGACAGCATGACGGTGGCCATGATCGTCACCTCGATCGACACCACTGCCAATGTCAGGATCAGCGTGCCGTAGGGCTCGCCGAAATACTGCGCCAGCGCCTCGGCATGACGAACCACGCCGAAGGCGCACCAGATCATGACGCCGAACAGGACGAAAAACAGGGTGCCGGTGAAAACAAGGTTCGAGAAATCACGGGCCCAGCCATGACCGAACACATGAACGACCGCCGTCATGCTCATGCCGACGAGCATCGGCAATTCGGCGCGTAGCGCGACGGCAACGCGATGGGCCTTCGTGCGAGCGGCCGAAGTCGTCATCAAATCACAGCCCCGGGAGCGAATTTGCGGCGGCAGTCTATCCGACGGCGGCGATTCGGTATCCCGGGAAGCGCGCAATCAGCGCCGCGCAATGGGCCCTGCACGGCGGCGCGTTCATGGCCCCGCCGCGTGAGCACTCACACTCTGAGCGATCGCCCGGCTTTAGTGCAGCCCGACGAAGCGGCGCAATGTCTCGACCGTCACCTCGGCGTCGCGCGGCTCCTCCGTGGTGAGCACGGTGGTCTCGCCCGAGCGCCGGTGCAGCACGCTGTGATAGATCGTGGCGCCGGACAGGCCGTCCTGCTCCGACTTCACCGCGATGTCGTCGATGTCGTCGAGCGGGAATTCGACCGACGGCGCGTTCCAGAACATCAGCTTCTTGCGCTGGAGCACGGCTTTGCCGGCGGCCTTGTCGAGTGTCAGGGTCATCGCGCCATCCTTCAGCACGACCCGGCTGGTTCCAGTCTCAATGTTGGCCATGGGGCCCTCCCTTGAGTTGGTTCCTTTCCCTTTGCAACGTTGTTTATAGCAGAAAAGATGCGAGTCGAGCGCGCGGCGTGAGGTCGCGCCGCGGCAGATTACAACGATGTGACGCCCGCGCGCTGCCAAACGTCGCATCGCAACAAACCGGCCGGCGGCCGCAGGCCGTTACGCGCCTGTCACACTGGCGCGCGACATACGGACACCTTCCATCGATCAAGGGACACTCGCCATGACAACCCGCCGCACGATGCTCCGTACCGGCGCTGCCGCCGCATTCGTATTCGCCGCGCTGGCCGCGCCCGCGACCGCGCAGGCCATCGACAACAGCGCGCTCACCTCGTCCGACTTCCGCGCCCATGCGCGCGCCTTCGGCCTCGTCTACACGCTGCCGGCCGAGGTCAACGCCACGCTCGCCGCCACCATCGGCGGCCCGCTCAAGGAAAAGCTGCTCAACGCCGGCCTCGCCACCGAAGCGGCGATGTTCAACATTCCGCACGTCACCGTCGTGCATGTCCACAACGCCGATCCGTCGACGCCGGACAGGATGCTCAAGGCGCTGCCGAAGCTGCCGCCGGTGCTGAACGTGACGCTGAAGAACTTCTACACGACGGAAGCGGCCAAGGGCGCCGGCCATCCGTGGTGGCTCGACCTCGGCATCGTCAAGGAAGGCGACAGCTACGAGGCCATGCACGCCTTCAACACCACCGCCACCGCGGCGCTGGCGCCGCTGCGCGACGGCCCGCTGCCGCGCTGCACCGGCCCGGTCTATGCCGCGATGGGCGATGCCGCCAAGGACCTGGTCAAGACGATGGGCGTGTCGGGCGTCAACATCGTCAAGGACGGCAAGGAAGTGCGCGCGCACAACCCGCACAACACCTTGGTCTACAGCATGGCCAAGTTCACGCCCGAAGTTCAGGCGGCCATGAACCAGACGGCCAAGGAGTTCAACCAGATCCTGCCCGACGGCATCAAGACCACGTTCAAGACGGTGTCGATCGTCGAACTCGGCTTCGCCGGCAATGTGCTGCGCGAGATCTATCGCATCGATCTGGAGACCGGCAAGGTTCTCGCCGTCGCCACCGGCAAGATGGCGGCGCTGAACTGATCGGCTTGATGACATAGACGGCCGGCGCTTCGTGCGTCGGCCGTTTCGTCGAGCTGCGCACATCGCGTGCCGGCTCAACACGCCTCGTTTCCTTCTTCATTTCAGGCTTGCGCAAGGGCAAGGCGCGCGACAGCGCCCGTGTTGTTTGATCGGCGCCGGGTGCGCCGGACTTCCCCTGCCCCTCATCGCATGATGAGGGAATGGCGCGCCGCGAGGCGCCCGTGATAGTCCGCACCTTGCGGTGCGCGGCTTCTCCTTGCGATCGGAGAGGCCTGCGCCCCGCGGCGCTCCATCGCGGTGTCTTGCCGGCGCACGGGCCGCGCTTTCGGCGGCTGGGCCGCTTTCGCGGCTAGCACGCACCGTCAGCGAGCTCCTCGCAGGAGGTCCTAGTGCCTCCAGGCGGGGCCCCGGGCCGCCCGAGCCCAGAGGGTGCGTAACCTCCCCCGGCCGCGGGCACCGCATTCCACCCCACCCTCACGACGCCTCATGAGAGCGCCCCTCGGCGGATGGAACGAGACTAGGACAGCATACCTTGGGAATACGGTCAAGGGTTCGACGGAATATTTTCTGGGGGTCGCCCGAGCCCTATTGCTTCGCCGCGCGCCGGGCGCGGACGCCCGGTCAGGTGACGCTCAGCAGCGTCATGCCGATGACCGTAACGACGCGCGCGAGATCCGCCCAGCGCCGCTCGCCGTCATAGCGCGCGGCGGACCGCCAGACGGCGACCGTGACAAAGACATTGTACGGCACAGAGACCGCATAGCCCGCGACAAAGGCCACCAGCGTGTAGCCGTGGAGCAGCAGCGTGAAGAACAGGATCGTGGTTGCCCCATTGACCGCAATGGCGCCGAACACGGCCCAGTTCCAGAACACTT
>Ga0180223_1001186_pt1 | contig 21709 bp, 25 predicted proteins | sample eDN5th30CKraftOP_FD_151337 | JGI IMG/M metagenome (GOLD analysis project Ga0180223, IMG submission 151337) | Enriched Organic Plus compost microbial communities from Emeryville, California, USA - eDNA 5th pass 30_C Kraft OP (version 2) (version 2) ... | reverse complement strand
GAATGAGAGTGAGAATGACCGACTGCCACCAGGCTTCGTTGGCGTAAAGATCGTGCATCAGTGCCGCCCGCCTTCGAGATAGGCCGCGCGAATTTCCGGCCGCTCCAGCAATTCGTGGCCCGCGCCGGACATGGTGATGAGACCGTTGACCATGACATAACCGCGATGGGCGAGCTTCAGCGCATGGTTGGCGTTCTGCTCGACGATCAGCACGGTGAGTCCGTCGTTTTGATTCAGCGTGCGGATGGCGTCGAAAATCTGCCGGGTAATCAGCGGCGCGAGACCGAGTGAGGGTTCGTCCAGCATCAGGAGGCGCGGACGGCTCATCAGCGCGCGGCCGATCGCAAGCATCTGCTGCTCGCCGCCCGACAGCGTGCCGCCGCGTTGCGTTAGGCGTTCCTTGAGGCGCGGAAACAGCGTGAGAACGCGCTCCAGGTCGGCGGCGTGTTCGCTTTCACTGGCTTCCGTGGCGTCGGCTCCCATCTGCAGGTTTTCGGCGACGCTCATGCGCGGAAAAATCCGCCGTCCTTCCGGCGATTGTGCGATGCGCAGGCGTGCCAGTTCGTGTGTCGGCGTATGGGTAATGTCCTCGCCGTCGAACAGGATTTCGCCCGAGCGCGCCCGCGGACGGCCGAAGATCGTCATCATCAGGGTGGATTTGCCTGCGCCGTTGGCGCCGATCAAGGCGACGATCTCGCCGCGCTTAACGTCGAGGTCGATACCTTTGAGCGCCTCGATATTGCCGTAGGCAGCATGCAGATCGCGGATGGCGAGCAGGGGCATACTCATGCGTCCTGCTCCATCACTTCGATGGCGGTCTTCTCATCCGCGCCGAGATAGGCCGCGATGACCTTCGGATCGTCACGGATCTCGCGCGGCGTGCCCTCGGCAATCTTGACGCCGTAATCCAGCACCACGATGCGGTCGGCAATCTCCATCACCACCGACATGTCGTGCTCGATCAGCAGGATCGACGTGCCGTGATCCTTGCGGATCGACAGCAACAGTTCGCTCAGCGCCTCGCCCTCGCGCGCATTCAACCCGGCGGCGGGTTCATCGAGACAAAGGAGCGCTGGCTCCGCGCACATCGCGCGCGCGATCTCCAGCCTGCGCTGGTCGCCATAAGGAAGGTTGCCGGCAGCATCGTCGGCGCGTGCTGTGAGGCCGATGAGATCGAGCCAGTGACGCGCGCGCTCGATCGCATGCCGTTCGGCGGTGTGAAAAGAGGGCGCGCCGATGAGGCCGAGAAAACTCATGCCGGAGGCGCGCATCAGACTGTTGTGCTGGGCGACCATCAGGTTTTCCAGCGCCGTCATGCCTGAGAACAGGCGAATGTTCTGGAAAGTACGCGCCACCTTCGCGACTTTCGAAACACGGTAATCCAGCAGTCGCTCGAGCAGGAAATCGCGGCCATCGGCATGCGTGAGGCGCAGCATCCCGGTGGTCGGCTTGTAAAAGCCGGTGATGCAGTTGAACACCGTGGTCTTGCCTGCGCCGTTGGGGCCGATCAGTGCGGTGATCTGGCCGCGCTGGGCTTCGAACGATAGATCGTTGACGGCCACGATGCCGCCGAAGCGCATCGACAAATGCTGCACGTCGAGGATGGTGCCGGATGTGCTCATCGGCCCTCCTTGACGAGGTCGGATGAAACTTTTGTGCGCTTCGCCAAGAACAGGGAGGGATCGCGGTGTGCGATCAGGCCGCGCGGCCGCCAGATCATCAAGAGCACCATCGCGCCGCCGAACGCCAGCATGCGGAATTGTTCGAAGCCGCGGAACAGCTCGAACCCGCCGATCAAGGCGAGCGCGGACAGCACCACGCCGAGCTGCGAACCCATGCCGCCGAGTACGACGATGGCCAGCACCAGCGCCGATTCCTGGAATGAGAATGACTCAGGACTGATGAAGCCTTGTCGTGTGGCGAAGAAGGCACCGGCAAATCCGCCGAACATCGCGCCGATGGCGAAAGCGGTGAGCTTCGTTGTGGTGGTGTTGATGCCGAGTGCGCGGCAGGCGATTTCGTCTTCGCGCAGGGCCTCCCACGCGCGGCCGATCGGTAGACGGCGCAAACGCAGCGTGACCCAGTTGGTCAGCAGCGCCAGCGCGAGAATGATGTAGAACAAGAGCACGAGCCGGTGCGTCGACGAAAACGGAATGCCGAGATGGGCGGCGAGGCCGTTCGGTCCCGCGGTCAGCGGAATGCCGAACAGGCTCGGGCGTGGAATTCCTGAAATGCCGTTGGGACCGCCGGTGACATTCTGCCAGTTCAACAGTACGAGGCGGATGATCTCGCCGAACGCCAGCGTGACGATGGCGAGATAGTCGCCGCGCAGCCGCAGCACCGGGAAGCCGAGCAGCATGCCCCAGAACGCAGCAAGGATTCCGGCGAGCGGCAGGCAGACCCAGAACGACAGGCCGAAGGTCGTCGACAGCAGCGCATAGGAATAGGCGCCGACCGCGTAGAAGGCGACGTAGCCGAGATCGAGCAGGCCCGCGAGGCCGACCACGATGTTCAGGCCCCAGCCGAGCATCACATAGGTCAGCACTAGAATGCCGAGATCGAGGATGTAGCGTTGTTTGTAGAAGATCACCGGTACGAGGAAGGCGAACACCAGCAGCGCCGGCACGACGAGGCGGCCGAGCATGGACAAGCCGCGCTTTGCGCTCTCCGGAAGCATGGGTGCGTGATGCCGCGCCGCCAGCCATTGCCGGAACAGTTCGGTGAGAATGCTGCCCGCAAAGACGAGGATCACCATGATCGCGAGGTCGCCGAAGCGGGTCCAGAAGATCAGTTGCCCGGTCGGCCCCGCCTCGGTGCGAATGCCGATCATCAGCGAGAACAGTACCAGCGCGACGAAGGCGCTCAACAGCGATTTCTTCAGGATGAAGGCAGCGCCCGGATTCCGGCTGCGTTTGGGTTTTGGAGCGGAAGGCGCTTGGTCTGTCACGCCGGCGCTCAGACTTTTTCGACTTCAGGGCGGCCAAGGAGGCCGGTCGGCAGGAAGATGAGGACGACGATCAGGATCGAGAAAGCGGCGACGTCCTTATATTCGGAGGAAAAATAGGCGGACCAGAGTGTTTCGATCAGGCCGATGGCCAATCCGCCGAGCATGGCGCCGGGAAGCGAGCCGATGCCGCCGAGCACGGCGGCGGTGAAGGCTTTGATGCCCGCGACGAAGCCCATGTAGAAATCAACTACGCCATAATAGAGCAGGTACATCATGCCCGCGACGGCGGCGAGCGCCGCGCCGATCACGAAGGTCATCGAGATCGTGCGGTCGACATCGACGCCGAGCAGCGCCGCCATGGTCTGATCCTGCTCGCAGGCACGCATGTCGCGGCCGAGCCGCGTGCGCGTCACCATCCACGAGAAGATCGCGAGCAGCACCAAGGTGGTCACAACCACGATGATCTGGATGTTGGACAGGCGGACGACGAAGCCATCCTGTTCGAACAGTGTGTGGCCGCCGGTGATGATCGGCGGCACCGGCTTCACGCGCGCGCCTTGCGCGACCTGCGAGAAGTTCGACAGCACGAACGACATGCCGATTGCCGACAGCATCGGAGCAAGGCGGAAGGAATGGCGCAGCGGCCGGTAGGCGATGCGCTCGACCGTCCAGCCATACAGCGCCGTCGTCGCCATCGCGACCAGAACCACCAGCAGCAGCACCACCGGCACGGCGGTGATGCCGAGCGAAACCAGCACCAGGAATGAAATCAGGGCGATGAAGCCGCCGATCATGAAGATGTCGCCATGGGCGAAATTGATCATGCCGACGATGCCGTAAACCATCGTGTAGCCGATTGCGATCAGCCCGTAGATCGAGCCAAGCACCAGTCCGTTGATGAGCTGCTGTGCGAAATAATCCATCGGCTGCCGCGGTTGGCGTTGTGGTTTGGCGTCTCCGGCTCCGGCAGCCAAGACGTTGGATTGGGACAATTTTTATCAGTGGGAACCCGGTGCGGCAACTGCGGCGGGCAACTGCGCTGCAAACCGGGGAGGAACCTGTGAGGATCACGGGATGCTGAAAAGGAACCGGAAATTCTGCGGAACGTGGTTCGGGGGTGGCTGTTGGAAGGGGCGTTCAACAGGAGACATAAACCAATGTCGAACCAGAACCAGCAGTCGCAGCAGAACCAGAAACCCGGCCAGCAACAGCAGGGCGGCGGACAGAAGCCCGGCCAGCAGCAACAGCAGCAGGGCTCCAAGCAGGGCGGCCAGCAGCAGAGCGGCCAAAAGGGCGGCCACTAGCGGGCTGTGGACAACTTTACTGAGAAACTTGAGGAAAACCCCGCTTTTGGCGGGGTTTTTTTCTTGGTATCGGCCAGTGGCCTAGCCCGTTAACGTAAACAGACGGTTTAGATTGCCGCTCCTGGGCTCGCGTGGCACTCGCGAGTGCGCGCCCTTTTACGGTGCTGAAGGAGCGGAACGATGAAGGAATGGCGGCTCGGCATTTTCAACGGTGTGATGCTGGCTTGCTATTTCATTCCGGTCTGGACGATCTCCGCTTTCAAGGTCGCGATGTCGCCGGTTCGCGGGATGTATGAACCCGCCAATATTGCACCTGCGATGTTCGTCAGCGACCATTTGTCGTGGTCGGCGCTGGGTCTCGCGCGTTTCGCCTGGCTGTTCGCGCTGTCGAAATTTCTGGTCGCAGCGTTTTTTCTCACATTCCTGCTTCTTGTGATTCGCGAGGCGCTGTCGCGCAAGCGCGGTGCCGAAGAGGCGCTCGCCTTCGCACTGACGCTCGGCAGTCTCATCAGCTTCGGCAGCATGCTGGCTGCTTCTTACGTCGGCGAGGCGGCTGCGGTCCGGCTGCACGCGACCGAGCTTCTGATGCTGCTTGCAGCCGGCATCGTGATGCTCATCGAAGGCGGTGTGCATGAGCGCGCAAGTGCCGATGTGCCGTATGTCGGCCGCCCGCCGTCCAGCGTGGTTTCTAGCGTTCTGTGAGAAACCCGGTCAGCGCTTCGTTGAAGCCATAAGGTGCTTCGACATTGGAGATATGCGCGGCATCGAGGATCGTGAGGCTTGCTCCCGGAATCCCGGCGCGGATCGTCGCGGCCATCTGCAGCGGCGCTGACGCATCATAACGCCCGGCGATGACCAGCGTTTGTGCCTTGATGCGCGGCAGGGCGTCCCGCAAATCGAGATCGGCTAAAGCAGCACAGCATGCGGCATAACCGGAGGCCGGGGTGGAGGTCAGCATCGCGCGGATGCGGCTGACCGTCTGCGGTTCGCGGTCGCGAAATTCCTCGGTGAACCATCCCGCGATCACGCTATCGGCAATCGTTTCAAGGCCGGTCTCGGTCACGGTCTTGATACGGGCGTGCCAGCGCGCGGGGTTCGTCTCGTGGCAGGTGGTGTTGGCAAGCACCAGCCGATCGATCCGCTCCGGTGCGTTCGCCGCGAGCCATTGCCCGACTGCGCCACCGATCGAGAGACCGCACCAATGCGTGCGCGCGATGTTCAAATCGTCGAGGATCGCCAGTGCATCCTTGCCGAAATCCGCGATGCTATAGGGGCCGGGTGGCGTGCTCGATTTGCCGTGGCCGCGCCGGTCGTAACGAATGACGCGGAAGAAGCGGGTGAGAGCCGCCATCTGCGGTTCCCAGAGCTGCAATGTCGTCCCGAGCGAGTTGGACAGCATCAGCGTCGGCCCGCCATCGCGGCCCTCCACGGAGACGTTGAGCAGGCAGCCGTCAGCGTCGATCATCGGCATATATGAAATCCAGCCTTATTTCACAGGGCGAAAGCCCGAAAACTAAATGAACGTAGAGTGATATGCCAAATCCGGCTATGGGCATGTATAATCGGATGACGCTGGCGGTCGAAATCCGGATCGGTCCTGACGCCGTTTATACAGGAATATTCCAGAGTTTATGCAAGGCGGATCATGTTGGATCGAGATGAGGATCTGTTGCAAGCTGCGGAAAGCTGGGTCGGTGCCGGCCATGGTGCCGCGCTCGCGACGGTCGTGCAGACCTGGGGTTCGGCGCCACGTCCGGCGGGTTCAAACCTCGTCATCAAGGATGATGGCGTATTCCTTGGCTCGGTCTCGGGCGGTTGTGTCGAGGGCGCGGTGATTACCGAGGCGCTCGATGTGATCGAGAGCGGGAAGCCAAAGCTGCTTGAATTCGGCGTTGCCGACGAGACGGCATGGAAGGTCGGCTTGTCGTGCGGCGGGACCATTCGTGTGTTCGTTGAGAAGATCGAAGCGAAAGAGCGGTCGTGAAGCAGGACACCCTAGCGCAGTTGAATGCCGAGCGGCTCGCGCGCCGTCCTGTCGTCGTGATTACCAATATCGCGACTGGAGAGCAGCGCCTCGTCAAGGCAGCCGATGTTGCGAAGGATCCGCTGCATGTTGAACTCGACAAGCATCTGCGTATGGGCCGAAGCGAGCTGATCCAGGTCGATGGCGACAACCTGTTCCTGAATGTCTATGCGCCGACCGCGCGCCTGATCATTGTCGGCGCCGTTCACATCAGCCAGACTCTCGCGCCGCTGGCGCAATCGCTTGGTTATGACGTCTGCATTGTCGATCCGCGCAGCGCATTCGCGTCGCCCGAACGTTTCCCCGATGTGCAGGTGATTGCCGACTGGCCGGAGACGGTGCTGCCGCCGATGAATGTCGATCGATATACGGCAGTGGCGGCACTCACGCACGATCCCAAGATTGATGATTTCGCGCTGCTGCATGCGCTGGAAAGAGATTGCTTCTACATCGGCGCGCTCGGCTCGCGTAAAACCCACGGCAAGCGCATCGACCGCCTGAAAGCGGCTGGGGAAAGCGACAATTCACTGGCGCGCATCCGCTCGCCGATCGGAATGGACATCGGCGCGGTGTCGCCTTCCGAGATCGCGGTGTCGGTGATGGCACAGATCACCGCCGCCTTGCGTTTGCCGGCGTCCAGTATCAACGCCCCACGAGTGAGTGTTCCAGCATGAAGTTCGGACCCGTTTCGCCTCAGGAAGCCATCGGTGGTGTTGCCGTTCACGCGATCCGGCAAAATTCCTTTGTTCTGAAAAAGGGCACGCTGATTACGTCTGTTGAAGCTGCGGCGCTGGAGCAGGCGGGTATCAAGAAAATCGTGGTGGCGCGCCTTGAAGACGGCGACGTGTCGGAAGATGTCGCGGCTGCGGGCATCGCGAAGGTGATCGCGGGCGAAGGCGTCCACGTCGAGAAGGCGTTTACCGGCCGCAGCAATCTGTTCGCCGCGCATCCCGGTATCCTCGTGGTCGACCGCGATTCCGTCGATCAGCTCAATCGCGTCGATGAATCGATCACCTTCGCCACACTGCCGGCCTTCAAGGCTGTCGCTGAAGGCGAGATGATCGCGACCGTGAAACTCATTCCCTTTGGGATCGGGCAGGCCGTCTACGACAAGGCGATGGAGGCTGCGCAGCAGCGCCAGATCAATGTCATGCCGTTCTCGGTCAAGCGGGTCGGCGTGGTCTCGACGATGCTGCCCGGGCTTGCGCCCAAGGTGATCGACAAGACAGTGCAGGTGACGAAGGAGCGGCTCGCCCGCGCGGGCGCTTCGATCATCGCCGAGCGGCGCGTTCAGCACACTGAACCGGCGCTGAGGGCCGCGATTGATGAACTGTTGAGCCTTGGTTCCGAGCTTGTCCTGATTTTCGGCGCGTCCGCCATCGCGGACCGGCGCGACATCATTCCGGCCGCAGTCGAGAACGCCGGTGGCGAGGTCGAACATTTCGGCATGCCGGTCGATCCGGGCAACCTGCTTTTGGTGGCGCGGATCGGCGATGTGCCTGTGCTCGGTGCGCCGGGGTGCGCCCGTTCGCCGAAGGAGAACGGCTTCGACTGGGTGCTGATGCGGCTTCTGGCGAATATGAAAGTGATGCGCTCGGACATCACCGCGATGGGCGTGGGAGGGCTGCTGATGGAAATCATTTCGCGGCCTCAGTCTCGCGAGCCGGAGAAGGAGGTTATCGAAACCGATGTCACCGCCATCGTTCTTGCCGCAGGCCGCTCGACGCGGATGGGCGGGCCGAACAAGCTGCTCGCGCAGGTCGGTGGCAAGCCATTGGTGCGCATTGTCACCGAACAGGCACTGGCCTCGCGCGCGGAATCCGTCGTGGTAGTGACCGGCCATCAGCATGAGCGGATCGAGGAAGTCTTGCGTGGCCTCGATGTGACGTTCGTGCACAATCCCGATTATGCCGAGGGGCTTGCGACCTCGCTGAAGACCGGCATCACGGCAGTGCCGCCCTCAAGCGGTGCTGCCATCGTCTGCCTTGGCGACATGCCGCTTGTCGGCAGCGGATTGATCGACCGGCTGATCGAGGCTTACGCGCCCGAGCGCAACGGCCTTATTGCGATTCCGGTGGCGGACGGCCGCCGTGGCAATCCGGTGCTGTGGTCGCGCAGGCTGTTCAAGGACCTACTGGCGCTGGAAGGCGACATCGGCGCGCGCCATGTCATTCAGGCCCACGCGGAGTTGGTTGTTGAGGTGCCGGCAACCGGTGTGGGTGCCTTCCTCGACATTGATACGCCCGAGGCATTGGCCAAAATGCTATCGGCCCGGTAAGGCTGCATTCACCAAGTTGAAACCGGTTCTGGGTAGCGTCGCCCCGCTTTTGGGGAAGCGACATGACCAGCACCTTGATCCGGCACTTTGCCGGATTGTTTCTGACCGGATTTCTCATCAGCGGCCTGTTTGCCGCTCCATCTTATGCGGCAGGTGCGCTCGCTGTCGGCAAGTGCGGGGCTTACGGGCAGGCCTTCGACTATAAGCGTCAGGATGCTGCGATCGCGGCCGCCCGCAGGCAATGCAAGGGCGATTGTACCGTCGTCACCATGCGGCGGGCCTGCGCGGCGCTGGCCATCGACATGAAAAATCCTTGCGGCGCATTCGGCTATGCGGTGGAGCCGCGCATTTCGAGCGCGCTCAATGCCGCCAGCAAGAAGTGCTACGGCTATGGCGGCAAGGAGTGTGTGATCCGCGCCTGGGCCTGCGACGCGCGCGGCTGAGGTCTAGCGCCGTGTCAGAAGGCTGAAGCGGCCGTACATTCCTGAACGGCTGTCGTTGTCGCGGACGTAACCCGCACCGAACGCCCATTCGAACCCGCCAAAGTGCAGCGAGGTGATGTGCGCGCCAGCGCGGTATTGCCTGTAGGTCCGGTCGCCCGATGTCTCGACTTCCGGCCCGAACCAGAAGCGTTCGAACATGCGCCAACCTGTTGCGCCGCGAATGCCGTAATTGCTGCCGATGGATGAGCCTGTCAGCGTCGTGGCGACCATCATGCGGGCGGGAAGCGGCTCCCACCAGGCGTCGATGTTGAAGCGCGCGCCTGCATGGGTGCCGCGCAATTTGTTCGATGGATCGAACGGCAGCGTCCAGTGATGCTGGATGTCGAGGCCGGCGTACATCTTGATCTCGAGATTGCCGTGCTTGAAACGATAGCCGGGCAAAATCGACGCCACCACGTCGGCACCCCGGAAGTCTGTCGCCGAGGAACGATAGAGATAATCGCCGCCGGCAAGCAGCGTCTTCAGCGTGAAGCCGTCCTTGCTCAAACCGCCGGGCGACCAGACCGCACCGCCGTAGGCCGAGGCTCCCTTGTGCCACAGGTCGGTGCCGCTGAAATAAAGAACGGTGGCGTCGCGGCTGTTGGGAGGAGGGGCAACAAGCCAGTCGTCGCCGGATAAAGGAGCGCCTATCGCCGGTTCTGCTAGAACCGAGGTTACGCCAATCCACGCAACGGTGAGACTGCGGACGCAACGCATGCCCTGAACTCTGGGGCTATTTTGAAAATGACTACGTGAAAATACGGACGCCAGTAAACCGGCCGTCGGTGCCGCCGTCCAGAGGCATCGCGAGAACGTCTGCGGAACGGATGGAAGAATTTAAAGTTGCGGCGCAACCAGATTTTCCGTGGTGACGTGATCGCGCTTCTCAATGATCTCGGCGATGAAGTGGCGGTGGCAATTTGTATGATCGCGTTCGAAGCAGAGCAGGCAGACAGGCCCTGAGGTTTTGACGAGATGGGCGAGTTCGTCCATTTCCAGTTCCGCCTGCAATGTTTTCAGATGCGCGTCATAGATGGTCTTTAGCGTCGCGGCATCGCCCTTGCGCCTCGCTTCGCGTCCTGCTTTCGGCGTGCCGAGGCCGCGCAGGTGGATGTAATCGATGCCGCGTTCATGGAGGCTTGCAGCCAGTTGGGTCTTGGAGAACCCGGCCCGGCGCGAGGAGACGATGGCGCGGACATCGACCAGCAGCTTGACGCCGGCCTGCTCCAATTCATTGAGGACGGCGCGGGAGCTGACCTGCTCATAGCCGATGGTGAAAATCTTTTTCTTTCTCGCCATGCCTCTGTTTTCTTATTTCTCGCTCAGGCGCCCGATCAAATCCATCGCGCCAGCGGGTGCGTGAACCTTTCCGCCGTGAATGATGTAAGCGAACACGTCGCGCGGCTCTTTCTTTGCGGCCTTCTTGCCGACGCGCGGCAGATCGCCGGGTTCGCCGCCATCGGCCCATGTCTGAAGCCGCTCCGCCCATTGCGCCAGTTGCTTTGGCGGATACGCGGTCTTGATGCTGTCCTGTCCCGTTTGCAGCCGGGCATAGACGAAATCGCCGGTGATGTCGGCGATCGCCGGATAGGTGGCGTGATCGGCATAGACGACCGGGACCGAGAACTTTTTCAGCAGCGCGATAAAGACATCGTTCTGGAAACTCTCATGGCGAACCTCAACCACATGGCGCAGTTTGCGCCCGCCGATCTCGCGCGGCAGCAGTTCGAGGAAGGCGCCGAAATCGGTCTCATCGAATTGTTTGGTCGGCATGAATTGCCACAGCACCGGACCGAGCTTGTCGCCGAGCTCAAGCACGCCGGAATCGTAGAACCGCTTGACGGAGTCGCCTGCTTCCGCGAGCACGCGGCGGTTGGTGGCGAAGCGCGGCCCCTTCAGCGAGAAGATGAAACCGTCCGGCACTTCGGAGGCCCATTTGCGGAAGCTCGCCGGTTTCTGCGAGCCGTAATAGGTGCCGTTGATCTCGATCGAGGTCAGTTTCGAGGCGGCGTAGCCGAGTTCCTTGGATTGGGCGAGTTTGTCCGGGTAGAACACACCGCGCCATGGCGCGAAGGTCCAGCCGCCGATCCCGATGTGAATTTTACCTTGTCGTGCCATGCGGTTCCTTGAGGGTTTCGGACCCCTTGAATATCCGGTTTTTGTCCCCATCTACATCACAACGGCGGTGTTGTTGCTCCTCCCGCACCATCGCCGAAACGGCCACGAAAATGGGCAGATTCCTGATCTGCCCCCGGGGCAAGCGCCGGATGTACGCGCAGCCTTGGTCATTCGTGGTCGTTACCATTTTCAACCCTAAATTTACTCTGCGCCACCGCCATTTGCGGTGATTTCCGTTCTGGAAACGTCTTGCTGCGAAGGTGTCTTTCCTGGGGTTTTGCCGTTCGCGGCGACACCCGATTTCCGTTGGAATTGGATAAGCTCCTTCATGACCCAAGCCGGGCCAGCCCTCGCGATGACCGCGCCGCAGCTTTGCATCGTGGTGCCGACCTTTAACGAGCGCGACAATGCGCCGGTTCTGTTCGGGCGGATTGATGCCGCGCTGAAGAGCATCCCGTTCGAAGTGATCTTCGTCGATGACAATTCGCCGGATCGCACCTGGGAGACCGTGCGTAGCCTCGCGCAGGCCGACACCCGGGTGCGCTGTATCCGCCGCATCGGCCGCCGTGGTTTGTCCGGCGCCTGCATCGAAGGCATCCTCGCATCGTCCGCGCCTTTCGTCGCGGTGATGGACGCCGACCTGCAGCATGATGAGACGCGGCTCTCCGCGATGTTTGCGCTGTTGCAAAACGGCGAATCCGATCTTGCGGTCGGCAGCCGCTATGTCGGCGGCGGTAGCGCCGAGAGTTTTTCGAGTACCCGCGCGGGCGGCAGCAAGTTCGCAACCGAAATCGCCAAGCGCCTGCTGCATGTCGAGATCGCCGACCCGATGAGCGGCTTCTTCATGGTGCGGCGCGACCGTTTCGAGGAGCTGGCGCCTTCGCTCTCGGAACAGGGCTTCAAGATTTTGCTCGATCTGATCGCGACCGCCAAGGGCAGCTTGCGTGCGGTCGAGGTACCTTACACCTTCGGTACGCGGCTGCACGGCGAAAGCAAACTCGATTCGCTCGTGGTGATGGACTTCCTCGGCCTCATCCTCGCGAAGCTGACGCGCGACCTCGTTTCGTTGCGCTTCCTGCTGTTCGCTTGCGTCGGCGGCATCGGCCTCTTCGTGCATCTCGCGACGCTTTACCTTGCGCTGGCGCTGGGCGTCGCCTTCGCGGCGGCGCAGGGGATCGCGGCGTTCGTCGCGATGACCGGAAATTTCCTGCTCAACAACCGGCTGACCTATCGCGACCAGCGATTGCGCGGCGCGCGGCTCATTCGCGGCCTGATCGCGTTTTATATCGTCTGCAGCGTCGGCCTGCTCGCTAATGTCGGCGTTGCGTTCTCGGTCTATAACCAGCAGCCGATCTGGTGGCTCGCGGGTGTCGCCGGCGCGCTGATGGGCGTGGCGTGGAATTACGGCATTTCCAGCCTGCTGGTGTGGCGCAGGCGCTAGCCATTCCGCGAATCGTTTTTGAAAGACGTGATCGCACAACGCGGAACTTCGCGCCGGGTGGGGCTTTGCATGACGGCGGGTCGCGTGGTTAGCTGGCCCGACGGACGGGGCGCTACATCGCAAGCCTTTGGGAGAACGCCATGGATTTTGGACTGGGATCTCGCCGTGTCGCCGGATGGACGATTGCCTCGATGCTGCTCTGTGCGCCTTCACTGGCGCTGGCGGAGCAGGGGACAGCGGCCGACCGCGAGGCCTGCACGCCCGATGTTTTCCGGCTGTGCGGACGCTACATCCCGAATGCGGACCGCATTGCGAATTGCCTGCAGCAGGCGGGACCGCGGTTGAGCCCGGCCTGTTATGCGGTGTTCTATCCGCAGGGCACGCGGCCGCGCAACGCCCGCACCGTGAAGCGGTATTATGAAGCGCCGCGTCAGCGCGATGATGACGACGACGATGACGACGATTGAGTTCGTCACCCCGCCAAAACGAAGAACGCCACGCGATTTGCGTGGCGTTCTTTTTGGTGCGTGCGATTAGTGGCAGACGCGCTTGGTGGTGACGACGCGGCGGCCATACGGACCGCGGCGCACGACCTTGCGCACGGTGCAGTGCGGACCGCGGCGGACGACGCGGCGCGTGACATAGGCCTTCGTCACGCCGGGATGTGCGACGGCGGAGAAGCCCGGTGCTGGGATCGCTGCAGGCGCGGCGGAGGCCGGAGCGGACAGAGCCGCAAGACCGAGGGCAAGGGCGGCGGCAAGTCCGAGAGTTGTTTTCTTCACTGTTGAATCTCCCTAGCGGATGCAAACGTTGAATTCGGATCGAATGATCGCAAGACGATATGAACGGCGATCGATGACCATTGTTCCAGCTTCGCGATGACTGGTACATGAACCAAGCGTGGCAAGACGGCGACGTGGAATCGATGAACAAAATTTCATGTTTGCCTCTCATCGTGCTGATGGCGCGAGTTGCATGACGTTTTTTGCCGGGCGCGAGAGACCGATTCGGCGGCACAGCGCCAGCAACGGACGTTCGACCGTGATGTTGAGCACAAGTCCCGCCGCGATCACCATTGCGCTTGCCAGCACCACCAGCGCGTGGGGTTGAATGGCGGGAAATAGTGTCGCCACGCCCTGCGCGGCGAACACCACCAGCGGCGCCTGTATGAGATAGATCGAGAACGAAGCATCGCCGAGCCGTTCGCACGCGCGCTCCGGCCATGATGTGTTGGCACGCAGGCGGCTGATCCACGCCGCGATGCCGACCAGCGTAACCGATGGCAGGCCATAGACCAGCGCGCGGTTGGTTGGGTCCGTCACCAGCAGCACGGCCGCGGCGCAGGCGGCGGCAAGCAGCATCGCGCGCGTGCTTTGGTCCTGGTGCAAGCCATTGACGAACAGGATGCCGGCAAGCACGCCGAAGATGAATTCCAGAATCAAGGGATCGGTGAAGAAGGCGTAATGGCCGAGCGCATCGGCCACGCCCGGCATCTGCCCAATGATCGTGAGGCCGCAAAACGCCATCACCACGGCGCGCCAGGCATCTTGCGTCAGCACCATCAACGCTGTGAGCACGAGATAGAAATACATCTCGTATTCGAGCGACCAGCCGACGAACACCACCGGCATCTGGCCGTCGGTGAAGGAGATAAAGGCGAGCGACTTGAGCACATGGCCTGGCGTGTACCAGCCCGGCGTGCCGAAGGTGGCGGGGAGGAGAGCGGCAAGCGCCGTCATCGCGAGAATCGTGAAGGCATACAGCGGCACGATGCGCTCGACGCGGCGGCGCAGAAAGGCGGAGGGCGAAAGCGCCTTGCCGCGCGCAGCGGAGGCCTGCGTCGCGTAATAGATGATGAAGCCGGAAATGACGAAGAACAGATCGACGCCATGGCCGAAGTGCCAGAGCCCGAGCGTGGGCGTGTCCGCTGGTACATCGATATGGTCCGGCGCGATGCCCCAGACATGAAACGCCACCACGGCGGCAGCGGCGAGAAATCGCAAAATCTGGATGTGAACGAGCATGCGCCTCCTTCGCGCCCGGAGGGGCACGAGATGCGAACAGATGAGGCGTGATGTCGTTCCCTGCAAAAATTCATGGCTGCGTTGAGGTTCCTTCGCTGTGATGTGAGAAAACTTGCGTGCGTGGGGCTTGCCCATTCGCGCAAATTAAAACCCGCGCTGCTGGGAGGCGTGCGTGATTGCCCCTGTTCTTTAAGGCGCGGGGGCGCCGTTACCGTTGAGCCGTCACCCTCTTTCAAGAGGGCGCGCGGAACGCCGGATGCGCGAACGCACCCGCAGCCTCGTGCGCAAATGTAAAAAGCACACGAGTGTAGTCACCACGGTTACGCCGCATCATCCGGCGTTCCGCACGCAATGGTTTTAACGGCTTGCTGCGTGATTATCCCCGGTGCACCGATGCTGGGTGCACCACCGTTACGCGGGCTTACGGATGTCGCCACCGCTTCATGCGAAGCGGCTTTGTCGTCCTGCCGTCCATGGCGCGGGCCGCCGCGCCGGGATCACACGCCTTGGGCCGTCCGCGCGCGATGCTTGTCATCAGCCGGGCTAATAAAAAAGGGCAGGGACCTCAAAGCCAGATGGCTTCTCAGTGCCGCGCCCGATCAATCGCCCGCGCATCGAACACCGTGCGCGTCCACCGCATCCCGCCTCGCGTTTGTGACGATCGCGAAACGCCCCTCAAGTGAGGTGGGACGAATAGGAATATAAGCCTATAATCGCAAATGTCAAGATGCCCTAATATAGAAGAAGGAGGCAGGATGGCTGAGCTACGTTATCGACGGGAAATGAGGGTAAGACCGAGGAAGATTCGTGATGGGGAAATGTTCTGCGCAATGCCTAGAAGGCTTGCGGACCGCTTCGCAGAAGAAGTTTTGATCGTAAGTTTTATGGCCGATAGAAAGCTTTTTGGGCTGGCTTATCGTGGGCTTCAGCCTGATTATTTTGATGTGATGCCAAGAGATAGCGGCGTCTTTGTTTCGCCGCTCGTTAGAACTTCCGATATTATAGCTTCTGCCAAAAAGCCGGGCGACATCGATTTGCTCGTAATTCCTTACGAGGATAACGAATTGGTGCTCGATCGCATTTTGGCAATCGAAGTAAAAGCGGTTAGAGCAAAATTTTCTCGGCCAGGAAAATCTCCGAATGAATTCGGGTTTTCGCAGGCTGCTGCTTTATCGGATTTAGGTTTCCCTTACGTGGCCGTAGCCCATCTTATTATTTCAGATGTCAGCCCCAAAGATAAGTGGTGCGAAAGACTCTCTGCGGAAGTTCTAGATTATGAGGGGAACGTCAAATTACTCGGCCCCACTAAGATTGATCCGCTGCCTGAGCATTTGACGGATCGTTGTTTTGGGCGGTTGCAACATCATTGTCGATTGTCTGATGTTGGGCTTTTGAGCGCTTATTTGTTTTCGCCATTGTTTAATAACGTCGAGCCCGGACAGCACATGATTCATTTTCCGTCAGGACGCGCTGCTCAATTCAATAGGCGCTTTGATCTTGAGACGCTTAACGCAATCGGCGATTACTTCGACGACAATGCTTCAAAATTTTTAGATAATCCGAGGTGCGATCCATCTGTTTGGGGCTAGCGGATACTGTTTCTTATTCCCCACTAAACGGTGCCCGGATGAAGCATAAAATGAGCGCAATAATTCGAATAGTTGCTGTTTTGATTGTAGCTCTCGTCATCACCGCATCCCCCGCGCTCGCCGCCGAGCAATGCCCCATCACCGACGCCGCCATTGCGCAGGCGGGCGGCTATGCCAACGCGGTGGAAGCCGCTGTCAGTGCTGCGCCGGATTGTGAGCGCGCGTTCGAGGCCCTTGATGCCTGCCAGCTTGGGTCGAGCGGCGACGTTGCGCTGTCGGACATCGTGCGCGGAAAGTGCGAGCCGTTGTTCATCGGCAAGGCCGGGCCGGGCGTGCTGAAGGCCTACAAGAAAAAGCAGGCAGGCTGTGCGCGGATCGTGAAGAAAGAAGGCACGATGTATCTCGGCCTTGCCGCCGTCTGCGAGGCGCGAGCGGCGCGAAATTTCGCCCGCAAATATGCGAAGGGGCACTAGTATCGGCCTTTAAGCCGGCCTAAAAATTGTTGCGATGCGCGGGCGATGCCATCGGGGCAGGCGTCACGCGCCATTTTCGCAAGCCGGCCGCATTGGCAGGCCCGTGATGTTTTCGTAACATCGCAGCGTTGGGTCTTTGGGGCGACGTTTAAAATTGAATATTTTCCAGCGAAACGGGGGAGCCGCGCGCCGGTGTGTGCTGACGCTGTGGCTTGCGCTCTTGTGCGCCGGGCTGGGCGCGCTCTCCACGACGCCTTGCCTGAGCCAGACGCCGCCTTCCGCCACGGGTGGCGAACTTGTGATCGGCACCAAGGTCGCGCCGCCCTTCGCGATGAAGGACGAGAACGGCCACTGGAGCGGCATCAGCATCGATCTGTGGCAGCACCTCGCCGACCGGCTGAAATGGAATTACCGTTTCGTCGAAGCCGCCACCGTGCCGGCGCTTCTCGACGGGGTGAAGGCGGGCAAATTCGACGCCGCGATTTCCGCAGTCAGCATCACCGCCGAGCGCGAGCAGGTGCTGGATTTCACGGCATCGTATTTCTACGCGGGCACCGGCGTCGCCGTGCAGGCGGACCGGATCTCGAACTGGCTGCCGGTGATCCGCTCGATTGCGTCGTGGAGCTTCGTGCAGGCGGCGCTGACCTTGCTTGCTCTGGCGCTAGGCGCGGGCGCGCTGATCTGGCTGTTCGAGCGCAAGACCAACGACGGATTTCGCGGCGGCGTGCGCGGATTTTCGTCCGGCGTGTGGTGGTCCACGCATACCATGACGCAGCGCGCGGCGGGCGGCATCGTGCCCGTGACGCTGCCGGGGCGCATCATCGCGATGATCTGGATGGTGACCTCGGTGATCGCGATTGCGGTGTTCACCGCGGGCATCACCTCGACGCTGACGACGAAGCGGATGCACGGCATGGTCAACTCCGTGTCCGATCTGTCGTCGATCCGGGTCGGCGTGCCCGCGGGGACGTCGTCGGAAACCGGGCTGTCGCGGCTGCGCATCGTGCATTCGGTATGGCCTTCGCCGCAGGACGGACTCAATGCGTTACGCCGTGGCAAGATCGATGCGCTGGTCTATGACCGGCCGCTGCTGGCCTGGATGATCCGGCAGCGGAACCTGTCGTCGATCGATCTCACCGATCTGATGCTGGAGCCGCAGCGTTACGCGATTGCCCTGCGCGCCAACAGCCCGTTGCGCAAAAAGCTGAACGTGGCGATGCTGGAGGTCGTCGAGTCCGACTGGTGGCGCGACACGCTGTTCCGCTATCTCGGCACGACGCGGTAGGGTGCATGAAAACCCCGGCAGAAATGCCGGGGCTTTGTTTGTCGCGTGACGCCGCGGTTAGCGCGGGCCGCCGGTGACGTGCAGCGTTTCGCCGGTGATGTAGGACGCACCATCCGAGGCGAAGAAGGCGACGGTGTTCGCGATTTCCTCCACCTTGCCGACGCGGCCGAGCGGGGTGATCGATTCGATCCACTGACGCATGTCGCCCTGATCATATCCCGCGGCCTTCACGCCTTCGGTGATGATCATGCCGGGGTTCACCGAATTGACGCGGATCTTGCGTGGGGCCAGCTCCTTCGCCAGCACAGCGGTGATCGCATCGACCGAAGCCTTGGTCGCGGTGTAGACCGCCGAGCCCGGAGGCGTCAGCGTCGAGACGCCGGAGGAGATGTTGACAATGCTGCCGCCGTTCGGATTGAAATGCGCCGCCGCTTCCTGCGACACTAGCAGGAGGCCGAGCACGTTCAGGTCGAACTGCTTGTGGAAGTGCTCCGGCGTGATGGCTTCGAGCGGCGCCATGTCATAGATACCGGCGTTGTTCACGAGAACGTCGATCGGCCCGAGCGCCTTCACGGTCTCCGCCACCACCGCTTTCGCGGCCTTGGGGTCGGCGAGATTGCCGTGTACGGCGACGGCCTTGCCGCCCTTCGCGGCGATTTTCGCCACCACGCCGTCCGCGCCTTGCTTGCTCGACGAATAGTTCACGGCGACGGATGCGCCTTGCTCGGCGAGCTTCAGCGCGATCTCGGCGCCGATGCCCTTGGATGCCCCGGTGACCAGCGCCACCTTGCCCTGCAGTGTCTTGCTCATGGAAGTTGCCCTTCGGTTTGATGTTCCAATAGTTCGGAAATATTGAACTATTGAACCAGTTCAAGAGGGGGCCTATATTTTTTTCATGGCACGGTTCGTTCACCCCTCGAAAGACGACATCACGCTCGAAGGCGTGCTAGCGGCGCTGGCCGATCCGATGCGGCTGCGCATCGTCAAGTCATTGCTGGAGAAGAAGAATTGCAGCCTGTCGTGTTCGGCGGCAGCGCCGTGCCCGGAGATGGCGAAATCGACGCTGTCGCATCACTTCCGCGTGCTGCGCGAGGCCGGCCTGATCCACACCACCAAGCAGGGCGTGGAGAACCTCAACACCGTGCGTGAGGCGGACCTCAACGCACGGTTTCCGGGGCTCTTAAAGGGGATATTGAAGCACGCGGAGTAGGGGGCGTTTTCCGTCCGTACTTAAAGCCGCCCGCGTTTAGCTCCGCGCCCGATCAATCGCCCGCGCATCGAACACCGTGCGCAGCCACCGCATTCCGCCGTAGCGCGTCGAAAGACGCGCGTGAACGCGCTTATGCGTTCGTGACGATCGCGAGCGCCCCTCATGGAAGGCGGGATTGATAGGAATATAAAATCCTATCTAAAATAACCGCGGTTTTGAATGAGCGAGAACTTGCTATGAAGCTGACGAGGAAGGTTCTTGAATTTGAAGACAGGCTTCTCATGTTGAAGGCGAATTACATTTTCCGCCGTTTCATGATCGCCTTGAAGGCTGGCTTTAATCCCGATCAACCGAGGGATGAGCGCGGTCGTTGGACTAGTGGCGGTGGCGTCACTGTCACGACGTCGCCCGGATTTTACACGGGTATTCAAAGCATCGATGAGACGTCGGATGCTCTGATTGATATTTTGAAAGACGTGGTAGGGAAGCTGGGTTATCTCCCCGATATTCCTGCGACCGCTTATGGGACGTTGGTTCACGGGTTATTTGCGATCGAAGTCGGCCTTAAAGGCTTGCCGGGTGTTGGAGATATTGAAAGGACATTCAGTCTGGACGATGCTGATCCATATTATGGTCTCGCCGGCAGTATTCGTGCCGATCTTACATTGCGTAATATACAAGGCGACGTTGTAGCAATTTACGATGTTAAAACAGGCGATGCGCCATTGTCGCGAGCGCGGGCTGATGAATTGCGCGAGAAAACCGGTGCAGTACCGAACGCCCCTGTTTTTGAACTGCATATCACGCGAGGTATTTCACGAAAGTCATTTCTCTTCAGCAGAGGGTATTCTTCATGAGCATGGAAATCTATTTGCTGACCAATGAAACGATTCCATCCTTGCAAACGTGGCAAGATGCTGTGGATGCGTTGAATTTTGAAGTCCGATTCGTGGATCAACAAGAATTACCGACGAAGGAAATAAGGATAAAGGCGGAATGCCAAGGTAGGCCGGTGTTGCTGGAAATAGAGCGAACTAGTCTTGCCTATGTTGCGGATATTTTCCCGAATGTTGAATTTCCAGAAAGTGTCGGCTTTGTGCATGCTCTTCGCTGGAACAAAACTCTCGAAGGTGGCTTGGCGGCTTACGAAGCTGCTGCTGCTTATATTGGTGCAGTCAAAGGCCTGATGATTGACACCGAAGAAGGTGACTTGAAAACGCCTGCGCATGCGGCTGAGATCGCTCGTGTTACATCTGCTAAAATGCCTGAGCTGCAAAAGATTTTTGCGGATCTTATTGCGAGATCCGCTAATTGACAGCGAATAATGATAGATTGCTGCTCATCAACAAAAACCCCGGCATCGCTGCCGGGGTTTTGCATTTCATAAACGCTGAACGAGATTCCGGGTCTGCGCCGAAAGGCGCATCCCGGAATGGCGTGGACTTAGAAATCCATGCCGCCCATGCCGCCGCCGGGCATTCCGCCCGGAGCCGGTGCGTTCTTCTTCGGCAGTTCGGCGATCATCGCTTCCGTGGTGATCAGGAGCGAAGCGACCGAGGCTGCGTTCTGGATCGCGGCGCGCACGACCTTGGTCGGGTCGATGATGCCCTTGGAGACCAGGTTGCCGTATTCGCCCGACTGCGAGTCGAAGCCATACGCATACTGATCCTTCTCGAGCACCTTGCCGACGATGACGCTGCCGTCCTCGCCTGCGTTGATCGCGATCTGGCGGGCCGGAGCCGACAACGCCTTGCGCACGATCTCGACGCCGGTCTTCTGGTCGTCGTTCTGGGTCTTGATGCGCTTGAGCTGTTCGGAGGCGCGCAGCAGGGCGACGCCGCCGCCCGGCAGGATGCCTTCTTCCACCGCAGCGCGGGTCGCATGCATCGCGTCGTCAACGCGATCCTTGCGCTCCTTCACTTCGACTTCGGTCGCTCCGCCGACGCGGATCACCGCGACGCCGCCCGCGAGCTTGGCCAGACGCTCCTGCAGCTTCTCGCGGTCGTAGTCCGAGGTGGTCTCCTCGATCTGCGCCTTGATCTGCGCCACGCGGGCCTCGATGTCGGCCTTCTTGCCGGCGCCGTTGACGATGGTGGTGTTCTCCTTGTCGATCATCACCTTCTTGGCGCGGCCGAGCATCTGCAGGGTCACGTTTTCCATCTTGATGCCGAGGTCTTCCGAGATCGCCTGGCCGCCGGTCAGGATCGCGATGTCCTGCAGCATGGCCTTGCGGCGGTCGCCGAAGCCCGGCGCCTTCACGGCGGCAACCTTGAGGCCGCCACGCAGACGGTTGACGACGAGGGTGGCGAGGGCTTCGCCTTCGACGTCTTCCGCGACGATGACGAGCGGCTTGCCGGTCTGCACCACGGCTTCCAGCAGCGGCAGCATCTCATTCAGAGAGGACAGCTTCTTCTCGTTGATGAGGATGTAGGCGTCGTCGAATTCAACGCGCATCTTGTCGGCGTTGGTGACGAAGTAGGGCGAGATGTAGCCGCGGTCGAACTGCATGCCTTCGACGACATCGAGTTCGGTGTC
>Ga0180223_1001185_pt1 | contig 21726 bp, 18 predicted proteins | sample eDN5th30CKraftOP_FD_151337 | JGI IMG/M metagenome (GOLD analysis project Ga0180223, IMG submission 151337) | Enriched Organic Plus compost microbial communities from Emeryville, California, USA - eDNA 5th pass 30_C Kraft OP (version 2) (version 2) ... | reverse complement strand
GGGACATAGGTGCCGCTCGGTCCTTTGGGCTTGCTCTTCAGGTAGAAGCCTCCGACCAGCCAGTCGAGATTGCCGTCCATCGCCTCACCACGCAATTGGACCTCGTCACTTAGCTGCTGGACATTCTGCGTCTGGCGGCCATTGACCACGGTGACCGGCGTGCCGACCGGAAAAACGCCTGTGCCATCCGCCACAATGGTAGGCAGGCCATCGGAACTCACGAAATAATCGAGCTTGTTACGGCGATAGCCAAAGATATTGATGAGATGAATGTCGTCCGCCAGATCGATCTCCGTGCGATTGGTAAGGCCGCGGCGTGATACATTCTGGAACTGCCCGATATCGGTATCGACAACGCGCGGGCCACGGCGCTGCTGGGCTTCCAGAACATCCACGATCGGTTGAAGGAGGCCGAGTGTGGCGAGCAGCGGTGAGTTTCTGTCAACATCGACCAGCACCGATGCATCGCCCGCCGTTCGGTTTCTCGAATAATCGTAGATCGTTGTGTTGGTAAACCCCTCCACCGGCTCAAGCAGAAGCGAAGCCCTGTAACCGCGGGAGTTGACGTTATCGGGGTCGCGTCCAACGCCGATCGTTCGGGTATAGCCGTCACGCTTCTGATATTGTCCGCTGAGGCGAAACGCGACCTTGTTTGCAATGATCGGAAGATTGAGCACGCCTTCGAACTGCCGATCGTCATGATTTCCGTATGCACCCTGGATGTAACCACCCAGTTCATAGTTGGGGGCCGTTGGATAATATAAAATCGCGCCGCCCGTGGTGTTGCGGCCAAACAGGGTTCCTTGCGGCCCTTTCAATACCTGAACCGAGGACAGGTCGTAGGTAGGAATGCCGGCACCGACAACGGGCGAAGGAACCTCGGCGAAATAGGGGATCACGCCGGGGGCGCTATTGCCCGAGAGCGCCTTGGATTGCCCGCGAATAGCGTAGATCGTGTTTTCACGTCCGCCGGACCCGGCCAGGAAGATGCCTGGCGTTTTCACGATCAAATCCTGGGTGTTCTGAATGGATGCCTGGCGGAGCATGTCAGCGTTAAAGGCGGTGACGCTAACGGGTGTCGACTGGATGCTTTCCGCCGAGCGACGCGCGGTCACCACAATCTCGTCGAGCGATCCGGTTGAGGCCAGGGCACGGTCCGGTTCTTGAGCCGGTGACTGGCTTTCTCCGCTGGATTGAGCAAGTGCCGCGCCAGTCGTGGCCATGACAAGCAAGCCGGTTCCCAGAAATAGATATAATTTTTGCGATCCGCGCATGACTATCCCCTCAATTTATATATTTAACTCTATGATATTGTATTTTTATTATTATAAATTGGTCGAATACTTTATCATTTTAATTGCAAAAATATAATTTGGTAGAGTAAATTGTATCATTCATTTCTTGGTGGTGTCAGGCTATTCGCTACCGGAATGCGTCCAGATTGTATCGATATGGTGCGGATAGGGAGCATTCTTGACGCGCGGCGCGCCGAAAATTTCGACAGCCTGCATCACTTCGCTGAGCCCCATGACAGTGCGGTACAGGCGCGCTTCGGCTTCCGGCAGGTCGCCGTCCGGGAAACTGTCGAGATAGGTGAAAATCTCGTCCAGCCGGTTGGCCGCAGCATCGTGAAATGTGCGTAGCTCGTCCATCGTTAGCGACTGGCGCAGCAGATATCGCTCAGAGGCCGTTTCCAATCGACCCCATTTCTCTGCAAATGGCTCAAGCGCTGAAAACTGGTCGGGAAGCTTCGTAATACTCATCTTTCCACCCCCATCGACCTATCATATCGCTATTCAGCGGCGAGACGCTCCGGCTCTCCGCCCAGTCGGTTATCCACCGCCGCCTGCATGATGCCCGACATGTGCCGCAGAAGAATTTCCGGATAGCCGAAATAAACCTGCTCCAGCGCGCCGGATGCCAGTCCCTGATGCTGGCCGTTAATACTGAAATTATCTTCCGTCAGTACATCGCGGTACATCGCCATCATGCATTCCTGGGCGAAACGCTGACGACGCGTTTTCGGCGCACAGAAATACCATCGTGCGTACCAGCGGGATTTGTCGACTGCCACTGGCCAGTAGCTGTTAAACCACCAGCCATTGGGGAACACGCCAATCTGGCCCGTAGGGAAAAGAAAAAAGCCGTCGCCGCCCCAATTCTTCGCCTTTGGCCGATTGAGATCGGGGTGGTCGCTAAAGCTGGGTTGCGCTTCCTGATCCGGCGCGTCGTCCGAATTGGACGTGATCTGCGCCTGATTCATGAATGCGAATGCCTGGATCGGACGCGCGGTCAGATCGACCGTGAAATCGGGGTTGGACGGCAGCGTCGTGATGAGGTGCGGGCCCACCTGCTCCCAACCGAGGGAATGCGAATGGGGATTGTCCTCCGGCAATGCCCAACCCTTGGCGGATTTCCGGTGGAGGGACGAGACATGATAACCTTCGCCCGAAGCTTCATTGCCGAGCTTCCAGTTCGCGTCCATTGGTGAAGTGAGGGATGCCGAGCGCGGATATGCGTCGAATGGCGCATCGATCAGCTTGTTCGAAATAGGGCCGAGAAACTGCTCCAGCGTCTGCTGCGGGTGCGGATCCAGGTTGATGAAGAGAAAACCGGCCCAACTGTCGACGCTGACCGGTTTCAGCTTTTGTTCGCGTTTGCAGACTTGCGGGAAATTCTCCTCATCGGGCAGTGCCTTGAGGGTGCCATCGGTGGCAAAACTCCAGGCGTGATAAGGGCAGGTGAACAGTCCGTTATGGCCGCGCGGTTCCCACAGGAGCTTCATTCCGCGATGCAGGCAGACATTGTGAAATGCTTTGATGCCTTCGCTTCGATCGTTGACGATGATTACGGATGCATCGCAAATTTCCACATCCTTGACGAACCAGTCCCCCGGCTGGGCGACCTCTTCCACCCGACCCGCAAATAGCCACACCTTGCTGAAAATTTCGCGCTCTGCAGCGAAGCGTTCGGGGGAGAAATAGACGTTAGCCTGCGCGATGCCGTTCTCCACCACCTCGCGCTTTGGTAAGGTTGGGCCGAAGCCGATGTCGAAAGGAGATAATAAGGGTTCGTCGAAGGATCTCACGGCATTCCCCAACGCATGTAATTCATATGAATTATCTAGGTCGGCGATATGGTGCAACCCAGGCAATGTCAAGCTTTGCTCCAAGGCGTTGCGGCCTGATACAGTTCACATATGAAAATCCCGGCAGGTCGTGGTTCGTCGCGCTTATGGGTGTTAGTGACAGTTTTGTGCCCGGGGGACGCTTGACCCAGGGGGTGTGAGGAAAAGCCGATAGCGGCGGCATGTCTCTTACCTGGCGTGCAAAATCGCGTGCGCGGCCCATCTAGCGATTCCGATGAGCGTGAGGTCGGCATGGTTGCGGACCAGCAACTTCAAGGATTCAATGCGATTTGCCGGGGAGGGTAGGGCATGAGGAAAATGGCGACAACCGCCTGCAATATATCCTGCCAATAAATGGATCCGGCATCATAGGGCGGGTGCTGGCGAACTTTGGGCGGTTCCGGATAGGCCACCGCTATCAGAAATGTATTCGCGGCTAGCCGAAAGCGCCGTTCGATGACATCCGCAGGCATGTCGGGCCAGAAATTCATAATGCGGCGGTTTATCTCGGCCGATGCCGGCGAGTTGAACTGGGTGATAAAGAAGGGCTGTTCGGCGAGAGGTAGCGGCATCAGGGCCAGCATGAACCGCGAATAGGTTTCGCGCTCCAGTTCAGGCATGAGGATGATGGGCAATAACAGGGCGCCTATCAGATCCTCAAAGCTGATTTGAGGCTGTACCAGGAGGCGGTCCAGATGCGCCTTCCGGGCCGCTTCGATCATGGGCAGACGCATTTCGTAGACAGCCTGTATCAAACCAGCCTTAGATCCGAAATGATGATGCACCGCCGAACTGTTTGCATGTCTTGCGGCAACCGAAATCTGGCGAAGCGAAACTCCATCCAAGCCATATTGCCCAAAGAGCTTTTCGGCAGTGACGAGCAGGCGCTGTCCACCCTTGCTATAGGTTTCGAGACTTTTGAGCATGAGAACGTCATGCTGCCATTTCCTGTACGTGCCAAGTCCATTGATGTCGCAGCCGACTCCATGTGGCGCTCGGTATGAGAACGGGAAATATGGATCTAACCCATTCACGCAAATTGAGGACGCAACCATAATGCTTTGCGAGGGCAGGCTTGCAGGCGGGAAGATCTGCCTTTGCTGGCAAGGAATTCGTGCCTGTAGGTCGTCACAAGAAAATTTCTGCCTTCCAGCAGTACGAAAAAGCTATTTCCGTTCTCCCGCGATTTCTTATCTTCCGATCTAGCGGGGGCATCAAAGTTCGCGGCAGACGCCTTTGTCCGTGCCGTCGTGGCCTTAGCCCAGCATTGGGCCAGCCTAGAGATAGGGAGGATTACGGCTCTTTTCGAAGAGCTTGGCGGAGACGCCGGGATTCGAACCCGGGGTGCCCCATTCAGGGCACGACGGTTTAGCAAACCGCTGGTTTCAGCCACTCACCCACGTCTCCGCAATCATGCCCACCGCAAAAAGGCGGGCAGTGGCTTGGCTGGAACCGGCCTATAGCGATGCTCCAGCCTTGTGGCAACGGCCATATTTGCGATCCCCGCGATCAGAAAAACGGGCCGGATTCGTTCCGGCGCAGAATCGACTCAGGTGGGCGTTCGTTCATTGCCGTTTCAGCTTCGATGCTGATAATCTGCGGAATGGATAAATGCGGGAATGCGGGGAGCCTTAAGGCATGATCGGGACTTTGGCGCGGGTCGTGACCCGCTTTGCGCGCGGCGGCACGCTTGTCGCGGCAATGGCGGGTATGGCGCTGACGCCGCTTGCCGCGCAGGCACAGATACGCACTGTGGATCCCAACACGGCGATCGATGCCGATCTCGCCCCGCCCCCCCCGGCCAGCAACGCGCCGACCGATCCGGGCGTGGACACCACGGTCGCCCCGGACAGCGGCGTCTATAACGACCAGACCGGCGGCAATGCCTCCACCACCGCCACCGCGACGGGCGCCCCTGTCACGGCCAATTCTCCTCCAATCGCGCCTTCGCCCAGCGATTCCTATCAGGAAGATGACCTGATCGGCGCGGCCGAGGGCGTTTTCGGCAAGGGCGCCGAAGGGTTGGCTGGACTCATCGAAAAAATCCTGAAGGATCAGGGCCGCCCCAATGCCTATATCGCAGGGCGCGAAGCGTCGGGCGCGCTGGTGGTCGGGCTGCGTTATGGATCAGGCACGCTCAATCACAAGATCGAGGGCAAGCGGGAAGTTTACTGGACCGGGCCGTCGATCGGCTTCGATGTCGGCGGCAATGCGGGTAACACCTTCGTGCTGGTCTATAATCTCTACGACACGCAGGACCTTTACCACCGCTTCCCCGCGGCCGAAGGTACGGCCTATCTGGTCGGGGGTTTCAATGCCAGCTATCTGCGCTGGGGCAGCGTCGTGCTGATCCCGATCCGCATGGGCGTGGGATACCGGCTGGGCATCAATGCAGGCTATATGAAGTTCACGGAAAAGCGGAATTGGCTGCCCTTCTGAACGGGTTTCAAAGGGCGAGGGCGAGTTGATCGCCCTCTTCCGCATCGCCTTCCAGATTATGCACGCCCAGCCCCAGCAAACGCGCGCCCATTCGTAGCGGGAGCTGGGCGCGCAGCAACATGCGCCCCGTTTCCGCCAGCAGGTCCGCCGAGCGCAGGGCAGACGGAAAGCTGCGGGACCGGGTGATGATGCGGAAATCGGCGAATTTGATCTTGAGCACCACGGTCCGGCCATAACCGCCGGATTTCTCGACCCGGCTCCAGAGATTGGCCGCGATCCGATCCATCTCCTCGATCAGCCGCGCTTCCTCTGTCAGATCGTCGAAGAAGGTGTCCTCGACGCTGACGGACTTGCGTTCCTGCCGTTCATGGACCAGGCGATCGTCCTGACCGCGCGCCGCCCGATAATAGAACAGCGCCGCGCTGCCGAAATGCGCCTGAAGGAAAGCAAGGTCGCGCGCCCGCAGATCCGCGCCGGTTTCGATGCCCAGCGCCTGCATCCGCCGGGCGGTGACCGGGCCGATGCCGTGTATTCGCCGGACCGGCATCTTCGCGATAAAGGCCGCGCCCTCCTGCGGGCGGACCACACACAGGCCATCGGGCTTGTTCTGATCCGACGCGAGCTTGGCGATCAACTTGTTGTAGGACACGCCCGCCGAAGCGGTAAGGCCGGTTTCCTCGCGGATGATGCGGCGGATTTCCTCCGCCACGCGCGTGGCGGAGGCGATGCCCGGCTTGTTCACGGTGACGTCCAGATAGGCTTCGTCCAGCGAGAGCGGCTGGACGACGTCGGTGAAGCGGAAAAATATGTCCCGCACCTGCGCGGAAACGGCGCGATAGGCTTCGAAACGGGGCGGCACGAAAATGAGACCGGCGCATAGCCGCCGCGCTCGCGCGCCAGGCATGGCGGAGCGCACGCCGAAGGATCGCGCTTCATAGCTGGCGGTTGCCACCACGCCGCGCGGCCCGCCTCCGCCGACCGCGATCGGCTTGCCCCGGAGCGTGGGATCGTCGCGCTGTTCAACCGACGCGTAAAAGGCATCCATGTCGATATGGATGATCTTGCGCGGCTGTGGCGGCGAGGATTCCATGGCGCGACCTTATGCCATGCCGGGAACGAAAGGGAAACAGAGTCAGTCGGTCACGACCCGCAAATTGTCGAGCATCCATTCGAGATGAGCGCGGCTGATCCGGCTCCACACATTATAGGTGCACCGCTGCCCCGCGATCCGCACATAGGCAAGCGATTGCAGGGCCACGCCTTCGCGGTTTGCGGCGGGATAAGGTTCCGCCCCTTCCTGTCCATAGCCCGCGAAGGAAGCGCCGGGAAATTGCGCGAGGTCGCGGAAATAGGGCCACTGGCGATAGAGCCTGTCCCGCTGGACAGCCACGTCCGCGTCATCGTCCGGCAAAAGGCCCGTACCCGCGAAGCCATAGGCGCTACGCTGGTCTGGCAGGTCGAAGGCGACACCCCAGCCTCCATCGAAATAAGCGGAGCGTGGAGCGCCTTCCGGCTGGCTCGATGCCGCCAGCGCCAGCGGGGCGCAGTCCTTGCGGTTTTCCGCTTTCGCCCATTCGACGCGCGCGCGCCTTTCGCCGATCAGGGTGGACGGTTCGGCGGCCAGAGCGGGCAGCGTGAAGCCGGACAGGAACAGGGCCGCAGAAAGGAACGCCTTCATTCCTTGCCGTCCTTGATCGAAAGAAGGGCCGCGAAGGGACTGGCCTGCTCCTCCGACATGACACCCGCTTCGCGCAGATGGATGTCTGCCTGCGGCGAGCGGGGATAGGGCGTCATCGCCAGCGCCACCGTTTCCGCGACTGCTTCGCCCATGTCGATGACGTTGCCTGTATAGCCGATGGTGTCGCAATCCTCCGCATCGAGTTCCAGTTCCTCGCCTTCGGGCTGCATCTGGTCCTCGGCCACGAAGCGTAGCAGGAAATCGCTGTCGATCGTTTCTGGCACGGGCACGCCAGTGGCGACGCAGGGCTGGGCCAGATCGGCCTTCACATGGCCCCGCGCGATGATCGCGCCATCCTCTTGCGCCAGCGCATAATCCGCTTCCAGCCGATCGAGCGCGAGCAGGTTGAAACGGCGCGCCAATGCTTCGCGTTCCGCCTTGTTCGCGACGATGGCCGTGGAATCGGCGTGGCGGCCAAGCTGATCGAGCCGCACGGGCCGCGAAAATTCAGGTGCCGGGTTGTCGTTCATCCAAGGTCTCCCGTCAGCAGCGCATCGCGGGACAGGCAGCCCAGCCGTATCCAGCGTTCGCGCAATGTGCCCTCGACATGGGCGAGGGCATCGGTCGAAGGCTCGGCCCCACGATAGAGGTTGCGGCGCAACGCTTCGCCAAGGTCGCCGTCCCCTTCCAACGCGGCGCGATAGGCCGCCAGGCGCCCACCCAGCGCGCTCACCATGCGGCCGATATGCTTGCCGACGACGACGTCGCCTATCCCTTCCTGCCGGAGCTGGCCGTCCATGTCGTCCACGAACAATTCGGTCAGCCACACGCTTTCCTGCCTGGCCCCCTGCTGCTCCAGCCGGATCAGTACCTGCGCCAATATGGCGACGATCATATCGAAACGTCCGTCCAGCGTATCGGGCACCGCGCCTTTCGCATACCAGTGCGGCTGGCGGCCCTCCGCCACGACGGCGTGATAAAGCGGCATCAGCCCTTCTTTGGGATCGCGCCGCCCGAACAGGCGCTGGAGAAAGGACGGGGCGGGTATGGACATGATCTGCCTGCTTTTCACGATCGGTTGAAAGGCGGTTTTTAGCCGCCCGTGCTGCGGCCCCTTGCCGAGGCCCATGCATTTCCATATTGATCGGCGCGCCGCCCGATGCAATGGCGGCTTGATGTTTCTTGGGTTTGGGGGCCGATCCCCGCAGGAGAAGTTCATGCGCCAGTTCAGCCGCCAATCCCGCAGCGGGCGGATCATGCTCGCGGTCGGCCTTTGCGCGCTGCTTCTGGGCACGTCGGGCTGCACGCGGATTCGTACGCATCAGGGGTATCAGGTCGACAAACTGCTGGTCGATTCGGTGCAGCCGGGCATCGACAACCGCGCATCGGTGGAAGGCACTTTGGGCCGCCCCAGTTTCGCGGCACAGTTCGGCGATCAGGACTGGTATTATGTGTCCCGCGACATGCGGTCGCTGGCCTTTTCCAACCCCAAGCCTGTGGCGCAGACCGTCCTGCATGTGCGATTCGACCCGGCCGGCAACGTCGTGGCGGTCGACCGGATGGGCCTTGAAGATGTGGCGAAGGTAAAGCCCTGGGGTGAAAAGACCCCGACGCTGGGCCGTCATCGCAGCCTGTTCCAGGAAATCTTCGGCAATATCGGGGCGGTGGGCGCTGGCGGCATGGGCGGCGGCGGCGGCGCGATCAGTCCGGGCGGTGGTCCTAACGGTAGCTGAGCTGCCGCGGCCTCGATGCCATCATGACAGGCGTCGTTCGCGCGCCTAGCCGATCTTTTCCGCTTCGCGCCATTGGCCCTGTCCAATTCCATCGAGCGTCCAGTCGCCGATACGCCAGCGCACCAGCCGCAGCGTCGGATGCCCGACTGCTGCCGTCATGCGCCGCACTTGCCGGTTGCGCCCTTCGCGGATCGTCAGTCGCAGCCAGCAATCTGGCACGGTCTTGCGAAACCGAACCGGTGGATCGCGCGGCCAGAGCGCGGGCTCTTCGATGCGTTCGACCTGAGCCGGCAAAGTCGGGCCATCCTTGAGGCGCAGGCCGCCCCGCAATAATTCCAGCGCAGCCTTGTCGGGATCGCCTTCAACCTGCACCAGATAGGTTTTCGGCACCTTGAAGCGGGGATCGGCGATCCGCGCCTGTAATCGGCCATCGTCGGTCAGCAGCAACAACCCTTCGCTGTCGAGGTCCAGCCGCCCGGCGGGATAGACGCCCGGCATGTCGATGAACGCGGCCAGCGTCGGACGTGGCGGGCCGGTGCTTTCGTCGGTGAACTGGCACAGCACGCCATAGGGCTTGTTGAACAGGATGAGTGTCATCGCGCCTCAGTCCTCGTCATCAAACGCCAGGCTGCCCTTGTCGATCAGGGCCGCAATCAGCGCAGCGGCAGGAGCAGATGCGGCAAGGGCCGGGTCCATTATGGTCGATCCCGCGCATAACCGTTCGGCCAGCAAGGCCGTATCGCCCGCGCAGTCGAAGCAATGGCCATCCACGAATAGCAGGAGCGTTTCTTCCTTCTGCCGGATGAAGGAAAAGCGGCTGGCCGGGTTGCGGCTGAGCGGTACGCTTTCGGCCAGCAGCGCGCGCACGGCCTGCTGCCCGATCGCCTCTTCCGGCCGCCAGTCCGTTTCGGCATATTTGGGCAGGCTGTTGTAAAGCCCGAACCAACGGGCGAAGGCATCGCGATCGGACAGAGCCTCCATCACCATTTCGTGCAGACGGTCGATGGCCGACGTGGCGATTTCGCCGGGATTGGCCTGTAGCGTCAGGTCGGGATCGGTATAGCGATCCTCATCCGGCAATCCGTCGGCCTGATGCTCGCACCAGCTTTCGATCAGCTCGACGCGCGACGGTGCGCGAAAACCGATTGAATAGGTCATGCAATCGTCGCTGACCGCCACCCCTTCATGTGCGAAACAGGGCGGGACATAGAGAATATCGCCGGGTTCGAGTATCCAGTCGCCCGTCGCTTCGAAATCGGCAATCAGGCGCAGGTCGTCGTGCGGCAGCAGCGGCGTCGCGGAATTGCATCGCGGTCCTACGCGCCATCGCCGCTTGCCCAGTCCCTGCACCAGAAACACGTCATATTGGTCGTAATGCGGCCCGACCCCGCCCCCGTCCGTGGCATAGCTGACCATCACATCGTCGATGCGCCAGTCAGGCACAAAACGGAACGGTTCGACCAGTTCGGCTACCTCGGGCGCATGATGGTCCACGGCCTGCACCAGCAGCGTCCAGGGGTTGCTGTCGAGTTCGCCGAAGCGGGTTTCGGCCAGCGGACCGCTTTCCGCCGCCAGACGGCCTGCGTCGCGTGTGATGAGGCGTGATTCCACGCCCTCTTCGCAGGCGAGGCCCGCCAATTCGTCCGGGTCGAGCGGATTACGCCACTCTTTCCATGGGTTGCGGATCAGCAGCGGGCGTTTCTGCCAATGGTCGCGCAGGAACAGGTCGACGTCGAAATCGGCAATTTGCATGCCTCGCCCATGCGCCCATAGGCGTCCGCTGTCAAAAATCTATCGCTTTCCCGGGGGGCGACCAGAACTGCCAGGGCGCGCGGCGAGGCCTGTTCCTTCCCGATTTCAAGACCAGATATTCTCCGGCTTTCTCAACGCACTACGCATCGGAATCCGATATGAGAAGTGGAGGTGTCGATTGTCTGGGGATAGCGCGCCGCAGGGCGATAACGCTGGCAATAATTTTCCGCGCAGAGATGCGACCCGCCCTTGAGGGCTTTGCGGGGAAAGGCTGCTCCGGGATCGGCAGGGTCATGGCTGCCCCTTTCATCCCCACCGCGCGGGTTGCTGGGAATGCAACAGGATGGCGAATCCTTTCCCTTGGCGCCGGCGCTGTACCAGTCGGCTGTCCATTCCCAGACATTGCCGATCATGTCGTAAAGCCCATAGCCATTGGGTGGAAAGGCGCCCACTGGAGATGTCCCGGCATAGCCATCGGTCATGAGATTTTCCGTTGGAAAGGCCCCTTGCCAATAATTGGCCATCATCTTTCCGTCCGGCGTCAGTGCGTCGCCCCAGGCAAAAGCCGCGCGATCCAGCCCGCCGCGGGCGGCAAATTCCCATTCGGCCTCAGTTGGCAGATCCTTACCCACCCATGTCGCATAGGCGCTGGCATCGGCATAGGCGATATGGACGACCGGATGGTCGAGCAATGCGTCGATCGAACTGTCCGGTCCAGCGGGATGCCGCCAATCCGCGCCAAAGCAAAAGGTCCACCATTGCAGGCTGTTGGATAAGCTTACCTTTTTTTCAGGAGGAACGAATAGTGATGAGCCGGCCCGCAACATATGGGGTGGGGCATCAGGATAATCCGCTGGGTCGGGGGCCATTTCCGCGAGCGTTACATAGCCTGTGGTCGCCACGAATTGCTTGAACTGCCGATTGGTCACAGGCAGGGTGTCGATCCAGAAATCATCGACGCGAACCTGACGGGCGGGCGCCTCTTCAGGATAATGTTCGTCCGAGCCCATCCAAAAGGCGTCCCCCGCAATGAAGGTCATGCCGGGCCTGTCGCTGGCATGCGGCTCAATTTGAACAGGCATTATTCATTCCGTCACAGGCTTTCGCATAAGTGGGGCTGATGCAACCTGTAGGTCAGAACCGCCGCATCGGGCAATCTATCCTGGAACAGGCGCCGCAACCCATTCCAAAGGCTGACCCTGTTCTTCGACACCGCTCCCGATTCACTGCTTCATGCCCAGAGTGATGCCGATGCGTTCAATGCGTCCGTCAAAATGCGGTGTTCCTGCATAATCGGTTACCGGACGGCCACGATCGTCACCCACATCGAAGGTTTCACCGGGGCCAGCGGGCATCATGCCGACCCGGTCGATCCGGCCCTGGCCGATAGTGCGGCCATTGGCGGCGATGGTGAGAAGGCCGGGGGCTCCCGGCCTGGGCGCATCCGGCACGAAAGAGAATGTCAGGGTCTGCTTTCCGGCCGGGAGGGGAGAGGTGGCAGTGATACGATACTGGTCCGCTTCCGCGCTGGATGCGGCGTGGATGGCGAAGGGGATGCCCTTGTCCAGGCCAAAGGACCAACCGCCCAGGTTGCTGCCGGTGGCGACAAGCGCGCCATTGGAAGCGTTGGACAGCGTGACATCGCAGTCGATCGTGAAGCCGCGGGCCAGCATCGGTTGCTTTGCCCAGGGCAAACTCAGCTCTCCCCAGAAGACATAATTCAATCTTGGGGTTTCCGGTCGCCGCATGCGCGCGGATTCGACCGGGTCCAGATTGGCGCGCAAGGGATAGACATTGTTGCGACGCGCTTCCGCATCGAACAGCGCCTGCATCTCGGCCAGCCGCTTCGGTTCGGTTGCCGCCAGGTCCTTTGCCTGCGCGAAATCGCTTTTGAGATTATAGAGCGACCATGTGAAGTCTTGCGGTTCGATGGCCGATTTCTGCTGCCAAGGCATCCGGCCCGGATTGGTCGCCGCCAGCCATCCGTCACGATAGATTGCGCGATTGCCCAATAGTTCGAAATATTGGACGGCATGGCGGCCGGGGAGGGTGGGGCCCGTAAAGCTGTAGGCCATGCTTACCCCGTCCAGGCTATGCTGAGGGGTGCCGTCGACGATTTTCGGCGCCGGTATGCCGGTAGCCTCCAGCACGGTCGGCAGGATGTCGTTGACGTGATGGAACTGCTCGCGCATTTGCTGCGGCTGGCCGATATGATTGGGCCATGCAACGACCAGTCCATTGCGCGTGCCGCCCAGATGGGAAGCGATCTGCTTGAACAGGGGGAAGGGGGCGTTCATGGCCCAAGCCCAGCCGGCCGGATAGACCTGATAGCTGTCGGGGCCTCCAAGCTTGTCGATATTGCGGAGCTGTTCCTCGAAGCTCTGGTCCGGCTGTCCGGTCAGCTTGGCGAGTTCGTTGACGCTGCCTTCGGGGCCGCCTTCGCCGCTGGCTCCATTGTCGCCCTCGATGAAGATGATCAATGTGTTGGCAAGCGTGCCGGTGCGCTCCAATTCGTCCAGCAATCGCCCAAATTCATGGTCCTGATAGGCCAGCATGGCCGCATAGGCTTCCATATAGCGGCCATAGAGGCGCTGATGATCGGCGTCGAGACTGTCCCATGCTGGTAGCGCCTGAGGGCGGGGTGACACCGCCGTCCCCTTGGGAATGATGCCCATCTCTTGCTGCCGCGCGACCGTTCTGGCGCGTTCTGCATCCCAGCCATCGTTGAACTTGCCCTTGAACCGGGCCATCCATTCGGGAGGCGCCTGATGAGGCGCGTGGGCGGAACCGGGCGCATAATAGAGAAAGAAGGGCTTGTCGGGCGTGGCGGCCTGTTGGCTGTGCAGCCAGCCGATCGCATGGTCGATCAAATCCCGGTCCAGCAGCATCGTCGGATCGCGGCCTTCCAGGCTGACCGGTTGGGTTCCGTGATAGAGCGTCGGGCGGTATTGGTCCGTCTCTGGTCCCACGAAGCCATAAAACTCCTCGAAACCCAGGCCCGTCGGCCAGCGCGTGAAGGGGCCGGTTTCGCCCGATTCGTCGCCCGGCACATTGTGGTGCTTGCCAAACCAGGCCGTGCTGTAACCATTGCCTTGCAATATGCGGCCAATCGTGGCGGAGGTCGCAGGCAGTTCGCCGTTATAACCCGGAAAGCCCATGGCGATGTCGGTCAACGCGCCAGTGCCCACGCCATGATGATTGCGTCCCGTCAGCAACGCCGCGCGCGTCGGCGAGCACATGGCGGTGGTATGGAAATTATTGTAACGCGCGCCTTGTTTCGCCAGCCGGTCGAGATTGGGGGTCGGAATCGGCCCGCCGAAGGTACTGGACGCGCCGAAACCGACATCGTCGGTCAGCACCAACAGGATATTGGGCGCGCCTGCGGGCGCCTTGACCTTTTCCGCCCAGACCGGTTTCGATTCCCTGAGCGAAGGTTCCATGGTCCCGCTGAAGGACGGGACGGGAACAGGCAGGATATCGCGCGACGCCGTATCTGATGAGGTGGCATGGGCCGTGCCTACCATGCCCGGCGCGCTCGCCAGGGTCATTGCCATCGCCAGCATCGACGTTCGCATCATTGCTATCCCTCCCTTATGACGGCGATTTTTCATCTGATCGATAAATCAATCGACCGTCTATTTTTTCAGCCACATGCCTTAATAATTGACAGTCTGCTAATATTGGGATCAGGAGGAGTCAAGCATTGCTGGATAGGCGCTGAGAGACATATGGCCCGTTTGCCCCTTAAGAAAAAAAGCGGCAGCGCGGCGGATGATATCATCCGCGCGGCGGAACGCCTCTTCGGTGAGGAGGGGGTGTCCTCCATATCGTTGCGTCACATCGCGACCGCCGCCAGCCAGGTGAACAATTTCGCCGTCCAATATCATTTCGGCGACAAGGACGGGCTGATCCGGGCGATATTCGAACGGCGCCTACCCTTTGTGGAAAACCGTCGCCGGCGCATGCTGGAAGAAGCCCGGCCTGCTGGTTTTGATCTGGAAAAGCTGATCGAGGCGACCTTTCGGCCCATCATCGAAGAAGTCGACGAAAATGGGCGTCGCAGCTATGCGCGTTTCCTGGCGCAGATCGTCAACGACAAGCGGTCAGCCCATCACTGGACGGAGGTGCGCTCGCTCGTGCCTTCCGTGGCGGAAATCACAAAGGAACAGGCCCGGCTTTGCCCGGCGCTGAGCAAGGAAAAGCTCGTTTTCCGGCTCCAGCTCGTGAATATATTGATGCTGCAAGCCATATATCTGGCTGACGAGGATGGATGCGACGCCCATGCCTTTGAAGCGAAATTCATGGATGCGGTACGCATGGCCGCCGCCGCGCTGGGAGCCCCTTGAGCTAACGGATTTCCCGATATTTCGTGGTTTCAGCGGTTCTTGGCCGCAGCTCTCATTCGGTTGTGCAATATAGGTGCTTGCCTACCTCACGCTTCTGCGCGAAGCCCGCAACGGCTTCGCCGATCAGAAGCAGCGTTGGATCTTCATCGCTGATCGTCGCGACGAGGAAGGCAAGTGCCGAGAGCTTGCCCCGGATAAGCCGTTCATTGGGTAGCGACACATTGACTGCCACCATCACTGGCGTTTCGGGATCGCGACCGGCGGCGATCAGGGAACGGCTGATCTCGCTCGCCGCCGCGCGGCCCATATAGATGCCCAGCGTGCCGCCGGCGCGCGCCAGCACGTCCCAGTCGAGTTGCAGCGGTTCGCCCGCCTTGAGATGCGCCGTCACCAGCGTCAGTCCGCGCGCCACACCCCGCAAGGTAAGCGAGGCGTTGCCGCTTGCCGCCGCCGCGCTGGCGGTGGTGATGCCGGGACAGATGCGGACCGGAATCCCTTCCTCCGCCAAATATGCCATTTCTTCCGCCGACCGTCCGAAGACCGATGGATCGCCGCCCTTGAGGCGCACGACGCGCTTGCCCGCTTTCGCCGCGACAAGCAGCAGGTCATTGATGCTTTCCTGTGCCTTGCTGTGGCGGCCGGAGCGCTTGCCGACGCTCACCACTTCCGTGCCGTCCGGCACGAGGCCCAGCACGCCCGGTCCCACCAGCGCGTCGTAAAAGACAATCTCCGCCGCCACGATCAGCTTTTCGGCTTTTCGGGTGAGCAGGTCCGGATCGCCCGGTCCGGCGCCGACCAGCCAGACCTCACCGGGGGCGATAAGCTCATTCTGCTGCATCGAGCGTCTCCTGCTTGCTTTGGGCGAGGATGCTGGCGAGCGCCGGGCGGCAGGAGCCGCAATTGGTCCCCGCGCCCAACGCCTTGCCGATCGCGGGCACATCGACCAGCTGCTGTTCGCGGATGGCCGCCACGATCTGATTAAGGCCGATGTCGAAACAGACGCAGATGGTTGCGCCCTTGTCCGGCTGGTTCCCCGGTCCCCGCGCGGCGAGGACCGAAGCGCCGACGGCGGGCGCCTGAAGCTGGTCGATCAGCCAGTCGCGCGAAGGGAGGATGCCGCTGCGCGTGACGAACAGCACGCCAGCCAGTTGGCCATCGCTGATAATGGCCACACGGCGGGTGCCGCGCGTAACGTCGACGGCCTCCACCCTGTCGCCTTTGGGCAGGCATGCCTCCAACCGCGAGGGATCGCCATGACCCGCGACCTCGTATAGCGCACCGGATGGCACGGTGACGCGCGTCGCCCAGAGGCAGGGGAGGCGCACCGGGTCTGTGCCGCGAAGGATGAGGAAACCTTTCCATTCCACCGCCTGCCGTTCGACGCGAGCAGGCGTCGACTTGAAGCCGGGCTGGCCGGAATGAGGGTCGGTGAGTGGGCGCGGCAACAGGCCGGTGCGGCCGCCGGTCGATGTCTGGTCGGTCCAGTGGATCGGCGTGAATATCTCTCCGGGTCGCTGGCCTTCGTTGAACATCACGCGAAACAGGCTGTCGCCTTGCGGCGTGGAAACACGAGCGAGGTCGCCTTCTTCCAGTGCGAGCGCCCGTGCGTCCTGCGGATGGATTTCGACCAGCGGTTCTTCCCGATGCCGCGCCAGTTTCGGCGACAGGCCGGTGCGGGTCATCGTGTGCCACTGATCGCGATAGCGCCCGGTGTTGAGCGTCATCGGCCAGTCCTTGAGCGGCGCCTGCACGTCCATCTGCCTGACCGGCACCAGCCGCGCCTTGCCGTCGGCCGTGGGAAAGCGGCCATCGGCGAAAGCTGCGCCGCCCCAGCGGAACGGTTCCATCGCTTCATAGGCATCATTGCCGATGGTGGCATGGGATCGCAGGTTCAGCACGCGCGCGCCGTCATTCTGATAAGCGGTCAGGCGCGCATGTTCGCGCCAGATTTCGGCTGGCCGGTCATAAGCGAAAGCATTGCGCCAACCCATGCGGCGGGCGACCTCCTTGATGATCCACCAGTCGGGTCTGGTTTCGCCGGGGAGCGGGAGGAGCGCACGCTGGCGGCTGACGGTGCGATCCGAATTGGTGACGGTCCCGTCCTTTTCCCCCCATGCGGCGGCGGGCAGGCGAACATGGGCATAAGCGGCGCTGTCCGTGTCGGCGATCACATCCGAAACGACGACGAAAGGGCACGCTTCCATCGCATCGCGCACGCGGCCTGCATCGGGAAGCGAGACGGCTGGATTGGTCGCCATCACCCAGAGCGCCTTGATCCGGCCCTCGCCCATCGCACGGAACAGGTCGACGGCTTTCAGGCCCGGCTTGGCCGCCATGGCGGGCGCGGCCCAGAAACGGCCCACCCGTTCCACATTCTCCGGCGCGAAGTCCATATGCGCCGCCAATGTCGATGCGAGGCCCCCGACTTCGCGCCCGCCCATGGCGTTGGGCTGACCCGTGATCGAAAATGGCGCCGCGCCCGGCTTGCCGATGCGTCCCGTGGCGAGATGGACGTTGATGATCGCATTGACCTGATCGGTGCCGCGGATCGACTGGTTGATGCCCTGGCTGAACAGGGTGACGGTGCGCGGGGTCGCGGCGAACAGCTCGAAAAACTGCTGGAGCAGAGGAGGGGCGATGTCGCAGGTTTTCGCGACGGTCCACAGATCGTGACCGGTGCGGATATGTTCCCAGAAGTCCTCCGGCGCGTTGACATGTCCGGCCAGGAAAGCGGGGTCGGTGACGCCCGCCTGATCCACCCAGGCGAGCAGCCCGTTCATCAGCGCCACATCGGTGCCGGGCTTCACGGGCAGATGCAGGTCCGCGCCTTCGCAAGTTTCGGTACGGCGCGGGTCGATCACCACCAGTTTCGTGCCACGCGCGGCGCGGGCGGCCTGGATGCGCTGATAGATGATCGGATGGCACCATGCGGTGTTGGAGCCGACCAGGACGATCAGGTCCGCTTCCGCCAGATCGCCATAGCTGGCGGGCACGACATCCTCGCCGAAAGCGCGGGTATGGCCCGCGACCGCGCTCGACATGCACAGGCGCGAATTGGTGTCGATATTAGCCGAGCCGATGAAGCCCTTCATCAGCTTGTTGGCGACATAATAATCCTCGGTCAGCAACTGGCCGGAGACATAGAAGGCCACGCTGTCGGGGCCGTGGCGGTCGATCGTTTCGCGAAAGCGTTTAGCCACAAGGTCCAGCGCCTTGTCCCAGCTTGCTCGCCTTTGGCCGATCATCGGATGGAGCAGGCGGCCTTGCAGGCTCACCGTTTCGCCCAGATGCGTGCCCTTGGAACATAGCCGCCCGGCATTGGCCGGATGCGCCTCATCCCCCTTGATCTGCACGGACCGCGGGCCGGTCGGCGTGGCTGATATGCCGCAGCCGACACCGCAATAGGCGCAAGTGGTGCGGATCGGTTGCCCCATCGTCTTCAGGCCGCCTTCCTCGTCGTCCGGGCCGGTATCACCGCATCGCGCAGCAGGTAGATGCGGCCAGCGTCGACCTTGAGCGGGATGGTCGGCACGCACCCTTCGTCGCTGCCCAGCGCCTCGCCGGTTTTGAGCGAGATGTTCCAGTTGTGCAGCGGACAGGCGACGACATTGCCATGGACGATGCCCTGGCTCAGCGGTCCCTGTTTGTGCGGGCATTTGTTGACCAGCGCATAAAATTGGTTGTCCAGCGTGTGGAATATCGCGATCTCCTCCCCGCCGCGCACGGGCAGGGTCCGGGCATTGCCGGGCGAAATCTGGCTCACCGGGCCGATATCCAGCCAATCTCCGACATTGTTCGAGACGGTCATGCGGCAAACTCCATGGGGCGCACTTCGGCGAGGTGTTGATGCAGTTCGGCGTCTTCGCCCGCGGCGCGGCGCGCCCAGGGGTCTTCCTGACTGAAGCTTTGGGAGAAGAGGAAGCGGGCACGAAGCGCCTCGCGGCCTTCCTCGTCATCGACGATGCGGCTCTTTACATAGTCGACGCCGACGCGTTCGATCCACGGCGCGGTGCGTTCGAGGTAACGCGCTTCCTCGCGGTAGAGCTGGATGAAGGCGGCGCAGTAATCGAGCGCCTCCTGCTCGGTCGCGACCTTGCAGAGCAGGTCGGTGGCGCGAACATGGATGCCGCCATTGCCGCCGACATGCAGTTCATAGCCGCTATCCACGCAGACCACGCCGAAGTCCTTGATCGTCGCCTCCGCGCAATTGCGAGGGCAGCCCGATGCCGCGATCTTGAACTTGTGGGGCATCCACGAACCCCAGGTCATCCGCTCGATCTTGACGCCAAGGCCGGTCGAATCCTGCGTGCCGAAGCGGCACCATTCGCTGCCCACGCAGGTCTTCACCGTGCGGAGCGACTTGCCATAGGCATGGCCCGACACCATGCCCGCGGCATTGAGGTCGGCCCAGACGGCGGGCAGGTCTTCCTTCCTGATGCCGAAAATGTCGAGCCGCTGGCCGCCGGTCACTTTCACCATGGGGGCGTTATATTTCTCAACTACATCGGCGATCGCGCGCAACTCGCGAGGGTTGGTGAGACCGCCCCACATGCGCGGCACGACCGAATAGGTGCCATCCTTCTGGATATTGGCGTGCATCCGTTCATTGACGAAGCGGCTCTGCTGGTCGTCCTCATAATCGCCGGGCAGCGCGCAGAGCAGATAGTAATTGAGCGCTGGACGGCAGGAGGAGCAGCCATCGGGCGTCGACCAATGCAGCTTCTGCATGATTTCCGGGATCGACTTCATGCCCTGCGCGACGATTTCGCGGCGGACATCGTCATGGCCGAAGCTGGTGCATTTACAGACCGTCTTGGTGGCGCGCTCCCCCGAATAATCGTCGCCCAGCGTCACCGCGAGCAGCGTTTCGACCAGGCCGGTGCAAGAGCCGCAGCTTGCAGACGCCTTGCAGGTGGCGCGCACCGCGTCCAGCGTGCCATTGCCCGCCTCGACGCAGGCGACGACCTGCCCCTTGCTGACGCCGTTGCACCCGCAAATCTCGGCATCGTCCGAGAGCGCCGCAACGGCCGCCTTAGGGTCCGCCTGCCCACCCCCGGAGGCGAAAGCCTGACCGAAGATCAGCAGGTCGCGAATTTCGGAGACGTCATCGCCTTTCCTGAGCAGGTCGAAATACCAACCGCCGTCCGCCGTGTCGCCATAGAGCACCGCGCCCACGATCCGGTCGTCCCTGACGATGACCCGCTTATAGACCCCGCGTGACGCATCGCGCAGGACGATATCCTCGCAGCCTTCCCCGCCGGAGAAGTCGCCAGCGGAGAAAACGTCGAGGCCCGCGACCTTGAGCTTGGTCGACGTGACCGAACCCCTATAGCCCGTGTGCTGATCGGTCAGGCCGTCGGCGAGACTGCGGCACATGTCCCACAGCGGCGCGACAAGGCCGTAGACATTGCCGTCATGTTCAACGCATTCGCCGACGGCGAGGATGTCGGGGTCGCTCGTCACCATATGATCGTCGACCTTGATGCCGCGCCCGATATCGAGCCCGGCTTCGCGTGCCAGAGCGACCGAGGGACGGATGCCCACCGCCATCACCACCAGATTTGCCGGGATTTCGCGGCCGTCCTTCAGGCGAACGCCCTCGACCTTGCCATCGCCATAGATTTCGGCGGTATCCGCGCCGGTCAGGATGGTCTGGCCGCGCTCTTCCAGCGCGGTCTTGAGCAACCAGCCCGCCGCCTCGTCCAACTGGCGCTCCATCAGCGTGGGCATCAAATGGATGACCGTCACCTTCATGCCGCGCAGCGTCAGGCCGTGCGCCGCTTCAAGGCCGAGCAGGCCGCCGCCGATCACCACCGCGCCGCCGCCATTCGCAGCGGCTTCCAGCATGGTGTCGACATCCTTCATGTCGCGGAAGCTGATGACGCCGGGCAGATCCTTGCCCGGCACCGGGATGATGAAGGGGTCCGATCCGGTAGCGATCAGCAGCTTGTCATAGCCCACGGTGCGGCCCGACTGGCTGGTGACGGTCCTGCCGGCGCGGTCTATGGCCATCACCGGATCGCCCGCGATCAGTTCGATGCCATTGTCATCATACCATTGGCGGCTGTTGATAATGATGTCGTCGAACGTCTTTTCGCCCGCCAGAACCGGCGAAAGCATGATCCGGTTATAGTTCACATAAGGCTCTGCGCCGAAGATGGTGACGCGATAACGCCCCGCATCCCGCGCCAGCAGTTCCTCGACCGCGCGGCAACCGGCCATGCCGTTGCCCACGACGACCAGATGTTCCCGATCATCATGCGGCGGCATGAAGATGTTTTCTTCATTCTCCGCCGCCGGACTGATCCCGTCCTGAAATTCCATCCCCGGTTTCTCCAGAAAAGAAAAAGGCCGCCATCCGGACCCCGGGATTTGAAACCCGAAGTCTGGATGGCGGCCTTGCCATCATTCGCGCCTGGACGGCCCGCCGATGGACCGCTTTGGCTATGAAATAAGAGGACTACCCTGTCCTTTGCATCGCAGCATATGCCGAATCGCTGTGCGGTCAAGCGATTCCTGCGCCTTAGGGTCAGGACCCATTGATCTGAGAGGCATGATCTGATTCAGGCTCCGTAAGGAGACTGATTATGAGCGACCTGTATTGGCTGACGGATGAGCAGATGGCTCGGCTTGAGCCCTTTTTCCCCAAGA
>Ga0180223_1001183_pt1 | contig 21736 bp, 19 predicted proteins | sample eDN5th30CKraftOP_FD_151337 | JGI IMG/M metagenome (GOLD analysis project Ga0180223, IMG submission 151337) | Enriched Organic Plus compost microbial communities from Emeryville, California, USA - eDNA 5th pass 30_C Kraft OP (version 2) (version 2) ... | reverse complement strand
ACTGCGGCGTGGGGTCGGGCTTTCTGGGGCGCATCGGCAGGGCTCCGTCTTCGGTCCCTGCACTGAATCAGGCCACGATCGAAAAGCCCAGACCCTTCATGCGCGCTCATGCAAAAACGCAAGGAAAAGCCGTCAAATCCTCACAGCCTTGCGAAATCGGATACTTCCAAGGCCGCCGAAAACCGCGCAACCCCAGCTCGTTGCGGATTGTTCACGGGCGACGCGCTCGTCCGTGCCGTGATAAGAGCGGAACCAGGAGACGAATCTCGGGAGACCGTCGTCGATGCTCACGCGCGGCTCGAAGCCGCAGCAGCGATTTATGGCCTCAATGTCGGCGAAGGTTTCCTTCACGTCGCCCGGCTGCATGGGCTCGAAGATCAGTTGAGCCTTACGCCCGATCGCGCTTTCCAGAACGGAAACGAATCTCAACAGCGGCTCGGCGCGATGATTGCCGATATTGAAGACGCGTGCGGGAACTTCACCGCGCGCCGCCGCCGGAGGATTGTCCAGAACGCCGAGCACGCCGCTGACGATATCGTCGATATAGGTGAAGTCTCGCCGCATATCCCCGTTGTTGAAGACGCGGATCGGCTGACCAGCCAGGATCGCCTCGGTGAAGAGATAGGCCGCCATGTCCGGTCTTCCCCACGGCCCATAGACGGTAAAGAAGCGCAGTCCCGTGGTCGGGATCCGGTAAAGGTGGCTGTAGGCATAGGAGATCAACTCTCCGGCACGTTTTGTGGCGGCATAAAGCGAAACCGGCGTATCGACTCGGTCTTCGACGGCAAATGGCAGTTTTGAATTGGCACCATAGACCGAGCTCGAGCTCGCATAGACGAGGTGCTGCAGACGGGGAAGCCGGCGGCCGAGTTCCAGAATGGCCAGATGGCCGGTCACATTGCTTTCGGTATAGGCGAATGGTGCGGTAAGCGAATGACGGACGCCGGCCTGGGCCGCAAGATGAACGATGGCCTCGATGGCGGGATAGCGGTCGGCCAGAGCCATGATGGATTCCCGATCCGCGATATCGAGTTTGACAAAGGTGAACTGCGGATTTTCTTCGAGCAAGCTCAGGCGTGCCCGCTTCAGGGCGGGGTCGTAATAGTGGTTGAGGTTGTCGATGCCGATGACGTCCTCCCCACGAGCCATCAGGGCAGCTGCCACATGCGAGCCGATGAAGCCGGCCGCTCCGGTCACGATCGTGGTCATCTGATCTGCACTCCCGTATCTGTCTGCCGTACCAGCCGTGCTCCCCGAATGCCGGACACGCTCTCGCCCGCATCGTCATGGTGAGAGGCGGTGGATCCAGCGGAGATGCCCTGTTCCTCGCTGGCTCCGCCTGTCACGCGTTCGTACGTCGCGGTGAGCAGGCGCTTCAGCCATGCCGGAGGCCACCCAACGGCGCTCAGCTTCGTCTTCGCGAAAAGGGCAGGGCGCCCCTGGCCCGGGTCGAACTCGACCCGCACGATCTGCGCGCGCGACACCGGCTGGAACGTATTCTGGAACTCTTCGGGCAGTTGACCTGCCACCGGATAAAGCCGGCCGACCTTGCCGAAATAAGTGTTCAGACCGACCTTTATCTTGATCGGATCGCCTGGTTGGAGGGAATAGAGCGCTCCTTCGGGCACATAGGCGAGGATGTAGGAATCACCGGTGAACAGCTCCATCAGCGGCTCGCCCGGCTGCACGACGCTTCCCTGAGCGACATGCAGGTAGCCGACCACACCGTTATCGGGTGCCTTCAGGACACCGTCGGCATAAACGTCCCGCAGCCGCTTTATCGCCTCTTTGGAGGCAGTCACGGCAGCGTTCAGCTCCGGCATGTTGTCGTCAATCGTCTTCTGCTCGGCTTCAATCTTCATTTGCTCGAGAGCACTTTCGATCTCGCTCTTCAGCAAATCCGCGCGTCTGACATTGTCGATCAGGCCCTGGTCGCGCAAAGTCTCGCTCGCCCGCCGGGCGGCGTGCGCTTCGGTGTAACGGCGCTGCGTCATGGGATAGATCGCCTTGTAGACCTGATTGCGCACCTCCAGATCCGTGGCGCGGCTGATGCCGTTGACCATGTCGGAATAGAGCTGCGCCAGCGTCTCTTCGATCTTTTGCGAACGAACCTGGGCCAGGATCTCCCCGGTCTCGATCGGAGAGCCTTCCTCGACATTGAGCTTGCTGACCTCGGCCGGATACTGGGTGGCGAGGACGACGCGATTGCGCATTACCAGGCCTTCGGCTCGGAAATAGACGAGATCACCAATGAACATGTCGGCGATCCATAGAAGCAATCCGCACAACAGACCCAGATAGATCCAGCGGCCCCAGGAACGGCCGCGGCGACGGACCTCATTCTGAAGTGTGTCATAGCGTGGTCGACGACGAAGCCTCATCAGAACCTCCACATCTGGCTCAGAACCTTCGTGGGAACGAAGGTGGAGCGATAGGACCGGTCGAATCCAAGTTCTTGGACGAAGGCCCAGACACGGATCGGATTGAGCACATAGGCGCAATAAACGCCGTAGCCGAATGTGTAGGGCAGCAAGCGCAGAAATGAGGAATTTCTGGAGATCGCCAGCGTCACCACGAAGGTGAGGACGCCCACCAATGCGTAAATTAATCCGGCTGCCAGGAGGACCGGAATCGCGAAGGGTCCGTAGGCAGCAAGCAGCCATAGGACATAAACGACAAAAGCGAAGGGAAGAGCGATCGAAAATATTAGGATGTCGAACGTGCTGACGATGTCGCGCAGCGATAGGCGAGAAGCAAGCGGGGAGAGGAGCATCAGGAACTTGCGCAAATGCAGCCGGGCGAGATCGCCTTCCCAGCGCAGGCGCTGCTGTATCAGCCCCTGCATCGTCGCCGGAGCATCCGTCAGCGCCCACGCATGCGGGGCAAAGTCCAGCTTCCATCCTGCACGCCGAAGCTTGAGGGTAAGATCGGCGTCTTCGCCAGGGCCTGCATCCCAGCCTCCGACCGAGGCAAGAGCTTCCCGCCTGAATGCCGCAAAGGCTCCTGACACGACGGGCAGGATGGAAAGCATAACGCTGACCCGGCGACCGAGCGAAATTCCGATCGCGTATTCGATCGCCTGCATCGTCGCGAGAATGGACCCGGCCGAATTGCGAACGCCGATATTACCGCCCACGGCGCCTACGCCCGGGTCGATGAAGGGAACAAGCAGTGCTTCGATCGCATCGCGATCGAAGGTCGTATCGACATCGGCGGCAATGATGATTTCACCGGTGCAGTAATGCGATCCAAGATTGAGGGCAGCGCTCTTGCCACCGCGCAGACCCGTCGAAATGACGACGTCGATCTGCCCGCGTCTCTGCAATTCCTGTGCTACGCGGGGGGTGTTGTCCGTGGAACCGTCATCCACCAGCACGATCTGCAGTTTCGGCCAGGTCTGTTCGCGCAAAGAGGCGACGGTCTTGGCGATACCCTCGGCGCCGTTATGGCAGGGTAGCACGATGCTAACGGACAATGCCTTGCGAGGGCCGGCGGCTATCCTGAGTGGTTCCGGTCGCGCGAAACCCGCCGTGAGGTTTGCGATCAGATACCGCGGCCCCTCGAAGAAGATGAGGAACCAGAACATTGCGGCAAAGCTCGCTGCGTCAAGGCTCGTAAGAAACGACAGCATTTGTCATCTCTCCCGTTCATGCTTTTCTGACGCCATCGGCGCTAGGGGATCGGCCAGCATCAGAAGCGCTCCGCCTGATTGAGGACCCTGCTGGGCACGTAGGTGTCGCTGTAGGAGCGGCGGAAAAGCAGCTCGTCGAGATAGGCGTAAACCGCGACGGCGCGCAGGATGTAGGCGTTGAAGAGAGCATAGCCGGGAACGTAGGGCAGCAGATGCAAGCGCCCGTAGTGCTCAGATACCGAGGCTGCGATGATGAAGGAGATGAGGGCGCTCAGCATATAGATGATGGTGACCGTGCCGAGGACGACCCATGCGAATGCGCCAAAATAGGCGAAGAGCCAGATTATATAGATGAAGAAGCTGGCCGGCAGGATCGCTTGGAAATAGATAATGTCCAGCGTGCCGAGGGCATTGCCGGCGGAAAAGTTGCGCCTTGAGAGATCGAACATCCGCGCAAATTTGCGCACCCGCACGCGAACCAGCGTACGGTTCCAGCGCAGACGCTGGCGAACCAACCCTAGGAGCGTGTCGGGCACGTCAGTCAATGCCCATGCATCGGGCTGGAAACGCACTTTCCAGCCGGCACGGCGCAGCTTTACCGTGATGTCGGCATCCTCGCCGGGACCCACTTCCCAGCCACCGACCGAGAGCAGGGCTTCGCGCCGGAATGCCCCAAATGCACCCGACACGATGAAGACCACGTCGAGCATGTTGGTTATGCGGCGACCCAATGAGATCGAGAGCAGGTACTGGATCGCCTGGAATCTGGCAATGATGGATGCATCGGGGTTGCGGACAGCTATATTGCCGGCAACCGCACCAACCGTGGGATCACGAAAGGGCTCGGTTACGCGCTCCAATGCGTCGCGATCGAAGCTGGTGTCGATATCCGCGATGATAACGACGTCGCCCGTGCAATAATTCAGGCCAAGATTAGCGGCTGCGCTTTTGCCTCCCCGGAGACCGGTCGAGAGGAAAACGTCGACGAGACCTTCGGCCTTCAGTCGCTGACCAACCGCCATCATGTTGTCGGTCGACCCATCGTCGACGACGACGATCTGCAGTGCTCCGCGCGTCTGATCACGAAGGCCGACGACGGTTTGGCGCAGCGATGCGGCCTCGTTGTGCCCGGGCATGAGGACACTTATCGAAAGGGCAGGGGCGCTGTCCCTGCGATGGCTGGAACGGACGGCCTCGACCGCTCCCACGGCGAATATGGCTATGAGGAAGCGCGGCACCTCAAAGACCAGCATATGCCAGAACATCGACAGGAAAGTCGGCAGATCCAGTTGATCGACAAAATGGATGCTGTCGCCGGGCATTAGTTCAAATCCCGCAACAGCGTGCCGATCTCTTCGCGCCCAAAAAGTTCGAATTTGAGTTCGGGTTTTGATTTCAAAGTACTGCCGATCTGCTCACGGATCCGCTGAAGTTTCGCCTCTGCCTCCGTCCGCTCCGTTTCGCTCATGCAGGCGACGACGCCGGTGGGAAGTGCGGAAACGACATCGCTGTCCCCGAGATTTTGCTTCACCAATTCGAGCAGGAACTGGCAGATCTCAACGACGCCGCGGCGTCCGACTTCCTGCGTGAGCGCATCGGTATCGACCGTCATGGTCCAAGCCGTCAACGGCCGCTGGTGCTGCTCCGCCACCGACAAGGCGTGGGTCACGACCAGACAAAAATCGCGAAGTGAATAACCGGTCCCGGGCCATATGTCCGCGTGAGGCAACGCACCTGCACGCAGGGCAGCCAATCCGTCGGCCAGCAATTCGTAATGATACCAATCTCGTTTGGCGGCATGATCTCCTGCGGTGTAGGTGCCGCATCGCGTGCAGATGAACCCCACCTCAGGCTCGGCCATCGTGCCCCCGCAGGCCAGGCATTCCGTCACGAAGCCAGGCTTGTCGTAATCAACACCGTAGTGGCGCAGCAGCTTGTGACATTTCGGACAGACATAGCCGTCTCTGTGCTCGAAGGCCGTTTGGGCAGCCTGAAAGCCGCAGGAATAGTGGTGGATGAGTGCATGCTCGGCCAGATGGCTCGAGCGGCAGTTGATGCAGGTTTCCCGCGCATGAAGTTGAGACGAATCGCATTGCCCGCAAACATGCAGCCTTTCGTGGAAACGGCGCCGGAGAAAGCCGCCATTTGCCAGGTCCTCTAGAACCGTGCGGGGGTTTTCGACCCCAAATAGCAGAGGGTAGCCGACCAATTCGGGCGAACATGGTTGCCACCGCGCCTTGATCGCGGTGCTGCGGGTATAGGCAAGCGCAAGGGCGAGCAATCCGTTTCGGTCGGCTCCTGGGGGAATGGATGGGAGTGCCCCAACCCTGGCTGCAAGAGGTGTGAGCGATGAGATCGCCCCCGCGATTGCTGACGCGGTGGGCTGCTCGACTACGGCATCAGCGCGTGAAGCGAACACATCCGTAACGGAGATCAGCGGGGCTGCAGGATTTCCGCAGCGAGGCAGCAGTTCCTCAAAGACGTCCTTTGCCGCAGGGCTTAAAGCGATGAAGAAATCAAAGTCGCTCTCAGGGTCCAGGACGAATTCTATCCTAGCCGTCGATCGAAGGTTTTTCCGTTGTTCGTCATCCAGCAGACATAAAATTCGCCAGCTTTTGCCGGCCGCATTGCTAGGTGATCTCAAAAGCAAAGGCGCGCCAGGGCCGGTTATCACTCCCAGCCGCTCGCCCGCGATGTCGGCTTTCCAAATCGTCAATGAGGCTCTCCTCAGACTCTGCTTCCAATCCCCGGCCGCCAGTGACGTGTCGATTGCTGTGGATTACTGGAAGAAATCAGTATTTATTTTGCGCATTCTGGCGCAATACTCTATTGTTCGGTGTCTTTAGTTAGTTTTTCTGAGAGATGTATATGTTATATTTATGCGCGCATAACGCAAGAAAACTATTTCGGTATAAATGGGGGGCTATGCTGCGAAAAGTTCTATGCACCTTCCGGCTGTTTGTAATCTAAAAGGCTGGGTGGAGAGGGTAGTGGAGCCGCATCCTGCGCAAACTGGATGGCCAAGTGCCCCCGGGGCAGGAGTTCTCTCCCCCTTCCGGATTAGTCAGCGCATCATATTCACCTGCTGTAGCGTAGGAAAGCAGACGTCTTCTTCCGCTTTGCCTCCGACGAACGCGAAGCCGCGTCAGTCACGATCGAGCCTCGCGCGCTTGGACAATGGTTACCGAAGAATTTTTAAGCCGACGGTTTCTCGACCTCGCCGCCCGCGGCTTCCCAGTCCTTGAAGGCCCCCAGATTGTAGACCTGTTCATAGCCCATATCCTTCAGGACCTTCCCGCTCAGGGCAGAACGACCACCGGATGCGCAGTAGAGAATTATTGGCCGGTCCTTGCTGAAGGATTTGTCGTGATAGGGCGTGTCCGCGTCGGCGCGAAATTCCAGCATCCCGCGCGAGACGTTCAGCGCGCCCTTTACCTTGCCGCCGGCTTGAAGCTCTGGAGCATCCCTCACATCCACGACGAGGGCGTCCTCTTGAGCAATCAACCTCCGAGCTCGTCAGGCGTGATTTTCGGGACGGCTGCGTTTGCGGTTGCAAGCAATTCTTTGACGCTGGTCGCCATTCGATCCTCCCTCACATATGAAGAGAGAATACTCGCTTGGAAGTGATAGGGCTATGCACTCGTTGTAATGACCGGGACATTATCCTGTCGATGGTCCTCTCCGCCGAGTACATCGTAGTGGAGGAACGGCCTCTATTATGCTGCGTGTTGTTTGCGGCTTATTGCTGAGGCATTGCATTTCCGCTCGCCGAATGGAGGGCCCAATGAATCCGGATGATGAGCAACTCGTAGAAATTCTGTTTCGCAACGGCACTATAACCGTCGTTGGCATTCTGCTTTCGTTTTCTCTCACCTTCGTTATCCAGTGGGTCAACAATCCGATTCCGTGGCAACTCGCAGACGTGCCCACATTGATGCTGTTGACGGCTGGGATCGTGCATCAAGGCCTCGCATTGAGGAAGTTGCTTCATCACGATTCCTTGCAGCGCCGCGTCTATGACGGTGCCCATCGCCTCTTCGAGCGCGGCGTCGTCATGACCAGCGCAGGGGTATTTTCAGCCATTGTGGTGGACTTCATCGGGCTCGTTACTTGACGAATTCCCCAACTTTAGGTTGGACAGCGCGTGTGCTGCGCGTTGCCGTGCAGGCGTCAGGCAAGGTTGCATCGAGGGGGAGAATGGAACATGACAGGTTCTGATAAGGGCAGAGAGTGCAACTACTGCCGGCAGCCCGCGGAGGAGGCGCCGGAAACTGGAAACGGGATTTGATCATGAGCATCGCCGCCGCGGGCAAGGATGCGGACTCGATTTTGAGCGGACCGCTGACAGCGCGCCGCACCATACAGGAAGTGGTGTACCAGCGGCTGAGTTATGCTCTGATGACCGGCCAGTTCGACCCGGGCGCAACCCTGACCATCTCCTACTTGTCAGAGCTTTTTGGCACCAGCCACATGCCGGTGCGCGAGGCGTTGCGGCGGCTGACGGCGGAGAATGCGCTGGAGACCACGACGACCGGTTCCTCCCGCGTTCCGCTCGTCACGCGAGCCCGCCTTGACGACATTTGCGAGGCGCGGGTGGTGGTGGAACGTGCTGCGGTAGAGCGCAGCATAGGAAATATCGATCCGCCTTTGCTGCGGGCGCTGGAGCACGCGCTTGCCGACCATATCGCTGCGGGCATCGAAGGGCGTATCCCGATCATGCTGCAGAAGAACCAGGAGTTCCACTTCATCATCTATCGTGCTTCAGGCGCGACGGCTCTGGTGCAACTCATAGAAGCGCTTTGGCTGCGTTTTGGTCCTTTTCTGCGCATGCTGAGCGATCATCTCGAAAAACATGGCGGGAACAAATCAGAGTATAGCAGCCATCATCGCGGTATGATCGACGCGATCGAAAGAGGTGACCGCAAGGCGCTCGGCGACCATATGGTGGAAGACATTCGTACCACGCAGGCGCTGTTGCAGACCCTTTGCCCGGAGGGGTAGGCGCCCCTGCGCGGCTCACACCTCTGCCGGGATTTCCGAAAGACGGGCGCGGGCGCGACGCGGATCGAACGCATCCGCCTCGCCGATAAGCACCAGCCGGCAGCCTTCGGATGATTGCTGCGCGGGGGCCAACGTAGCGCGCATTCCGACCATCTGCAGCAGATAGCTTTGGCCGGGCTTCTCCGCAAAGGACAGGAGGCCCTTGGCGCGCACCAGCATGGGGGCAAGCTCCTCGATCACCTTTTGGAACTCGTGGAGAGAGACGGAGCCTGGCGAGTGCCACTCCAAAGAGGCGAAGCGGCCGGCACCGACGCGCAGGGCTGGACTAGGCCGCGCCCGACGGGGCATGTCGGAAAACAGAATGTCGGTCGCCAGTTTTTCACGGCAGAGATCGAAAACCGGTGGCTTGCCCGACGGGGAGAGCGAAAGCCGCAGCCCCGCTACCAGGTCCGGTGCCATTTTCGCGGTTTTCGCGAGCGCCAGAAAATCCGCCGCGGCCATCTGGGCCTGCCATAGATCATCCTGTCTGCGGCGCGGGTTATCGTTGATATCCTCCGCATCCACGACGCAAAGCACCGCATCATGGCGGATGCTGTTCCAGAGAACGACGTCCGTGAGCGCCTGGACGATGCCGCTCGGCTCTGCCACGCCGCTGGCCTCTATCACGATATGATCGGGTTTGGGATTCTGTGACATCACGATCTTGAGCGTCCTGATGAGGTCGCCCTGAAGCGAGCAGCAGACGCAGCCGTTCTTTAATCCGATCACGGACTCGGCTTTTCCGGCAATCAACTCTGCATCGATATTGATGGCGCCGAAGTCGTTGACGATGGCAGCGATGCGGCGCCCGTCGGCGGCGAGAAGAAGATCATTGATGAAGGTCGTTTTGCCCGCGCCGAGGAAACCGGTCACCACCAGGACGGGAACGCTCACCGCCCGCTCCGCAGGATCGGCCGCCCCGGAAGTGCCTCGGTGTCGAGGATCCCATCGAAGATGACCGGATGACCATTGACGAGCACATGCCTCATGCCTTCGGCGGGCAGATGCATCTGCTCGAACGTGGCGCGCTCGGTCACCGTGTCCGGATCGAAAACGACGATGTCGGCGTCTCCATGCTCCTGCAATCGTCCCTTGCGCCCGAGCTGTGGTGCGCATCCCTCCACAATCTTCGCCGGGATCAGCGTGCACTTGGCGATGGCTTCCATCAGGGAAATGGCTTTCCGCTCGCGCACCCAGTGTCGCAGGAACCGGGTGAAGGTACCGGAGGAGCGAGGGTGCGAGGATTTATCCGGGCCAAGCGGCCATTCCTGGCCGGTATAGACGGAGCCGTCCGGCAGGTTCCAGGGCAGCGCGTCGGATGCGATCGCTCCGCCGGGAAAGAGCACCGACACGTCCAGCAGCGCGCGGTGGTGCGCATTTTCCTCAATGTCGAGAAAATGCCAGAGCACCTGAAGGCTTGGCTCCTTGGCACGCACGGCCGCCAAATCCTCGGGAGAATCAAAGCGTCGCCGGCTGCTGACAAGCTGGACGGTGCGGTGGGTGGTCCCGGTGCGATTGAAAAATTCCGGGTCCGCAAAATAACCGGCTCCGATGAAGGTGGAGCCTGTCCCATAGGGATAAGCTTCGGTGGTGATCGGCAGCCCCTGGGCCTGCGCTTTCTGGACGAGGGCTGCGGCATGCTCCACATCGAGCAGGCTGCCGCTGTTGAAGTGGCAGATATGCATATGGGCGCCCGTCGCGCCGGCATAGCCGATCAGGCGAATATAGGATTCAATGGTGCTCTTTGGGTCGTAACGCGAGCTGAAGGGGATGTGTGTGTAGGTGGGCGTCTCATATGCCTTTGCGAGTTCGCACAGACGCGTGATTTCGATCACGCCCGCGCCCGGCGCATAGCCGTTCGGGATGCCGATACCCAATCCGCCTTCGTCCAGGCCTTGCCGTACCAGATCGATGATCTCTTCAGCCTGTGCCTCGCTCGAAACGTCCAGAGACCAGCGCATGTCGTCCGAGCCGGCTGCCATGAGACGCCCGAGATGCGACCGCTTGTCGAGGTCCAGGCCGATCATCACTGCCTTGCGTGCATAGAGCCATGCAGCGGAGGCGCCGTAGTTAAGGAGACGTCCTGCCTCGGCCTGCGCCGCGTACCAAGCGCTGACCGGGAGCACGCCGACTTCCAGCTCAAGAGCAGACGTCACGCCGTCAAAGGCCTGCATCCGGTCGGCCGTGACGGATTGCCCGTGCGCGTGCAGGTCGACGAAGCCCGGCGCGACGACCAGCCCTGAGGCATCGATTTCCCTGGCACCCCGGTCAAGCCCGGAGCCGATCGCAGCGATCTCGTCTCGAGTTATCGCAAGATCGGCAATCTCGTCGCGCCCTGTCTCCGGGTCGAGGATACGGCCGCCGCGGATGACAATGTCGTATCGAAACGTTCCTCCCGGCATGCGACCTCCCCAAACTCGCGTGTCAGCACAGGCACTCGTCTACCAGCTGCTCCATCAAGGCGATGCATTGCTCCAGTTCGGCGAGGCTGATCGCCTCGTCGGGCTGATGCGCCATTCCTCCGCCGGGACCCCAAACGACTGCCGGAACGCCGAAGCGCTGGAATATGCCCGCCTCCGTGCCGTAGCTGACCTGGAGCGGCGTCTTCTGGCCCCCGCTCAGCGCCATCAGTTTCTCCAGGATCGCTCCATTTGCCGTAGGCGCCAACGGGGGGATTTGCGCCTGTACCTCGAAACGGATGCCACAGGCGGGGTCCACGGCCTTCATCGCAGGCTCCAGTTCCTCCGCCACATAGCGGGTGATCCTGTCGAACACGTCCTGCGTCTCTACGCCTGGTACCACGCGCATTTCCCAGAAGAACTTGCATTGCTCGGGTACGATATTGCCGTGCAATCCGCCGCTGATCTGGTTGACCTGAATCGTGCTGTAGGGGGGGTCCATGCCCTCGAAACGTGGTCCTTTCTCCCGCATCTCCTTGCGAATCCGATCTATGAAGGCGATCAGGTTCGCGGCCACCATCACCGCATTTACGAAGATGTCAGGTTTGGAGGAATGGCCAGGCTTTCCTGTCACATGGGTCCAGCCGATCATCCCGCTCTTATGGGCATCGACCACTTTCAAGCCGCTGGATTCTCCGATAATCGCCAGTTCCGGGGCAAGGCCGGAGTTTCCCAGCCATTCCGCCATGGACCAGACACCCGTGCAGCCGACCTCCTCATCGTAGGAGAAGGCCAGGATCACGGGGCGTTTCAGCGGCTTGCCTTTAAGCTTCAGCGCCAACGCGAGCGCACAGGCGAGAAAGCCCTTCATGTCGTCGGCGCCACGACCGATCAGCATCCCATCCTTCTCGCGCAGGACGAAAGGATCGCCCGTCCACGCCTGACCCTCGGTGGGAACCACGTCCGTGTGCCCGGAAAGAACGATACCTCCCGGCACCTCGGGACCGATCGTCACCAGAAGGTTGGCTTTGGTCCCGTCCTCATTGGGGAACCGGCGAACCATGGCGTTCAGAGGAGAAAGAACGGTTTCGACCCAGTTGAGCAGCTTGAGATTGCTTGCGCTGCTTATGGTGGGAAAGGAAACGAGGCCCGACAGCAGTTCTGTTGCGTTCATGGTCTTTCCGGGAGTTTTGGTTGAGCGGGACCTCTCCGCACCGGCAAAAGCCGGAGCGGAAGAGCTGGCGTTGACTGGCGGCCGTGACCCGTCAGTTTGCCGGGCGGAACGTGGCAGGCGTGGTGCGCTCGTCAGCTCTGGGCTCGATCACGATCCCCTTGCGCGCGGCCCAGGTCATTCCCTGGAAGTAGAGCGGGACGATTGCGGTATCCTCCGCCACCATTCTGGACACGTCCTCGTAGAGCGCGCGGCGCTCCGCCGAATCCATCGTGGATGTTGCCTTGAGGGTCAGTTCGTCCAACTCGGGATTGCAGTAATTGCCCCAATTGACCGGACCCCATCCCCGCTCGTCATTTTTGCAGGCGATAATGGCGCGGACCGTCGTGCCGGAATCGAGCGTGCTACCCCAACCCATCATGGAAAAGCCGAACTCGCCCTTGCCGCCGCGGGTGTTCACGACCGTGAAAGGCATGGCGTCCACCTCGGTCCTGATGCCTACTTGCGTCAGCATCTGCGCGATGCCTTGAGCGACTTGCTCGTCGTTCAGCATGCGGTTGTTCGGCGTAGCAAGCGTGATACGGAAGCCTTCGGGATAGCCGGCCTCAGCCAACAGGCCCTTGGCCTGTTCCGGATCAAAGGGCACTTCGTCAAGCTCGGGGAGATACCCCTCGCCACTGTCGAAAGCGATGTTCAAGGTCGGATAGCCAAGGCCCATCAGAACGCGCTCGGACAGCGCCTTGCGGTCGATGGCGAGGCTTATGGCCTTGCGCACGCGCGGGTCCTTCAGAGGGTTCTCGGCCAGCGGGGAGCCGTCATTTGCGGTAACGGTCGGTGCACGATCGCTGCCGCTGTCCAGGAACAGGAAGACCATCCGGCGGCTCTTGGCACCCTCGAAAACGATTTGGTCGCTGTTCATGAAACGCGGCAGGTCCGGCGGGGGAACATTCTCGATCGCGTCCACGGCACCGGACAAGAGCGCAGCTGCGCGGGCGCCGTCATTGGGAATGAAGCGCACCGTCACGTTGTCCCATTCGGGAGCCTCACCCCAATAGTTCTCGTTGCGCTTCATCACGATCCGGTCATCCGGGGTGAAGCTCACAAAGCTGAACGGCCCGGTTCCCACGGCGCTCTTGCCGGAATTGAAATCCTGCGTCGTTGCGGACTCGGCGGCGGATTTCGAAACGATCAGAAGATTGGTGAGATCTTGGATCAGGCCGGGGTAGGGGTTCTCGGTGATAAGGCGGATCGTGTGATCGTCGACGATTTCCGTACGGATGATCGGCCGCGTGTAGATGGTGTAAGGGGAGGGGCTGTTCGGTACCAGAGCGGGGCGCTCGAGCGAGTACTGCACATCCTCAGCCGTCAGCGGTGAGCCATCATGGAAGGTCGCTTCGGCCAGCTTGAACTCCCAGGTGTGATCATCGATCACCTCCCAAGAGACGGCCAAGCCGGGGACCACGGCACCACTGGGATCGTTCTTGACGAGGGACTCGAAGATGTTGCCGAGCGTGGAGGTGTTGGGCGTGGCGTTCTGGTAGTGCGGGTCGACGGAAGTCACGGGTGCGCTGATGGCGTAGGTCAGGTCGGCAGCATAAGCCACTTGAAAGAAAAGGCTCCCCGCACCGGCGATAGCCAAGGACGAGAGTGAAAACCTGTGCAATCTCATGAATGGTCCCCTGCTGGTTTCTCGCCCGGGGTTCCCAAGCGAGTTCTGCTTGTTCTTGGATAAGGAAGTTAAGGCTTAGAATTTCTACGTGTCAATCAGCTTTGATCAAATGAGCGCGGCCCTTGTAGGAAGGTGGATTTCTTCCGCGTGAGCGCAGTCAGAGCACCTCTCTCCCATTGTTTAGGTCGAAGTGGCCCCTCGATCTTCCCGGCCGCAGGCATGACGAAAACTCCCGGGCTTCTTAGCCAGGGGAGTGTACGCATCTTCGGATCCAGCCCGGAGATCAGCTGGCGCGGAGACAGGCCGCGAGCCGCCCGTCCGAGAGCTTCGTCAGGGGAGGCTTATCTCGCGCGCATTCCGGTAAGGCGGCTGGGCAACGCGGGTGGAAATGGCAGCCGGAGGGCGGGTTGAGGGGGGAAGGCATTTCTCCCTTGATGCCGCTGAAAGCACGTTTGACTGGCTCCAGCTTCGGCACCTCGTTTAGCAGGGATCGCGTATAAGGGTGCTTGGGGTTCTCGAACAGGCTCTCCGCATCCGCAAGCTCGACCACCCGGCCGAGATACATGACCGCAATGCGGTCTGATATATGCTCCACCACGGATAGGTCGTGGCTTACAAATATATATGTAAGTCCCATTTCCGCGCGGAGCTTCATGAAGAGGTTGAGGATCTGGGCCTGGATGGAAACGTCAAGTGCGGCCGTCGATTCATCGCAAACCAGCACCTTCGGCTTCACCGCGAGCGCCCGGGCGATGCCGATGCGCGCCCGTTGACCGCCCGAGAATTGGTGCGGATAGAGATGGCGCGAGGCCGGATCGAGGCCCACGCGCTCCATCATCCCACAGACATAGGCATCCATTTCGGAATGGGGCACGATACCGTGTGCCACCGGCGCCTCACCGATTATGTCCACGACCCGCAGCCGCGGATTGAGCGAGGCCATGGGATCCTGGAACACCATCTGCACAGCGAGAGCTGCCTGGCGCCTCTCGGTCGCCGAAAGCCTGCTCGTGTCACGACCGAGGAAGGAGACTGTGCCGGCGGTGGGCGGCATGATCCCGCACATGATCCGCGCAAGCGTCGATTTTCCGCACCCGGACTCCCCGACCAGACCCAGGACTTCGCCGGGCGCGACGGAGAGGCTCACGTCATCAACGGCGCGCACCGTCTTGGGCGGCTCCAGATTGAAGAGCTTGTTGGTGATCCATTGGGCGGCATCGACCGGTTTGCGGAAGTCCCTCGATACATGCTCAAGCGAAAGGATCGGCGTCGTTTCCACCACGGTGTCGATGCTCATGAATGCGCCTCCATGCGAGCGGCCGTTCGCTCGAAAGAGCCGGCGAAATGACAATTCACGGCCCGGTTACCGGCCACTGCCGTTTGCGGGAATTCTTCGCGGCAGACAGCACGCGCGAAGGCGCATCGTGGATGGAAGGGGCAGCCGCCGGGCATATTGCGCAGAGACGGCATGACGCCCGGTATTTGCTTCAACATTTCGCCGCGGTGGCCACGGCTTGGAACGGAAGCGATGAGGCCGGCCGTATAGGGATGATGCGGGTCAAGCAGGATGTCGCTCACTCCGCCCGTCTCGATGATGTGGCCCGCATACATGACGGCGATCCGGTCAGCGAGGCCGGCAACAACGGAAAGATCGTGCGTGATCCAGACCATGGCGGTTCCGGTTTCTGCCGCAAGCGTCTGCACTTCTCCAAGCACCTGGGCCTGGATGGTGACATCGAGCGCCGTCGTCGGCTCGTCCGCAATCAGCACCGAAGGCTTGTTGAGGAGAGCGATCGCGATTGCGAGGCGCTGGCGCATGCCGCCGGAAAACTGATGCGGATAGGCGGTGAGCCGTTCGGCTGGCGAGGGGATTCCAACGGCGGCGAGCGCGTCGACGGCCCGTGCTCGCGCCGCCTTGACGGATACATGCGGCTCATGCGCCCGCACCGCCTCGATCATCTGCGTGTCGACCCGCAGCACCGGGTTGAGCGTGGTGGACGGATCCTGGAACACCATTGATATCTCACGCCCGCGCAGCTTGCGCATTTCCGGCTCGGCGAGGCCGACCAGTTCGCGCCCGTTGAGACGCACGGAACCGCCGGTGATCTCGCCGGGCGCATCGATGAGCCCCATAATCGCAAGACCGGTGACGGACTTGCCCGAGCCGGATTCGCCGACAAGCCCCAGCACCTCGCCAGGCTGAACGGAGAAGCTGATATCCTGGACGGCTTTGAGATGGCCCTTCCCGGCGCGGAAGCCGACACTTAGATTGCGCACCTCAAGGGCGGGCGCGGTCGAATTTTCCGCCCGGGGGAGAGAGGGTGCAGACTGCGTCATGATATCTGTCACTGGACGAGCCTCGGATTGAGAATGACCCTCAGCCGATCGCCGATGAGGTTGATCGACACGATGATGAGAACCAGGGCGAGCCCGGGGAACACCGAAATCCAGTAGCGGCCGGACATCAGGTAGTCGTAGCCGGTCGAGATCAGCATGCCGAGCGAGGGCTGTGTGACCGGAACGCCCACACCCAGGAAGGATAGGGTCGATTCCAGCATGATCGCTCCGGCGATATGGATGGTGGCGATCACGATCAGCGGCGGGATGCAGTTGGGCAGCAGATGGCGGAAGAGAATGCGCCACCGCGGAAGCTGCAGGCAGTTGGCGGCGGCGACGTAATCCTTGTTGATCTCCACCAGGGCGGAGCCGCGGACGGTGCGTGCATAATAGGCCCACTGCACCGCCACGAGTGCGATGATGACCTTGTCGATGCCGCGTCCGAAGACGGACAGGAGCACCAGCGCGATGAGAATGGACGGAAACGACAATTGCAGGTCGACGATCCGCATGATGATCGTATCGGCCCGCCTGCCGAAGAAGGCGCCGGCCACGCCGATGGTGGCTCCCACCACACTAGCGATCAGGACCGAGATAACACCCACGCCGAGCGAAATGCGAGTGCCGTAGAGAATGGCCGAAAGCATGTCGCGTCCCTGCGAATCTGTGCCGAGCCATGCCGTCTTGCCCGAGCTGAGCGTGCTGCCCGGCGGCAGGATGTTATCCAGGATGGAGATTTGCGTGAGGTCGTAGGGGTTTTGCGGCGCAATCCACGGTGCGAGAAGCGATGAGATGACCATCACCGAAAGGATGACGACTCCTACTGCCGCTCCGCGCCCTTCGAGCAGGCGGAAGAACTGCTTGCGGAAAAGATTTTCGCTGGCGGCTGCAGGAGCGGCAGGAAGCGCCTTTGTTCCGGCTGCGGCTATCGGCGTTTCACTGGCCATGATCAGGAAGCCTCCTCGGAGATGCGAATGCGCGGATCGAGCGCAGCGTAGAGAAGATCGACAACGAGGTTGGCCACCACGAAGATCAGTGTGGTCGCCAGCATGTAGGTTACGATCACCGGACGGTCGAGATTGGTGATGGAATCGATCAGAAGCTTGCCCATACCGGGATAGGCAAAAACGGTCTCGACGACGACGGTAAAGGCGATTAACGCCCCAAACTCCATGCCCATCACCGTTACGACGGGGATCATCACATTCTTGACCACATGGACCCAGACGATCCGAGCGGGAGAAAGTCCTTTCGCACGGGCAAAGCGGATGAAGTCCTGTGACATCACTTCCCGTGTGCCGGCCTCGCAGATGCGGATCACAAGCGTGACCTTATAAAGCGCCAGCGTAAAGGCGGGCATGATCATATGGATGAGCCCGTCTTTCGTGAGGCTCGCTAATTGCACGCCGAATACGCTTACCGTTTCACCCCGGCCGCCCGAAGGCAACACATGGAGATAGACGGCGAAGAAGAGGATGAGGATCAATCCGATCCAGAAATTCGGCAGCGAAAAGCCAAGGATCGAACCGGTCATGATCGCCTTGCCGCCGAAAGAGTGCGGGCGCAGGCCCGCATAGACACCCAAGGGAATGCCGATGCAGATGGCAAAGAGCATGGCGACGACCGCGAGCTCCAGCGTGGCGGGCAGACGCTGCAGAAGCACCTCCGTGGCAGGCATTCCGTAGACGAAGGAGGTTCCGAGATCCCCCTGCACCGCATTCCAGAGGAAAAGCCCGAACTGGAGATAAAGGGGTTTGTCCAGCCCGAGCTTCTCGATCGTCGCCTGGCGTTCGATTTGGGTGGCGTCGGGGCTCAACAACGCGTCGACGGGATTGCCTACTGCATAGACCGCCAGGAAGATCAGGAGCGCCATCGCGAACAGGATAATGAGCGCCTGAAATATCCGGCGTATGAGAAAGGTGATCATCAGCCTCTCCAGGACATGAGCATGGCGGAAGCTCCCGACATTACGTGCGATCAGGCTTCATCAGCGGAGGCGTTGACTCCCAGAGTACCGCTTTGCGGCACATCGTTCCCCAGATCTGCCCGTTATCAGCCACACGGCGTCGAGCGCATTTGATCAAACATGCTACACAGGCATATTTCAAATGTAAAACGTTTTGAGGCCGTCTGATGGTTCGGGGAGATGTATAGCCACCCCCGCTATCGGAACGCGCCCAGCAGCGCTTCTTGACTGTGCGAAGGCGCAATGTGCAGCAATAAGGAAGCTGTCATGCCGAAGTTGGCAGCAAAGCTGAAGGAGAGGCGGTATTTTCGGGGAATCCGGCGCGACGAGCTGAATGAACTCTATTTCTGCCAGCTCGCCGCGGGGAGGCGGAATTATGCCGCTGCCCGATGTCCCAGGTCCCAGAATATGCCTGCCATGATGGCCAATCCCTCGCGTACGATCGAGATCGGCAAATGCTCGTTAGCTCCATGCTGACCGCAGCCCATATAGGAATGCGGCACCCAGATGGTGGGCATTTTCAGCGTGTCGGTGAAGATCGTATTGGGCAGCGACCCGCCGAGATTGGGCAGAATGGTCGGGCGGGAGCCCACGGTCTCCGTCATCGATCGGGTGATGAAGTGCACCCAGGGATTGTTCAGATCGGAGCGGCTGGCTGGGAAAGAGCGGTCGGTGGGAGGCACAATCTGCACCCGGTGCAGCCCTGCTTCGTCCAGCTTGCGGCGTATGGCAGGTTCGACCGCCTCTGTGTCGACACCCACAGGATGGCGTAACTGCAGGCGCGCTTTCGCCCAAGGCGGAATGGCGTAGAGCGGGTTGGCGATGTTGCCGACCTCGATTTCCATCACTTCCAGAGTCGACCATGCATAGACCCGTTCGGCTTGGGTCAGGCCTGGCGCACCCCACCATGGTTCCAGCTCCGGATCGCCAGGCGAGGTCTCTATGGCGCAATCCTTAAGCGCCTCGCGCACTTCCGGGGGAATCGTGCCGGGCGTCAGCTCCGGCACCAGGCACTCGCCGGTCGGGCTGATGAGCGCGGCGATGGCATGAGAAAGCTCCACGCCCGGATTCGACAGCAGGCCGCCCCAGTTTCCGGAATGGGCGTAGCCTTCGCGTGCGTGAACCTCCAGATGGATATTGAGGCCACCGCGGGCTCCCAGGAATATGGTCGGCTTCTTCAGACCCACCCTTGGGCCGTCCGAGCCGATCAGCATATCGGCGGCGAAAAGCTCGGCCTCATCAGCGCAAAGTTCGGCGAGGGCAGGGGAGCCGTATTCCTCCCCCATCTCGATCAGATATTTCAGGTTGAAACCCAGCCGGCCGCAGGTGGCGAGCACGGCTTCGATCGCGGCAAGGTTCACCGAGTGCTGGCCTTTGTTGTCCGATGTGCCCCGCCCATACCAGCGACCGTCGCGTTCAACGAGCTCGAAAGGTTTCAAGCCCGGCGCCCAGGCTTCCGGCAGACCCGCGACGACATCGCCATGGCCGTACATGAGGACGGTCGGCAGCGAGGGATCCTCGATACGACATGCCAGGAGGAAAGGGCCGGGTGCCGGCTCGCGCGAGAAGACATGCAGCTCGAACCCCAGACGTGTGAAAAGCGGGCCAAGTTCCTCCTCTACATAAGCCCAAAGGTCGGCACGGTGCTTCGGATCACGGGAGACCGTGGGCATGGCCACCCGGCGGGCGAAGTCCTCTCGAAAGCGCCCCGATGTCAGATTTTCGACGGCCGCCGCCACGGCCTGGCGTCGCTGCGGGTCGGATATTTCCGTATTCATAAAGCGCTTCCCCCTTTTTGCTGCTACCACCGGCGTGCGGTGAGTGCCCTGACCTGATGACGGCATCATTTTAAGATTGAAAGATTTTGCGCGCCGCATCAACCTGCCTCTGGAAACGTGAACAGCACTCTGGGGAGAAAAGCGAATGGTGGATCGGCGGGATGCCCTCGTGCTTGGCGCGGGCATCGTGGGTGTCTCCGTGGCGCTTCACTTGCAGGCGCGAGGCCTCAGCGTGGCCCTGATCGATCGAGGCGAGCCCGGCGGCGAGACCAGTTACGGCAATGCCGGGTTCATCGAGCTTTCGGCCATCGCGCCACATCCATTCCCGAAGGGGTTGAGCAATCTTGCGGGGCTGGCGCTGAACCGCTCGCCTGCCGTGCGCAGCGATCCCGCCTTCTTTCCTTGGATCGCTCCATGGCTGTTCGCCTACTGGAAAGCCTCGGGCGACAAAAGGCTGCCGGCCATCGCAGCCGCTTTTCGCACGTTGACCAGCCACGCTCTCGCCGAGCATGAAGCTCTGATGCATGCGGCGGGCGCGGAGGACCTTTTGCGCCGGGACGGATGGCTCGAACTGTGCCGAAGCGAGAGCCAGCTCGCCGAGGCGGACCGCGCAGCTGAACCCGCGCGCGCATTGGGCGTCGCGGCCAACAAGATCGATGCCGGCGCCATTGCCCGCATGGTACCGAGCCTGCTGCCCGGCTTCGCAGGAGCGATCCATTGGACTGACACGGTTCGGGTTTCGGACCCGGGCGGTTTGGTTCGCGCTCTGGCAGCGCTGTTTAGCGAACGCGGCGGCCAGTTCCTCAAGGCCGATGCAATGCGGCTCAGGAAGGAGCAAAGGTGGCGCCTTGCGACCGCAAACGGCGAAATTGAAGCGGAACATGCCGTCGTAGCCCTTGGTCCCTGGTCCGGCGACCTCATCGGCCGCTTCGGACACTATCTGCCGCTGGCGGTCAAGCGCGGCTATCACCGACACTTCGCTCAGGTTCCGGGCGCGGAGCTGATGCGGCCGGTCTATGTCAGGGACGAGGCATGCCTGATCGTGCCCACACGGCAGGGTATCCGGGTTCTCTCCGGCGTGGAGCTTGCCCGCCGCGACGCGCCGCCCAGCCCCATCCAGCTGGAGAGCGTGGTTAAAAGCGCGCGCAAAACGATCACGATGGGGGTTCCCGTCGAACAGCAGCCCTGGATGGGGGCAAGGCCTTGCATGCCCGACATGCTGCCGGTGATCGGTCAAGCCCCCAATCAGCGCGGACTGTGGTTCGCCTTCGGCCATGGGCATTTCGGCTTTACCCTAGGACCGTTGACAGGCCGCCTCGTCGCCGAGATGATCACCGGAAGCACGCCCCTAGTGGATCCTCAACCCTATCTGCCGGATCGTTTCAGGCTGGGATAGCTTCAATGCAAGCTGTTCATGGAAAGCACATTCCGGACATGCTGCTGGATGTGTGAACGCAATTCTGAACCTGAATATCGCTCATCCGCTGCACATGGCATCACAGAGAGATGGCTTCTGATCGGCTCGAACCTCCCGGCCGATTTGCCTCTACTCTCTTTCTTCTTTCATCTTTCTCCATTACCCAGAGGCTGAATTGAGATTCTATGGGTACGCGTCAACTGTCAACGGCGGTGCAAAATCCGGCCACGCGGCGGCGCAAAACCAGGCCAGGTGGCAGTGGCCTGCGCCATGGCGCGCGCGCTTACCAATAGCTGGCGCGTGCCATGGCGCATTGGCCTCTTTGGGC
>Ga0180223_1001182_pt1 | contig 21742 bp, 17 predicted proteins | sample eDN5th30CKraftOP_FD_151337 | JGI IMG/M metagenome (GOLD analysis project Ga0180223, IMG submission 151337) | Enriched Organic Plus compost microbial communities from Emeryville, California, USA - eDNA 5th pass 30_C Kraft OP (version 2) (version 2) ... | reverse complement strand
AGCCGACTATCGTCTGGCGCGCCGGGTTGTCGATGAAGTCGCGCCCGTAGCGCAGGCGGCCCTGCAGGAACAGTTTTTCCGTCAGGAAGCGGTCGGCCGTGTACGAGGCGTTGTAGTTGTGCGTGCCCACCACGCTGTCCTGCGTCTTGCGCTGGTAGTCCAGGTTCAGGCCGTGGCGCCACATGTCGCGTCTTGCGGTCAGGCGCAGGGCGGCATTCCAGTTTTGGTTGCTGGACGAGGCGTGGGTCGCGTCCATGGCCACATCGGCGCCGCCCTGGAAGACCCATTCGCGCAGGAAGGGGCGCGGGCGCACGATGCGCGTGATGTCGGCCAGCGCCACGTCGTTCTGCGGCGCTGTTGCGCCGTTCACGGGCAGGGCGGCGGCCGCTCCAGGCTGGGCCGCAGCCGCCAGCCGGGCCTCATAGCCGGCGGGCAGATTCTTGCCGCGCAGCAGCATGGGGTCGGCGGTCTCGAGCTGGGCCACCTGGTCCCAGTTGATGCGGATTTCCCCCGCATATTCGGTCTTCAGGACCAGCTTGCCGCCATCCATCAGCTGTACTTCTCCGCTCAGCCTGTCGCCGTTGGACAGCACGATGGTGTCGGCCCAGGCCGATGATGCCGCTGCGGCCGCGGCGAACAGCCCGCCAATCAATAAACTCGTCTTCGCTTTTCTGGACTTTCGTGCCGGCACGCCTGCTTTCTCCTTTTGCATGTGCTTGAAATGAATGGGCAATAAAAAAAGCGCCGTGCAGACAGGGCGCCTCGACCATGATGCTAACAGCGACTGCAACAGGAATCCAGTGTCTGTTTCAGAATATGAAAAATGGTGGGCTGCACGGCAACGCGCCATCGTCGCGCCGAAGCCGGAGTCGGCGATTTTTCGGTATTTTCCCTAGTTCCCTGCAGCCAGCGGCAGGACTATCGTGAACCCACTGCCCAGGGCGCTACTGCCTTCATGGCAGCCTACCCACACACTACGTGAACGTACGTGTCTCTGCCCTAACGGCAGTAAGGCCCCGCCAAAAGGCGGGGCCTTTCCGTTTTGCTTTTTTACATGCTCTGTGCGTCTGCCTGGGCATGCATTTTTTGGCTTGGCGGCTACACGGCCCGCCGCGCCTGCGCGGCAATCTCGTAAGAGCGCAGCCGTGCCTTGTGGTCGAACATATTGGACGTGATCATCAGCTCGTCGGCGCCGGTCTTGTCGATAAAGGCCTTCAGTTGCGCCGCCACGGTGTCCGGCCCGCCCACGGCGGCGCACGACAGCACATAGTCCAGCAGCTGGCGGGCCTGCTGGCCCGCGTTTTCCAGATAGCCTTCCACTGGCGGGGGCAGGCGGATGGGCCGCCCGCTGCGCAGGCTGACGAAGGACTGCTGCCACGACGTGGCCAGATACTGTGCCTGTTCGTCGTCGTCCGCGGCGAAGACATTGAAGCCCAGCATCACGTAGGGCTTGGCCAGGCGCGCCGACGGCCGGAAGGTGCTGCGGTACACCTGGACGGCCTGCATCATCTGCGCGGGCGCGAAATGCGAGGCGAAGGCATAGGGCAGCCCCAGCGCCGCCGCCAGCTGGGCCCCGAACAGGCTGGAGCCCAGTATCCATATCGGCACGTTCAGGCCTGTGCCCGGCACCGCCTGCACCGGCTGGCGCGGCTCGTCCGAAAAATAATCCATCAGTTCCATGACGTCCTGCGGGAAGTCGTCGGCGCTGGCGGCCAGGTTGCGGCGCAGCGCCCGTGCGGTAGTCTGGTCCGAGCCCGGCGCCCGGCCCAGACCCAGGTCGATGCGGCCGGGAAACAGCGATTCCAGCGTGCCGAACTGCTCGGCGATGACCAGCGGAGCGTGGTTGGGCAGCATGATGCCGCCCGCACCCACCCGTATGGTCGACGTGCCCGCCGCCACGTGGCCGATGAGCACCGAGGTGGCCGCGCTGGCGATGCCGGGCATGCCGTGGTGCTCGGCCATCCAGTAGCGCTGGTAGCCCCAGCGCTCACCGTGCCGGGCGATGTCCAGGCTGTTGCGGAAGGATTCGGCCGCCGTGCCGCCTTCGGCGATGGGGGAGAGGTCTAGGATGGAAAATGGGATAGTCATCTTGAACACATGGGGGCGGACGGGCTGATTACAAGCGGACCATTTTATGGTATAGTTGCGTGCTTTGGCGCATTAGCTCAGCCGGTTAGAGCGACGGAATCATAATCCGCAGGTCCCCTGTTCGAATCAGGGATGCGCCACCAGAATTTCTCCTGTTAAATCAGGGCATTGAAGCCACCCGATGCGGTGGCTTTTTTGTTGTCTGCGGCTTGGGTGTCAACCAAGTGTCAACGCAGGATTGAAGGCTCTTGGCGCTTCCCCATAAATGGCCCAAGCACTAAAAGCGTGACGCGGTCTCCTTCGGGCCTCACGATGTCGATCATCGAGCCAAGCGGCACGATCACTATCAAAAGCGCGGTCAGGAATAGGGTTCTAGGTGGCGTCCGCTGATATATCAAGGACTTGGTGAACAGTCGTTAAGTCCTTTTCCAATTCTGGCGCCCTCTAACTGGTCCCCGTGTCCAGCTTGTGTCCGAAGTTGGATAAACTAGCGTCTTCTCATAAAAGCATAGAAGGGAGCGTCATGTCCATTCCGACCACCCATGTTGGCAGTCTTCCCCGTGGTGAAGAGCTGGCGCGGCTGCTGCTCGCGCGCGATCACGGCCAGGAGGTCGATGCCGGGCACTTCGAGCAAGTCGTCCAGGAGGCGATCGATCATGCCGTTCAAAAGCAGGTCGAAGCCGGTGTGGGCATCATGAGCGACGGCGAACTGGGCAAGGTCGGCTATGCCACGTACATCACGGAACGGCTCGAGGGCTTCGGCGGACATGTCGACCGCACGCCTGCGAAAGACCTGGCCGATTTTCCCGATCTGCGGAAAAAGCTCAGCGCCATCATGGGCTCCCAGGAATTCGTGCGGGCCGCCTGCGTCGGTCCGGTGAAGCTGCGCACGATCGAGCCGTGCCTGGCCGACATCCGGCGCTTCAAGTCGGCTATCGAGCGGCATGGCCGCGGCGGCCGCGGCTTCATGAACGCGGCGTCCCCCGGCCTGGTGACCGCCTTCCAGCCCAACCAGCATTACCCCTCGCACGAGGCTTATCTGGCCGACCTGGTCGAAGCGATGCGGCCCGAATATGAAGCCATCGTCGCGGCCGGCTTCGATCTTCAGCTCGACTGCCCAGACCTGGCGATGGCGGCCCACACGGGCTTCCAGGGCCTGAGCGAAGCGGAGTTCACCGCGCGCGCCTGGCAGAATGTCGAAGCGCTCAATGCGGCCACCCGCAACATCCCCTCGGAAAAGCTGCGCATGCATATCTGCTGGGGAAATTACGAGGGCCCGCACCATTGCGACATTGCCCTCGAGAAGGTCATCGACCCCATCCTGGCCGCCAGGCCCTCGACCATCCTGTTCGAAGCCGCCAACCCCCGCCACGAGCACGAGTGGGAGATCTGGCGCGACGCCAGGCTGGCCGACGACAAGGTTCTGGCCCCCGGCCTGATCGACAGCTGCTCGAACTATGTCGAGCATCCCGAGCTGATCCGGCAGCGGCTCGAGCGCTACGTGGCGTTCATGGGCAAGGACCGGGTGCTGGCAAGCACCGACTGCGGTTTCGGCACGTTCGCCAACTACGGCAAGATCGATCCCGCCGTAACGTGGATGAAGCTGGCGGCGCTTCGGGACGGCGCCGACCGGGCGGCGCATTCGCGTGTCCAATGACATAGGCCGCTTATACCTATACAATTTACTGGCGCATACGGCCCCGGCGCAGTGTCGTTGCACAAGCATGCAGGGCCCCTCGACATGAATGGAAGGCCATATGGCAGGCATCGACGCACCCCACCTACCGTCCAATCTGCGCCGCTCGGTTTCCAACACCATCAAGGGCTCTGCGGGAAACCTGGTCGAATGGTACGACGTCTATGTCTACTCGGTTTTTGCCGCTTCGTTCGAGCACCATTTCTTCAGTCCGGATGACAAGAACGCCGAGGTTTACATCTGGGCCATTTTTGCCCTTACTTTCCTGATGCGGCCTGTCGGCTCGTGGTTTTTTGGCCGCTATGCCGACCGCAAGGGGCGCCGGGCGGCGCTGACGCTGTCGGTGACCATCATGTCGCTGTGCTCGTTCGCCATTGCCGTCGCGCCCACGCGCCTTTCCATCGGCGTTTGGGCTGCGGTCATCCTGACCCTGTGCCGGCTGGTTCAGGGTTTTGCCACCGGCGGCGAATACGGCACCTCGGCCACGTATCTCAGCGAGGCCGCCGTTCCCAAGCACCGCGGCTTTCTGGCCTCGTTTCATTACGTCACGCTGGTAGGCGGGCATGTGCTGGCGCAGGCCCTGTTTCTGGCGCTGTTGCTGGCCACCTCGAAAGACGACATCGGCAGCTGGGGCTGGCGGCTTGCGTTCGCCATCGGCGGGGTCGGCGCCCTCATCGTGCTGTGGATGCGCCGCACCATGGACGAGTCCATGAGCCAGGATGCCATCAAGTCGGCCCAGAAAGACAAAGGCTCGGGCTCCATGGTCGAGCTGCTGCGCCATTACCCCAAAGAACTGGCCGCCTGCTTCCTGGTTACCATGGGCGGTACAGTTGTCTTCTACGCCTACTCCATCAACGGCCCCAACATCATCAAGGCGACTTTCGCGCACAGCAGCCCGGTCATGGGCTCTGTTGTTTCACTCGTTGCGCTGGCCATTCTGGTGGTGCTGCAGCCCATCGGGGGCTTTATTTCAGACCGCATCGGGCGGCGCACCCTGCTGGTGTTCTTCGGCGTGGGCGGCACACTTTTCACATGGGTCATTTTCAGCGTTCTTCCGCACACGACCAACCCCTTGCTTTCGTTTGCGATTCTCACCGTGGGCTTTGTCATCCTGACGGGCTACACCTCGATCAACGCCGTGGTCAAGGCCGAGCTTTTCCCGACCCACGTGCGCGCCCTGGGCGTCGGCTTCGGCTACGCCATAGCCAACTCCGCCTTTGGCGGCACTGCCCCAGTCCTATACTCGGCGGCCCTCCAAAGCGGCCATGTGCCCATATTCATCATCTATGTCACCGCGCTGACCTTCGCCTCGCTGCTGGTCTATTTGTTCCTGCTGCGCAATCGCGGGTCCAACTGGCTCGACCATCCCGAAGAAATGCGCCGGCGCAAAGACAGCCCGGGCCACCGCGTGTTTCCGATGGGGGTGTAGCCGGCGGCGCGCAAAGCCGCCAGGGGACGCGACCAGCGCTTCCAATAGCGTCGACCGCCTGCGCCGGCCTCTTCAAAAGGCCGGCGTTCTGTTTTTGCGGCCTTGCATCAGGCAACTCCGGTGCTATGGCGCTTCGTTCGGCGGCAGGCCTTTGTTCTCAAGAAATTCGAGGATCTGGGCATTGAAGGTGGCTGGATCTTCGATGTCGCATGCATGGCCTGCGCCCGGCACGCCGGCGGCGGTCACTTGCCCTCCCTTGAGCGAATTGTCGTATTCGCCGTTTGATCACGAGGGTCGGAACCCTCATCGTGCCCAGCCGCGCGGTCATGTCGGTGCCGCGCCCGCAAGACCTCGCATATTCCTTCCGCCGTCCAACCCAGACGGCCGCCCGCTGTCGCGTCGCCGGCGGGTGTCGATACGTGCTTGACAGTCCCGAAGCGCCACCTTTATATTGATTTTAAAAATGGCTAACCTAGCTACCTAGTGAATAAAACGGCAGGAGATAAACTCAGCGCCACGCGTATGCGCTTTGCCAGTTCCACCAAGCTGGGCCCGACTTCTGCCTGCAGCAGTTCCGCGGGAAGCATGCTGGCCAGGCCGCTGCAATGCAGCGTGTAGATGGTGTCCCCGATGGGGATGGGTACGGCCGCGTAATTGATTTCGGGCCGGTAAGTACCGATGTTCAGGATGAAGCCTTTGTCGCCGTAGCGCCGGATTTCCGCGTCGATAAGGCCGTGCAGCCTGGGCCAGTCCAGGCCGGCCTGGCGCTGCAGTTCGCCGGCAAGGCTTTCACGCTGCCCGTGCGGCAGGGCGGCAAGATAGGCCCAGCCGGCGGCGGAGACGACGATGGGTACATGCGAGCCTATGCGTCCCGCGGACACCAGGCCGCCTTGGCCCCGGACCCGCTTGACGATGAGCATTTCGTGCTTGTCGCGGATGCTCAGCGAAACACCGGCATGCAGTTCGTCGGCCAGGCGCTTCATCTGCATCTCGGCCAGTTCGTCCAGGTCGAGTGAGGGCAGGGCGGCGTAGCCGTATCCGAGCAGGCCCAGGCCGATACTCAGTTTGTCGCTGCCGGCCTGCCGCAACAGGCATCCCAGCTCGACCAAGGTATTGCACAGGCGCCAGACCGTCGATTGCGGCAGCCCCGTCAGTTTGGCGATGTCCATGGTGCTCAGTTCGGGCCGCGCGGCATCGAAGCAGCGCAGGATCTCGAAGCCACGGGCCAGAGCGGTGACATACGTGCTGTTCTTGTGGTGTTTGGGAGCCATATCGGGTTTTCTGATTATTCGTCAACCATCACGGAATAGGGAGCGGCATGCAACCAAGTTTAGATCACCCTTCGCGTGTATTCGCCGCCCGGCCGCTTTCGCCGGCCCTGGGCATGGAAATTACGGGCGTCGATTTGTCGCAGCCGCTGGACGAGGCCACGTTCGAAGCTCTTAGGGATATCTGGCACGAGCACTGCGTGCTGTGCTTTCCCGGACAGAGGCTGGACGAGATGGATCAGGTGCGCTTCGCCTCCCGATTCGGCGAACTTGCCGCCACCCTGCACGAGTATGAAAGCGGCAAGGGGCACCCGGCCATCATGTACGTGACCAACGAGAAGAAAGACGGCAAGTTCGTGGGCGCCCTGCCGGACGGAGAAATGTATTTCCATTCCGACATGTGCTACCTGGAGCGGCCCTCGATGGCCACCATGCTTTACGCCATGGAGATCCCGTCCAAGGGCGGCAACACCTTGTTCGCCAATATGTACAGGGCCTACGATGAGCTGCCGCAGGAACAGAAAGACTGCCTGGCTGGCCTGAAGGCTGTCAACACCTATGACCCGGGAAACAGCAATTACGCGGCCATGCGCACGCGCCTCGAATCGGCTTCGCCGACCGCCCGCTCGTGTGCCCATCCCGTGGTGTTCACGCATCCGGCCACCGGGAAAAAGGCGCTGTATGTCAATCGCCTGATGACGGAATGCGTCGTGGGCATGCCCCGCGACGAAAGCAATGCCCTGCTGGAGTCGCTGTTCGACCATCAGGAGCAGCCGCGTTTCATCTACGAGCATCGCTGGACGCCGGGCGACCTGGTTCTGTGGGACAACCGTTGCACCCTGCATGCGCGGACCAATTTCGACGCCGGTGAACTGCGCAAGCTGCGGCGCATAACCGTGAAGGGCGGTAAACCGGCATGAGCAAGCGCATCCTTGTTTGATCGCCGCGCTGCCGCTGTGCGCGCCGGCGATCGGGGCGGCTCAGTCTTCCGCCGTCAATTCGGCCTGGGGCGAGCCGGCATTGCCTGACAGGCCGGCGCTGAGGCTGTACAGCGGGGCGAAAGATTCGGCCTGGGCCATGGGCCAGCCCACGCGGAATATAGTCTGGCGGTATTTTTCCTGCAGCAGCTCGCCTTTTTCCAGGTCGGGGAACAGCGCCGACAGCACGCGCACCTGGCTGCCCGAGATGCGGCGCGCGATGTGATGCGGACGCAGGTCGCCGGGATGCTCCACCCCCGCGGCCGCCAGCAGTTCGGCCAGCGCTTTCAGGGTGTTGGCATGGAAATTGGCCACGCGGGTGGCTTTGTCCTCGACCACCAGGGCGCGCTGGCGCCTGGGGTCCTGGGTGGTGACGCCCGTGGGGCACTTGCCGGTATGGCAGGCCTGGGCCTGGATACAGCCCACGGCGAACATGAAGGCCCGCGCGCTGTTGCACCAGTCGGCGCCCAGGGCCATGATGCGCGCCATGTCGAAGGCGGTGACGATCTTGCCCGAGGCGCCCAGCTTTATTTTTTCGCGCAGGCCGATGCCGACCAGGGTATTGTGCACCAGGCGCAGGCCTTCGCGCAGCGGCGTGCCCACGTGGTTCACGAACTCGATGGGCGCGGCGCCCGTGCCGCCCTCGGCGCCGTCCACCACGATGAAATCGGGCGTGATGCCGGTCTTGAGCATGGCCTTGGCAATGGCGAACCATTCCCAGGGGTGTCCGACGCACAGCTTGAACCCCACCGGCTTGCCGCCCGAAAGCTGGCGCAGCCTGCGCACGAAGTGCATCAGCTCGACGGGCGTGTCGAAGGCGCTGTGGCGGGACGGCGAATTGCAGTCGCGCCATACGGCAACGCCGCGCGCCTCGGCGATTTCGGGCGTCACCTTGGCGGCGGGCAGAATGCCGCCGTGGCCCGGCTTGGCGCCCTGCGAAAGCTTGATCTCTATCATCTTGACATTGGGCTGGCTGGCGCGGCGGGCGAAGGCTTCTTCGCTGAAGTCGCCTTGTTCGTCGCGGCATCCGAAATAGCCCGAGCCAATGTTCCAGATGAGGTCGCCGCCGTGCGACTCATGATAGCGGCTGATGCCGCCTTCTCCGGTGTCATGCGCGAAACGGCCCAGCGAGGCGCCTTTGTTCAGCGCCATGACGGCGTTGGCGGACAGGGCGCCGAAACTCATGGCCGAAATATTCAGCACCGACAGCGAGTAGGGCTGGGTGCATTCCGGTCCGCCCACGGTGATGCGAAAATCGCTGTCCCGAGGCTGGGCAGGCGTCATCGAGTGGTTGATCCACTCGTAGTTGTCCCCATAGACATTTTGCAAGGTACCGAAGGGGCGCTTGTCGATTTCCTGCTTGGCCCGCTGGTACACCAATGAGCGCTCCGAGCGCGAGAAAGGCAGCTTGGCGGCGTCGTCCTCCAGGAAATACTGGCGGATTTCGGGGCGGATGAACTCGAAGAAATACCGCAGGTTGCCAATGACGGGATAATTGCGGCGTATGGCATGCCGCGTCTGGCGCAAGTCCACGATGCCCAGCACGGTAAGGGCGGTGCACATCGCCGCCGGCAGCAGCCACCAGGCCCCCGAGGAAAGGCCCAGGTAAAGAAACAGCAGTGTCGCAAGCGCCACCGCATAAAAGGCGGTATGGCGGGTAAGCAGGGAGTCCATCGGCGTCCTTCGGTGTTTTCCAGCCTCGCTACCATACCAGATGCATGTTGCGGGGCCAATGACAGGCCCCGGCCTGCCCGATGCGGCCGCCGTTTGGATAAAATGGAGGGGTTTTCGGTGGCAGGGACGACCGTGCGCACTGTTTTCTCACCCGGGGACGGCCCCCTATGCACCGGAGACCATCATGTCCGTATCGCAATCCTGGCTTATTCTCGTCATTGCCGGGCTGTTCGAAATAGGCTGGGCCATCGGCCTGAAATACACCGAAGGCTTCACCCGCCTGTGGCCAAGCGTGGGCACGGCGCTCAGCATGGCCGTCAGCGTTGTGTTGCTGGGCCTGGCGCTGAAGAACCTGCCCGTGGGCACCGCCTATGCGGTATGGGTGGGGGTGGGGGCTGCAGGCACGGTGCTGCTGGGCATCGTCCTGCTGGGGGAGCCGGCCAGCGCCCTGAAGATGGGCAGCGTGGCGTTCATCGTGGCCGGCATCGTCGGCCTGAAACTGGCCGGTTAGGCCTGGGCGGCGGCGCCCAAGCCGTTTCGGGCCAGGGCGTCAATGGGAACGCGATTTATGCTCCGGCTTGCCCTTGCGCTGGGTGGACGCCATGTGGTCCAGCTCTTTTTCGCTCATGGACTTGTACATCGACTTTGACGCGCCTTTCAGCTCGCCTACCTTCATGTCGCCGCGCTTGGCGGCCAGGGCCGCGCCGGCGGCCTTTTGCTGGGCTTGCGATTTCGCAGGCATAGTGCACCTCCTGTTGAAGCGTTGGACTTGCAATTCCATTATTCGCGTCCGCCGCCGCCGATTCAAGCGGGGAAACAAACTTCAACGAAAGGAGAAACAATGACGCAGGCCATCAAGGTGCTTGTGGGAGACTGGCGCGCGCTGGGCGAACAGGCCGCCGCGCTGCGCCATCAGGTTTTCGTGGTGGAGCAGGGCGTGCCGCCGGAAGAAGAACTGGACGAGCAGGATGCCGCATGCGTGCATGCCCTGGCTGTCGACGCGGACGGGCGGGCGGTGGGAACCGGCCGCCTCCTGCCGGACGGCCATATCGGGCGCATGGCCGTGCTGGCGGCCAGCCGCCGGCGGGGCGTAGGCTCGCTGCTGCTGCGCGCCCTGATGGGCGAAGCGCGCCGCAAGGGATGCCGCGCGGTGGCGCTGGCCGCGCAGCTGCATGCCCAGCCCTTTTATCGGGCGCACGGTTTCCAGGCCAAAGGCGGGGTTTTCCTGGACGCAGGCATCGAGCACATACTGATGCGCAGGGATCTGGGGAAAGGTAAAGAGTAAGTAGTTGTGTCAGCGCCCGTTAAGCTTTAAAGTACGTTACAAAATCGGCAGAAAGCTTCCCTTGCGTCCGGCCGGGTCCACCATCGGCCGGGACGCCAGAATCATTTCCAGGCCCGCGGCGGGGGTACGATGAAAAACGCTATTCACATGGGCGATGACGGTCCCGAATCCCCCGGCCCCCGGGACGTCCTCTTGCTGCACATCAGCAATTTCTACGCGGTCATAGAGGCCTTTGGCGTGCTGGCATACCAAAGCATCCAGACGCAGCTGCGCGACCGCCTGCAAAAGTTGCCGGGGCTGGGGCCGGACTGGCTGCAGGCGGGCCCCGACGTTTTCCTGGAACTCAGGGAAGGCTGGTCCCAGCTGGCCAGCCTGGGCGCCGAGCGCTACTGCCGCCTCGTGGCCGCCACGCTTTCCGATGCGCCCATCCTGCATGAAAACCGCGCGGTGCTGCTTCGGCTGGAAGTCTGGCTGACCAGCGACGGGGCCGCGCCGCCGAGCCTGCGCGATGCAATGCATTTTGACCTGACCAGCGCCGACACTGAGGCAAGGGACCGGCGGGCACAACGCTATCGGCACGACATGGCTGCCGCTTCGGCGCTGGTGGCGCGCCTGCGCGCCGGCGATCTGGTGTTCGCCTTCCAGCCGGTCGTGGGCCTGTCGGGCGAGCGGGATGTCCTGTACTGGGAATCGCTGCTGCGCGCGCCCGGCGACCACGAGCCCCTGGGCCAGGGCTCCTGCGAGGGCGGCATCGTGGCGCTGGAGCGGCTGGGCATGGTGGACCGCCTGGACTTCGGCGTGATAGACAGCCTGCTTGGCGTGCTGCAGCGGCACCCCGGCATCACCCTGGGATGCAATGTGTCGGCGCAATCGCTGTACCCTTGCCTGTGGTGGCGGTCGCTGCTGGGGCTGTTGCAAGACCAGCCTGCGGTGGCGTCGCGGCTGGTGATAGAGGTTACCGAAACCAGCGCGATATCGCAGGACGAGGCGGCGCTGGCCCTGCTGTCCTCGCTGCGCCGGGCGGGCTGCCGCATTGCGCTGGACGACATGGGGGCGGGCTACAGCACCCTGGACTTCGCCGTGCGGGCCGAGCCCGATTTCGTCAAGGTCGACAAGGCATACCTGCATCCCAGCCTGGCCGGCACGCGCCACACGCCGCAGCTGCTGCGCAAGTTCGTCCAGCTGTGCGCCGAACTGGCGCCTCATGTCATCCTGGAGGGAGTCGAGACGCGGCAGGACCAGGCCCTGGCGGCCGAGGTGGGCGCCGGCGGCCTGCAGGGACATTTGTTCGGCATCCCCCAGACGCTTCCGCCGTGGGCCGTGACAGAGCAGCAGGTGCGCGCGCCGGCCCCCTGGCCGCAGGCCCGCCGAACGGCGGGCGGCCCATAGCGTAAAGCGGCGCGCAAAAGAAAAAGCCCTGCAAATCCTTGGATTTGCAGGGCTTTTGCCTGAATAGGGTGGTGCCCAGAAGAGGACTCGAACCTCCACACCTTGCGGCACATGGACCTGAACCATGCGCGTCTACCAATTCCGCCATCTGGGCTTAAAAAGAGTATGCTAACGTACTTACTTGCTTGGCAACTCTTGATTGATATTCTACTACGCTTTGCGCTGTCTTGCAAAAAGTGCAGTGCCGTATCAACAGAAGCGAAAGTATAACCTATTTTTAACCAAACGGAAATTATTCTTTGATCAAACGATCCAAAAACGAAATCAACAACGAGATCTCTCATGGTCCGCATCAGCTTCCTCCCGATTTCGACCCCGACGTCCCCAGCCGGGAAGCCGTTTTGCAGCTGCTGCGCACCACGGGCCAGGCCATGGCGCCCCAAGCCCTGGCCAAGGCTCTGGGCGCGGAATTTCCGTTATCCGTCGGATTCGAGCGGCGGTTGAAAGCCATGGAACGCGACGGACAGGTCGCCTACAACCCGCAAGGCCAGCTGGCGGCCTCCAAGACGGAATTCATCGCCGGACGCGTGCAGGGGCACCGCGACGGCTTTGGCTTCCTGTTGCGCGACGACGGCGGGCCCGATCTGTTTCTGGCGCCCCGCGAAATGCTCAAGGTCCTGCATGGCGACCGCGTCCTGGCCCGGCCGGATGGCGAATACCGCGGCAAGCCCGAGGCCGCCATCGTCGAAGTGCTGGAACGGCGCACCGACAAGCTGGTGGGCCGCTTCCTGCGTGAACGCGGCGCCAACATCGTGGTCCCGGAAGACCAGCGCATCAAGCACGACATCCTCATTCCGTCCGGCGACGCGGCCGGGGCCGAACACGGCCAGGTGGTCACGGTGCAGATTGTCCAGCAGCCCACCCGGCATACCCAGCCGCTGGGCAGGGTGGTCGAGGTATTGGGCGAAATCGACGACCCCGGCATGGAAATCGAGATCGCGGTGCGCAAATTCGATGTTCCGGTCGATTTCTCGCAGGCCGCGATGACTCAGGCCGGCAAGCTGCCCGCCACTGTGCGGCGCGCCGACCTGAAAGGCAGGGCCGACCTGCGCGACCTGCCGTTCATCACCATCGACGGCGAAGATGCGCGCGATTTCGACGACGCGGTGTTCTGCATGCCGGTGGACATCGGCACCGAGAAGCGCAAGCGCCCCGCCTGGCGCCTGCTGGTGGCCATCGCCGACGTAAGCCATTACGTGACGCCCGGCAGCGCCCTGGACGAAGACGCGTTTCAGCGCGGCACCAGCGTGTATTTTCCGCGGCGCGTCATTCCCATGCTGCCCGAGTCGCTTTCCAACGGGCTGTGTTCGCTCAATCCGGACGTGGACCGCCTGGTGCTGGTGTGCGACATGGTCATTCCCGCCAATGGCGCCAAGGCCGGCACGGTAACCGCCTACCAGTTCTACGACGCCGTCATCCATTCCCACGCGCGCACCACCTATACCGACGTGTGGGCCGCCCTGCAGCAGCCGGGCGGCCCGGCGGCGCAGGCCATGCAGGCCGTGCTGCCCCACGTGATGGACTTGTACGAGCTGTACCAGCTGTTGTCCGAATCCCGCGCCAGGCGCGGGGCCATCGAATTCGAGACGGTCGAGACCAAGATCATCTGCAATCCCCTGGGACGCATCGAGCGCATCGTGCCCTACGAGCGCAACGACGCGCACCGGCTCATCGAAGAGTGCATGCTGGCGGCCAACACTTGCGCCGCCGACTTCACCAAGCGCAACAAGCGCATCAGCCTGTACCGCGTCCACGAAGGCCCCACGCCCGACAAGCTGAAGGCGCTGCGCGACTATCTGCGCAATCTGGGCCTGACGCTGGACGGCGGCGACGAGCCCACCACGCACGACTACGCGCGCCTGCTGCAGGCGGCGCGCGGCCGGCCTGACTACGAAGTGCTGCAGACCATGTGCCTGCGCTCCATGCAGCAGGCTCTGTACAGCCCGGAGGAATCCGGCCACTTCGGGCTGGCGTACGAGCATTATGCGCACTTCACCTCGCCCATACGCCGCTATCCCGACCTGCTGACCCACCGTGTCATCAAGTCCATCCTGCGCGGCCAGCGCTATGTGCCCCAGGTCGACGAGGTGTCGGCCGACGCAAGTCTGCCCCGGGGCGAGCGCGAGCATGGCATCTGGGAAAAACTGGGCCTGCTGCTGTCGGCGCGCGAACGGCGCGCCGACGACGCCTCGCGCGACGTCGAGGCCTGGCTGAAGTGCTGGTTCGTCAAAGAGCACGTGGGCGAAGTGTTCAGCGGGCGCGTCACCGGCGTGGCCACTTTCGGCATTTTCATCACGCTGGACACGCTGTTCGTCGAGGGGCTGGTGCATGTGTCCGAGCTGGGTTCAGACTACTTCCAGTACAACGAGGCGCTGCACGAATTGCGCGGCGAGCGGACCGGCATCCGCTATCGCCTGACGGACGCCGTGCAGGTACAGGTCGCCCGCGTCGACCTGGAGGCCCGGCGCATCGAATTCCGCCTGGTCAAGGGCACCACCTTCAAGGCTTTGCAGAAGGCAGTCGCCGAGCCCGGGGAGTCCCCCACGCGCCGCGTCAAGAAGGCGGCGTCGGCCAAGCCCGAGGCGCTCAAGGGCACGACTTCGCGCCAGCGGCGCGCGGCCGAAAAGCGCAGCGCCAAGAAGGCGTCGGCATCGCCGGCCAAGACGGGTGGGCGCAAGCGGCGCTGACCGCCGGGGGCGGCGGACGGGCCCGGCCTTCCGCGGCGAAGGCCGCGGGGTAAAATGCATGGAACGCCACAAAGGAACCCCATGTCGTCCCATCAGGTATTGGCCGGCTTTCATGCCGTCACCGCCCGCTTGCGCCACGCGCCTTCGTCCATCCGCCAGCTGTATGTCGAGGCCTCGCGCCGCGACAGGCGCATGCTGGCCTTCATAGAACAGGCCCAGTCGGCCGGGGTGCAGGCGCATGCCGTGGGCGCCGACCGTCTGGACGGCCTGGCGCGCGGCACCCGGCACCAGGGCGTGGTGGCGCTGGCCGAAGCCCGTGCGCTGGCCGCCGACGTGGACGAAGTGCTGGACCTGGCGCTGGACAAGGGCGCCATGCCTTTGCTGCTCATCCTGGACGGCGTCACCGATCCGCACAACCTGGGCGCCTGCCTGCGCACCGCCGATGCCGCGGGGGTGCATGCCGTCGTCGCGCCGCGGGACCGCGCCGTGGGGTTGGGCAGCACCGTGCAGCGCGTGGCCTGCGGCGCGGCCGATACCGTGCCCTACATCATGGTGACCAACCTGGCCCGCACCATGCGCCAGCTGAAAGAACGCGACATCTGGCTGGTGGGCACGGACGACCAGGCCCAGCGCAGCATTCATGCGGTGGACGCCGCGCGGCCCATGGCATGGGTCATGGGCGCCGAGGGCGAAGGCATGCGGCGCCTGACGCGCGAAACCTGCGACGAACTGGTTACCATACCCATGCTGGGCTCGGTCGAAAGCCTCAATGTCAGCGTGGCCAGCGCCGTCTGTCTGTACGAAACCGTGCGCCAGCGCAGCCCGCGCTGACGCCGCCGCTTCCCCCCTTTTTCATCAGCATCGATTTGCGCCATGGCTAAGAACGGCTTTACCACTACCATTTTGCATTCAGACCGGCGCCAGTCGGTCGAGCACGGGGCGATCCACAAGCCTCTGCATCCTTCATCCCAGTACGCGTACGCCGACGCGCGCGAACTGGCGGACGTTTTCCAGGGCAAGCCCGGCTTCAGCTACGCGCGTCAGGGCACGCCCACCACGGCCGCGCTGGAAACCAAGATCACCCAGATGGAAGAGGGCGTCAACACGGTCACCTTCGCCACCGGCATGGCAGCCTTGACGGCTACCTTCCTTACGCTGCTCAAGGCCGGCGACCATCTCATTTCCAGCCAGTACATCTTCGGCAATACCAACAGCCTGCTCAGCACGCTGGCGGGCCTGGGCGTGGAGGTGACGCTGGTGGATGCCACGGACGCCGCGCAGGTGGCCGCCGCCTGGCGGCCGCAGACGCGCATGGTGTTCGTCGAGTCCATCGCCAATCCGGGCACGCAGGTGGCCGACATGAAAGCCATCGGCCAATGGTGCAGCGAGAAAGGCCTGGTGTACGTCGTCGACAACACCCTGACCACGCCCTGGCTGTGCCGGGGCAGGGACATGGGCGCCTCGCTGGTGGTCAACTCGCTGTCCAAATACATCGGCGGGCATGGCCATGCGCTGGGCGGCGCCGTCACCGACACCGGCCTGTACGACTGGAGCGGCTACCCCAACATCGCCGAGCCTTACCGCAAGGGCAAGCCCGGCGGCTGGGGCCTTACCCAGATCAGGAAGAAGGGACTGCGCGACATGGGCGGGACGCTGTCGGCAGATTCCGCCCACCGCATCGCCGTGGGGGCCGAGACTCTGGTGCTGCGCATGCAGAAGGCCTGCTCCAACGCGCTGGCCCTGGCGCAGGCCTTGCAGCGGCATCCCAAGGTGGCCACGGTGAATTACCCTGGCCTGGCATCGCATCCCCAGCATCAGCGCGCGCGCGGCCTGTTCTCCAATGACGCTTTTGGCGCCTTGCTGGCGATCGAGCTGGTGCCGGGCATCGACGTCTTCGACTTCCTCAATCGCCTTCGGGTGTTCGTGCTGGCCACCCATCTGGGCGACACGCGCACGCTGGTGCTGCCCGTGGCGCACACCATTTATTATGAAATGGGCCCCGAGCGGCGCGCGCTGATGGGCATTGCGGACAGCCTGCTGCGCGTGTCGGTGGGCATCGAAGACGAGCAGGACCTCATCGACGATTTCACCCAGGCGCTGGACGCCTAGCAAAAATATGCCCCGTCGCGGGGCGGCCGGCCGCCCCGCCCCGGCCCGCGATGGGGCGTGTGCTGGCCCGCGGCGGAGACTGCCTTGGTACACTTTCGGCGGGGCCCGGCTATTTACATTTTTTAATTGCCCTTGTTTGAAAAAGTGAGCAACCGTGCGGGTTTTCAGCGTTTTTTCACTTGACAGGGCCGTATTTCAAAGGCTTAATACGCGTTAGCCGGGACAGCGCGAATCAGCGTCGCATTCGCCGTCCGACTATATGCGTTTACTGTTTTCAGTAGTGGCACCAGCACCTTTGCGTGCTGTGTTTTTTTAGTCAGGAGCCAAGTAAGGTCGTCTTCCATGCTTGGCTATAATAATTTTTAGGGGTGATCCTTAATGAACAAAACAGAGCTCATCGAACACATTTCCACCAAGGCCGACCTGTCCAAGGCCGACGCCGGCCGCGCGCTGGAAGCATTCATCGGCGCCGTCAAGACGACTCTCAAAAAGAAGGGTTCCGTCACACTGGTGGGCTTCGGCACTTTTGCGGTCTCCGAACGTGCCGCTCGCACCGGTCGCAATCCCCGCACCGGCGAAGCCATCAAGATCAAAAAGGCCAAGGTGCCCAAGTTCCGTCCCGGCAAGGCTCTGAAAGACGCCGTCAACTAAGCCGTTGCGGTTTGCGCCGGCAAAGGCGGCGGGCTATAATGCCCCCGCTTTTGCACGAAGAGAAGTGGCCCCTGCGGCGCATGCCCAAGGCGCGGAACGCAAGTTCCATCCGCGGCATTCCATCGCGGCCCCGGGGTGCTTAGCTCAGTTGGTAGAGCGGCGCCCTTACAAGGCGTAGGTCACAGGTTCGACCCCTGTAGCACCCACCATCGCTTCTGCAAATAAAAAAGCACTTGGCCAGGCCAAGTGCTTTTTTATTTGCCCGGTTTCCATGTGTCCGATCCCTTTGCTGGATGGACATGGGCGCGCCCGGCGGCGAACCGGCGCAGCCCTTTGCGCCGGTCCGCCATGCGGCGTCAGTCCGCCGCCGCGAAGGCGCCGTCCTTGATGGTCAGCATCATCTGGGCCTGTTTGTCGAAGCCGAAATGGTCGTCCCTGGTATAGGTGATGACCCCTTGCGTGACGGGAATGCTGCCGTGGGTTTCCAGTGCGTCCTTGAGCGCTGTGCGGAATTCCTGGGTGCCGGGCTTGCCCTTCTGGAGGGCCACGGGCACGACTTTGCTGAGGATGAGGTAGGCGTCATAGGCATGCGCGGCGAACTGGTTGCGCGAGCCAGCGCCGTATTTCTTTTCGTAGGCATGGACGAAATCGACGGCCAGCTTCTTGGAGGGATGGCCGTCGGGCAGGCCCTCGGGCAGCACCGCCAGCCCCGACACCACGAAGGAGCCTTCGACCGCCTTGCCGCCCAGGCGGATCAGGTCGCGCGATGCCGCGCTGTGGGTCTGGTAGATCTTGCCCTTGAAGCCGCGCTCGACGACAGTGGTGTGCGGCATCGCCGCGCCGCTGCCCGAGGCTACGATAAGGATGGCGTCGGGCTTGGTGCTGATGGCCTTGAGCGCCTGGGCGGTAACGCTGGTGTCGGCGCGCGCGTAGCGTTCGGCCGTGGTGATCTTGATGCCGGCTTGATCTGCCAGGCGGGTCAGGTCGCGCAGCCAGCTTTCCCCGTAGGCGTCGCTGTAGCCGATGAAGGCAAAGCTCTTGACGCCGTGCTTCTTCATGTGGTCTATGACGCCGCCGGCCATGACGGCCGTGGACTGGGGCAGGCGGAAAGTCCATGTGCCCTTGCCTTCGGGGAACTCGGCCGGCGCCGCCGCCAACTGCACGGTCTGGCCCGCGGCGGCCACCTCGCCCATGGCGATGGCCGGCGTGGTAGTGCTGGAGCCGATGATGACGTCGACCTTGTCCTCGGAGATGAGGCGCTGGGCGTTCTTTTGCGCCTTGGCCGGGTCGCTGCCATCGTCCAGGGTGATGAACTTGATCTTTTCGCCGGCGATGTTGTCGGGCCACAGGGCAAAGCCGGTATTGACGGGAATGCCCAGGCCCGAGGCCGGCCCGGTCAGGGACAGGTCCACGCCTATGGTGATGTCGGCCTGGGCCTGCGTGGCGGCAAGGCTCAGCGAGACGGCCAGCAGTGTTGCGCGGAATGTTCTGTTCATGTCTTGTCTCCTGTTGGTGAATTGCTTTTGTGCTTGTCGTGGAAAGAGCGGGCCTGGTGTGGGGCAGGCGTGATGACGGCCGGATCGGCGTCGTCGTACAGCGTGTCGACCAGGGCGGCGCGATGGGTCAGCACCGCGCGCTGGTTGATGGAGCCTTTGTCGGTGATCTCGCCCTTGTCCAGCGAGGGCGGCTGTGCCAGCACCAGCGCCCGTGCGATGCGCGTGGCGCTGCCCGTGCCCTGCGCATGCAGGCGCTCCACCAGCCGCCGGAAGAAATCGCGCACCGCGGGGTGGGCAAGGACGGCGGCGTCCGGCGCGTCGGCCGGCAGGCCCGCCAGCGCGCGGCATTGCGCCACGTTGGGCACGATGAGCATGCCCACTTCGCGCCTGTCGTGCCCAGTGATGACCGAGTCTTGCAGGCAGGGCGCGCCTTCGCGGGCCACGGCGGCGCGCAGCGGGCCGACATTGACCCAGGTGCCTGTGGCCAGCTTGAAGTCTTCGGCCACCCGCCCGTCGAAGACGAAGCCGCGCGAGGGCGTGCCCGGGTCCAGCCACTTGACGGCATCGCCCGAGCAGAAAAAGCCTTCGTCGTCGAAGACTTCGGCGGTCTTGTCGGGCGCGCGCCAGTAGCCGGGCGTGACGTTGGGGCCGCGGTAGCGCACTTCGGTTTTGTCGCCGCTGGGCACCAGCTTGAATTCCATGCCGGGCAAAGGCACGCCGATCTGGCCCGCCAGCGCCTGCTCTTCCAGCACGAACATGGCCGAGGGCGAGGTTTCCGTCATGCCCAGGCCGGTGGTCATGACGATGCGCTCGCCGCAGGCTTTTTCGGCGGTTGCGTGCAGCTTGTCCCACACGGGCTGGGCCAGCGCCGCGCCCGAGTAGAACTGCATGCGGATCCGGCTGTAGTAGTTCTTGCGCAGGGCCTCGTCGGCCTCCAGCGCATTGGCGATTTTTTCCCAGCCGATGGGCACGTTGAAATAGATGGTCGGCGCGATTTCGCGCAGGTTGCGCAGCGTGGCGGCCATGCCCTGGTCCGTGGGCTTGCCGTCGTCGATGTACAGTGTGCCGCCGTTGTACAGCACCAGGCCCAGGTTGTGATTGCCGCCGAAGGTATGGTTCCAGGGCAGCCAGTCTATCAGCACGGGAGGCTCTTCGGCCAGGAACGGCCAGGCCTGGCGCATCATCTGCAGATTGCTGCACATCATGCGCTGGGTATTGATGACGGCCTTGGGCAGGCTGGTGGAGCCAGAGGTGAACAGGAACTTGACGATGGTGTCCGGGCCGGTGGCGGCCTGCGCCGCGTCGATGGCATCGGAAACCGGGGTGGCGGCCAATTGCTCGAAGGGGGTGCAGGGGCGCGGGGCGTCCTGCGGCTGTGTGCAGACGAGCTCGACGCCGTCGTCCAGCGTGGCCTGCAGGGCGGCCCGGTAGGCGCGTGCGCTGGAGGCGAACACCAGGCCGGGCGTAAGCAGCCCCAGCACATGCCGAAGCTTGTCGAAGTCGCGCGACACCAGCGAGTAGGCCGGCGAAACAGGCGCGTAGGGCACGCCGGCATACTGGCAGCCCAGCGCCAGCAGGGCGTGTTCCAGGTCGTTCTCGGACAGCATCACCACCGGCCTGTCGGCCGACAGGCCGCGGTCCAGCAGCCCCTGGCCGATATGGCGGGCAAACTGCAAGGCCTGGGCGTAGCTGATGCGGCGCCATTGGCAGTCGGCGCCGCGCTGCGCGATATAGCAGCGGTTGGGCGCGCTGGCTGCCCATTCGCGCAGCTTGTCGGTCAGGCGCTGCGGATAGCCGCCAAGCGGATGGGGCGAACGGGCATAGGCATGGCCATTGCCGCGCGTGAAGACTTCGACGTCTTTGGGGCCTAGGGAGACGCGACGATAGCGCGGGGATGTAGCCATGGATGTCTCGTGATTTTGCTTGTTGTATTGATACGGCTTTATTCTTGTTTTTATATCAAGTTACCTGATATTGGCCTTATACTACACTGGGGCAAATCCCCTGGCAAGCGCATTCATGATCCAGAAAAACCCGCAATTCACTCAAACCTGGCCTGGCAGGCCCAACGGCATCGCCTATCTGGTGGGCCGTCTCGACCACGTGCTGAACCGGCGCATCCGCGATATCCTGGCCGGCCTGGACATCACCGCGGCGCAGTACACCGCCTTGTCGGTGCTGCGCGGCCACGGCAGGCTTTCCAATGCGCAGCTGGCCGAGCGCTCCATGGTGTCGCCGCAGTCGGCCAACGAAATGGTCAAGGCCATGGAGCAGCGGGGCTGGATAGCGCGCGAATCGGCCGTCTCGCACGGCCGCATCATTCACCTGCGCGTGACCGCGGCCGGCGAGGCCCTGCTGGGCCAGTGCGACGCCGCGGTCGTGCAGGTGGAAAAAGCCATGCTGGCCGACATCGACGAAGCGCAGTACGGCCCGCTGCACGCCCAATTGCGCAGCATGCTGCGCGGGCTCGGCACGCTTACCTTCTAAGGCGGATTTTCGGCCTCGATGCCGACATCCATCCATTGGCGGGCCGGCTGCGGCCAGCCGAATGGGGTGGCCCATCTCGGCGGATTGTTATTTGCGAATAGTTCGTATTTCTGTTATTGTGCCTGCTTGCCCGGAATTTCACGCGCGGGCCGAACCCCTTACCTGTTGTCCGATTCATGCCGCGTTACCGTGATGAGCCCAAATCCCGCGCTGTACTTACCAAAGCTGCAGCCGCTACATGTGTGGCCGGATTGCATCTTGCCGTAGTCGGGGCCATATTGGCGGCGCCCAGCAAACCCGAATTGTTTCTTCCCGAGTCGGCCGAAATACAGTTCGTCGAAATTGGTCCGGACATCGTGGACACCGCGCCCAATCCCGAACCCGTCGAAGAAATCACCGCGCCGGAACCCGAGCCGGAGCCCGTGGTGGAGCCGCCTCCCGAGCCG
>Ga0180223_1001180_pt1 | contig 21788 bp, 21 predicted proteins | sample eDN5th30CKraftOP_FD_151337 | JGI IMG/M metagenome (GOLD analysis project Ga0180223, IMG submission 151337) | Enriched Organic Plus compost microbial communities from Emeryville, California, USA - eDNA 5th pass 30_C Kraft OP (version 2) (version 2) ... | reverse complement strand
TTCACGAGATTTGCAAGCCGAGGACAAGAATGGCCAATACGCCGCAAGCCAAGAAGCGCATCCGCCGCAACGCGCGCCGCGCCGAAATCAATGGCGCCCGCATCAGCCGGATCCGCACCCTGGTGAAGAAGGTGGAAGCCGCCATCCTCGCCGGTGACAAGACCGCCGCCGCGACCGCGCTCCAGACCGTCCAGCCGGAACTCGCGCGCGGCGTCGCCCGCGGCGTGCTGCACAAGAATACCGCAGCACGCAAGTTCGGCCGCCTGACCAAGGCCGTCGGCGCCCTCGCCTGAACTTTCGGCTCCGGCCTGAAATCGACAGCCTGCTCCGGCACGTCCGGGGCGGGCTTTTTCATATGGGTTTTATGGGACTGTCACATTTCGGGATTGGCGGATTTCCACCGATTCGACGCGTTGCGGCAAAAAGCGTGTTGGTTAAACCCATGAAAAATATGTGAAAAAATGCAAATTTCGAATTTTTGGCGGCTTTGCTGAGTCAACGTCTTTATTTCATTTTTTTGACCCGTCCCGCCCTTGATCCGGTGGAGAATGCCTGTCTATTTTCTCCTTCTCGCTGCTGATCGAATCGTTTTCAGCGGCTGTTGCTAATTGTTGGTTGGGACGAGAACGCTCGGGAAAGCATTGCTTTTCGGGATAAGTTTGTCACGCCGTTTGCAGCAACGGGGGACGCTAAGGGGGCGGCAATTTTGATAAAGGACAGCGCAGCGGTGGATGGACGGGAGGGACAGACGGGGGAGGACGATGTCCGTCTGGACTCCGCCTGGGCCGCGATCCGCGCGGGGCTGCGTCGCGACATCGGCGCGCGTCTTTTCGACCAGTGGTTGAAGCCCGCGCGGCTCGGCGCCTATTGCCCCGATTCGCAGACGCTCGACTTGCTGTTCGCTTCCGATTTCAGTGCGAATTTCGTGTCAGGCCAGTTTGGCGACCGGCTGCGCATGGCTTGGCGCTGCGCCAATGCGGGCGTGCGGGAAATCCGCTTGCTGCGCGCCCCCGATTCGGCCGGTCCGCGCCTGCTCCAGATCGTACGCGATTCGGATGAGGCAGAGGCCGTCGCGCCCCTGTCGGAGGAAAGTGCTCCGGCCTCCAATTTCCACCCGCGCCACAGATTCGATGAATTCGTGACTGGCGATTCCAATCATCTCGCCTTTTCCGCCGCGCAGGCGATGGCGGGCGTGGAACAGCCGCGTTTCACGCCGCTGTTCCTGCATGGCGGCACCGGCCAGGGCAAGACGCACCTGCTCCACGCCGCCGCAACTGCTTTTTCCGCGCATTCGCCGTCGGCGCAGGTGCTCTACATGTCGGCTGAGCGGTTCATGATGGAGTTCGTGAACGCCATGCGCGCCAATGAAACGATGGCGTTCAAGGCGCGGCTGCGCGCGGCGCGGCTGCTGCTGATCGACGACATCCAGTTCATTGCGGGCAAGGGGTCGACGCAGGAGGAGTTCCTCCACACGATCAACGACCTGATCGACGCGGGCGCGCGCATCATCGTCACTGCCGACCGCGCGCCGCAGATGCTGGACGGGATCGACGCGCGCATCCTCTCGCGCCTCGCGGGCGGTCTTGTCGCGGATATCCAGCCCGCCGATCTCGATCTGCGCCTCGCCATATTGGAAGGCAAACGGGCGGTGGCTGGCGATCCGCCGGTGCCCGACGCGGTGATCGATTTTCTCGCCCGCTCGATCCGCTCTAACGTCCGCGAGCTGGAAGGGGCCTTCAACAAGCTGGTCGCTTATGGCCAGCTTACGGGCCGCGCCATCGACCTGGAGTTCGCGCAAGGCATGTTGGCGGACGCGGTGCGCGCCAATGCCCGCCGCATCACCGTGGACGAAATCCAGAAGGCGTGCGCCGCCCATTACCGGATCGACCCAGCGGAAATGCGCTCCAAGCGCCGCGCGCGCGCCGTGGCGCGGCCACGTCAAGTCGCCATGTATCTGGCGAAGAAGATGACGCCGCGCTCGCTGCCCGAAATCGGCCGCATCTTCGGCGGGCGCGACCACAGCACCGTCATCCACGCCGTCCGGACCATCGAGGACCTGCGGCAGAGCAACCCCGATATCGACGCGGACATTCGCGCCCTGCAACGGCAGTTGGAGGGTTGAAGGGGGGAGGCGGAGCGAACCGGTGCTTGATGCCCGGTTCGCTCCGCCATGACTTCAGGGCGCCCGCTTGATCAGGATTTCTGCGCGAGCAATTTGGCGCTGACCGTGGGCCAGTCGGCGATGTTCCATGCTTCGGGCGTTTCACGCGCGACGATCTGGTCGCTGCCGAAACAGCGGCTCAAATCGATGTCCGCCGCATTCTCGAACGACCGCGTCTGCAGCGAGTAGAAGGGGCGGACCTTGGGCAGCGTCAGATCGTCCCGATTCTGATCCACGACGATGGCTAGCCGATGGTTCCGCAGCCGTACCAGCGAACCGATCGGATAGATGCCGACCGCCTGCTGGAACGCCGCGAAAATCTCAGGATCGTAGAGCGTGTTGGCCCGGTCGATGTTGAGCAGCGCCCCGGCGGGGTCCTGACCCTGCCGGTGCACGCGGTCGGAGGTCATCGCGTCATAGGTGTCGCAGATTGCGGCCATGCGCGAAAAGAGGCTGATCTGATCTCCCGCCAATCCATGCGGATAGCCGCTGCCGTCCATCCGCTCATGATGGTGGAGGCATACGTCCAGCACTGTGCCGGGCATCTCGCCGCCCAGTGTCAGGAACTCATGCGCGAGGGTGGTGTGGCTCTTCACCACGTCCCATTCCTCCGGCGTCAGCGGCGCGCCCTTGTCCCATGTCTCCTGCGGCACGTGGCCCATGCCTACATCCATCAGCAGTCCGGCAAGGCCCGCCTCCTGCACTTGGTCGGGACCGAGCCGCAATTGCTGCGCCAGGCTTATCATCAGCGCGCAGACCGACAGCGAATGCATGTAGAGATATTCGCTCGTATTCTTGAGCCGTGTCACCGCCATGAAGGCATGGGGGTTGCGCTGGATTGAACTCGAAATCTCCTCGATCATCGGTTGCAGCCGGTTGAGCTTGATCGCCTTGCCAAGCCGCGCGTCGTCGAAGACCTTCTTCATCGCCCGGCTGGACTTGCGCGCCAGCTTGTTGGCATGGGCCATCTCCGCCTGGAGCGGCAGCCTTTCCTTGGACAGCGGATCGAAGGACGGGGGGACGGAGCTGGGACGGGCGGGAGCGCGCCGCATGATCGTCACGCCCTGCGCGCTGGTGCGGCCGAACAGCCGTTCGTTCACATCCTTTTCCGCAGGATGGAAGGAACGGGGCGCGGGCGCTTCGGCCGGCGCCGGATCGATTCCGCGCGCGGTGTCGATCTGCACCCATTCGACCTTGCTCGCCTTCAGCTCCTCAAGTCGGTCGGGATCGTCCAGCAGCATCTTGCTGCGCCAGAAGGGATGCGAGAACCACGATCCTTCCATCTTGTGGAGGAACATGCCCAATTTCACTTCATCCGTTTTGATCCGTTTCAACATGCACGCGGCCCCCTTTGGCGACGCATTTCGCCCGGCAACGCTTTCCAATCGGTAAAGAAATGGCTCCGGTTCGACGATTACAAAGGCGCGGGCGTTGGTTTAGGCTCCGGGATCATGATGATTCGTTCGCTGCTCCTGCCGCTCCTTGCGCTCTTTGCCCTCACGCCTGCCATGGCGCAGCCGCCCGCAAGCACTCCGTCCACCGATGTGCGCGTCGCGCTCGACACCGGCGCGGGGAAGATCGTGATCGCGGTGCATGAGGCCAGGGCCCCGGTCACGGCGGCCAATTTCCTGCGCTATGTCGATCAGAAGCGGTTCGACGGCACGTCCTTCTACCGGGGCGTGGGTGCGGCGGACTATGGCTTCGTGCAGGGCGGGGCGCAGAACGACCCCGCGCGCGTGCTCCCGCCGATCAGGCATGAGCCGACCACACAGACCGGACTCACCCATGACGATGGCGCGCTGTCCATGGCCCGCTATGCGCCGGGCAGCGCGACCGGGGATTTCTTCATCGTGCTGGGCCAGATGCCCGCAATGGACGCCCATCCCGAGGCGCCCGGCGATAATCAGGGATTTGCGGTCTTCGCCCATGTGGTCGAGGGCATGGATGTGGTGAAGGCGATCCTCGCCGCGCCCAAATCCCCGACAGCGGGCGAGGGCGTGATGAAGGGGCAGATGCTGGAGCAGCCGGTGAATATCCTGACCGCGCGCCGCTTGCCATAGGACAAACCGGAGTCGTCAGCGTTTATGATCGGCCTGATGCAATGGATAGGAGACTTGGCGTGACAATCATCGGACCTCAAGCGCGAGCGGCCAGGATATTGGTGCAATGGCCCCGTGCCCATGTCGCGCAGAAAGCCGATGTGAGCGAAGACGATCTGCTGGCCTTCGAAACCGGCGCGGGAACACTCGATGCGGATGCCGATTTGCGTCTGCAAAAGGTGCTGGAATCGGGAGGCGCCGTATTCCTGCCGGAGGACGAGGATGGCGGCGTGGGCGTTCGCCTGAAATTCACGGCGAAGGATGTAAGGGCGCTCGATCGGATGGAGAATGAAGGCGGAGCCTATGGCAGCGACGATGTTTGATGCCGGGACTGCCTGTCAAGGCTGGCGGATCGGCGTAAATTAAAGGCCATCGCGAAGTCCGCGCCGGATGGCTTTTAGGGGTGGGGAGCGGATGTTGCAGAGTCCCTCTTCCGTCATGTCAGCGAACGCTGGCATCTCTCTTCTTGGGCACGAACCAGCCTAAGGACGATCTCAGCTTTCGCTGGGATATTGAACGGTGGAAAATGGCTGCAAGCAGCCATGGTGCAACCATGGCTTCGCAAACCCTGTAACCCCAAAAGAAAACCCGGCGATCGAGCGACCGCCGGGCCAGATGGGCCTTGGCTGGGAGCCGCCCTATATGACTGCCGTCAGCCCTTCTTTTCGGGCGGCAGGGTGATTTTCACATTCTCGCCGCTCTGGCCGGGGAAGCCGGTGAACATCGCGTCGATCAGGTTCGGCACCAGATAGGTGAGCTTGTTCGACAGCGACTGCGCGCTCGCCTTGCCCTCGAACAGGCGGCGATTGTCGGCGGCGCGGTCGATCTTCATGGTGAGGTCGCTGGTGTAGACGGTGTAGCTCGTCACATCGGTATAGCCGCCGCCGGGGCCGAACAGCCACGGATCGTAGAAGCCATAGCCCCATGGCCGCGCCCAGCGTCCGCGCCAGCCCCATCCGCCATAATAGAAGGGATCGGGCGCGAAGCCGGTCGAGCGCACCCGCTCACGGCCATTGTCGACATCATAGGAGACGCGCACGATCAGGTCCGCGCGCGAAGGATCGTCTGCCCGGACATAGCCGGTCTGGCTGAGGCGCTGGCCGACCAGATCGGCATAATGGCCGAATTCCAGCCCGCCCGCGAGGCGGGGATCGTCGGCGACGACGGTGAAGCTCTGCCCGGCGGGGGCAGGGAGCTGCTGGAAGCGGGCGACGTCCGCCTTGAACGATGTGGCGCAACCCGAAAGCGCCGCCAGCGCCAATGCTGGCGCCGCAATCATGCCGATCTTCTTGAAACGGATCATTTTTCTGCGTCCTGTATCAGGCCGTCATAGCCTTCAAATAGTCTTGCGCTCTGCCATAGCAAAACGCAACTGAACATCGTTTGAACGCGCGAGCGGGGCACACGGGCGCAAATCATGCTCTGTCCTTCCAAGACGCCGCCGACGGCTTTGTTCCGTCATGGCCTGCGAAAACGGACCGGCGTGAAGGTTTGTGCTCCTCCGCAAATCGTTTCAACGGACTTCCAATGAGTTCACGCGAGACGCGGAGCGAAACAGGCCGATGGTGTTTCCGGCGCGATGCTTTATCGGATGCTCCTCCTCCGTGCCGCCGCGCGAACAAACGCTGGGGCGCGTCTCTACCGCATCAGCCCCATGGCGTCGTAAGCCGCGCGCAGCGTCGGTTCCGCCGCCGCCGAAGCCTTGGCCGCGCCCTTTTCGAGGATTGCGTCCAGGGCCTCGTCGTTCGTCCGCAACTCCAGGAAGCGTTCGCGAATCGGCCGCAGCGTTTCAACCAGCAATTCGCCCAGCATCGGCTTGAACGCGCCGAAGCCCTTGCCCGCGAATTCGGCGCACACCGAATCCGCGGTCCGGTTCGACAGGGTCGCATAGATGCCGACCAGATTGTTCGCTTCCGGTCGTCCGGCCAGTCCTTCGGCCGTTTCGGGCAGCGGTTCGGGATCGGTCTTGGCCTTCTTCACCTTCTGCATGATGGCGTCGTCATCGTCGGTCAGGTTGATGCGGCTCATGTCTGAGGGGTCGGATTTCGACATCTTCGCCGTGCCGTCGCGCAACGACATGATGCGCGCCGATTCCTTCGGAATGATCGGATCGGGCAGGGTGAACAGCTCCACGCCGAAATCGGTGTTGAACTTAGTGGCGATGTCGCGCGCCAGCTCCAGATGCTGCTTCTGGTCCTCGCCCACCGGCACATGGGTGGCGTTGTAGACAAGGATGTCGGCGGCTTGCAGCACCGGATAGACGAACAGGCCGACCGACGCGCCCTCCCGGTCCTTGCCCGCCTTGTCCTTGAACTGGGTCATGCGGTTCAGCCAGCCGATCCGCGCGGTTCCATTCAGCAACCAGCATAGCTCCGCATGAGCGGGCACCCGCGCCTGATTGAAGAGGACCGAGCGGTCCGGGTCGATCCCCGCCGCCACCAGTGCGGCCGCCATGTCGCGGACATTGCGGATGCGCTGCTCGCGGCCTTCATGGATGGTGATGGAGTGCATGTCGGCGAGGAAGAAAAAGCACTGGCTGCCTTCGTCCATCTCATCCTGCATCCGCACCCAGTTGCGGATCGCGCCCAGATAATTGCCAAGGTGCAGATTGCCGGTGGGCTGGATGCCGGAAAGGACGCGCATTGTGTTTTAGCTCGCTTTGGGCGGGCGGCGCAGAGCCGCGCGCAGTTCGGATAGGGTGTAGGCCCTGAAGATCAGGGACGCCGCCCCATAGACCAGACCGCCGATGCCGCACAACAGGCCAAGCGCGACGATGCGCTCCATCAACCCCCTGGCCATATAGGGGTCGAAGAGCGGGTTCATGAACCACAAGGCCACACCCATCAGCGCGCTCGCCGCGATGATCCGCACGGCCTTCGCCCGAAAGCGCGCGTCCATCCGCAACTGGTCGCGCCGATGGAGCAGCCAATAGAGGACGATCACATTGACCCATGCGGCAATCGCGGTGGAAATCGCCACGCCCACATGGCCGAAGGGCCAGATCAGCGTCAGGTTGCCGACGAGGTTGAAGAGCATGGAAAAGACCGCGACCCGCACCGGCGTCTTGGTATCCTGCCGCGCATAGAAGCCGGGCGTCAGCACCTTGATGAGGACATAGGCTGGGACGCCCACGGCAAACGCCGCCAATGCTCCCGCCGCGCCGATGGTGTCGGCAGGGGTGAAGGCCCCATGCTGGAGCAGTCCCCGGATCAGCGGCGTCGCCGATATGCAGAGCGCGACGGCGGCGGGCAAGGCAAGGAACAGCGACAGCTCCATCGCCCGGTTCTGGGTATGGCTGGCCGCATCTTCATTGCCCGACCCGATTTGACGAGAGAGCGCCGGGAGGATCGCAGTCCCCACGCCAATGCCGATCAGCCCCAGTGGCAACTGATTGAGCCGGTCCGCATAATAAAGATAGCTGACCGCACCTTGCGGCAGGAAGCGCGCGGCGAGGCTGGTGGAAATGAGCAGGTTGAACTGCACCGCCCCCGCACCCAGCGCGGCGGGGCCGATCAGCGTCAGCAGCCGCTTCACCTGCGGCGACAGGCGCGGCAGGCCCAGTTTCAGCACCACTCCCGCCTGACGGCAGGAGATCATGAGCCACAGCAGTTGCATCACGCCTGAAACGGTGACGGCGACGGCCTGCGTATAGGCCGTCTCGACCGCCGTATCGCCGTGGAAGAACAGGATCGCGACGATCATGCAGATATTGAGCAGGACCGGCGCCGCCGCGTTCACCCAGAAGCGATCCAGCGAATTGAGGATGCCGCCCAGCAGCGACACGATGCTGATGAGCGCCAGATAGGGGAAGGTGATCTGCGTCAAGCGCACGGCAAGCTGGAACTTCTCCGGCCCGCCGTCCGGAAAGCCGCCCGTCATCGCCCAGACGACCGGCGCGGCCAGCACCATCATCAGGATGGTGAAGACCACCAGCACCGGAAACAGCACGGACAGCACCTGCCCGGCAAAGGCGACCGCCGCAGCCTTGCCGCTCCCTGGATCGTCGCGGTCGTTCTCGGCCATGGTCCGGTTGAACATCGGCACGAAGACCGCGGAGAAAGCGCCCTCCGCGAAGAGCGCGCGGAAGAGGTTAGGGAGCCGCCATGCGATCAGGAAGGCGTCCGACGCCAGCCCCGCGCCCAGGAAACGCGCCACCAGCATGTCGCGCACCATGCCCAGCACGCGGCTCACCAGCGTCAGCCCGCCGATGGTGGAGGTGGCTCGGATCAGGCCCATAGGCTCAGCCGCCCTTCCCCGGAAGGGAAGGGCGCACCCGGTTCAGGCGTGGCCCGCCGGTTCTCCGGCGGTCTGCGCCATGGCCTGCGCCTGCTGCAGATAGAGGCCGCCGAAGTCGATGGGGTCGAGCAGCAGCGGCGGGAAACCGCCGTCGCGGATCGCATCGGCCAGCACGCGGCGCGCGAAGGGGAAAAGCAGGCGCGGCGCTTCGGCCAGAAGGAAGGGCTGGGCCTGGTCTTCGGGCACGTTGCGCATCCCGAACAGCCCGGCATAGAGCAGCTCGACGGCAAAGGCGGTGCCCTGCGGCGCGACCGCCTTGACTTCCATCTTGAGCGATACTTCGACGACTTCATCGCCTATCTTGTCCGCGCCGATGTTGAACTGCACGTCGATTTGCGGCTGATCGGGCCATTGATAGACGGCGGGCGCGTTCGGATTCTCGAAGGACAGATCCTTCACATATTGGCTGATGAGCGCGATCTGCGGCCCGTTGTCCGCGCCGTTGCCCTGATTAATGTCCGTGATGTTGGCGTCTTCGGCCATGTCCTGTCCCCGCTGGCGATTGAGTGTCGGGCGCGTGCGGCGCCCCGGTTCGAATGATTGACCCGCGCGCTTAGCAGGGGCCGCGGGGCAGGGCAATGGCGGCGCTTGCGCCGGGCGAAGCCCCCGGCATTTGAAGTTGCCGCCAAACATGCCTATGTAGACAGGAACCATTGTCGCCAAAAAGGGTATTTGCCCCCGTGTATGTGATCGTCATTCTCGCCCTGATCGCCGGTTTCCTGGCGCTGCGGCTCTATTCCGTGCTCGGAAAGCGCACGGGCCACGAGCAGGAGCCCGCGCTGCGTCCGGCGGAGGAACGCGCCAAGGTGACGGTCCTGCAACCCCGGCCTGCGCCGGAAACGGGCGGCGATTCGGTCCGCCTCTCTGAAGGTTTGATCATACCGGGCGCGGAAAATGGCGTGCGCGCCCTGATTGCCGCCGACCGCAGTTTCGACGTGCCGCAATTCGTGGAAGGAGCCAAGAGCGCCTACCGGATGGTGCTCGAAGCCTTCTGGCGCGGCGATCGGGACGAACTGGCTTGGCTGTGCGACAGTGACGTGTTCGCCTCCTTCCAGGAAGCCATCGCCGCGCGCGAGGCGGAAGGACATGTGCTCGACAACCGCCTCGTCCGTATCGAAAAGGCGCAGATCGTCGAAGCCTCTCTCAACGGCCGCATCGCTGAAGTCGCGCTGCGGTTCGAGGCGGATATCGCCGCCGTCACCCGCGACAAGGACGGTAATGTCGTTGCCGGATCGCTGACCGATGCGGTCGGCACCAATGACATCTGGACCTTCACCCGCGACATCCGCAGCGCGGACCCCAACTGGAAGCTCAGCGAAACCGACGAGGCTGCATGAGCCTGCGACAGTCGGGGGGTGCGCTGGCCGCGGCGCTGCTGCTGTCCGCCTGCGCGGGCGCTTTGATTCCGCCGTCGGCCGGCGGTCCGTCGCAGGGCGGTCCATCGAGCGGCCGTCCGCCGTCATCGGGTGGAGAGCCTGTGGCGAAGCCCGTCCCGTCGACGCCGCGTCCCACGCTGCCGGTGTCGCCGCCGCCCACTCAACCCGTCGATCAGCAGGGCACCGCCATCGGCGCGGGCGTGACGCGCGGCCCGGATATCGCCAGCCTCATCCCCTCGGGCGAACGCTCCCGCGCCGCGCTCCAGGCGTTCCGCCTGTCCTGCCCCTCGCTCATGCGCCGCGCGGACCAGAGCGGCCTGACACGCGGGGCGGACTGGAACAATGCCTGCGCCGCCGCGTCGAGCTGGCCCGAAACCAGCGCGTCCGAATTCTTCTCCCGCTATTTCGAAGCGGTGCAGGTGGGCGAGGGCAAGGCTTTCGTCACCGGCTATTATGAGCCTGAAATATCGGGATCGCGCACACGCCGGACCGGCTATGAAGTGCCGATCTACCGCCGTCCCAATGATTTGATCGACGTCGACCTCGGCCAGTTCAGCGACAGCCTGAAGGGCAAGACCATTCGCGGCAAGGTGAACGGCACGAAGCTGGTCCCCTATGACGAACGGTCGCAGATCGTCGACGGGGCGCTCGCCGGGCGCGGCCTGGAACTGGCATGGGCGGCCGATCCGGTCGAGTTCTTCTTCCTTCAGGTGCAGGGTAGCGGACGGCTGCTGCTGCCCGACGGCGGCGTCATGCGGATCGGCTATGACGGGCAGAATGGCCGCGACTATACCGGCATCGGCAAGCTGATGAAGGATCGTGGGCTGATCCAGGCCGGGTCGATGCAGGACATCATGCAATATCTGCGTGCCCACCCGGACGAAGGCGCGGCGATCATGAATGAGAATAAGAGCTTCGTCTTCTTCCGCGAACTGACAGGCGCCGGACCGGTCGGGGCGATGGGCGTCGCGGTGACGCCGGAAGCAACCGTGGCGGCCGATCCCAAATATGTACCGCTGGGTGCGCCGGTTCTGCTCTCGCTCGACCGGGCGGAGCCGAACGGCATCTGGATCGCGCAGGACACGGGCGGCGCGATCAAGGGCGCGAATCGCTTTGACAGCTTCTGGGGCGCGGGCGCGAAGGCGCGGGGAGTCGCGGGCGGCATGTCGGCGCGGGGCAGCGCGCTCCTGCTGCTGCCGATCGGTTCCTACGCGCGGTTGAGCGCCCGATGACGGCTCGTCATGGCGCGGCGTTCGCTCACTCCTGAGGAACAGGCGCTCTGGGCGGCGCTCACCCGCTCGGTCAAGCCGATCCGTGCGGTTGCCCGCACGTTGGTCCCAGCCGCCGCGCCGCTCAAACCGAACGGGCAAAAACAGTTAACGCCGCCGCCGCCCCGTCCGCCTGTCGAGCAACCGCGACGGATGCCCGCCGTCGTTCTGGATTCCGGATGGGAACGCCGCATCCGTGCCGGCAATCTGATCCCCGACATGACCATCGATCTGCATGGCCATAGCCTGTCTTCGGCTCATGCCCGGTTGGGGCAGGCGATCGCGCTGGGATTGGCGCAGGGTGCGCGCCTGTTGCTCGTAATCACGGGAAAACCACCGCGGATAACGGCTTTGGACGGCTCTTCCCAGCGCGGCGCCATTCGGCGGGAGATCGGCCACTGGCTCGAAACCGGCGCCTATTCCGACCGCATCGCCAGCGTCCGCGTGGCCCATCCGCGCCATGGCGGGGATGGCGCGCTCTATGTGATCCTGCGGCGGTCCCGCTGACGTTTTTGTCGTCCCGCACTGACCATTTCTTAACCACCGTCCTTCATATCCCGATGATCCATCCGTTCATTCCGGGCGCGCAGCAGGACAGGGAGGCATATGCAGGGCGTGACAATGACGAGCCGCGCCGCTGCGTTTGCCTGTGCCGCGGGTGCTCTGGTCTTCATCCTGTCGCTTCTGCCGGGGCCGGGGCAGGAGCGGCAGATCGCCGACATCGGCCATTCGCTGATTATCGCCATCCTGTGCGGCACCCTGACCTGGGCGTCGGCGCGCCGCGCTGTCGCGACCATAGCCGTTGCCCTCGACCGCGCGACCGACCGTTTGCTTGCCGCCGCGCATGGCGACCTGCAATCGCCCGTGCCGCCCGAAGTGGCAAAGGAGCTGCCGGATCTGTCGGTCGCCATGGAAAGCCTGTTCAGTCAGGTCCGCACCAATCTCGATCATGTGCAGGCGCTGGCGCTGTTCGATCAGGTGACGGGCCTTGCCAACCGCACCAGTTTCTGCCGTCAGGTGGAACGGCTGCTGATCGAGCGCCCGGACAGCGGGATCGCGGCGCTGTTCTTCATCGATCTCGACGGCTTCAAGAATGTGAACGATACGCTGGGCCATGCGGCGGGCGACCAGTTGCTCGCGCGCGTCGCGGGCCGGCTGCGCGAAGTCGCGATGACGCAGGTCAGTGCAGGCGTCGGCGACGCGGTGATAGGTCGGCTGGCGGGCGACGAGTTCACCCTGTTCTTCCCCACCCTGGCGGATCGCGACGCCGCGCTCAAGGTCGCGCGCGCCATCCAGTTCGCGCTGGGCGAGCGGTTCGACCTGGGCAGCCGGCACATCGATCTGGGTGCTTCCATCGGCATCGCCTGCTGTCCGGACCATGCCGACACATTGCCGGGCCTGCTGCGCGCGGCCGACATCGCCATGTATCATGCAAAGGGGGAAGGGCGCGGGCGGGCTGAAATGTTCACCGCGCAACTCGCCCTCAAGGCGGCGGACCGCGCCGAACTGGAGCGCGATCTGCTCCGCGCGCTGGAGCGGGAGGAGTTCCTGCTGGAATTCCAGCCGCAGATCGAGACGCTGAGCGGGCGGGCCATCGTGGCGGAGGCTTTGGTGCGCTGGGCGCATCCCGAGCGCGATCTTGTCATGCCCGCGTTCTTCGTGCCTGCTGCGGAGGAAAGTGGAACCATCGTCGCCTTGGGCGACTGGGTGATGGACCGGGTCTGCGAAACGGCCGCGCGCTGGGCGCGGACCGGCATTCGGCAGCGCATCGCGATCAATATTTCCACCCGCGAACTGGAGCAGGCCGATTTCTTCCTGCGCCTGCGACACGCGATGACGGCCCATGGCACACCGCCGGTCATGCTCGAACTGGAGATCAGCGAATCGCTGGCGATGGATATGGATGCGCGCCTTCTGGATCAGTTGAGCGCGCTGCGGCGGGATGGGGTGTGCGTGGCGATCGGCGGTTTCGGCACCGGCTATTCCAATCTATCGCGGCTGAAGGATCTGCCCGTGGATCGGATCAAGATCGACCGCAGCCTGGTGCGCGATATCGCCACATCGGCCGAAGCGCGGACGATATGCAGCGCGATCGTCGGGCTGATCCAGGGTCTGGGGCTTGAGGTGGTGGTGGAGGGCGTGGAGAGCCAGGCGCAAATGGATATGCTGCGCGTTATCGGCTGCACACTGTTTCAGGGCTTTCATTTCGATCCGCCGATGCGGGAGCCGGCCTATATCGATCGTTACGCGCTGCAGCCTTCGCAGAACCAGCGCAGCGCGCTTTAGCGACGACCGCCATTCAGCGGCTGAATGTCGATCCGCTCCAGAATACGCCGCGCGCCGACATTCGCCTTCACCCTTCATCCCGCCAGTGCGCGACGGACGATCAGCGCATAGATCGTCGCCAGATTCTGGAGATCCATCACATCGACTGCTTCGTCCAGCTTGTGCATCGTGCCGTTGTTGAGGCCGAATTCCACCACCGGGCACAAGCGTGACAGGAAGCGCGCGTCGGAAGTCCCTCCGGTCGTCGAAAGCTCCGCCTCCAGTCCCGTCACGTCGCGGATCGCGCCCGTCACCAGTCCGGACACCATGCCGGGCTGCGTCAGGAAGGGTTCGCCGCTGATCTTCGCTTCCACCATACCGCCTTCGGCCGCCGCGATGGCCGTGATCCGCTCGATGAGCGATGCGCCGCTGTGCCGGTCGTTGAAGCGGATGGAGATGCGCGCGGTCGCCGCGCCGGGGATCACATTATGCGCGGCGTTGCCGACTTCCAGATCGGTGATCTCGATATTGCTGGGCTGGAACCAGTCGGTCCCCTTGTCCAGCACTTGCGCCTCTATGGCGGACAGGATGCGGACAAGACGCGGGATCGGATTGTCGGCCAGATGCGGATAGGCGACATGCCCCTGCGTCCCTGCCACGCGAATCCACATGTTGACCGATCCGCGCCGCCCGATCTTCACCACGTCGCCCAGCCGGGCGGTGGAGGTCGGTTCGCCCACCAGGCAAATGTCCGGGTGCAGTCCGCGTGCCGCCATCCGGTCCATCAGCGCCAGCGTGCCGTATACCGCCGGCCCTTCCTCATCGCCCGTGATGATGAGGCTGATCGTGCCGGGCAGGTCGTCGGACAGGCCGTGCAGCGCCGTGACGAAGGCGGCGATCGCCCCCTTCATGTCCACGGCGCCCCGCCCGTAGAGCAGGCCGCCCCGCACCGCCGGCTCGAAGGGGTCGCTGGTCCAGCCCGGCCCTGGCGGCACCACGTCCAGATGCCCGGCAAAGGCGAAATGCGGCCCCGGCCCGGTCGTCCGCCACGCCAGCAGATTTTCCACCGGCCCGTCGGGCGCTTCCCCCGCGACGAAGCGGTCGACGGTAAAACCGAGCGGCGTCAGCATCTCCTCCAGCACGGTGAATACATCGCCGGTGGCGGGGGTTACGGAAGGGCAGGCGATCAGGCGTTTGGCCAAAGCCACCGCGTCGGCATTGGTGCTGGTCATATCCATGCCGCTGCGTTAGCGAAAGCCTTGCCGCTTGACCAGCAGGAGGAGGAAGGCAGCCCATGCCCCGGATCGACCCCACGATCATCCCGCGGAATAACGCGACCGGCTATCCCGCACCTTATGCGAAGGTGGTCGGCGGCCGATGGGTCCGCAGGCTTGGACCCGAATCGGGCCTTTCCGATTTCGGCATTGGCCGCATCCCGTCGGGCAATGCCCATTATTCCGATATCGAGCTGCACTGGTCGCGCGGCAGCTATCGCCGCAAGGATGAAAGCCGCTATTGATGATGCCCCTAGACCGCCGTGCGCTGATCGCGGCCATGGGCGCGGCTCTTGTCGCGGCCGGAGCGCCCGCTGAACGGAACAGCCCCCCAACTTCCCTCGTCAGGCCGCCGCGCCTGCGCCCCGGCGACACGGTGGGCCTCATCGAACCGGCGGGCTTCACCGATGACGCCTTCGACCTCGACCTCGTCAATGACACCATCGCCGCCATGGGGCTGACGCCGAAACCGGCGCGTCATCTGGTGGAACGCCATGGCTATCTGGCGGGGAGGGACGCGGACCGGGCGGCGGATGTGAACGCCATGTATGCCGACCCGGACGTGCGCGCGGTCTTCGCCGTGCGCGGTGGCTGGGGCTGCGCGCGCATCCTGCCCTTCCTCGATTTCAGGGCGATCCGCGCCCACCCCAAGCTGCTGATCGGTTTCAGCGACATCACCGCCCTGCATCTGGCGTTCGCCGCCCAGGCGGGCTTCACTACCATCCACGGTCCCAATGCCTCGGCAAGCTGGCCCGCATTTTCCTGGGACGCGTTCCGCGCGATCGCCTTCGACGGCGCGACGCCCACGCTTGTCAATCCGGTTGGCAAGGAAGACCGGCTGGTCCAGCGCATCGGCCGCATCAGGACTTTTCGTCACGGCAAGGCGAGCGGACGGCTGCTGGGCGGCAATCTCACCGTGCTGGCGGCGCTGATGGGAACGCCGTGGCTTCCCGATTTCACCGGCGCGATCCTTTTCATCGAAGACACGAACGAAGCGCCCTATCGCATCGACCGGATGCTGACCCAATTGGCGTTGGGAGGCGTGCTGGGCAAGCTGGCCGGTTTGGTCTTCGGCCAGTGCACCGGCTGCATGGCGGACGGGCCGTCCTATGGCGGCTTCACCCTGTCGGAAGTGCTGCAACAGCATCTGGAGCCGCTGGGTATCCCTGCCTTCCAGGGCGCTCAGTTCGGCCATGTCGCCAGCCAGTTCAGCCTGCCGGTCGGCGTGCGCGCGGAAATCGATGCGGAGGCCGGGACTATCCGGCTGCTGGAACCGGCGGTGGCGTGAACTGACGCCTTTAGGTTCACGCGAAGGCATGGAGCGGAGCCGACATTTTCACCAATGGGTGGCAGCAAACCACCCAAACCCCGACTTTCGGCGTGGGTTTGGAAGCTATCCAATCCTCAAGAACCTATCCCGACCCAGCCAGCGGCACGATATCCACCGGCCTGCCGTTGCGGCGCAGTTCGATCGTGACCATGGGCCGGCCGGCGCCCGCCATGCCCACGGGATCGCCCTGCCGCACGGCTTCGCCGACTGTAGCGGTCAGACGATGCAGCCCGGTGATGAGCGTGGTCCACCCCTGCCCATGGTCGATGATAAGGATCTGGCCATAGCCGCGATACGGCCCGGCAAAGGCGACGCGCCCCGCCGTCGGCGCCACGGCCTGCGCGCCGGCCTGCGCCGCGATGGTGAGGCCGCGCGACCGGACACCGCTGTCGTTCACTTCGCCCATGCCGGTCACGAGCTGGCCGATGACGGGCAGGCGATAGGGCGGCGGGGTGCGGTTCGCGCTGTCCTGCTGCGGAGCGGGGGCCTGCGCCTGATCGGGCCGGGCCGGGCGCGGCAGCGGTCCCGAAAGCCGCGCCAGCTTGTCGCGCACGTCGCCCGCTTCCTCCAGCCGGTCCATCAGGTCGACGATATCCCGCGCCTTTTCCCCAAGCGCCAGCGCACGCTCGCTTTCCAGCCCCGCCGTCGTGCGATAGTCGCGCGCGGCCAGCCGCTTCTGCGCGCCAAGTTGCTCCAGCGCTGCCTGGCGCCGTTTCAGTTCCGCGTGGCCCTGCGCCAGCGCATCCGCCGCCTGCTGCGCCGTCGCTCGCAGCGCGCGGCTGCGATCCAGCTCCTCGCGCAATCCCGCTGTGCGTTCGCGGATCGCCGGCAGCACATTTGCCAGTACCGCGCGCATATGCACCGCGTCCGTCACCGACCCCGGCTGCACCAGCGTCAGCGCCAGCGGCCGCCGCGCCATCATCTGCAATGCGGCGGTCAGGCGCACGACAGGTTCCTGCCGCGCCGCCAGCCGCGCCGCCTGCACCCGTTGCAGCCGCGCGATGATGGCGATGCGGGCCTGCGCCGCCTGAATATCCGCTTCCGATTCCTGTATCCGCGCGGCCATGGCGGCGGCGCGGCGCTGCGCCAGATCGGCTTCGTCGCGGGCGAGCGCCGCCTGTTGTTCGAGGCGCTGCGAACGGTCGCGCGCCTCGTCCGACTGGCGCCGCGCGGCCTTGAGCGTGGTCTGTTCCTGCTCCAGCGTCGTGCCCGCCGTGCCGGGCAGGACAATCGCGCCGCCGTTCGCCGCCGGCAGGCGCGCGGCTCCTGTCGCCAAGGCACCGGCCAGCATCGCAGCAATGCTCCATTTCCAACGCAAGCTCGCGTCCCCGCCCGTCATGCCGGCCAACCTAGAGCATCGCGTGGGAAAGTGGGAACCGGTTTTTCGCCGAAAACAATGCGGCGACAACAGAGGATTGCGCGATATGCTGATACACGTTTTGCGAAGCTGATCTCGGCCAGTGGGCTGGCATGACGGCTGGGGAAATGTCCGCCAATCCATAACCGCCATCGGCCGCAAAGCGCGCCCGCGGGCGAGCAATCGCGCTCAACCTTCGCGATGATAGGGGTGGCCCGCCAATATGCTGCAAGCGCGCCAGAGCTGCTCCGCCAGCATCGCTCGCGCCATCATATGCGGCCATGTCATCGCCCCGAAAGCGATCAGCAGGTCGGCATTGGCCCGATCCGCATCGTCGAAGCCGTCCGCCGCGCCGATCAGGAAGCGGCACTCCCGCGTTCCCGTGTCGCGCCATCCCTCGATACCCCTGGCGAAATCCATGGAGGAAAGTTGCTTGCCCTTCTCGTCCAGCATCACCGTGACGGTGCCGGGCGGCGCGAGGGGCAGCTTGCCGCCCCGGTCGGGCATCTCGGTGATCCGGTGCGGCATGGTCAGCCGCTTCATATAGCGCTCGACCAGTTCCCCTTCGGCCGAGCGCCCGATCTTTCCGCGCGCGATGATGTGGAGCAGCATGGCCGCTCCCTAAACGCTCGCGCCGCGCTTGTCGAACCTGCGTTCAGGCCGTTCCTGCCGTCGGCGCGTCGACAAAGCCCCACATCCGCTCCAGATTGTAGAAGCTGCGCACTTCCGGCCGGAACAGGTGGACGATCACGTCGCCCGCGTCGATCAGCACCCAGTCGGCGACCGGCAGCCCTTCGATCCGCGCAGAGCGGCCGGTGGCCTGCTTGATCCGCTCGGCCAGCTTCTGCGCCATCGATGCGACCTGACGGGACGAACGCCCGCTGGCGATCACCATATGGTCGGCAATGCTGCTCTTGCCCTGGAGAGGGATGGAGATGGTTTCCTGCGCCTGGTCGTCGTCAAGCGACTGAAGGACTAGGTCGTGCAGGGCGGCAACGCTGTCGGCATTTTGGGCCGTGTCGTTGGCGGGCTGGGGTCTGGACAAAAAAACTCCTTCTAGACAATCATCCGGCGCGTGAGCGGATCGCGCACACGCGTTTGTTCATATTCGCGATGCCAGAGAGGGTCCGCCTGCCGAAGCAGGGTCGCCGATCTTGGATCAGGGCGAAAGCGCAACAGCACAAGCGCCGGCGGTCTCCAATCCGTCCAGTCTGCACTCTGGCGCGCGGGCCGGACGAAACGCCGCAGCCAAGCCATGGCCTGAGAGCCATGAGCGGCTCCATCATAACCCGGACGGGCGATCACGGCAATGGGCATCTGCCGCGCGATGCCGCGCCAGTCCTTCCATTGGGCGAACTGCACCAGATTGTCCGCGCCCATCAGCCAGATGAAGCGATGCCGCGGATAGCGGCCACGGATCGCGCGCAGCGTATCGACGGTATAGCGGGTATGCAGTTCACGCTCGATCGCGGTGGCCCGAATCGGCCCCCGCCGCGCCATCGCCCGCGCCCGCGCAAGCCGGGCGGGCAGGGGCGCCATCCCCGCCCGCGGTTTCAGCGGATTGCCCGGCGACACCAGCCACCACACTTCATCCAGCCCCAGCGCCTCAGCCGCGAACAGCGAAATCGCCCGATGCCCCTCATGCGCCGGATTGAAAGAACCGCCAAGAAGGCCGATGCGTGCCATGGCTAATGCCATGCCAGTTGCGGGGGCGGGCTGCAATCTTTGGGGCTTCGAATGACGGCAAACGACCAGAAGCGGACGGGAGAAAGAGGACCTCTGCAAGGTCCGCTCCCTATCCTGACTAGCCGTAGCCTTACTCCGCCGCATCCGGCAGCGCGCGAATGCTTTCTTCCGCCTGTGAATCGCGGACCAGTGCTTCGAGCGGTTCGACGGCCTCGATCTCCTTGCCGCCCGTTTCCACGTCGAGGTCGCGGAAGCGGCGTCCAGCCGGGAGCACGCTTCGGTCGAAGCTGCCGACGAACTTGTTGTAATTGTCCACCGCGCTGGTGAGGCCGGAGCCGACACGCTTCAAATGCCCGGCCGCCACTGCCAGCCGCTCGTAGAGTTCCTTGCCGAGCTGGCCGACCTGGCGCGCCTGATCCTGCATCCGCGCCTGCCGCCAATGGCCCGCCAGCGTGCGGGCCAGCGGCAGGAAGGTCGCAGGACCGCAGATGATGACCCGGTTCTTGGCCGCGCGCTCCCACAATTCCATGTCCGCCTCCAGCGCGGCGGTGACGAAATTGTCGCCCGGCACATACATGATGACGAAGTCCGGTGCCTTGTCGAACTGCTCCCAATAGGCCTTGCGCCCCAGCGCGTCGGCATGGGTCCGCACTGCGCGCGCATGGTCGGTCATATAGCGGTCGCGCGCCGCCGGATCGACCTGTTCCACCGCGTTGAGATAAGCCTCCAGCGAGCATTTGACGTCGACCACAAGCTGTTGGTCGCCGGGCAGGCGGATGATGAAATCGGGACGCAGCCGCCCTTCCTCGACCGCGACCGATACTTCCTCGCGAAAATCGACGAAGGGGGAAAGGCCCGCCGTTTCGATCAGGTTCTTGAACTGCTGCTCGCCCCAGCGGCCCCGTGTCTTGGGCGCGGCGCGCAGGGCGTTGACGAGCTTGGCGGTTTCCTCGCGCACCTGCCCCTGGCCCAGTTGCACCTGCTGCACCGCCTCGCGCAATTCGGCATAGCTGCCCACGCGCTCCTTCTCCACCCGCGCCAGTCCTTCCTCATAGCGTTTGAGCGTGGTCTCGACCGGCGTGAGCAGGCTTTTGAGTTGCGCCTCGCTCTTTTCATGCGCCTGGGTCAGCCGCTGGTCGGCGCGTTCCAGAAACTGGTTTTGCGCCTGATGCAGCAGCTTGCCGCCAATCTCGCTGAACTGCGCGGAAAGCTGCTCCTTGGCCTCTTTCAGCGCCACGATCTGCGCCTCGAACGCCTCCGCCCGCGCCTGCGCGTCGGATTGCAGCGCCGCCAGTTGCCGCGCCGCTGTCTCCCGCGCTTCGCGCGCCGCATCCAGCCGCTGCTCCAGAGCCGCCGCCTGCGCCACGCGCTCGGCATCCAGCCGCGCCGCCGCCGCAACCCGTTCCTGCGTCGCCGCCAGCTCGGCGATGGCTCCGTTACGCTGCTGGCTCGCCGCCTCCAGCTTTGCCGCGAGATCCGCTCGTTCCGCGCCCAGCGCCGCCATCGCCTTGCCGCGCAGCATCCAGCCGACTCCCAGCCCCGCGAGCAACGCAATAACGGCAATCAGAATCGGCAGGCTATCCATGCGGCTCGCTTTCGCTTTGTTTCCGCATTTTCCGAGTCGTCAGGTGATTGGCCGCGCTGGCCTGCGGCTCACCCGACTTGAAAATGCTCTGGAACGAAAGGGGAACTTTAGCGGGCCGTTCCGCTCTCCGCAAGCAGGCTTTGGCGAAAGCGCGCCAGCCGGTCCACCGCCGCGTCGATCACACCGTCGGCCTTGGAGAAGCACAGCCGCACCAGGCTCGTCACCGTGCCGTTGGGATAGAAGGCGGAGACCGGGATCGCCGCGACGCCCGCTTCCTCGACGATCCGCTCGCAAAAGGTCACATCGTCCATGTCGATGCCCGAAGCGGGCAGGTCGATCGAAAGGAACCATGTCGCCGCGCTTGGCTGAACCACATAGCCCGCCGCTTCCAGCCCTTCGGCCAGGCGGTCGCGCGATTCCTGATAGTCCGCCCGCATCTGCGCGAACCATTCGGCAGGCTTGCCCAGTCCCTCGGCCACCGCCCATTGCAGGTTGGGCGCGGTGGTGAAGGTCAGGAATTGGTGCGCCCGCCCCAGCAGCGCCGCGAGCGCTGGCGCGGCGCACATCCAGCCGACCTTCCATCCCGTGACCGAGAAGATCTTGCCCGCCGACCCGATCTTGACCGTGCGTTCGCGCATTCCCGGAAAAGCCATCAGCGGCCGATGCCCGATGCCGTCGAAGGTCACATGCTCCCACACTTCGTCGCAGATCGCGATCAGGTCGCGCGCCGCGCAGAACCGCGCCAGCAGCGCCAGTTCCCCGTCGCGCATGACGACGGCGGTGGGATTGGTCGGGTTGTTGAGCAGGATGAGACGGGTGCGCTCGCTCGCCGCCGCCTTCAATGCGTCCTCGGTGATCCGCCATTCCGGCGGCGTCAGCGTGATGACCTTGGCCACGCCGCCCGCCCGCTCTATCAGCGGCACGTAGGCGTCGTAGAGCGGCGCCAGCACCAGCACCTCGTCTCCCGGCCCGACCAGCGCCATCAGACTCGCGGCCAGCGCTTCCGTAGCCCCGGATGTGACGATCACTTCCTCCGGAATCAGGTCCAATCCCTGGTGCCGCGCATAATGCGCCGCGATAGCGGAGCGCAG
>Ga0180223_1001174_pt1 | contig 21875 bp, 19 predicted proteins | sample eDN5th30CKraftOP_FD_151337 | JGI IMG/M metagenome (GOLD analysis project Ga0180223, IMG submission 151337) | Enriched Organic Plus compost microbial communities from Emeryville, California, USA - eDNA 5th pass 30_C Kraft OP (version 2) (version 2) ... | reverse complement strand
GAAATAGCGGTCGAAGCCCGACATCATCAGCAGTTGCTTGTACTGCTGCGGCGCCTGCGGCAGCGCGTAGAACTTCCCGGCATGGATGCGCGACGGCACCAGGAAGTCGCGCGCGCCTTCCGGCGAAGAAGCCGTCAGGATCGGCGTCTGGAATTCGAAGAAGCCTGCCTTCTTCATCCGCGCCCGCATGGAATCAATGATTTGGCCGCGGGTCATGATGTTCTGGTGGAGCTTCTCGCGGCGCAGGTCGAGGAAGCGATATTTCAGCCGGACCTCTTCCGGATATTCCAGATCGCCGAACACCGGCAGCGGCAGTTCGGCCGCCTCGCCCAGCACTTCGATGTCGGCGATGAACACCTCGACCTTGCCGGTCGGCAGGTCGGGGTTGTCGGTGCCCTCGGGACGGCGGCGCACCTTGCCGTCGATCTTCACCACCCACTCCGAGCGCAGCTTTTCCGCCAGCTTGAACGCCTTCGAATCCGGATCGATCACGCATTGCGTCATGCCGTAATGGTCGCGCAGATCGATGAACAGGAGGCCGCCGTGATCGCGGATGCGATGGCACCAGCCCGACAGGCGGACGTTGGAATCGATGTCGCTCTCGCGGAGCGCGCCGCAGGTATGGGACCGGTAGCGATGCATGGAAATCCTGAAAAAGGCTTCTGACGGAGAATCGGAAAAAGCGCGGACGGGCCGCGCTTGGCAGGGGTTTACCCGAGCCGGGTTCACCGGGCAACCGACGGATCGCATGTGAGGCCCGCATTTCGGCGCAAAAAACCAGTAAAAACAATACCGCTCCGCACCCTCGCAGCCCCGGCGGCCAGACCTGCGGCCACCCGCTGCCGCCGGACAACAAGTCCCCCGCGACGGTTGACGCTGCCCCTTCGGATTGCTTGAAAAAGCGAACCAAAATCGGCCCACGGCCCAGACCGGGCGCGACATCCGGCCCCGAAACGTTTATGCAGCACCCATGGAACTGATTGCCACCACCGAGCAACTGGCCGCCGTGTGCGCCCGGCTCGCCCGGCACCCCTTCGTCACCGTCGATACCGAATTCCTTCGTGAGACGACCTACTACCCCCTGCTCTGCGTGGTGCAGCTCGCCAGCACCGAGGAAGCAGTGGTGGTGGATGCCCTTGCCGAAGGCATCGACCTCAAGCCGTTCTTCGACCTCATGGCCGATGAGAAGGTCCTGAAGGTTTTCCATGCCGCGCGGCAGGACATCGAGATCATCTGGCATCTGGCCGGGATCGTCCCGCATCCGGTGTTCGACACCCAGGTTGCCGCCATGGTGCTCGGCTATGGCGATTCCATCGCCTACGACCAGCTCGTGGCCCGCATCACCGGGCACAAGCTCGACAAGACCCACCGCTTCACCGACTGGTCGCGCCGGCCGCTGACCAAGGAACAGAGCACCTACGCGCTCGCCGACGTCACCCATCTGCGCGACGTGTTCGTGGCACTCGACGCCGACCTCAAGAAACGCGACCGCGCCGATTGGGTCAGCGAGGAAATGGAAATCCTCACCTCGCCTTCCACCTACAACGCACCGCCCGAGCGCGCATGGGAACGGCTGCGAACCCGCGTGCGCAAGCCGCGCGAACTCGCCGTACTGATGGAAGTCGCGGCATGGCGTGAGCGCGAGGCGCAGACCCGCGACGTACCCCGCTCGCGCGTGCTGAAGGACGACGCCATCGGCGACATCGCCACCCACGCGCCGACGACGCTGGAGAAGCTCGCGCATCTGCGCTCGCTGCCGAAAGGCTTCGACCGTTCGCGCTGGGGCCAGGACATCGTCGAGGCCGTCAAGCGCGGCGTTGACCGCGACCCTTCAACCCTGCCCAAGCTCGAGAAACCGCGCGGCAACGGCAACACCGGCGCCACCGTCGAGCTTCTGAAAGTGCTGCTGCGGATGACCTCCGAGAAACACGCAGTTGCGAGCAAGGTCATTGCCACGGTGGACGACCTCGAACAGATTGCCGCCGATGACGCAGCCGACGTGGCCGCCATGCACGGCTGGCGGCGGGAGCTGTTCGGTGAATCCGCGCTCGCACTCAAGCACGGCAAGCTGGCGCTGGCGATCGAAAAGGGCCGCGTGATCGGCACCGAGCGGAAATAGCGTCCGACCTTAAAGATACGACGCCAGCGTGTTCTGCACCGATTGCTGGGTCTTGTAGGTCGCCAGCACGCGGTTGGTCGTGGCGTCTGTTATGCCGAGCACGGCTTTCTCCTCCGCACTCATGTCGTTGTAGGTCTGCATCAGACCAAGCGCGCCGGTCGAGCTTGAATCGTCGCTGCTGTTACTGCTTGGAAACAGCGTGTTGTACATCGACGTGCGCGTGCGCTGATCCAATTCCTGCTTCGCCGCATAGGTCTCGTCGCTGGAGAAAGATGAATCCGGGTTGAGCACGATCGTGGCCAGCGTCCGGTTGTCGAAATTGGTGAAATCGGCCGGCTGACCGCCGGTCTGCGACGAATAGAACGTCAGCGTCGTGCCGCTATCCTTGGCCTTGTTTTCCTGATCGTCGAGCATCGCCCGGGCATTGGCGGCGACCTGTGAGGTCGTCGCGTCGGCGCCGAGCGTGGTGATGCCGCTGTCGGGCGCAGCGAGCAATGCCGCCACGGGATCGTTGGCGTCGCCGGTGTCCGGCGCTTTCCCGTAACTGGCCTTGGCCGCAGCCAGTCCATCGGTGACGGCAGACTTCTGCGCCTGCCATGTCGCTGTTGCCTTCTCATTGTCGCTGGCCTGATCGAGGTAATCGGACGCCGCCTGATAGAGGCTGGCATAATCCCCCGTGTGCCGGGCGATGACGACATGGGACGCCATCGCGCTGTTGAAACGCGCCTGCAATTCGCTGCTCGCCGCAGCACTCTCGTCCGACGTGAAAAGGCCGTCGGTGTTGGAGGCGACCGCCGACAATGTCGCGCGGCTCTGCGAACTGAAATCGACCGCCACCTTGCCGTCGAGCATCGCCGACGAGATGCCGAGGGAATCGTATTGCGCATCGAACCACTCGCGCGCGTTCGCCGCCAAACTGGCAGGCGTCGTGTCCGTGGCGTCGGCCGTTGCTGATCCCGTATCCTGCATGCTTGCGAGATAGCTTTTCGCGGCATCCGACAATGTCACGTTGGTCGATGAAAAAGGCGACGAATCGGTTGCCTGCTCATCCAGCGTCTGTGCGAGGCTCGGTTGCGCCGTTGCCGTCGCATAGCCTTGCGAGGCCGAATTGAGCAGCGATGGCGAATAGGCTCCGATGATCGTCATGGGCAGGCTCCGGGAGACCGTTACGGCCTCGCAGAGAAACGTTGCAGGAGTCGTGCCATGCCGACGATGTGAGTTTCAGGCGGATTCCGGCATTTCCAATCGATATGCGGGTGCAGAAGTAGCCAGGTCCGGCAAAATCTGCCGGTCCTTTTCAGCGTACTTCGACCACGCCGCTGCGCCCCGCCAGCCGCGCAAGCTGCTTGAAGCGATTGGCGATGCGGTCGCCCACGAGCCCGCCGAATCGGCGGTCGAACGCCAGAACAAGCTTCCGACCCCGGCTCGCGAAATGTGTCGCGGGCAACACGCCCGGATGCGCCGCCGAAACCAGATGCCCGACGCGCAGCATCTGCCCGACCAGCCGGGCCCGCTCCGTCATCGCGGGCGTCAGCAGCACGCTCAGTCCGGTGCGCGGCTGGTTCTTCTCGCCGATGCCAGCGTAACGGAAATAAACCGCGAGCGCGAGGAACACGCGCTCCTCGTGCGTTGCCGCGCCGAAATTGCCGTTGGCAATCACATGCAGCGTCTCGTCGCCGCGATAATCGGGATGCGCGCGCCAGCCGAGATCGGACAACAGACACGCCGCATGGCGCAGCCGCCGGTCCTCCTCGGTCTCCCCGATCTTCGCGGCTCTCACGAAACGGTCGGTCCAGTCGATCAGGTCGTCTGCATGATCCGGCGAGCGCGACCGCAGATCGTTCAGGTGGCGCGCGGTCGAGATCAGGCCGTCTTCCCTGCGCACCTGCTCGGGCAGCATCTCGTACAGCAAACCCTCGCGGACGCCGAAGCTCGAGAACATCACCGTCTCCGGCTTGGCGGTGAGGATGATGTATTCGAGGACCAGCGCGGCATAAGCCAGCAGCGGACGGCGAGCCTCCGTCACGGTTTCGACGTCGGCCAGCGTGTTGTTCAGGACCAGCTTGCGCAGGCGGCGGGCGAAGTGAAGCGCGCTCGCAGCCGGAAGCGTGTAACCGTGCATCACCCGCAGCGGATAACCGCTCTGAAGGATGTGGATGCGCGCCAGCGCGCGCCATGTGCCGCCGACCGCATAAAAGGTGCGCCCCTTGCCTTCCAGCAACTGCGGCACCTCTGCGAGCTTCGTTCGCACGATCCGCACGGCCTTCTTGATCGACTTCTGCGACGAGTCCTGCAGCGCAAGCCCGCCGAGCGGCAGCGTGACGCCGGTGCGCACGCGATGGCCGCGCACATCGATCAATTCGAGCGAACCGCCGCCAAGGTCGCCAACGATGCCGTCGGGCTTGTGCACGCCCGACACCACGCCGAGCGCGGACAGCTTGGCTTCACGGGCGCCCGACAGGACTTCGATATTCACGCCGCAGATGCGCTCGGCCTTGGCGATGAACGCCGGGCCGTTGGTCGCATCGCGGCAGGCTGCGGTGGCGATGGCGTAAAGCCGCCCGACCTTCATCAGCTTGCAGAGCGCATGAAACCGCCGCAGCGCGGTCAATGCTTTCGCGACCTCGCTCTCGCCGAGCAGCCCCGTGGTCTGCACCGCGCGCCCGAGCCCGCACAGCACCTTCTCGTTGAAGATCGGTGCGAGGCTGCGCGTCAATTCCTCATAGACGACAAGGCGCACCGAGTTCGAGCCGATGTCGATGACGCCGACCGTTTTCTCTTTCGGCTTGCGGTGCTTCGAGAGGTGCGGCCGCAACGCGCGCGACCGCACAGCCGTGTCAGCGTTTCGAGCGGCGCGTGAGTCTGCGCGGCGACGATTCTTTGAGGGATTTTCCACGGCCGGACAGACTCGGATTCGTCATGAAGTATTTGTGCACGTTGAAGGGTTCCTCACCCTTCCCGGCCTTCATACGCGTTGACGATCCATCCGGCAATAACTGCCAGCTCTGCTCGTTGTCCTCCAGGTTCGCCACCATGATCTGGTCGAGCACCTGCGAATGGACGGTCGGATTCTGCAGCGGACACAGCACTTCCACGCGACGGTCGAGGTTGCGCGGCATCATGTCGGCGGACGCGATATACACAGCCGCCTTCACGCTCGGCAATCCGTGTCCCATGCCGAAACAGTACACGCGGCCATGTTCCAGGAAGCGGCCGATGATCGACTTGACGCGGATGTTCTCCGACAGTCCCGGCACGCCCGGACGCAGGCAGCAAATGCCTCGCACCACGAGATCAATCGAGACGCCGGCCTGCGAGGCCGCATACAGCGCGTCGATGATGTCGGGATCGACCAGCGCATTCATCTTCATCCAGATCGCGGCAGGCTTGCCGTGGCGCGCGAAATTCGCCTCTGCCTCGATGTGTTCGAGGATGCGTTTGCGCATCGTCAGCGGCGACACCGCCATCTTCTCGATGTCGACAGGCTCGGCGTAGCCGGTGATGAAATTGAACACCCGTGCGGCGTCGCGCGCGATCACCGGCTCGCAGGTGAAATACGACAAATCGGTATAGATGCGCGCCGTGACCGGATGATAGTTGCCGGTGCCGGTGTGAACATAGGTAGTGAGCCCGCCGCCCTCGCGCCGCACGACGAACGACAGTTTCGCGTGGGTCTTCAGTTCAAGGAAGCCGTAAACGACCTGCACGCCCGCGCGCTCGAGATTGCGCGCCCAGCGGATGTTGGCTTCCTCGTCGAACCGCGCCTTCAGTTCGACCAGTGCCGTGACCGACTTGCCCGCCTCCGCCGCTTCCGCCAGCGTGCGCACGATCGGGGAATCCCGCGAGGTGCGATACAGCGTCTGCTTGATCGCCACGACATCGGGATCGCGCGCCGCCTGCTGCAGGAACTGCACGACGATGTCGAACGACTCGTAAGGGTGATGGACGATCAGATCCTTCTGCCGGATCGCCGCAAAAATATCGCCGCCATGGTCGCGCACGCGCTCGGGATGGCGCGGCACGTAAGGCGTGAATTCAAGATCAGGCCGGTCCACACGAGTCATTTGCGACAGCTCGTTCATCGCCAGCAGCCCGTCCACCACCAGCACATCGTCGTCCGGCGTGGACAGCGCCCGCTGCACGAAGGCGCGCAAATCCTCGGGCATCGCCGCCTCGACCTCGAGGCGGATGACCGAGCCGCGGCGGCGGCGTTTCAATGCCGTCTCGAACAGGCGGACGAGGTCTTCGGCCTCTTCCTCGATTTCCAGTTCGCTATCACGGATGATGCGGAACGCGCCGCGGCCGCTGACGGTGTAGCCCGGAAACAGCCGGCCGATGAACAGGCTCGTCACCTGCTCAATCGTGATCATCCGCACGCTGCCGTCGTCGCTCGCCGGCAGGCGGATGAAACGGTCGATCTTCACCGGCAGGCGGATCAGCGCGTTCATCGCCTTGCCGTCCGACTTGCGGACGAGATGCAGCGCGATGGTGAAGCCGAGACTCGACAGGAACGGGAACGGATGCGCCGGGTCGATCGCAAGCGGGGTCAGCAGCGGGAAGATGTGATGGAGGAAATGGTCCTCGAGCCATTTGTGTTCCGACTTGGTGACGTCGCGTCCTTCCACCAGCACGATCCCGGCATCCGCCAGCACCTTGTGCAGGTCGCGCCAGATCGCCTGCTGATCGTTGGCCAGCGCCGAGACGGTCTGGTTGATGAGATGCAGTTGCTCCGTGGGGGTGAGTCCATCCGGACTGCGCTCGGCCACGCCCTCCCGGATCTGCGCCTTCAGGCCCGCGACACGGACCATGAAGAACTCGTCCAGATTGTTGGCCGAAATCGACAGGAACCGGACTCGCTCCAGCACGGGGTGGTCGGTGTTGACCGCCTCTTCCAGCACCCGGCGATTGAAGTGAAGCCAGGACAATTCCCGGTTGATGAACCTCTCGGGGCTCTCAGCGATATTGGGCAGCAAGGCCTCCGTATCGCTTTCGCTTTTATTTACAGAAGCTTCGACCGCATCCATAATGTAATCCATGAAGATTTAGGGCGACTCTCGCCCATCATCGGCAAAGCACATGACGAATAGATGACAGGAACGTTCCTCCGCCAATAAGACGCAGCGGAAACGCCCCGGCGACAAAGCCTAAGCCGATCCGCTTGAAATGTCAGAATATCAGGGAGTCCTCAGCGGAGGCTTAAAGCGCGCCGCAGGCCCTAGAGCGGCAAAGTGCCCTGTCCGCGAAACAGGGTCGCCGCCAGCGCGCGGGTGATCGGGCGTCGCTGCCGCAACGCTTCCGCGTCGAGCAATTCCACGGCCTGACGGGCCGCCGCGAACGAGCGTTCGATATGGGTGGCGAGATAGCCGACCACCCCCTCGTCCACCGCCATCTGCCGGTCGGCGCAGAATTTCACCAGCAGCGCGCGCAGCAAATGGTCATCCGGCGGCTCCACCGTCACCACCGGAATGGCGCGCAGCCGCGAGCCGGCGTCGCGCAATTCGACCTCGAACGAGGCCGGCGCCAGCCGCGCGGTCATCAGCACAAACGCATTGGTTTCCCGCGCGAGATTGAGCAGATGAAAAATCGCGCGCTCGTCGAAGCTGCCCGGCTCCAGATGCTCGACTACCAGCGCGCCGGTCGCGAGCGACGCCGGAACGTCCGCAGGCGTGAGCGCATGGGCCGCCACGATGCGCGCGCCGGAGATCGCCGCCCAGATCGCCGCGAGATGGCTCTTGCCGCAGCCCTCCGGCCCGACCAGCATCATCACGCGGTTCGACCAGTCCGGCCAGCGTTCCACCAATGCCAGCGCCTGTGCGTTGCTTGGCCCTTCCAGATAATCGTCGCGCGACAGGCTTTCCGCATGCGGCAATTCAAGCGCGAGCTGGCGGGGCGGCGTGCGGGGCATCGGCGGACTCACATCGTCTCCGTGGTGCCGATATGGCGGACCCAAGCCAGAAAATAGAGGACAACCGACCATAGCGTGAGCACCGTCACCGCCGCCATCAGGATCGCATCATAGGGCCATGCCTTGAATTTGAATCCGAGCGAGGCCAGCACCAGCGCCGCGAAGCCGACCTGCGCCACCGTGTTCAGCTTCGAGGCCATCAGCGGTTTCACCGGCATCGGGTTGTCCAAAATCCACGACACGATCATCGCGCCCACGATCATGAAATCGCGCGACACCACCAGAATGACGATCCAGCGCGGGATCGCACCGGTGATCCCCAGCGCGACATAGATCGACACCAGCAGCGCCTTATCGGCGATCGGATCGAGCAGCGCGCCCAGCTCGGTCGTCATGTTGAATCGCTTGGCGAGAAATCCGTCGACCGCGTCGCTCAGGCCCGCCACCGCGAACAGCACGAAGGCCACCATCAGCTGCGACGAGGCGATCGCCCACACCACCAGCGGGACCAGGACGATGCGGCCAAGAGTAATGAAATTGGGGATATTCAACCCGGAGATCCCGTTTGGCGGCTTCATTTGCGGGAAGCCGGGAGAGCGGTGGTGCGCTCAGGCTTCCTTCCCTCTAATAATCCACCCTTGCTGCGGATGCGAGCCATTGCACGGCCCTTCAATCCGACGTAACCACCGCCCTGGTTTCGGGAAAATGGCATGAGCGAAAAACAATCCGGCCTTACCTATTCGTCCTCCGGCGTGGACATCGACGCCGGCAACCGGCTGGTCGACCTCATCAAGCCGATGGTGCGCGCGACCGCCCGCTCCGGCGCGGATGCCGAAATCGGCGGCTTTGGCGGCCTGTTCGACCTCAAGGGCGCGGGTTTCCGCGATCCGGTGCTGGTCGCGGCCACCGACGGGGTCGGAACCAAGCTGAAAATCGCCATCGAGACCGGCATCCATGACGGGATCGGCATCGATCTGGTGGCCATGTCGGTCAACGACCTCGTGGTTCAGGGCGCCGAGCCCTTGTTCTTTCTGGATTATTTCGCCTGCGGGAAGCTCGACCCGGACTCCGCCGCGACCATCGTGGCCGGGATCGCGGAAGGCTGCCGGGAATCCGGCTGCGCCCTGATCGGCGGCGAGACCGCCGAAATGCCCGGCCTTTACCAGAAGGACGATTACGACCTCGCGGGCTTCGCTGTCGGCGCGGCCGAACGCGGCACGCTGCTGCCCCGCAAGGACATCGGGCCGGGCGACGCCCTGATCGGGCTGGCCTCCTCAGGCGTGCATTCCAACGGCTTCTCGCTGGTGCGCAAGGTGGTCGAGCGGACCGGGCTCGCCTTCGACGATCCCGCCCCGTTCGCGCCGGTCATGAAACTCGGCGGCGCCCTGCTCGCCCCGACCAAGCTCTATGTGAAGTCCTGCCTGAAGGCGATCCGGGAAACCGGCGGCATCAAGGCGCTGGCCCATATCACCGGCGGCGGCTTCACCGACAACATTCCGCGCGTGCTGCCGAAGAATCTCGGGGTGCGCATCGACCTCACCGCCGTTCCCGTGCTGCCGGTTTTCAAATGGCTCGCCAAGGAAGGCAACATCGCCGAACTGGAGATGCTGCGGACCTTCAACTGCGGTATCGGCATGGTCGCGGTGGTCGACCGCGACAAGGCCGTGGATGTCATGAAGGTGCTGTCGGACAATGGCGAGCGCGCCGTCCTGCTCGGTGAGGTGACGGAAGCCACCGGCACCGAGCGCGTCGTCTATGACGGCCATCTCGATCTCACACCATGACCAAGCGCCGCGTCGCCATTCTGATTTCCGGGCGGGGCTCCAACATGGCGGCCCTGATCCAGGCGGCCAGGGCCTCGGACTTTCCCGCCGAGATCGTGCTGGTGATGTCGAACATCGCAGGCGCGGGTGGGCTTGATAGTGCGCGCGCGGCCGGTATCGAGGCAGTCACGGTCGAGAGCAAAGCGTTCGGGAAGGATCGCGAGGCCTTCGAGCGCGCGATGCAGAACGAACTCGTCAAGCGCAACATCGATCTCGTCTGCCTTGCCGGATTCCTGCGGCTGCTGACGCCGTGGTTCGTCCAGCAATGGGATGGGCGGATGATCAACATTCACCCTGCTCTCTTGCCGTCCTATCGCGGCCTGCATACGCATGAGCGCGCGCTCGCGGACGGCGTGAAGATCCACGGCGCGACCGTGCATTTCGTCATTCCCGATGTCGATGCCGGACCGATCATCGTGCAGGGCGCAGTCACGGTGCATGACAACGACACGGCGGACACACTCGGTGCGCGCGTGCTTCAGATCGAGCACCGGATTTATCCGCAGGCGCTGCGCATGGTGGCGAGCGGACAGATCACCGTCGATGGCGCGGTCTGCAAGAGCGCCAGCACGACGGCCACCGAGAAGACGCTGATTTCGCCTGCCTTCTAGCTTCATCCGCACTGTGGCGCTTTGACCACAAGCCTCTTCAATAGCTCGCGGCCCCGGTCGCAGCGCGTTGAGGCGGCGCGCGGTTCCATGCGATCATTGCCGCGATATATCGTAATCCCGGTACCGGCAGCCGCATGAGCTTATCCCAACCCGCTACGAAACGCGCCCGCTCGGTGCTTGCGCTGTCACGTGCCGCGGCGCTCGGGACTTGCGCGGCGGCGATGCTGCCCTCCCTCGCGTTCGCGCAATTCGCGCCGACGCCGACGCCGCTTTACACCGCAGGCTCGGCGAACGCGGCGCAGCTCGACCTCGGCAGCAATTTTCTGCAACGGCTGGGGCGCGCAGCCGCAACCGGCTACGCCGCGCGCGACAACAGCGCCGGCGGCGGCGCATCAGGCGATTTCGCAGCCCCCGTCTATCGAAGCTGGTTCGAAGGCTACGGCACCTCTGCGCGCACCGGTGCGCAAGCGGGATTTCCCGGCGACAAACGCTCGACCGGCGGCGGTGTCGCGGGCATCGCCATGGATGTCGCTCCGGGATTCAATCTCGGCATCGCCATCGACCAAAGCCATACCAACATCGACGTCCCGCTCGCATTGCAATCGGCGAAGCTCGACCTGACGCAACTCGGCGTCAACGGCTCCTACGTCAATGGTCCGTGGACCGTCGCCTTCGCCGCAGTCCATGGCTTCGCATCCATCGATGCGAAGCGTCAGACGGCCGCCGGATTCGCGCTTTCGAATTATCGCGGCGCCATCGACGGCGCGCTCGGCGAGTTGAGTTATTATCAGGCCCTCGGCCACAGCCGCATCGTGCCGAAGGTCGCTCTCGAATATGTCGTCGCCCACACCAACGCATTCAGCGAGAGCGGCGGCTTCGAGCCGGTGAATGTTGGTGAGTCCAATGCACAACGCGCGCGCGTCATGGCGGGCGCCGAGGCCGGGCATTACTGGATCGTGGGTCAGCAGGTCATCGACATTTCCGGCTACGGAAAGTTCGTCGACAACTTTTCCCAGACGGGTTCGCCCGTTCTGGTCAGTCTCGGCTCCAGCAGCATTCTCATGCAGGGAATCCGCGAGAGCCGCTACGGCGCAGATGCCGGCGCCGGCCTGTCATGGAGCATGAACAGGACGGCGCGGCTTTATGCCAATTACGACGGAAAATTCCGCGACGGCTTCACCTCGCACCAGGCCACGCTGGGCCTGGAGCTTAAGTGGTAGCTTCCACCGGTACGGCGGCGTGCTCCGACATCGCACGCTTTCGCCACATCGAGCCGACGACCAGAACGATCGCGACACCCAGAAGGCCAAGGACAAGTTCGGCCAGGTTGGTGCCCATCTGAAGATGGCTCGGCAGGTTGAAGACCGCCGACGTCGGATCGATGTTCAGCGCGATCTGGCCATCGAGCAGATTGTGCAGATACGGATGCACGCCCGGGTCCGTCGCAATGACTTCGCCGGCCACCCACCCGAGCAAGGCAGCGCCAAGCCAGACCAGCGCAGGCACGCGGTCGAGCAAAGCCATGATCAATGCGGCACCGGCGATGATCATCGGAATGCTGATCAGGAGACCGAGCACCAGAAGAACCACGCTGCCGTTCGCGGCGGCGGCCACTGCGATCACGTTGTCCAGACTCATGATGATGTCGGCGATCGCAACGATCTTGACGGCCGCCCACAGATGCTGCGCGGCCTGCACGTTTTCTTCGTCGGCCTTTTCAGGAACCAGCAGCTTCGCCGCGATGACGAGCAGCGCCAGGCCGCCGACGAGCTTCAGGAACGGCAGGGTCAAGAGCGATGCGACGATGAAGGTGAAGATGATGCGCAGGAACACGGCGACACCGGCGCCGAGGATCATGCCCCACATGCGCTGGCGCGGTTCAAGGCTGCGGCAGGCAAGCGCGATGACCAGCGCATTGTCGCCAGAGAGCAGAACGTTGATCCAAATGATCTTGGTCAACGCCACCCAAAACTGCGGTTGTCCGATTTCCGTAGAAAAATCGCTGAAGAACGCACCAATCGTCGCCGTATCAAAAATATCCAACATCGTCTCTGAGCTTCGCCTCCCACCTGCTTACCTTCCCTCGGTACCGCAAATGATGAGTCTTGTCTGGAAGACGATATGTCGCAAACTTTCGAGACGATATGTCGCAAAGCCGGGGCTAGTCAGCCCCGGCTTTGTCTCATTTCAATAAGATGTCACAGTTGATGCGTGCTCGCTCTGCGATCCAGAGCGAAGCAGCGGTCAAGTTGTCGCAGGTGCAGCTTCTGCCTCTGCTTCCGCCGATGTCGCCGCCATCTCTTCGAGCTTGCGGCGGCGCCACATCGTTCCGATCACGAGAACGAAGGCCACACCGAGAACGGCGAAGATCAGTTCGTCCACTTCGCCGCCAAGACGCAGGTGCTCCACGAAGCCGAACAGCGGCGACGTCGTATCGATGTTGATGCTGATGTCCCCGTTGAGCATCGCATGCAGGCGCGGCGCAACCGCCGGGTCCGTTGCGATCACGGCGCCGCCGATCCAGCCGAGCAGAACAGCGCCGAGCCAGACGAGAATCGGCAGACGGTCGAGGATCGCCATGATGAGCGCGGCACCGGCGATGATCATTGGAATGCTGACGGCAAGGCCGACGATCAGCAGAGTGAGCTGACCGTTCGCGGCGGCAGCCACCGCGATGACGTTGTCCAGACTCATGATGATGTCGGCGATCACAACGATGCGGACGGCGTGCCAGAGATTGGCACCCTGCGCGACATGGCCTTCCCCGTCATCGGGAACGAGAAGCTTGGCCGCAATCACGACCAGCGCCAGTCCGCCGACGAGCTTGAGGAACGGAAGCGTCATCAACTGGGCGACGATGCCCGTGAACAGGATCAGCAGAACGACCGCGATGCCCGCGCCGATCACCATGCCCAGGCGGCGCTCCTTCGGAGGAAGCCCGCGGCAAGCCAACGCGATGACGAGCGCGTTGTCGCCTGACAGAAGGATGTTGATCCAGATGATTTTGCTCAGGCCAACCCAGAACTGAGGTTGGACAACCTCAGTCTTCATTTGGGCAAGCGTATCGACAAAGGAAAATGAGCCGATTGCCTGGAATATGTCGTTCACCGTGTCTCCCCCACTGGTTCTACTGGTTATTATGCCGCAGGCCATTTTGCCGCAGGTGGCATATTCAATACCAGTATTTTCGTAGGGGCCCAGCCGGGCGCGTCAAAGTGACGCGCGACAGTTCCCGTTTTTACCCGACGATCTCATTGCCGGAGAAAAACTGTGCAATCTCAATGGCCGCAGTCTCCGCAGCATCGGAACCGTGGACCGAATTCTCGCCGATCGACTTGGCGTACGCCTTGCGGATCGTGCCTTCGGCGGCCTTCGAGGGGTCGGTCGCGCCCATGACGTCACGATATTTCGCGATGGCGCCCTCGCCTTCCAGCACCTGCACGACGACCGGAGCCGAGATCATGAAATCGACCAGCTCGCCGAAAAACGGGCGGGCCTTGTGGACGGCGTAGAACGTCTCGGCCTGGGCGCGGGTCATCAGGATACGCTTCTGGGCGACGATGCGCAGGCCGGCCTTTTCGATGATGGCGTTGACGGCGCCCGTCAGGTTGCGTTCGGTCGCGTCGGGCTTGATGATCGAAAACGTGCGCTCGGTCGCCATGAGACTTAATCCTTGATGGGATGAAAATGGAAATGTGCGGGGGCTTATAGCGGCGCCCCCGCAGCGCGGCAAGCATCGGTATCTCGAAACCAGAACCTTTCCGAAAGGCCCGGAATTCCGGGCGTTACATTACCGCGATTTCATCAAAATGAACCCGATCTGAAGGGGTCATGGGCATGCCATTCACGTTGATGGGCATAGAGTTTTGGCACTGACCTGAAGGTGCGTTACCGCCCGCGGCAGAGCTTCAAGACCTCACCGCCGTGCGCCCGCGCCAATGGCAACGGGAATGGCAAGGAGAAACGATCATGTTACGCAAATTCGGTCTCGGACTGGTTGCCGCTTCTGCACTCGTCATCGGCATGGCCGGCATGACATCCGAAGCTTCCGCGCGTGGCGGCCACGGTGGCCATCATGGCGGCGGTCACTGGCATGGCGGTGGCGGCCACTGGCACGGTGGCGGCTGGGGTCATCGCGGATGGGGTCCGCGCTTTTATGGCGGCCCCTATTATTACGGTGGCTATGGCGGCTGCTATGTCCGTCGTCTGGTGCCGACTCCCTGGGGTCCGCGCTGGCGCCTGATCAATCGCTGCTACTAAGGCACGTTGCTTCTCTCGGAAAAGCCCGGCTGATGCCGGGCTTTTTTTATGCGCGCACGATCCATTTGCTGCGATGGTTCCCGATTCGCGTCGCGCGCAAATCGATTCAATATTTACCGATTGCTCACCATCACTTTCGAATGACTGAAACATTTCTTGGCTCACACGATTGGTGAGATACGATCAATTTGAATGAAATGATGACGATGGTGAGCATCATGGCAAACCTTTCGGCAAATCCGTCCCGAAACGGAGACGTCGAGATCGACCACCGCACCAGCCTCGCGGTTTGCGAAGGCATCGGTGAGCGGTTGCGCGATCTGATGACACCGACAACGCCACTGCCCCGTCGTCTTGAGGAACTCATGAACCGCCTCCGGGAGATCGAGGATGCCCCCTCGATTACTCCCGGTGCGGGTCTTTTCCAGCGCCGCTGACCTGCTCTTTCCATCGTCTGGCGGCTTGCGCTCGCGCGTCATTCCGGGGAGAACCCCGGCATGCTTTCCATCCAGGACATCTCCATCCGCATCGCCGGGCGCGTGCTGATCGAAAACAGCACGGTGCAGATCGTGCCGGGCGCGCGCGTCGGTTTCGTCGGCCGTAACGGCGTCGGCAAATCGACGCTGTTTCGCGCGATCCGCGGCGACCTCGCACTGGAAAGCGGATCGATTTCGATTCCGCCGCGCTGGCGAATCGGCAGCCTCGCGCAGGAAGCCCCTGACGGCCCCGAAAGCCTGATCGATGTCGTGCTCAAGGCCGATGTGGAACGCCATGCGTTGCTGGCCGAGGCCGAAACCGCGCACGACCCGGGGCGGATCGCCGACATCCAGACCCGCCTCGTCGATATTGAGGCGCACTCCGCGCCTGCCCGTGCGGCCGCGATCCTGAGCGGCCTTGGCTTTTCCGCTGCCGACCAGTTGCGCGCCTGCCAGGAATTCTCCGGCGGCTGGCGGATGCGCGTGGCGCTCGCCGCCACGCTGTTCGCCGCGCCCGATCTGTTGCTGCTCGACGAGCCGACCAACTATCTCGATCTCGAAGGCACGCTCTGGCTCGAGGATCATCTCGCGAATTATCCGCGCACGGTCATCGTCATCAGCCACGACCGCGATCTGCTCGATACTTCCGTCGATCAGATCCTGCATCTCGATCACGGCAGGCTCACGCTTTACAAAGGCGACTACTCCTCGTTCGAGGAGCAGCGTGCCACGCGCGAAATGCTCGATGCCAAGCATGCCAAGCGGCAGGCGGATGAGCGCAAGCGCCTGCAGGATTTCGTCGACCGCTTCAAGGCCAAGGCCTCGAAGGCGAAACAGGCGCAGTCGCGCGTCAAGATGCTGGAGCGGATGAAGCCGGTCACCGCACTGGTGACGCAGGACGTCAAGGAGATCACATTCCCCGAGCCGGACAGGCTGCTGTCGCCGCCGATCATCGCGGTCGACGATGTCAGCGTCGGCTACGAGCCCGGCAAGCCGGTGTTAAAGCGCGTAACGCTGCGGGTGGATAACGACGACCGCATCGCCCTGTTAGGAGCCAACGGCAACGGCAAATCCACGCTGGTGAAACTGCTAGCGGGCAAGCTACCGCCGTTCTCCGGCAAGATCGTCCGCGCCGCCAACCTGTCGGTCGGCTATTTCGCGCAGCATCAGACCGACGAACTCGATCTCGAAGGCTCGCCCTACGATCATCTGCGGCGGCTGATGCCGGATGCGACAGAGACGAAAGTGCGCGCCCGCGTCGGCGCGATCGGATTTTCCGGCAAGGCCGGCGACACCAAGGTGAGCAATCTCTCCGGCGGCGAGAAAGCGCGGCTGCTGCTCGGACTTGCGACATTCGCCGCGCCGAACATGATTATCCTCGACGAGCCGACCAACCATCTCGACATCGACAGCCGCGCAGCACTCGCGGAAGCCATCAACGAATTTCCGGGCGCGATCATCATGGTCTCGCACGACCGCTATCTGATCGAAGCCTGCGCCGACCGGCTGTGGGTGGTCGCCGACCGCGCCGTGCAGCCCTATGACGGCGATCTCGACGAATATCGCCGCTCCATCCTGTCCGCACGAAGCACGCGCGCACCGGCACAACCGCGCACCGAACGAGAGACGGAAAAACCGGCGCGGAGCAAGGTCGAGAAGAATTCGCTGAAGCAGAAAATCTCGAACGCGGAAGCCGAGATCGAGCGCATCGGCGGCATCATCGCCAAGATCGATACCGCACTCGCCCTGCCCGACATTTTCCAGCGCGATCCGAAACAGGCAACGCAACTCACCAAGGCGCGCGCCGCTGCCGAGGCCGCACTCAAAAAAGCCGAGGAGGAATGGCTGGAAGCCAGCGCCTCCTATGAAAGCGCGGGCTGAACGGTCTGCGCGTCAGTGCTTGCGCTTCGAATGCCTGACCGGCTTCTTCGGCGGAGGCGGCGCCGGAACGGCATCGATCGCCGTGAGACGGCCTGCCGTGAACGTATAGATTCCCGGCCGCGGCCCCTGCGTATAGGTCAGCACGGTCTGGCGTTCACCGCGCTCGTTCGCTGAAATATTGACGTTGTTCGGCGTGCCGGCGGCGCGCGCGACGTCACATTCGGTATGACCGAGCGCGATCACGCCTCCCGGAGGCAATGCCGGTGGCGCAGCGGCGGGTTGAGCCGCACCAGCCGGAGGCGGAGCGGCTTCGCCCTGCTGTTGTGCATTCGCATCGGCCGGCAATCCGGCAGGCGCCATGCCGGGGCATGCGCCTTCCGCGGTGATGAGATCGTCCGGCGACACCGGCTTGTCCGTGTGCAGCGGCGGCGTCTCAAGCGACAGCGATTTGGTGTTGAAGAGTTTGCCGGGGCGAGCAAACCATTCCTGGTCCTTAAGTGAGTAGTCGCTCAATGTGCCGCCACACCCGCTCATCATCGGCGCGATGACAAGAACAGCCAGCGCCGCTTTCACGGCAGGTCGAAACACAGAGATTTTCAAATCATACAACCACAAAACTGGAACCCCCGCGTTCCATCATCATCCGCCTGCGACAAATTCATCCCGCCTGCGGCAATCACCCGTCCCCACGGGCGCTTGCACCATCACTTTGCGGCACCATGGTGGCTGACCGCAAGCCTCAAAACAGAAAGCTGGACCTATCCTTAACTGCCACCGCGCAAATCCTTGCGCTGCCAGCGGCCCCGCTCGTCCGTCTGCCAGTAGGTCTGCTCGAATCCCCGCGCCTTGCAATCCGTCCATGCTGCACGCGCTGCACCAAGCGCCTCGTCATCATCGCCGTTGAAGATGAGAACGATGCGCTGATACGCTGAACAATCCGCGGGCACCGGCGCGCCGTCGACGAGAAAGCACACCGATGCGCCGTTCGGATTGGCGTCGTTCACCGTGAGCACCACAGGCTGGTTTCCGGCATCGGCTTCGCGCCATGTGCCGTGCGGCAGGAATGAATCGTCGCGATACGTCCACAGATGAGAATCGAGCATGTCGGCACGCTCTTCCGAACCCGCCTGCACAACCACGCGCCAGCCGCGCTCGAGCGATTTCTCGAGCAGCGGCGGGAGCACGTTCTCCAGCCTCATGTCCTGCAAGTGATAGAACAGGATTTCCGTCATGCTGCGCCATCAATTGTTCAAATCGTCATTGCGAGGAGCGTAGCGACGACGCAATCCAGCTTTCACTTATTTCTGGATTGCTTCGCTTCGCTCGCAATGACGCGGGTTGTCCGCCCCCGGTCTTTTATCGCTTCGACTCGTAATGCTCGGCGACAAGATGATCGAGCAGGCGCACGCCGTAACCCGAGCCCCAGCTCGTGTTGATGTCGCTCGACGGCGCACCCATGCCGGTGCCCGCGATGTCGAGATGCGCCCACGGCACGTCATCGACAAAACGCTGCAGCAGTTGCGCGGCGGTGATCGAGCCGCCCCAGCGCCCGGCCGCGTTCTTCATGTCGGCGAATTTGGAATCGATCTGTTTGTCGTATTCGGGACCGAGCGGCATGCGCCACACGCGCTCGCCGGTGGCCTCGCCGGACTTCAACAGCCGCTCCGACAACTGATCGTTATTGGAGAACAGGCCCGCATATTCGGTGCCAAGCGCAACCATGATCGCGCCGGTCAGCGTGGCAAGATCGATCATGAATTTCGGCTTGTACTTCTGCGCGACATACCACAGCACGTCCGCCAGCACGAGGCGGCCTTCCGCGTCGGTGTTGATGATCTCGATGGTCTGGCCCGACATCGTGGTGACGATGTCGCCCGGACGCTGTGCGTTGCCGTCCGGCATGTTCTCGACGATGCCGATGGCGCCGACCACATTGACCTTAGCTTTGCGCGCGGCGAGCGCATGCATCAGGCCGACCACGCAGGCCGCGCCCGCCATGTCGCCCTTCATGTCTTCCATGCTGCCCGCAGGCTTGATCGAGATGCCGCCGGTATCGAAGCACACACCCTTGCCCACGAAAGCCACGGGCTTGTCGGATTTGTTGGCCGCGCCGTTCCAGCGCATCACCACCATGCGGCCTTCATGATACGAGCCCTGCGACACGCCGAGCAGCGCGCCCATGCCGAGCTTGGTCATCGCCTTGACGTCGAGAATATCGACCTGGACGCCGAGCTTGCGCAACTGCGCGGCGCGGCGCGCGAATTCTGCGGGAAACAGCACATTCGGCGGCTCGTTGACGAGTTCGCGCGCGAGCAGAACGCCATCGACGATATTGGCGTCGCGCGTAAACGCCTTCCGTGCAGCCGCGACATCGGCGACGGCAACCGACACCTGCGCGGCGAGCGCCTTGTCCTTGTCTTTCGTCTTGGTCTTGTAACGATCGAACTTGTAGCCGCGCAGCCGTGCGCCTGCGGCGACGTTTGCGGCCTGATGCGGCTTCATCGCGCCGTTCGGCAGTTCGGCGACAAGCGTCACCGTGCTTGCGCGCGATCCGAGCTTTCCGGTCACGGCGCCGCCGAGCTTGATGAAATCCTCTTCCTTCACTGAACCGACCTTGCCGGTACCGGCAACGATCAGGCGTCCGACTTTCAACCCCTGGGGCGCGAGAACGTCGAGCGTCGAGCCGCTCTTGCCCTTGAAATCGGCCGCCGACGCCGCGCGCTTGATGGAATCCTCCGCACCCGCCAGCAATTTGCGGCTCGCGGGACCGAACTTCATCGATTCATCGGTGAAAACGACGAGGACGCCCTTCGGCGCGGTCGAAAACGGGACAAAGCCGACCTTGACGGCGTCGGTCATGGGGAATCCTCCAAACTTGAACGTGCGGCTAAACAATGCGGCGGGAGCGGTCACTATATGCGCCTCCGCCTCCGCCCTGCAAAGTGCCGGACGAAAGCTGCCTCATCACGATTGCAGACGGAGATACCTCGAATCGTGACGCGAAAGCCACGCAAGCATGTTTTGTTAACCACTCCGCCCGCGCTGCCTTGGGTCAGCCATTTTATCGGCAGATCAACGGGATAGTTGAGTTATAATAACCCCGAGCGATACCGGCCCGAGGGGGATTTCGGCTCTTGAGCCCAAATCCGGACCGGCATCGCGCGGAGACACTGGGGATACTGCTGCTCGATGGCGCCGATTGATTTTGCCTGTGCGGGACCGGCCGACATGCCGGGCCCGGTGTGTGTTTGTCGCGTTGCGTTTATCCGCCGCGCGGCATGCGCGACGCAGGCCTGCGCGTTGACGCAACACCCCGCAAACGAGCCATCGGCCGCATGCTGACCAATACGCTCGCCCGGTATTTCGCCAAGCGTTTCGTCATCGCCACGATTGCGGTGTTCGGCGGCATTTTCATGCTGCTGGTGCTGGTCGACTACATCGAAATGGTGCGCCGGACCTCGAGCATTCCGACCGCGTCCGCGATCATGGTGGCGGAAACCTCGCTGTTTCGCGTGCCGCAGTTGCTCGAAAAGCTGATGCCCTTCTGCATCCTGATCGGCGCGATGAGCTGCTATCTCGCGCTGTCGCGCAGCCTCGAACTGGTGGTGGCGCGCGCTGCGGGCATTTCGGCATGGCAATTCATCACGCCCGCGCTGGTCGCCGCCCTCGTCATGGGCGTGCTGGCGACCGTCGCCTACAATCCGCTTTCGGCTGCGATGCAGGAACGCAGCAAGGAGATGGAAGCGCAGCTGTTCTCCAACGGCGGCGTCCAGGATGTCGCGCAATCCTGGGTGAATCAGGTGACGTCGGAGGGCCAGTCCATCATCAGCGCGGCGCTTTCCCAGAATCAGGGCACGCGGCTTTCCGGCGTGACCGTCTTCCGCTTCAACCCGGATGGCAGTTTCCGCGATCGAATCGATGCCCGCGATGCCAGTCTGGAGCCCGGTGAATGGCGGCTCGGAGGCGCCCGAATCCATTCCATGACTGCGGCGCCGGTCGTTCAGGACAATCTCCTGTTGAAGACCAATCTGACGCCGGCGCAGGTGCGGAACAGCTTTGCCACGCCCGAAACTGTGTCATTTTGGCAACTTCCGGGCTACATCCAGTCCTCCGCAAGCTCCGGCTTGGCCACAGCGGGATACCGTTTGCAGTACCAGAAGCTGCTCGCGAGGCCGTTTTTGCTGGCCTCGATGGTGCTGGTCGCGGCCGCTGTCAGCCTGCGTTTCTTCCGCTTCGGCGGCGTGCAAAAGATGGTTTTAAGTGGCGTGGCAGCGGGCTTTCTGCTCTATGTCCTGTCGAAAGTAACTGAGGATTTAAGCAAGGCCGAGTTGATGTATCCGCTCGCCGCCGCATGGCTACCTGTCTGTGTGGGTGGCCTGTCCGGCTTTTTGGCCTTGCTGCATCAGGAGGACGGGTAGTGGCTGGTTTTGCCGCCCTCCATCGACGGACGCCTGGGTTCAGGCGGCGCATGAGGCTGCGCCGCTATCGCCTCGCCATGTCCGCTGTCCTGATGCTCGGCGCAGGTGTTCCACTGCTTGGCGTGAGCCTGTTCGCTCTCCCTGCCCCGGCCCACGCGGCAACCGACCGCTTCCGTTACAACCAGCGCCCGCCGGTGCCGAAACCGGCGAAGGACCCGAACGCCAATAACGGGCAGATGCTCGTGAAGGCGCTTGAGATCAACTACGACTACAACAACAACCGCGTCGCCGCCGTCGGCAACGTGCAGATCTACTACAACGGCTCGACGCTCGAGGCCGACAAGGTCATCTACGATCAGAAGACCAAGCGCCTGCACGCCGA
>Ga0180223_1001172_pt1 | contig 21891 bp, 19 predicted proteins | sample eDN5th30CKraftOP_FD_151337 | JGI IMG/M metagenome (GOLD analysis project Ga0180223, IMG submission 151337) | Enriched Organic Plus compost microbial communities from Emeryville, California, USA - eDNA 5th pass 30_C Kraft OP (version 2) (version 2) ... | reverse complement strand
GCGAGCTCGACGACGTCGCGGTAGGCGCTCGTCTTCGGCACGACGAGGATGTGCACCGGCGCCTGCGGGTTGATGTCGGGGAACGCGACGACCCGGTCGGTCTCGGCGAGGAAGGTCGCGGGGATCTCCCCCGCGATGATCCGGGCGAAGACGGTGGGCTCTGCGTCGCTCATGGTCACTCCATCCTAGGCGGCGGCCCGCCCCCACGGGCGGGCGCTCACCATCGGCCCAGCAGCAGGTGCAGCAACCCGACGGCGACGGGCCCCGCCGTGCTCGTGCGCAGCACGCCCGGTCCCAGCCGCACCGGGATCGCGCCGGCCTGCTCGAGCCGTTCCAGCTCCCCCGGTGCGATGCCGCCCTCGGGACCCACGACGAGGATCACCTCCTCGACGGCGTCCGACTCGGCGGCGAGCGTCGCGCCGACCCGGCTCAGCGGCCGTTCGGCGTCGGGATCCAGCACGAGGGTGCGGCTCGCCTGCGCCGCCGCGGTGCGCCAGACCAGCGCGGCCGTGTCCTCCAGCGGCCGCACCTCGGGCACCCGCGACCGCAGGGACTGCTTCGACGCCTCCCGCACGATCGCGCGCCACCGCTCCACGCCCCGCTCGGCCTTCGGGCCGCTCCAGCGGGACACCGAGCGCTCTGCCTGCCACGGCACGACCGCGTCCACGCCCACCTCGCAGGCGGCCTGCACCGCGAGCTCGTCGCGGTCTCCCTTCGCGAGGGCCTGCACGAGGACGATCCGCGGCGAAGGCTCGGGCTCGTGCCGCACGCGCTCCACCCGCACGGACAGCTCGTCCCGGCCGGTGCTCTCCACCACCCCTTCGGCGATCGTGCCGGAGCCGTCGCCGACGCGCACACGCTCGCCCGGCCGCAGCCGGCTCACGGCCACCGCATGGTGCGCCTCCGCGCCGCCGAGCTGCACGAGGGCGCCGGGGACGAGGCGGGCGGGATCGAGGGACTCGTCCAGGAACAGCGCTGCCATGGCTGAGGGGCTCCGGCTCGGCGGCTCAGCTGCCGAAGAAGCGATCGCGCAGCCGGCTGAACAGCCCCCGCTGGAACTCCGCCAGCGCCGGCGGCGGCGACTTGTGCGACTGGGCGAAGGCGGAGATCAGCTCCCGCTCCTTGCCGCTCAGACGCGTCGGGATGAGCACCTGCACGCCCACGCGCAGATCCCCCCGGGCCGAGGAGCGGAGCTTGGTGATGCCGCGGCCGCGGACGGTGATGACGTCCCCCGACTGGGTGCCGGGCCTGATCTCCAGTTCGATGTCGCCGTCCAGGCCCTGCAGCTTCGCCGTCGTGCCGAGCACCGCGTCGGCCATGGCGACCTCGAGCGTGCACAGCAGGTCGTCACCGTCGCGGCTGAACACGTCGTGGTGGGCGATGCGGAACTCGACGAACAGGTCGCCGTTCGGGCCGCCCCAGGGGCCGGCCTGGCCCTGCCCGCGCAGCTGCAGGCGCGTGCCCGCGTCGATGCCGGCCGGGATCTGCACGGTGACGCTCCGGCGGGCGCGGACCCGGCCCTGGCCCTGGCAGTTCGGGCAGGGGCTGGGGATGATCGTGCCGTAGCCCTGGCAGGAGCCGCACGGGTGGCTGGTCACCACGGTGCCGAAGAGCGACCGGGTCTGCCGCTGCACGCTGCCCGAGCCCCGGCAGACGTCGCAGGTGATGGGGTGCGTCCCCGGGGCGCAGCCGCTCCCGCCGCACACCTCGCAGACCACCGCCGTGTCCACCTGCAGCTCGCGCTCCGCGCCGAAGATGACGTCGGCGAGCTCGATCTCCACGCGGATGAGCGCGTCCTGGCCCTTCTCGGCGCGCGGCCGGGGCCCGCTCTGGCCTGCACCGCCGAAGCCCGCGGCCTGCCCGAAGAAGGTCTCGAAGATGTCGCTGAAGCCGCCGAAGCCGGCCGCACCCGGCATGGCGCCGCCCTGATCGTAGGCGCGGCGCTGCTCCGGGTCGCTGAGCACGTCGTAGGCGTGGGTGACCAGCTTGAAGCGCTCGGCCGCCTCCGGGCTCGGGTTCACATCCGGATGCAGCTCCCGGGCGAGGCGCCGGTACGCCTTCTTGATGTCCTCGGCGCTCGCCGAGCGGGGCACGCCGAGGGTCTCGTAGTGGTCAGCAGCCACGGAGGGGCTCACACTCTCTCTCTTCCAGGATCGTTCCTGCGGCCGCGGCCGCTCTCATCGATCGCCGTCGACCAGGCGCGCCAGATAGCGCGCGACGGCGCGGACGGTGGCCATGTTCGCCGAGTAGTCCATGCGGGTGGGGCCGATCACCCCGAGGCGGGCGACGTCGGCGCCGCTGCCGGCGTAGCCGGAGGCGAGGACGGAGGCCTCGGCCAGGCCGTAGGGGGCGTTCTCCGAGCCGATGCGCACGGCCACGCCGCGCTCGTCCGGCTGCAGCTCCGCGAACAGGCGCAGCAGGATGACCTGCTCCTCGATCGCCTCCAGCAGCGGGAAGAGACCGTGCACGAAGTCCCGCTCCGTTCGCACGAGGTTCGCCGCGCCGGCCATGACGATGCGCTCGCTGTGGTTCGCCCCGACCTGCTCGAGCAGGGCGCGCACCACCCGCGCGGAGGCGTCGTCGAGCTGGGTCAGCAGCCCCCCGAGGGCGCGCGCGGCCTCGCCCATGCCCAGGCCGATCACGAGCGAGCCGACCCGTGCGCGCAGCGCCAGCAGGGCCTCGGCGTCGATCTCGGCGCCGGGATCGACGATGCGCTGCTCGACCACGCCGTTGTCCGCGATGAGGACGCTGAGGATGCGCCGCCCGCCCACCGCCACGAACTCGATGTGGCGGACCCGGTTCGTCGACAAGGAGGGGTACTGGACGATCGCGACCTGGTTGGTCAGCTGCGCGAGCAGGCGGACGGTGCGGGAGAGGATGTCGTCCAGGTCGCCGGACTCGCCGAGGAAGCGCTCGATCGCGTTCTTCTGCGCCGCCGACAGCGGCCGCACCTCCGACAGCCGGTCGACGAACACGCGGTAGCCCTTGTCCGTCGGAACCCGCCCCGAGGAGGTGTGCGGAGCCGCGATGAGCTCCTCCTCCTCCAGCTGCGCCATGTCGTTGCGGATCGTCGCCGCAGACACGCCGAAGGAGTGCTTCTCGACGATGGTCTTCGAGGCGACGGGCTCGCGCGTCTCGACGTAGTCCTCGACGATCGCGCGGAGGACCTGCAGGGCGCGATCCGACACCATCTCGCCCCTCCTCCCGCCGATCTGGCACTCAGCATTCGTGAGTGCTAATCATATCCCCTGCCGCTGAGCACGGCCTCAGGCCGGCCGGCGTGGGCCCCGCCGGTCCGCGCGGCCGCCGGGGCCGGCCGTTCAGCCGGTCGGCCCCGACTGCGGGTCGCCGGGCCGGGGTCGGCGCAGCTGCGGCGGGGCCGGCCAGGGCAGCACGATGCGCTCGGGCTGCGAGCCCACCGCCTTCGCGTAGCCGGTCTGCACGACCACCCGCTGCGGCGTGACCTCGGCGAGGGTGACGACCACCGGCGCGGGCTCCCGCTCGAGGATCCAGGGCTCGGCGAGCCAGGCCAGCCCGGCCGCCTCCAGCGCCTGCTCGGCCTCGAGCCAATCGGAGGGTCCGGACAGCGGACGGCCCAGTAGAGAGACGGGAACCCACGCCTCGCCCTCGGGACGGATCCAGCCCAGCAGCTCGCCGTCCTCGCGACGGTGGGGCACCCAGTCCTCGTCGATCACCTGGCCCAGCGTACGGCAGCGCCGCCGTGCGCCCCCGCAAGACGCGGCGTCAGGCCGCGGCCGCCGTGCGCAGCAGGCGCTGCACCACTCCGTCGGCCAGCAGGCGGCCTCGGAGCGTGAGCACCAGCCTGCCGTCGAGGGCCGCGCGGCCCTCGGCAAGACCGTCGGCGACGAGCGCCGCGATCTCGGGCGCCGCGGCCGGTCCGAGCTCGGGCAGGGGCAGCCCTTCGGCGAGGCGGGTCGCGAGCATCACCCGTTCGAGGCGCCGGGTCGGCTCGTCCAGCAGCTCCCTGCCGGCCGCGGGCGACTCGCCCTGGGCGATCCGTGCGGCATGCGCGGCGGGATGCTTCACGTTCCACCAGCGCACCCCGCCCACGTGCGAGTGGGCGCCCGGCCCGATCCCCCACCAGTCGTCGCCGCGCCAGTAGCCGAGGTTGTGCCGGCAGGCGTCGTGCGGGGTGCGCGCCCAGTTGCTCACCTCGTACCAGGCGTAGCCGCCGGCGGCGAGACGCGCGTCGGCCAGCTCGTACATGTCGGCCTGCAGCTCGTCGTCCGGCGCGCGCAGCTCGCCGCGGCGGATGCGGGCAGCCAGCCGGGTGCCCTCCTCGACGATGAGCGCGTAGGCGGAGAGGTGGTCGGGCTCGGCGGCGAGCGCGGCCTCCAGGGAGCTCCGCCAGTCCGCGAGGGTCTCCCCCGGCGTGCCGTAGATGAGGTCGAGGCTCACCTTCAGGCCGGCCGAGCGTGCCCAGTCGACCACGAGCGGGACGCGCTCAGGATCGTGCGTGCGGTCCAGCGTGGCCAGCACGGCCGGCACGGCGGACTGCATGCCGAAGCTCACGCGCGTGAAGCCGGCGGCCGCGAGCTGCGCCAGCGAGCGCTCGTCGACCGAGTCGGGGTTCGCCTCGGTGGTCACCTCCGCATCGGGGGCCAGTCCCCAGCTCTCCCGCACCGCCGCGAGCATCGCGGCCAGGTCCTCAGCCGGCAGGAGGGTGGGGGTGCCGCCTCCGAAGAACACGGTGGAAGCCTCCCGGCGCCCGACGCCCGAGGCGTCCAGGGCGCGGGCGGCCAGACCGATCTCTCGGACGGCGGAGGCGGCGTACCCCGCCTGGGACGCGCCGCCGCCCAGCTCCCGCGCGGTGTAGGTGTTGAAGTCGCAGTAGCCGCAGCGCACCCGGCAGTACGGCACATGCAGGTACACGCCGAAGCGGCGCTGCTGCCAGCCCTCGGCGGCGGAGGGCGGCAGCACGCCGTCGGCGGGCGCCGGCTCGCCGTCCGGCAGGGCAGACGGCATCGCGCTCAGCCCTCGTCCGGGCGGACGGCCGGCTGCGGGCGCTCCTCGGCGTCGGGGCGCGCGTCGGGATGCGCGCCGGAGGACGCCTCCGCCGCGTCCGGACCGTGCGGGATGTCCGAGCCCCGGGCGGCGTCCGCGCGCGCGTCGGCGCCCGAGCCGTCAGCGGCATCCGCCCGCTCAGCCGCATCCGCGCGCTCAGCCGCATCCGCCCGCTCAGCCGCATCCGACCGCTCGGTCGCATCCGACCGCTCGGCCGCGGACGGGACCCCCGCCACGGCGGAGCGCCCTCCGCCCAGCGCCGGCAGCAGGGCTCGCAGCTGCTCGACCACACTGCGGCGCTGCCAGGTCAGCAGCAGCGGCGCGATGGGCTTGAGGTAGGGACGCAGCACGGCGTGGAAGCAGCGGGTCACCGCCCAGACCGAGTCGTCCTCCCGGTGCACGACGGTGAACTGCTGCTCGCCGGCCGTCCAGCCGGAGCCGATCGTCCCGATCGCGAAGCCGACCCGCCGCGGCTCGTCGATGACGTAGATCACCCGCATCTGCCGCTGCACCCGGAAGGGGCCGAAGCGGTCCTCGATCACCGCGCTCATCCCCGGAGCGATGTACGGCGCCCCGTCCGGCCCGAACACCCGCTCCTGCCCGCGCGCCTCCCGCGGCTGCAGCCGCCCGGCGGCGTCGGTGCGCAGCCCGGCGTAGCCCGCGTCATGATCGTCCTTCACATCCGTGACCGCCCGGCCCGATCCCTGCTGCGCGCCCCACGTCATCAAGGAGGCGGCGGCGCTGGCGAAGCGCTCGGCCCCGCTGCCCAGGCGGATGCTCTCGGCGAAGGGGCGGAAGCCGCGCGGCGGATAGCTGAGCAGATTCGGGTCGTCGGAGGCGCCCACGGCGGCGTAGCTGACCGAGTGGGAGGTGTAGCTGCTGCGCCTGCTCACGACTTCGCCTCCTTGCCCGCGGGCGCAGCGCCGGAGAGAGCGGCGATGAACGCCTCCTGGGGGACCTCGACGCGGCCGACCATCTTCATCCGCTTCTTGCCCTCCTTCTGCTTCTCCAGCAGCTTGCGCTTGCGGGTGATGTCGCCGCCATAGCATTTCGCGAGCACGTCCTTGCGGATCGCGCGGATCGTCTCCCGGGCGATCACGCGCGCCCCGATCGCGGCCTGCACGGGCACCTCGAACTGCTGGCGCGGGATGAGCTCCTTCAGGCGCTCGGTCATCATCACCCCGTAGGCGTAGGCCTTGTCGCGGTGCACGATCGCGCTGAAGGCGTCCACAGGCTCGCCCTGCAGGAGGATGTCGACCTTCACGAGGTCCGCCTCCTGCTCGCCCATCGGCTCGTAGTCCAGGCTCGCATAGCCTTGCGTGCGGCTCTTGAGATGGTCGAAGAAGTCGAAGACGATCTCGCCGAGCGGCATCGCGTACCGCATCTCCACCCGGTCCTCCCCCAAGTAGTCCATGCCCAGAAGGGAGCCGCGACGGGACTGGCAGAGCTCCATGATCGCGCCGACATAGTCCTTGGGGGCGAGGATCGCCGCCTTGACGACCGGCTCGCGCACGCTCGCGACCCGCCCCGAGGGGTACTCGCTGGGGTTGGTGACGACGACGGTCTGCCCGTCGTCGGTGGCCACCTGGTAGACCACGGAGGGCGCGGTGGTGATGATGTCCAGTCCGAACTCGCGGCGCAGCCGCTCGGTCACGATCTCCAGGTGCAGCAGGCCGAGGAAGCCCACGCGGAAGCCGAAGCCCAGCGCGACAGAGGTCTCCGGCTCGTAGTTCAGGGCGGCGTCGGAGAGCTTGAGCTTGTCCAGCGCCTCGCGCAGCTCCGGGTAGTCGCTGCCGTCGATGGGGTACAGGCCCGAGAAGACCATCGGCTTCGGGTCGGTGTAGCCGGGCAGCGGCTCGGTTGCGGGGCGAATGGCGGTGCTCACCGTGTCGCCGACCTTCGACTGGCGCACGTCCTTGACGCCGGTGATGAGGTAGCCGACCTCCCCGACGCCCAGCCCCCGGGTGGGAGTGGGCTCGGGGGCGGACACGCCGATCTCCAGCAGCTCGTGAGTCGCTCCGGTGGAGAGCATCGTGATGCGCTCGCGCGCCTTGAGCGCGCCGTCGACCATGCGCACGTAGGTCACGACACCGCGGTAAGGGTCGTACACGGAGTCGAAGATCATCGCGCGGGCGGGGCCGGCGGCATCGCCGACGGGGGCGGGGATCCTGCTCACGACGAGGTCGAGCAGCTCCGGCACTCCCGCGCCGGTCTTCCCGGACACGCGCAGCACGTCCTCAGGCGCACCGCCCACCAGGTTCGCCAGCTCCGCCGCGTACTTGTCCGGGTCGGCGGCGGGCAGGTCGATCTTGTTGAGCACGGGGATGATCTCGAGCTCGTTCTCCATCGCGAGATAGAGGTTCGCCAGGGTCTGCGCCTCGATGCCCTGCGCGGCGTCCACGAGCAGGATCGCCCCCTCGCAGGCCGCGAGCGAGCGGGAGACCTCGTAGGTGAAGTCCACATGGCCGGGCGTGTCGATCATGTTCAGCGCGTAGCTCTGCCCGCCGTGCTCCCAGGGCATGCGGACGGCCTGACTCTTGATCGTGATGCCGCGCTCGCGCTCGATGTCCATGCGGTCCAGGTACTGGGCGCGCATGTCCCGCTCGGCGACCACGCCGGTGATCTGCAGCATGCGGTCGGCCAGCGTCGACTTCCCATGGTCGATGTGGGCGATGATGCAGAAGTTCCGGATCCGCGCGGGGTCGGTCGCGGCCGGCGTCAGGGGTGTCGTGGCACGAGGCATGGCCCGACAATTGTCCCAGATACCCCGGCTCGTTGAGCTCGCGCGCCGTGCTCTGGTAGAGTTGCTCTTTGGCTTGCGTGTGGTGCGAACCGCACGAATCCCGCGCTTCCCCTCCTCTGTCTGCGCGGGCACCCGAACAGGCACATCGAACGAAAGACGAACGTGGCAAACATCAAGTCGCAGATCAAGCGCATCCGTACGAACGAGAAGGCGCGCGAGCGCAACAAGGCGGTCAAGAGCGAGCTCAAGACCGCCGTCCGCCACACCCGTGAGGCGGTGGCTGCGGGCGACAAGGAGAAGGCCCAGGCGGCCCTCGTGCAGGCGTCGCGCAAGCTCGACAAGGCTGTGAGCAAGGGCGTCATCCACAAGAACCAGGCGGCGAACCGCAAGTCCGCGATCGCGGCGCAGGTCGCCTCGCTCTGAGCTGCGACCGCGGAGCGTCTGAGCTCGCAAGAGCCCCGCTTCGGCGGGGCTCTTCGCGTCTGAGCCTCTGAGCTCCTGCGCGTCGTGCGGTCTAGCGCTCCTCGCCGCGCGACGCGACGACGCGCACGAGCCTCTCCAGGGCGTAGAACGGGTCGCGCGAGGCGCCCTTGACCGCCGCCTCGGCCTGCGCGGTCGCCTCGATGCAGGAGGCGATGCCCGCAGCGGTCCAGCCCGCGCTGTCGCGGCGCGCCCGGTCCACCTGCCAGGGCGCGAGCCCGAGACGCCCGGCGAGCTCCGCGGCGGAGCCGCGCACCCCCGCGACGCGCGCCATCGCCCGGATCTTTGCGGCGAAGGCCGCGACGAGCGGCACCGGCTCCGCCCCCGTGGCCACCGCCTGCCGCAGCAGCACGAGCGCCTGGGCGGTGCGCCCGGCCACCGCCGCGTCGACGACGGCGAAGGCGCTCGTCTCCGCCCTGCCGCCGAGGTAGCGCTGGACCGCCTCCTCGGAGATCTCACGACCGACGTCGGAGATGAGCTGCTGCACGGTCGCAGCCAGCTCGGCGAGGTTCTCGCCGTGCGCGGCGACCACGGCGCGCAGCGCGGCCGGTGCGATGCGCGCCCCGCTCGCGCGGAACTCGGCCACGGCGAAGTCCATCCGCTCGGCGTCCTTCTTCAGCGGCGCGCAGACGACCTCGATCGCACGACCCTCTGCCGCCCGGATCGCGTCGAGCACCGGCTTGCCTCGGTTGCCGCCGGAATGCCGAAGCACCACGGTCGCGTCGGCGGCGGGCGCGGCGAGGTAGCCGGTGAGATCGGCGAGGAAGGCATCCGCCGCCTTGTCGACCGAGGCGACCCGGATCAGCCTCGGCTCGGCGAACAGTGAGGGGCTGGCGAGGGTCAGCAGCTCGCCGGGCGCGTAGTCGTCAGCCGCGAGATCGGAGACCTCCAGCGCGGGATCCTGCTCTTTGAGCCGGTCGCGCAGCAGCGTCGTGGCCCGCTGGGCGAGGAACTCCTCCGCGCCGCTGACGAGCACGACGGGCGCGGCGCGCACCTGATCCCAGGACAGCTGCGGGATGGCGGCCTTCGAGGAGCGCAAGCCTGAACTGCGGGCTCTGGCGGGGGCTGCCATGCGACCACCCTAACCGGCACCGCGGACGCCCGAGCGCCATACGCGCAGCGGCTCGCCCTCCGCCGCGGGCAGCACCGCGAGGGTGCCGTCCCGGTCGGTGCGCAGCACCGCCGCGCCGTGCGCGGCGAGCAGCTCGAGGGTGCGCCGCGTCGGGTGCCCGTAGCCGTTGCCCTGGCCGACGGAGACGAGCGCCAGCTCCGCGCCGAGCTCGGCGTACAGGCGCGGGTCCTGGTCGGCCGAGCCGTGATGCGCGACTTTGACGATTCGCGCGGCGATGCCCGCGGTGGCCTGCGCGCGCATGGCTCGCTGCGCGTCCTCGTCGGTGTCGCCGAGCAGCAGCACGGAGCCGGCGGGGCTGTGCACGAGGGCGACGATGCTGCCCTCGTTGCCCGTCGGCGTCGCCTCTGCACGGTCCGGCGGCCAGAGCACGACGCCCTCGAGCCCGCCGAGGCGGATCCGGTCTCCGGCGTGCGCCGTGCTCAGCTGCGCGCCGGCCTGCTGCAGGCGCTTCCGAACGCGCTCCGCCGCCGCGTCGCCCTGCGCCGCAGCCGGCAGGACCGCGGCGTCGACCCGCGCCGCGACGGCGTCCAGCCCGCCGACATGGTCGAGGTCGTAATGGGTGAGCACGAGCAGGCCCACGCGAGCAACGCCCATGAGGCTCAGGCAGTCCGCGAGCGCGGCCGGGTCAGGCCCCGTGTCGACCAGCATGACGGCTCCGCGTCCGTCGGACAGCAGCAGGGCGTCGCCCTGACCGACGTCGCACGCCGTGAGCGCCCAGTCCGCGGGCACGCTGGCGCGGCGCAGGACCGGACCGCCGGCGGACCATCCGATCCAAGCGAGAAGGCAGATCGCGAGCAGCAGGCCGAGTGCTCCCGCCTGCCGTCCTGCCGCGAGCCGCAGCACCAGCCAGGCCAGCAGGACCGTCGCCGCGGCAGCGACCGCGACACCCCAGGCGCCGCCGGGCCAGGCGACTCGCCAGGCCTCCAGGGAGGACGCGGTCCGGGCGAGCCCGGCGATGAACGCCGCGGGGAGCCAGCCGAGCCACAGCACGGGCAGCGCGAGCGGCGGCGCGAGACTGCACAGCAGGCAGGCGACCAGCCCGAGCACTGTGCCGGCCGCGGCCGCCGGCTCCGCGAGGACGTTCGCCGGCACCGACAGCAGCGAGAACGACGGGTCCAGCAGCGCGAGCACGGGCGCGCAGCCCAGCTGCGCGGCCAGCGGCACGGACAGCACCGCGGCCAGACCTGCCGGCAGCGCCCGCGACAGGACCCGGGCGATCGGCCGTGCCAGCAGCAGCAGCCCGGCGGTGGCCAGGGCTGACAGTGCGAAGCCCGCGTCGAGCGAGAGCCAGGGGTCGACGACGAGGAGCGCGCTCACCGCGCAGGCGAGCACTCCCATGCCGGAGGCGCGCCGGCCTGCCGCGCGCGCCAGCAGTGCGAGGGCCGCCATCGCGGAGGCCCGCTGAACGCTGGGCTCGGGCGTGACGAGCAGGACGAAGAGCCCGAGTGCGAGCAGCGCGAGCACGAGGCGCAGAGCACGCGCTGCTCTGCCCCAGCTCGCCGTCCTCAGCACGAGCGCGACGACGATCGCGCAGTTGGCCCCGGACACGGCCGTCAGATGCCCGAGCCCGGCGTCGCGCATCGCGGCGGTCAGCTCCGGCGACACGACGGAGGTGTCCCCGATGGACAGGCCGGGCAGCAGCCGCCCACCGTCCCCGGGCAAGGACTGTGCCTGCGCGGCGAAGGCCGAGCGCAGGGACGAGACCCAGCCGATCCAGGCAGGCGGCGGTTCGGACAGCCTGAGGTCGCCGCTGGGCTCGAGCCAGTAGCTGCCCGGGAGCGCACCGGGCCGGAACGTGAGACGCGCCTCGGCGCTCGCGCCGATGGCGAGCGCGCGCAGCTGCTCCACCCCGGCCAGCAGGCGGCCGTGCAGCTCGGTGTGCCGTGGCTGCGCCTCTCCCGGCACACGCAGCTCGTGCACGGTGACGTCCACCATGCCTCGTGCCGGCCTGCCCTGCTCCCCGATGCGGCCGCCGTGGGCGATGAGACTGAGACCGGAGTCGACGGTGAAGCGGGCCGGCATCGGGCCGCTGGACGGCAGGGCGGGCTGCCGCAGCGAGGCGGTGCTCCCGACGACGAGCGCGACCGCGGCGACGGCCAGCGCTGCCAGCGCCACGAGCGCCGATGCCGGCAGCATGACGAGCGGCAGCCGTCGCAGCCCGGACCCCCGGCTGATCCGGCGGCCGGCTCGCCCTACGCGTCGGGCAGCCGGCCGCATCAAGAGCGCGACCGCCACGGCGATCGCGCTCGCGCCGAGCGCTCCGCCGAGCGCCCCGACGCAGAGCTCGGGGCGAGCCACCAGCAGCGCGCCGGACGCCCAGGTCGTCAGCGCCAGCGGCACCAGGCGCAGATCCAGTGCCGCCGCCGCGAGGCTCACAGGACCACGAGCCCACGCAGCGCTGCGAGGGTCGCGCCCCCGATGCCCGGGACCTCACCGAGCTGCTCGATGCTCGTGAAGCCGCCGTTGGCCTCCCGCCAGTCGATGATGCGCTGCGCGAGGGCAGGACCGATCCGCGGGAGGGTGTCCAGCTGATCCAGGGTCGCCGAGTTCAGCGACACCGGACCGGCCGCCGCGCCGCCGGCGCCGCCGGCCGCCCGCCCCGCCGAGCCGCTTGCGCCGCCGGTCCCGGCACCCGCTGCGGCAGCGGGCGGAGCCTCGCCGGTGCGCGGCACACGCAGCTGCTCGCCGTCCGACACGCGGCGCGCGAGGTTGACCGCGGCGAGCTCGGCATCCGGTGCCGCGCCACCCGCTGCGGCGACCGCGTCGAACACGCGCGCGCCCGCGGGGAGCGCGTACACACCGGGCCGCAGCACGGCCCCGGCGACGTCCACATAGAGCTGCGCTCCCCCGGCAGCAGCCCCTGCGCCCGCACCGGCCCCGCCGCCCGCGGAGACGACGCCCCGGCCCTCGGCCGCTCCCTGCGGCGACTGCACCGCGGACGGCCCGGCCGCGGACGGCCCGAGGGGGAGGACGCCGCCCCCGGAGGACAGCATCGACGCGATCGCGGCCAGGACGAGGACGCCGAGGCCGAGCACCACCGCGCCGCCAAGCCCGACCCGCCAGCGCGGCTGCAGGCGGAACGCCGCCAGAGGCGGCTCCTGGCTGGCCTGCAGCCCGAGCTGCGCCCCGGCGCGGCGCTCCGAGCCCGATTCCGCCCCGCCGCCGCGCTCCGAGCCCGCGTCTGCCCCGACGCCGCGCTCCGGGCGCGACTCTGCCCCGGCGCCCTGCTCCGGCTCGGCCTCCCCCGCACCCGCGGGCTCGCCCTCGCCCGCCGGGACGCGCCCGGTGCCTCGCCCCCGCACACGCGCGGCCACGCGCCTGTGACCCTGCTTCTCCTCGCCGACCATGGCACGACGGTAGAGGTGCGCTCCGGGACCGGAGCGACGGCCAGCCGGAACGGGGGACGTCCGCGGGCGGGCGCGCCCTGTGCAGGGACGGCAGAGCGGGGCGTCCGCACGAAGCCGAGCGGCAGCAGGCCGGCACGCGCCCCCGCCGAGCACACGCACCCCGGCCGAGCACGCGCCCAGCCCGTACACGCACCCCGGCCGGCACACACCCCGGCCGAGCACGCGCCCAGCGAATGGGGGGCCAGCGCGAGCGGCCCTACTTCAGACCCGAACGGATGAACGCATCCACCACGTAGCGCTGCAGGAAGATGTAGATGAGGAAGATCGGCACGGACGCCATCCCGGCGGCGGCCATCACCGCGCCCCAGTTGTCCCCCTCGGCGCCGAGGAAGGCGCGCACGCCGAGCTGCACGACCGCGTTGGACTGCCGCAGGATGAGCGTGGGCCACAGGTACTCGTTCCAGGCCTGGATGAACAGCATGATCCCCAGCGCCGCGAGCGCCGGTCGCATGTTCGGCACCACGACCCGCCACAGCGCCCCCCAGTGCGAGCGCCCGTCGATCTGCGCGGCGTCCAGCAGCTCACGCGGGAAGGCCTGCATGTGCTGGCGCAGCAGGATGACGGCGAAGGCGGAGCACAGCTGCGGCAGGATCACGCCGCCCACCGTGCCCAGCAGGCCGAGCTGCGACACGAGCAGGTAGTTCGGGATCATCGTCACCTGGAACGGCACCAGCCACGAGCCGATGAACAGGAAGTAGAGGATCTTCCTCCCCGGGAAGCTCCACATCGCGAAGCCGTAGGAGGCGAGGGTGGCGATCAGCAGCTGGCCCACCGCGATCGCCAGCGCCATGACGAAGGTGTTGAGCAGCATGCTCGCCATGGGGATCGTGTTCCACACATAGCTCCAGCTCTCCACGCTGAAGGGCCATGGGAGGGGGTTGGACGAGTAGACGTCGGCCGGCTCCCGGAAGGACGTGGCGAACAGCCAGTAGACGGGGAAGATGCTGAACAGCGCGATCAGGCCGAGCACGACGTGCCCCGCTGTCAGCCTGATCCGGCTGCGCGCGCCGACATGCAGCTCGTCCTGGGCTGCACCCGCCGCGCGGCGTGCCCGCTGTGCAGCCGCGCCGTCCTCGCCCGCGGGCAGAGCGCCGCCGGCGGCGGGGATCGCGACGAAGGCCATGATCGTCTCCTGTTCGTGCTCAGTTGTCGTAGAAGCTCAGCCGCTCGGAGATCTCCACGAAGACGAACGCGATGATCCCGAAGGCGAGGAAGAACAGCACGCCGAGTGCGGCGGACATGCCGACGTTGAAGTTCTGGAAGCCGAAGGTGTAGAGGATGTAGTAGATGTTCGTCGTCGCGCCGGCAGGGCCGCCCTGCGTGATGATGTCGATGAACGAGAAGGTCCACGGCGCGGCGAGCAGGATGGTCATCAGCCCCAGGAACACGAGCGTGGGCGACAGCAGCGGCAGGGTGATCCGCCACAGGATGCGCAGCGTGCCCGCGCCGTCCAGGGAGGCGGCCGAGCGGTAGTCGGGGCTGATGCCCGCCAGCCCCGCGGAGATCACGAGCACGCCGAAGCCGAGCATCTGCCAGCCCACGGCGACGATCACGGCGATGATCGCCGTGGAGGGGTCGCGGAAGATGTTGCCCATGTCCACGCCCATCGCGCCCATGACGGTGGGGATCGCCCCGCCCTCCGCGTTGAACAGCCAGCGCCAGACCGCGCTCGTCGCGACCGGCGTGAGCAGGAAGGGGACGAAGATGAGCGCCTGGTAGAACGTCTTCCACCGGCCGCGCACCTGCTGGGAGACCAGCGCGATGACCAGCGGCAGCACGAGGGAGAAGACCGCCAGCGCGAGGATGTAGACCACGGTGTTCCCCAGCGCCTGGTGCACCTCGGGCATCGCGAGCGCCTGGGCGAAGTTGCCCAGGCCGACGAACCTCTTCGGGCTCGTCGGCAGCAGGTTCCACTGGTAGACCGACAGGCCGAAGGCCTGCACCAGCGGCGAGTACGCGAAGGCGATCAGGAAGGCGACCGCGGGGAGGATGTAGAGGTAGGGGGCGATCAGACGCCCCCAGCGCCGCCGCGGCCGGGGCGTGCGGCTGCTCGGCCCGGCCGCGACGGGGACGCCGGTGACGGACCGCGCCCCCGCCTCGAGCTCGCTGACGGTGACGAACATGCCGCTACTGCTCCGCGGACGGAGCGAGCACCACGTCCTCGCCGGTCGCCGCCGCGTTGACCGCGGCGATCTGCTGCTCCGGGGACATCGCCTGGAACACGGACATCATCTCCTCGGTCATCTCGTACACGGTGGGGAAGGAGCCGAGCGGGACGACCGAGTGCAGCACCCGGTCCTCGTACACGTGCACGAGGTTGTAGGACTGGCCGCCGTTCTGCCCGCGGATGCCGGGGTAGGCGACCCTGAGGTCCTGCGTGTAGCAGGTCGCCGAGGCGACGGACACCGGGACACCGGCGAAGGTGGAGGTCGTGGAGTAGTGCAGGTGACCGCCGAGGATCCCGATCACGTCGCTGCCCCGCACCACCTCGGCGAGCCGGTGCTGCTCGCGCAGCTCGACGAAGGCGATGAGTCCCAGCGGGCTGGGCAGCGGCGGGTGGTGCAGCGCGAGCAGCGTGCCGTGCGGCGCGGGCTCGGCGAGGACGTCACGCAGCCAGTCCAGCTGCTCGTCGGTGATCTCGCCCCAGTGCTGCCCGGGCACGGTCGAGTCGATCGCCACGATCCGCAGCCCGTTCACGTCGTGCACGCTGTCCACGGAGTCGAGCGTGGGCTCGCCGTCCAGGAGGCCCTGGCGGAACGCGCGGCGCTCGTCGTGGTTGCCCATCACCCAGATCACCTGGGCTCCGAGCCGGGCGGCGGCGGGCTCGACCATCGCACGCAGCCGCGCATAGGCGTCGGCGCGCCCGGTGTCGGCGAGATCGCCGGTGATGACGATCGCCTCGGGGGCGATCGAGGAGCCGCTGAGGCCCTCGAACAGGCCGGCGAGATTGGCGTCGCTGTCGACGGTCTCGTGCAGCAGCTCGCCGTCGGCGACGAAGTGGGTGTCGCTCAGGTGGAGGATGGTGTGACGGGGAGCCGGGAACTGGCTCGGGATCTGGACCATGGCTTGTCCTTTCGAGATCGGGCGCTCCGGTCGGGGCACCCGCGGGGTGGGTGAGTCGGGGGCCTGCGCTCGCCGGCGGCGGTCGCTAGAGGGATTCGGTGAGGGCCTCGGCGAGCGCGTCCAGCTCGGCCTCGCTCATGCCGTGCGAGGCGAGGTAGGCGCGGGCGCCGCCGTGCTCGCGGTCGAGGCGAGCAAGCAGCTGCTCCATCAGCGGGGCCGGACTGGTCGTGACGATGCCGACGAGGTCGACGCCGTCGGGAGCGGACCGGGCGCCGATGCGCAGGAGCATCGCCTCCGCCCACTCGCCGGCGAGGTTCGCCTCGCTGGCCGCGTAGTCCGCGACCACGGCCTCGCGATCCACGCCCACGGCCTCGAGGGTGAGCGCCACGACGACGCCCGTCCGGTCCTTGCCCGCCGTGCAGTGCACGAGCACGGCGCCCTCAGCCGCACCCGCAGCGATGGCGCGGACGGCGGAGGCCAGCTTCGGCCCGGTTCCGTCGATCATGGCGTGGTAGATCTCGTCCAGCGCGGCCGGCTGTGCCGCCTGAGCGCCCGGAGCGGAGCCGGCGAAGACGGGCAGGTGCTGCACCGTCACGCCCAGGCCCTCGATCGCGCTCGGGCTCGCAGCCAGCTCCTCGCTGCTGCGCAGGTCCACGATCGTGCGCAGGCCGAGAGCGCGCAGGGCCTCGCGGCCGGCGGCGGTCAGGCCCCCCAGCGCGTCCGAGCGGTACAGCACTCCCGTCCGGGTCCGCCGCCCGTCGGCGGCCGGGTGGCCGCCGACGTCGCGGAGGTTGTAGGTGCCTTCGATGTCGCGCCGCAGGGGCGGCAGCTGGATCGCCTCGCCGCTCACTGCTGGATCAGCTCCTGGGCACGGGAGGCCGCGCTCTGCAGCGTCGCCTTCGGGTCCTTGCCGTTGAAGATCGAGTCCTCGATGGCGGCGTAGAGCACCTGGTCGACCTGCAGGAAGCTGTTGCCCGGGTAGGCGACCCAGGGCGACAGGGTCTGCAGCTGCTCGAGGTTGGGCTTGGCCAGCGGGTTGGCGGCGAGCCAGTCGGCGAGGGGACCGCCGGGCGCGGTCATCGTGTCGCGCAGCGGGAGGTAGCCGATCTTCGTCGTGATCGTCTCGTACGCCGTCGGGCTCGTGAAGAACTTCATCAGCTCCCAGGCCGCGGCCTGCTTCTTCGGGTCCTGCGAGAACATCATGAGCGCGGAGCCGGAGTTGACCGGCACGACGGGCTTCGAGCCGAAAGCAGGCAGCCCGTGGGCGTTGAGCGTCCAGCCGCCGTTCTTCGCCGCGTTGATGAAGGTGGACTGGTAGACCGAGGTGTTCACATGGAAGGCCTCCTTGCCGGAGGAGAAGTTGGCGACCTGCGTCTGCGTGTCCTCGTTGGCGAGCACGCCCTGCTTGTACAGCTCCGTGAAGCTCTGCACCGTGTCCACCGCCGCGTCCGAGCCGAACTCGATCGTCGACCTGTCGTCGCTGAGCACCTGGGCGCCGTTCGACTTGAACAGCGACTGCATGCACCAGTTCCCGCCGGTCACCACGCAGGTCACACTCAGCGCCGGCGAGCCGGTGACGGCGGAGACCTTCTTGGACGCCTCGGCGACCTTGTCCCAGGTGGAGAGGTCGACCGTGGCCGGGTCGATCCCCGCCTGCTGCAGCAGGGATTCGTTGACCCACAGCACCGGGGTGGAGAAGACGTAGGGAAGCCCGTAGGTGGAGCCGTCCAGGTCGGCGAGCACGCGGGCGTTCTTGTTGAAGGGGTACTGGCCCCCGAACGCCTCGTCGAGACCCTCCTGCCCGACGAGCTGGCTGAGGTTGGCCGCCTGCAGCTGCGTGACCGCGTAGGGCAGCTCGTTGAAGACGATCTGCGCGACGTCCGGCGGGTCGCCGGCCAGCAGCTCCTTCTGCACGCCGGAGGTGGTGCCGCCGGAGGAGATGTCCGCCGGCCGGCCCTCGACGTGGATGTTGGGGTGCTGCTTCTCGAACTCGGCGATGAGGCTGTTGATCGCGTCGGTCCACAAGCCCGCCTGCGCCAGGTTGTAGCTCTCGAAGCTGATGTCCACCTGCTCGTCCGGGCTGAGGGTGGGCAGCGATCCGGCGGCCGGAGCGGCGGAGGACTGCGCCTCCGCTGCTCCCGAGCAGCCGGCGAGCAGGAGGGCGCCTGCCGCGGTCAGGGCCGCGAAGGCGAGGGTGCGTGCGCGTGCGCGCATGGGATGCTCCTTTGTTCGAGGGGTGCGAAGGGGGACGGAAGGACAGGGTGCGCGCGGCGGGGGCGCCGGGCCGGCGATCGAGGGCCGGGTGCGGCGCGCGATCAGTGCGCGGCGGCCACCGCTTGCCGGGGGCCGGGCTCGGCGCTCGCCGCGGGGGCCGGTACGGAGGCGCTGGCGGCGGACCCTGCTGCCGGCGAGCCGGAGTCTTCGGCGCGCCATTCCAGGCGACGGCCGCTGGACTGCTCGAACAGGTGCAGGCAGTCGAGGTCCAGGCCCACGAGGGTGGGGCCGGTCGGCACCGGGTGGCTCGTGCGGGGGCGGCGCACGCACACCCTCCTGCCCTCGGTCTCGCCGTAGATGAGCTCCTCGTTGCCGAGGTTCTCGACCGCGTCCACGTCGACGCGGAACATGATCGCCGCGCTCTCGCCGGGGTCCAGCACCCGCAGCTGCTCCGGCCGCACCCCCAGCACGACGTCGATGTCCGCGGTCTCACCCGGCCACAGGGCGGCGGCGAAGTCGGATCCCGCGAGGTGCACGTCCCCGTCGAGGGTCGTCACGGAGGCGGGGATGAGGTTCATCGCCGGGCTGCCGATGAACCCCGCGACGAAGACGGACGCGGGCCGGTCGTACACCTCCATCGGGGTCCCGACCTGCTCGACACGGCCCTTGTTCATGACCGCGATGCGGGTCGCCATCGTCATCGCCTCCACCTGGTCGTGGGTGACGTAGACGAAGGTCGCCCCTAGCCGTCGATGCAGCCGGGCGAGCTCCTGCCGGGTCTGGGTGCGCAGGCTGGCGTCGAGGTTCGACAGCGGCTCGTCCATGAGGAAGGCCTTGGGGTCGCGCACCAGGGCACGCCCGACGGCGACGCGCTGGCGCTGCCCGCCGGAGAGCTCCTTGGGACGGCGCTCCAGGAGGTGGTCGATCTCGAGGATGGCGGCGATCTCGCGCACCTTGGCGTCGATCACATGCTTGGCTGCCTTCCGGACGGTGAGGGGGAAGGCGAGGTTCTTGTAGACGGTCAGGTGGGGGTAGAGCGCGTAGCTCTGGAAGACCATGGCGATGTCGCGCTTCTTCGACGCCGCGGAGGTGATGTCCGCGCCGTCGAGGCGGATCCTGCCCGCGGTGGGCTCCAGCAGTCCGGCGATCATCCGCAGCAGAGTCGTCTTGCCGCAGCCGGAGGGGCCGAGCAGGACGAGGAAGTCGCCGTCCTGCACCGTGATGTCGACCGCGTCGACCGCCGTCGTGCCCTTGAACGAGCGGCTGAGCCCCTCGATCTGGATCGTCCCCATCTGTCCTCCTGGTCGTCTCCCCACGGACGAGACCGTGGAACGCGATTACGGGGACATGTAATGCGACGAAAGTAAATTTCAGGGGAAGAGCGGATCAACGTTCGGCGAGGGACGTCGGAACGCTTGCGGCCCCCGCTCAGGGGTCACGCCTCCGTGGCGGCTCAGTCCGCTCCGAGCTCCTCCTCGGAGCCCTCGCCTGCGCCTGCGCCCTCCTCCGCCTCCTCGCGGATCTCGACGATGTCGAAGACCTCGTTGATCACCGCAGCCCTGGCCTGCTCGCGGTCCGTCACCTGCGCGATCGCGCGCTGCTGCAGCGCCACGAGAAGCAGCAGGAGGACGACGTTCGGCCCGTCGTACTGCAGCTCCGAGCGCCGGTAGGACGCCCCCGCCACCAGGAGGTGGGTCGTGTACGCGCTCAGCGGTGCCCGCGCGTAGGAGGTCGCGCCGATCACGACCGCACCGGCGGCGTGCGCGGCCTCCGCCGCGCGGAGGGTGACCGAGTTGGAGCCGCTCTCGCTGATGACGATGCACACGTCCTCCGGCGTGAGCACGCTCGCCGTGAGCCGCTGCAGCACGACATCCGTCGGCGCCTCGCAGCTGCGGCCGGAGCTGATGAACGGGAGCGCGAGCGCCTGCGCGATCGGCGCCGATCCTCCCGTGGCGACGATGAGCAGGCGCCGCGCGTGAGCGATGCGCTCGGCTGCCGCCGCGAACGCCTGCTCGTCGACACTGCCCGCACCGTCCTGGATCGCCCGCGCCGCGGCGTCGAAGAGGCCGCGCAGCCCTCCCTGCGGACCGCCGGCCGGCTGCTCGTCCGCGCCGTCCTCGGCGCCGAGATCGCGAACGAGCAGGAGACGCAGGTGCTGGAAGCCGCGGAAGCCGAGGTTCTGACAGGCCCGGCTCACGGTCGCCGGAGAGGTCTCCGCGCGGGCGGCGAGATCGGAGACGGACATCGCGACGACCTCGCGCGGCTCCTCGACGAAGGCGCGAGCCACGCGCTGCTCGCTGGGGATCAGCGAGGGGATGAGCGAGCGGATGTGCTCACGGGTGCCGCCGAGCGGAGGGTCGGCGAGGGGAACGTTCACCTCAGCGTTGTACCACGCGGGCGTGTACGGACCGGGCCCGGTTGTATACGGATTTCCTGAATGCCGCGCCGCATGTACAGGCCGTTCATGCCCTGTTGGACAGGAGCTTGCCCAGACGCAACCGTCCGCTCGTAGCCTCCCCGACGAGCTGGCACCCGGTCGGCGGCGACCACGAAGCGAGGGACCATGAAGCTCGTCCAGATCTCCGACACCCACATCAGCCGCCTCGGCGGGACGACGAACGAGAACCTCGCGAAGATCGTCGGGCTGCTCAACGAACAGCTGCGCCCGGACGCCGTCGTGCACTCCGGCGACGTCAGCATCCTCGACCCGGACGAGGGCGGCGACCGGGAGGCGGCTCGCGCACTGCTGGCGGGCATCCAGGCGCCGCTGCGCGTGCTCCCGGGCAACCACGACGTGGGCGAGCCCGGCGACGGCCCCTGGGCGGGGATCGGCGTCACCAGCGAGCGCCTCGCCGCCTTCCGCTCCGTGTTCGGCGAGGACCGCTGGGTGGACGCCCTCGGCGAGTGGGCCCTGATCGGCTTCAACAGCGAGATCATCGGCTCCGGCCTGCCCGAGGAGCAGGAGCAGTGGGACTGGCTGGAGAGCCTCGGCGGCCGTCTCGACGGCCGCCCGGCGATCGTCTTCTGCCACAAGCCGATCTGGTCGCCCACCGCAGCGGTCAGCTCGGCCGGCCTCAGCGTCGCTCCCGAGGCGGTCGCGCGGCTCGAGTCGACGTTCGCGGGCATCGAGGTGCAGGCCTTCGCCAGCGGTCACCTGCACCGCTTCGCGCTGGGCGAGCGCCGCGGTGCGCACACGGTCTCCGCGCCGTCCACCGCTTTCGTGCACCGCGGCCACGAGGACCTCCTCGGCCCCGGCGTCAGCGAGCTGGGCGTGGTCGAGTACCTTCTGGAGGACGGCGCGGCCACTCCCGCCTTCCGTCGCGTGGCCTGGCTGGAGGACGCCGAGCCGATGACGATCCCCGCCTTCGCCGCCTCCGCGCAGGCCCTCGGCGTGACGATCTAGGACGCGGCGCCGCGGGACGAGCCGCGGCGCGGCGGACGCGGCGCTAGTCCGCCGTCGCGATGGAGACGACCTTCGGCGCGCGGACCACGACGTTCACGATCCGCCGCGCGCCGATGGAGCGCTGCACCGCGTGCGAGGCGCGGGCGAGCGCCTCGAGCTCCTCCCCGCCGATCTTCGGGTCGACCTCGAGTCGCTCGCGGACCTTGCCGTCCACCTGGACGATCGCGGTCACCTGCTCCTCGGACAGCAGCGCGGGCGACGGCTTGCGCCACGGGACCAGCGCGATCGTCGGCGGGTAGCCCAGGCGCTCCCACATGTCCTCCGCCGTGTAGGGGGCGAAGAGGTTGAGCACGATCGCGACCGCCTCCACGGCCTCGCGCACCGCCGGGTCGGAGGCGCCGGGGCCGGAGTCGATCGCCTTCCG